>Ga0123355_10016739_pt1 | contig 11569 bp, 7 predicted proteins | sample TergutEmb28metaG_3_FD_89872 | JGI IMG/M metagenome (GOLD analysis project Ga0123355, IMG submission 89872) | Embiratermes neotenicus P1 segment gut microbial communities from Petit-Saut dam, French Guiana - Emb289 P1 | ecosystem: Host-associated > Arthropoda: Insects > Digestive system > Gut ...
GTCAGTGGATTTTTCATTGACATAAAATCCTTCCGATCGCACTGTGGCCCTGGGGTCGACTCAGCCTCTAACAGAAATGAGTACCAGGAGTATTTCCTGGGGGTAAAGGCGGCCGGTGCGTAATGCTGACAACCTACCACCATCCTGCGCCGTTGTCACGAAATCTGGGAACCTTAACTTCCTGGAACCCTCTGGGACTGTCCAGGCCTGTAATGGGACTGCTTTACCTTTACCTTTGTGCACCGGATCCGACACTTCTTAAACACTCTGGGAATTCAGCAAAACTAACCGCCGATCCACAACAGGAAACCATAAAGAAAGCAGATAAACAGCTACAAGCGCCAACAGCACCAACAAAGCCACGCACAGTGTGCCGCTCCGTGCGCCTTTACCGCTTGTCCTGCCGCCATACAGAAATGCAGAAGCGTGACGTAACAATCCTCTTCTGATCACCTTTTAAGGAACCCATACACTCTTAAGTTGACCTGTGCAATTTAACTGTGTAAAAAAATGCATGAAAACTGAACTGAATATTCTCTGGCACAGCACAGGTTTCCCATCAGGTTTGTTAGAGTTTTTTTTTTTTGGTCAGTTCTGTGCGTCTTCTTGTGCGGGTGACTATGGTGGATAAAAACACGGCTGTCGTTTGCTAGCCACAACGGATATATACGTAATACACCCGAAAAGAAGAAATAAAGCTTAAAATGTGGAGTAAGAAGTGGTATTTCAAAAGGAATATAAAATGCTCTCATCTGCTGAATGAATTGCTAGAAACGGATGTGCCTTGAGATGATGTCATCGTGGTGTCAGAAGGTAAACCGAGGAAACTGTGGGATTCGCTGAGTGAACTGCGCAGTTCTGTGTGTGAAAGACGACTGGAAAGGACAGTTCTGTGGCCTGAGCTATTTCCTGTCAAAACTGCGCAGTTTATTCAGTTTTTCCGTCAGGTATGACTTCACACAGTAAAATCGTTCACTTTTACTGAGAGTGTATAGGGCGCTTTAATTACGTTAACCACTGCCAAACAAATCTAATACCGAAACTTGTATTGGTTTAATTATGAAAATTCAGTTCTCACTAATGAATATCTTTCTTTTTTTTTAAGCTCATGGTCCCGTGCATAATTCATTATTAAATAAAAATCCAACTAGATGAATAGCACGTAGTCTGATTTATTTTACTGCAAAATCACTCTACATGTTTCGGGTGTCACAGCACCCATCATCAAGAGTACTAAAAACTGTGACCGCAGCCTCCGGAACAGGTCATAATATCGGTACAGCTACTTCCCTCACGATCTAGCCACGTTGAAGGGAAGTAGCTGTACCGATATTATGACCTGTACCGGAGGCCGTGGTTATAGTTTTTAGTACTCCTGATGATGGGTGCGGTGACACCCGAAACATGTAGTGACTTCGCAGTAAAATAAAGCAGCCTACATACAGTTGCATCTAGTTGGATTTTTATTTAATAATGAACATCTTCTTATACATTTCCACACATAATTTTCACGAATTCTATTCTATTCTATTGCCCTGAGGGTCACCAAATTAGGTCGAAACATGTTCCCATAATAAAAAATATAATATACACCACTTGCGTTGGAAGATTGTGTGTATTGTTGTAGTTGTCTTGTGTGTATTGTTGTCATATTATGCGTATTTGTTGTACTATGTGTGCATTGCTGTTTACTTTAGATGCCGGACTGCTGGCTAGAAGTACGTATTCGGAAGGTCCTGCGACCGGCCACGTAGACACAGGTTTTCCTTGGTTTCCCTGTGCCTAAAAGCAAATGCTGAGATGGTTCCCAAGATTCCAAGTTGTAACTACATGCTTCTCATGTAGCCCTTCCGACTTAAATTTAGTAGTAACCAATTTCATATTTTGTATGCGTGTAAAATAACCACTGCCACCGGGTAACAACCCAATTGCAGTAAATAAATATTATTATTATATTTCAATCGTTCACTACTGGCGACCTCCTGTGCTGAATTTCACCTAAATCGGTCGTGAAACAGGCCAATGATAGTATGAGTAGGAGCACACTCGCGCTAATGAGTACAGTACGGCCGTCAGCGGGCAGATTTTCACGAAACTCGCACTTTGCTCGGTAACGGTTTTATAAGAACTCCCATACCAAATTTTGTGAAAATCCTACAAACGGTTCAGTCGCTGATAACAAGTCACAGGCAGCAGACAGACGGACGAACGGGTGGATGTGGTCTGCACATACGAACTTGTTGACGTACTTCGTAAAAAACGCCTGAAGCCGTTTAAAATATCTCACAATTTCAGACGGGGTTTCACCTACACTTTACGTCTATGATCAGAGTGTACAACTTTTCGCTTCAAGGGAGAATTCAAGAAGCGGAAGTTCTAAACAAATGGCCTAGCGGCTGCACACAACAATAACAGTTGGATCGCCGTCTACACCAGGCATTCTGAGCACGTACTGTACATCGCCTCTGCAGGAACACAATGGGCTGTCGGCAACACATCTCCAGCTACAGAGTTTACACGCTTCGTGAGGGATTTCCATTAAGCATTCAGCGTCAGCATTTTGCTTCCTCCCTTCTTAGCTTCTTTATGAAACTTCGAAGGATAATTTTGTATAAAACTGGTAGCAAATTCAGGGTCAAGTTTTCCTGGGGTGTGACGTCGTGTTGTTGGATTAGTGTGTGCCGGGAAAGACACATTAACCCCTGAATACGAAAGTACTAGCTTCATCCGAGACGTCGGGAAGCAGTAACCCAGCCACACACTGTCACATCCTAGACTTGAATCCTCAACAATACGGCTGTGCGTACCTCAAATACAGCAATACAATATATGGACATAACTATAGCAAACTGCAGGACGATGATCAGGTTACAAAGGAAAAATTTATCCTCACCATCCGTCACCAGTTAGGCCTTAATAGACCCGTTTCGGCCTCGTCTAATAGTCTCTTCAAGGGTCCTCCAAGCTGTCTTCGTCCATTGGTTTATAATTCAGTATTATTTTTGGCAGGAAAAAGTTAGGCTCTCAAAAACATTCCCAGCCGTTTATGGAACTCGAAGTTCATTACAGTGTACACAACAGCACACCACTGGACCTCGTCCTGAGCAAGTCGAAACCACTCCAAATCCTCAACCCTCTGTTTTTGAGATCGATTTTAATATTATCCTCCTATTTAAACCTATATCTTTCAATTGGTGTCTTCCTTTCAAGTTTCCAGTCAGCATTTAGTATGTATCTGTCGCCTCCTTCATCTCTCGACATCGTGTCTTCCTTGCGCCGATCGTCCTATGCTTGACGAAGAGTAAAACTTATGAAGAATGAGAAGAAAAAAGGGATGGGAAAGAATAAAATGAATAAAGGGATGTAACAAAAAATTAAAATAGCATAATAAGCACAGACCACAGCATGGATGGCCTACATTTTGGAGTGTGAAGTGGGACTAGAATCAGAAAAGGTGGGGTTCAGATGTTGGTCCGTCAGTGTTGGGACTTAAAGTGTCAAGCGGAATAAAATCAAGCAAAACTTTGTCAGGACAGACAGCAATCTGGCAGTATCAGAAGCACGTGTTACAGTTATGTCATCTCATTCCCCAACATGCGCGTTCGGTAGAATTAAGAATTAAGCGTTGTTTAACGACACCCTCACTTGCTGAGACTAAATACCGTCGTTAAGAGACGAATGAATGAATGCGTGAGTGAGTATTTAGCACTGGTGGAACGATACTGACAGGGCAAAGACCGAAGTAATGGGGCAAATCACTATCTCAGTGACATTCTACCCGCCATTAACCCCAAAAGGACTAGCCTGGGATCGAAACCGGACCACCGCAGTGAGAAGCCGGCGACTTACCGCCAGAGACGCGGCATGGCCCAATGCAGCATAAAGCAGAAGTATGTTGCTTTATTCCTACTGTGCTTAATGACGTCAATTGGCACGTTAGGCTTGTACGGTGTCCAGTTGTAGGACGAACCGAAAGGGATGGGGAAGGAAGCGGTCTTGACTTAATTTAAGACATCTGCAGGTTCTGAAGAACAGTGACAGCAGGGTAGTCCGCCGGTATTTAACAGGCGACCTTCCAAAGCCGAAGTAGGAATGCCAACCAGAACAGAGCGACGTGCGTTTTGTCTTCAAACAGCGTGTCCCTTTTATCGTGTCACCGAGCATACATCGCATACAATGACTGCATCCGGCGGGACATCCCGTGACAGAAACCACGTTGAGGGACACGATAAAACATACACCCTGTATTTCTTGGACCAGACATGAGATTTGGAGAGGGAAGAAGGAAAGATCGCTTTAGTTGTGCAAGAGCGGCTTAGGGTCTTTGGTGCAGGGTTGTGGCAGTGGTTGACATCAGCTTTCTGACGAGTTAATTACGCTGTCAAGCTATCACAGAGAATACGCAATGGCGTGAGACAGCAGGGGCGAAAAAGGGAGCAGTTTCAACCTGGAGCAGTGGCAAAATATGTATCCTTCTTGTATTACGGGACCACATTAGAACACCTGGAGAAGTTACCCATCCCCGATTAGTAGTCAGGACACCCGCAGGGCAGTAACGAGCACCGTTATCTTTGTCGTCGAGCACTTCCAACTGCGAGACGACATATATCAATTAAAATCACTAACTCCAAATTAGCCCATTACTGGTTATGTAGCTGAATGCACGAGGATCAACGTGAAAGGATGCGAGGAGAAACAAACGAACCGTCATCAGAATAAAACACCAGCCATGTGCAAGTCTTTTGGCGGGATACCACAAAATTCACGTGCTGATACACAGCCTCTTTCACAGCAATTTCGTTTCTGTGTTCTCCAAGCAAACCACGAGTTTCATCTATCGTAGTGCTGCTATCAGGTTCAGATATGTTATTCAGATGATCAATGCACAACTGCTTTTTCAGCCTCGAACTGCACCTCGCTGAGAAAATATTCTGCACTATATTCTCAAGCTCAACTGTTTCTTCCGCCTCAGCGCTTAACACACAGAGAACATAGCAGCAATGGTAACCACGTAAACGCAGCATGACTCAGTCACTCACGCCAAGGGTAGTACGTGACGCACAGACATATGAATGTGGCCATGTTCAACGTTTCAGAGACCGTTTCTCTTTCCATCTTCAGGAAGAAAAGGCTGCATAGCTCACTGTCGCTGTGAAAGCTTCACATCTTTGCTCTCCAAGAGGTCACTACACAAAACGTCTCAATTATTTTATACAATAATCTGTCATTTATAAGCTTTTGTCTAACTAACTACCTAACTAACTCCATGGAGCAGATCCTTATTAAGAAGCTAACAGGTTCTTAGCCAGTCAAAAAACTCCCCGCATTTTATGGATCCCGAAGGTTCATTACCGTATTAACAAGAGTCTGCCACCTGCCCGTATCCTGAGCCAGATCAATCCAGTCCATGCCCCATCCCACTTCTTGAAGATCCATTTTAATATTATCCTCCCTCCTAAGCCTGGGTCTTCCAAGTGGTCTCTTTCCCTCAGGTTTCCCCACCAAAACCCTACATGCACCTCTCCTGTCTCCCACACGTGTTACATGCTCCGCCGATTCCATTATTCTTGATTTTATCGCCCGCATAACATTTGGTGTGCAGTACAGATCACGAAGCTCGTAAGCATTTATCTGTTACTTATTGTACCAGCTGTACCTGATGACAGCTGATACAAGCCAAAACATACAGAGCGCAATATGGCTCTAAATTCTGTCCAGTAACTACAGTTGTTATGATGGCTTCTCTTTTTCATATACTGACATAACGTATTACAAATTAATGTGTGAAGTTACATAAAAGAACCGCCATCATACGGATCAGCCCTGTTGCTGTATCAACCACAAAGTTCTAAAATATCCCCGATCATAACCAACACACTTTTATGAACATGTTTCCTAACCAGTTTCGGCCCAAAGTTTGGGCCATTATCATGCCATAACAGCACAAGAAAGTAGATACACAGACAGAAGCTGCAAATCATTAAGCAGCAGATTGCCTCCTTTACAACAGAGTGCATTAAAAACATATGCCTAGAATGCAGGGTAAAAACCGAATTAGAGAAATACAAAAGCCCCGAAGACGTGTTAAAATAACTGTTTTGATATAAAGCAGTTTAAACTATTGTTGTATTTTTTTCATTGTGGCTGATTCCCCGACGTCTGAATTTGTGCCGACGTTTCGGAACAATCTGTTTCATCTTCATAGGCGGTGTGAACAAGAAGATCACACGACCTATTAAGACGGAACAGTGTTCCGAAATGTCGGCACAAATTCAGACGCCAGGGAATCACCCACAAGAAAAAAATACAGCATTCACAACACGGCGAAAGTGTGAAGTCAAGTTTTAAAATACTTATTATTACTAACTCCAAGTAAATATGCCGTACGTCAACCGTGTACATTGGTAATAAATATATTAAGAACCTAACAATACACTTCGTGTGGTGGTAGTGGTGGGCACCGGTCTTTTGTGATAGGTCCAGAATGTGTTCCTATTTCATAAAAATAGGATGTGAATTCATTGTAGAAGAATTTTGTTGAAGATGCCATAAAGTTCTTGCAGATTCGCAGTTATGTTATCGACTTTCCGGTTTTATGCTGTAATGAGAATCAGTGAGAGGTGGATTAACAGTTCTCGGGCTACCAGAGGTTCCGGTGCGTGTTGGCTGTTGGTCTGTGTACAGTAGACTATTGTTCCTTCTATGACAAACGACAGTCAGCTGTCAAAGGACCAACAGCAAACACTCAACGGATCCTATGATAGTCCGACAACTGCATGGCTGTTTACGTTCCGCATATCGCTTGTCATATCAATGGCATTATAAAGTTTCAATATACATGAATTTTTAGTTTTTTTTATCTTACTATTGATTCTTATTTATTCAATACGTATGGATCAAATCTCAGGATCCTCATTATACAACAAAACCGAAAAGTCGTTAACAGACATGAGAATCTGCAAGAACTTTGTTGCATCTATGCAGCAGAGTCCTTCCTGAGAAGCTGGCCAGTTCTCAGCTAGTCAAGAAATTCACCACATTTTATGGAACCCGAATGATCATTACCGCAGTCCTAAGTGCCCGCCACCTGTCCCTATCCTGAGCCACATCGATCCAGTCCATGCCCACACATCCCACTTACTGAAGATCCAGCTTAATATTACCCTGCCATCTAAGCCTCGGTCTTCCAAGTGATTCTTCCCCTCAGGTTTTCCCACCACAATCCTGTATACACCTCTACTCTCCCCCATACGTGCAGAATGCACCGTCCATTTCATTCTCGATTTGATCACCCGAACAATATTGGGTAAGGAGTACAGATTATTACGCTCCTCATTATGTAGTTTTCTCCACTCCCCCGTTACCTCGTCCCTCTTATGCCCAAATATTCTCTTAACACCCGATTCTCAAACACCCTCAGCCTACATTCCTCCCTCAATGTAAGCGACCAAGTATCACATCCATACAAAACGAACAGGGAAAATTACAGTTGTGTATAACTTAACCTTTAAATTTTTGGACAGCAAACTGGAAGACAAAAGATTTTGCAGTAAATATCGGCAAGCATTCCGTGACTTCAATATGCTCTTAATTTCTTCCTGAATATAGTTTTGGTTCGTTCAGTTTGTTCCCAAATATATGAAATGTTCCATCCTTTCAAAGGAACTGTTATCGTTCTTTATACCGTGACTTCGTCCTGCGTTCTGATCTCGAGACATGAGCATGTACTTAGTTGCGTCTAAATACTCTTTATGCATAGGCTAATGGCTAAGTACGCTATTTTGATACAATAATTGAAAACTGCTGTTATTTTTACATACTTGTTACGGTTCTGAATGCCACGAAGCTAAATTCCGTACAGTTGGGAAAAATTTTGTACCTATGTGGATCAATTAAAATTTATCACGTACAAAGTAATGGGAAATTGGTGCTGGTGTTACGAGCTGCAACCTCGCGAGCAGTTTCCTGGGGAAGAATTAAGTTCGTAAGCCGAGGGATTACCGCACGTTCCATCCGACTGCAAAACGGAAAGAAAAAAAAACATTTCGAGACAAACGAATTCCCCCGTAACTTCTTCTTTGTGGCAAACACGGTCAACAAGACTTTTCCGCCACTGCCAACATTCCCCACCCCCACCCCCACCCCCCACCCGCAAGTTATCCCACCTCCAGTTCTATTCAATTAAGACGTCAAAGCGTAATTGTGAGGCAAGATTGCACATGGCCATTGTATGCTACCAACTGGGGCGTCAGCAACGCCGTCTTCCCTGCCAAAGAACAATCACTGGCGCCACATGCGGTAAGGCAATACACCTCGTCTCACTTTGACGTGAATATCAAACGCACAATTTGTTCCCACAGTGTAAACCCAGTCATCGGTGTAATCGGGTGAGAAACAGAGGGTAAACGGCTTGTGGGCACTGGGCAGGTAGGGATATAAGAACCCGCTACAGCACAAGACAGCAAGACAGTCTTATAAGGCGCTTTGCCGAAACAGCGAAAAATACTTAACGGTGTTTTCTCACAGTTTTAAGTTCCCAGCACTTCGCCTTGAGGCTCCAGGTCGCAGACACTTTTTCAAAAAGTCTCATTCTTCAGTTGGGTGAGAGGTGTCAAAAGAAACCTGTCGGTGGAATTAATTTATCCCCGAATACATGCTTACAACATCCAGTCTTAAAGCTCTTCGTCCGGTTGCCGGTACAGCGATGGCTCAACTCGAACGGCTCAGTGTGTTCTTTACCTGCAGATCGGGCCTGCCAAGCCTGTGACCAGCAGCCCATAATGCATTGGCCGGCTCATGGTTTGATTTTTGTAAAGTTGTAATGTGATAATGTAACATTAGCACAAGTTCAATTTTAGCTATAACTTGTCCTACAATATCACTTACTCTTCACTTAAAATCACGCAGCAATTTTGAAAATGATGAGGTACAGCATTAATAAATAGATGCATAATTCGTCGTCCAAAAAATTAAAAAAGGGTGTTTTTCGGGGAAAACAAGCCATTCACCCAGTCGGCCGGTATTTTAATGACTTCTCTAAGATACGAAATTATTTATATTATTATTATTACGGTAGAATATGCCCAACAAATCCTGCATATTTTATATTTTTTTACATGACACATTGTAATACAATCATACAACACAAACCAAATAAATGCAAACTTTTCAAATTAACGCTTTAATGCAGCTTTTAAATTTTTGACGTCTTCTGTCGAGCATTAGCGAATTCAAGCATCAATTTGAAAAAATGTGCGTTTCGTTGGTTTACGTTGCATAAATCTTGCAAAATTAAATAAGAGCATTTTTGGGTTTTCCTAAGTTTGACAAACCTACAAGCGAAGACTGGTAACAGAGTGCGACGCATGTTGCAGCCCAAGGATTCAAGCTGGATTTCAGATTTGGCCCGCAACTTATTGCTAGTTTGGAAGGCAGGCTGCAGATTGTGAACAGTGGTACTGTTCGTCTGTGTGGCCGAGCGATTTGTAAATGAAAACTTGTTACCATTATATATATACACCCCTATATATATACACACATATGTATATACATATGAGACCTCCCGCTGACTGGGAAACCCACGAAATTGACAGCAACTGCTAACCTCAAACCAGTCCCGATAACACCCTTAGGTTTACGCTGCGTTTTTGTGACAATAAGTTAAGGTAACACACAAAATCAGTGTGGCGAACATCTACCGTCAAATAAAAAATGTCCCCAATGTACTATATTGTACTCACGACTAAAATTAGGACACAACAATCCTGAAACACAACCATAACAGCTGTGTGTCCCACGCATCAAATTGTTGGTCAACGTTTTTAGGCGAGGTCGAACAATTGCGAAAAAAAATGACTACTTGCTGTGACATGTCTGTCTCACTGCCTGTCCTTCCGTCTGTCCGCGTGGAACAACTCGGTTCGCACTGGACGGATTTTCATGAAGTACGACATTTAAGGATTTTTCGAAAACCTGTCGAGAAACTTCAAGTTTCATTACAATCTGACAGGAATAACGGGTACTTTACATGAAGACCTGTGTACATTTATGGTAACATCTCGCTAGTTCTTCTTAGTATGAAAAATGTTTCGGACAAAATTTGTGGAAAAAATCAAATCACATTTTATGTTCAAAAATTTCTTCCCAAAATCAGGCCCTTTATAAAATAACGTTGAAAAATATGGTACGGCGCATGCGCAATGCATGCTTTATACCTAAGGCTACAAAACACTCTCACAATATGTAATATTTATTGCTTTTCCAAGGCAACAATGGTTACGCGAACGCGCCTCAATATTACGTTTATACGTACACTGCCTCACTTGCTCGATTGTGAGTAAATGTGATGAGAATCAGATACTTCTATTTCTGTAGAAACTTCGCAACTTCGCAAAATGCCCATTCACACACACAAGCGCGCGCACACACGCACGTGCACAAACCTTTTACACAAATCTTAGAAAACACTAAGTAAGGAAAGATGGCGAACGCATTGGCTACTGAACGTCGGTCTTAAGGACATTGCCCCAATCTCAACTCTTAACAGCCGACACGACCCAGCGTGACGTCACATAGATTAGTTCTGAAACTGGTGGTTATCTAACTTCATGCCCTGCGAGACCTGTTTTGCTGTGAAACTGGCACGGAATCGACGAGGCAAGCTGGTAAGACGGGCAGCACAATGCACGCAAGCTAGTTCCATTCTTTTCAAAAAGTCCGCAGTGAGTGAAGCTATGAATGGGCTCCGAACAGAGTAAATGTTTTTGAAACAGGCATTAACGCAGAGTGGCCGTGCTGAGGTGAGTCTAGCAGGGACCACGCTTTGCCGACTGCAGCTGCCTGCAGTGTTACGGAGCAGAGATAGCAGCAAGTTATATGGTGGGCATTAAAACACTCCTTGATTTCAAGTGGTTATAAAATCAAAACTTACTGGAATATTTTTATAAATATGGGACTGCAGAAACATTAACGCAAGAAATTTTTAATTTTCCCGCTCGCCGCCAGAGGCCAGTGAAATGCAAGATGGCGCTCACTTCACAGCAACGCAGCTGGTGCGTGCTGGAATTTCATAAAACAGTGTTGCAACTGTGCAACGTGCTTTCAAACTCAAATTTAATGCGGATCCGCCTATTAACAAGTCCATTTTGAAGTGGCACAGGAATTTCATTGCAAGAAGATGCATCTGTTATCAGAGAAAGGGACATTCAGGCCGACCGTCGGTCTCGGAGCAAGTTGTTGATAGCGTCAGAGAATCCTCTTTGCGCAGCCCCAGGAAGTCAACGAGCAGAGCTAGCCGAGAGTTAAGGTCCTGCAAAGCACGGTAAACAAGATCTTATGCAAACGCTTGCGGTTACACCCTTACAGGCTGCAATTGGTCCAAAAGTTAACACACGGAAGACAAGGAAACGCGACATGCATTTTGCGGGAATCTCCAAGCGTTAATGGAAAATGATGATGACCTGTTGGCAAAGATCATTTTCAGTGATGAGGCGACCTTCCACTTAATTGGAAAGGTCAACAGGTACAATGTGAGGATATGGGGGAGTGAAATTCCGCATGCCACTCTGGA
>Ga0123355_10016740_pt1 | contig 11569 bp, 12 predicted proteins | sample TergutEmb28metaG_3_FD_89872 | JGI IMG/M metagenome (GOLD analysis project Ga0123355, IMG submission 89872) | Embiratermes neotenicus P1 segment gut microbial communities from Petit-Saut dam, French Guiana - Emb289 P1 | ecosystem: Host-associated > Arthropoda: Insects > Digestive system > Gut ...
AAGGGTAAAATTTGATTTTCTATTTGGTTTTTTGTTACCTTTGCATACTTGCTACTCATAATTTAAGTACATATTGGTTAGCACTTAAATATAAGGCTTTTGTATGAGATAGCAAGTTTTTATGCTAAAAATAAAAGTTTAAACGAGTTCAATATGTTATTTAAAATCTGATTTTTTCAAAAAAACTATTGTGCCTACTGTGTTTCAAATTTAAACAGATTCTAAGTAATGTCAAATTTAGTCTTTGTATAGAAGGCTGTTTCATCGCCAAAAGTATTCTCTGGACATCGGAAGTCCAAATCTTTGCTACGTTGCAAAAAGCAAACAAGACAATGATTGTCAAAAACAGTTTTACGTTTTTTATATCGAGTGATTTCAATTTTATCAAGATGCAAAGATAAAGAATGATTCCAAAAAATCATTAAAACACACATTTTTTCGCGTTCTTATTTCTATCTTTGTATCGTTCAAAAAAATAGTGGAAAGATTTGGACTGCTTGCAACCACAGAAAAAATGCTAAAAGAAAATGACTTATCTTCGCCCCCGATTCAATTTCTTTAATCTCACAAAAAAAACACTAATTTTGTGCGATTTTTCGAGAAAAGCGGAAAAACTGTGTAACTTTTCATCTCAATTTTTATGATGACAATTCTATCACTACTACCAATATTAAGTCTGCTTGTGCTGTTGGTTTTTGTTAAAACATCGGTGGCGCGAGCGGGAGGAATTTCTTTGGCTATTGCGCTGGTTATTGCGCTTGTGTTTTTCGGTTTGCCGTTTTTTGGTCTGTCCGTTGCTGTTGGAAAAGCGTTTTGGCTCGGATTGTTCGTTTCGCTCATTGTTTGGGGCGCGCTGTTTTTGTATCATTTGGTAAGCGATTTCGGTGCGATTGACGTAATCAATAAAAATATTATGATTTTTGTCAAAGATAAATTTACGGTATTTATCCTTCTTGCGTGGCTTTTTACCGGACTTTTGCAAGGTATAGCGGGTTTTGGCGTACCTGTTGTAATTGTTACACCAATTTTAATAGCTATCGGATTTAATCCGATAAAATCGCTCGCGGCAACGCTTCTCGGACATTCGTGGGCGGTAACATTCGGCTCGATGGGCGCGGCTTTTTTTGTCATTCAAGGACTGACCGGTGTGCCGAAAGCAGATTTAGAAGTTCCGATGTGGATATTTGCCACCGTTGCGCATTTGATGACAGGTATCGGTGTTTGCTGGATTTTTGACGGTTTCAAAGGAATAAGAAAAGGTTTGGTTTACGTTTTGCCGGTTTCGTTTGTGATGGCGATTGTTCAATTTTTCACGCTGAAAGCAGGAATGTATTCGCTCGTTACGCTGAATGCGGCTTTTGTTGGATTGGCAATGATGTTTTTATTGTACAAGTTCCGAATGAAAGGAAAAGAGGAAAAAACCGAAAGCGGATTTTACCGCGATAAACTCAATCTTTGGCAGGCGATTTTTCCTTACGCGCTGATATTGATTTTATTACTTTCGTTCCAATTAATACCAAATGCAGTCAGAGATGCCGTTTCGATTGCGCCGAATTTCAGCGGTTTTGAAACAACGCTCGGACACACCGTTGCCGAAGTAACGCGATACAGTCCGATACGTTTGTTTGTTCATCCTGTTTTTGTTTTGCTGATTGCTTCGGCAGCTGCCATTATTATATACAAGCGAACAAAAGTTTGGAACACGGAAATATTCAAAGGTGCGGTGCAAAAAACCGTTTCAAAAGGCATTCCTGCAACACTAGCACTGCTTGCGCTCGGCAATATGTCGCTCATTATGATGGAATCGGGAATGACAACTCGGCTCGCGTATGCTTTTGCTGATTTGACAGGCAATTTTTTTCCGCTCTTTTCGCCGTTTCTCGGAGTGTTGTCAAGTTTTTTAACGGGAAATAATACCAATGCAAACGTGTTGTTTGGCACTTTCCAATACGCAATCGCCGCTCGCTTAGAAATAAGCACTGCGGTGATGGTTGCCTCGCAATCGCTCTCGGCTTCCGTCGGCGTAACCATCGGACCAACATTAGTACTGATGGGTGCGCTCGCTTCTGACCAAGTTGGACAAGAATCAACAATTCTCAAAAAACTGATTCCAATCGTACTACTGATTGCACTCACAATGGGAATTGTAAATTACGTTTTGTCGGAAGTTTTGAGCTATGGAGTTTAATGCACAAATCGAGTTTTCATACCTTTGGCGCGTTTTTCAAAAAAAGTAAGGTTCTATGTGGAAAGATTTTTTTTATTTTTCCAAAATTCATCGAAACGGAATTGTTGTTTTGATAATTTTGACAGTTTTTGTCGTGTTGTTCAATTTTGCACTTCCGTTGTTTTTTTCGAAACCCGATACAAGTGCCGATATTGCTTTTGCAGAGGAAATTGAATTGTTTAAACAAAGTCTGCTTTCGCGCGATAGTTTGAGGCGTGTTGAGCAAGAGCGTTTGCAGGCTGAACGGCGCGCACAATTCACATTTTCCAACCGCAGAGAAACTCAGCAAACATATTCGCTCTTTGCTTTCGACCCGAATGAGGCGGATTCAGTCACATTTGTAAAGCTCGGAATACGTCCAAATACGGCAAGAAGCATTGTGCGATTTCGAGATAGAGGCGGCAGGTTTCGACAACCGGAAGATTTTTTGAGAATTTACGGAATTTCGGAAGCGAAGTTTGAGGAGTTAAAACCGTATATCGTCATTCGACAAATGCCCGAAACAGAAAAAATCGTCGAAAATGAAGCTGTTCAAGAGGAAATTTCTATCGAAAAACTCCTTGTCGAACTAAATTCAGCTGACACAACCGAATTGATGCAAATAAGAGGAATCGGACGATTTTTTGCGCGAGAAATTGTGAGATACAGAAACGAATTGGGTGGATTTGCATCGGTAGAACAATTGCTCGAAGTAAGAAATATGCGGACTGAAAACTTTGAACGAATTGCGCCTTTTGTCGTTGTTGACGACACGAAAATAAATAAAATAAAAGTCAACACGGCAAGCGTTGAGCGAATGAGGCGACATCCTTATATCAATTTTTATCAAGCGAGAGCTATTTTTGAACTTCGGAGAGCTGCCGGTAAACTGAACAATATCAGAGAATTGGCACGGCTATCGGAATTTTCGGAAAAAGATAAACAGAAGTTAGAGCCTTATTTGTGTTTTGAGTGAGTTTTTTGTACGACAACGGTTTCCGGATATATTTGCCCTAATTTATTGCACAATCTTTTTGCTTTTATGCAAAAAAACAACTACTTTTGCGCTCGAAATTGCGATTTCTGCTTTGCAAAATGAGTAAAATAGTAGAACACAGCGGAAAAATTCATCATATTGATGGAGATAAAATACAGGTTTTGATTACTCAAAACACTGCGTGTGGTACGTGCCACGCAAAGTCGGCTTGCGCGATAGCCGCTCAGTCGGCAGAAAAATTTGTTGAAACAACATCTGATGACAGTTCGCTCGCGATAGGCGATGAAGTAATTGTTTACGGACAGCAGTCGTTGGGATTGCTTGCGGCATTGCTGGCTTTTGTAATTCCGATTTTGCTTATTTTAGTTGTTTTGTTTGTGCTTCGTTATTTTGTTGAAAACGAAGTTGTTTCGGGAACAATCGCACTGGCAATCTTAATTCCTTATTATATAATATTGTCGTTTTTCAAAGATAAATTGAAAACAAAATTTCAGTTTTACATCCGAAAAACGTAAAAATTGGAGAGTTGATATAGGTTGATTGGTTTATGAGTTGATGTTATGGTTGATAGATTGGTAATTGAAAAATTTATGGTTGATAAGCCAATAAACGCATAAACCAATGAAGCATAAACTCATAAACCAAATAAACCGATAAACCAAATAAAAAATATGGACATAATTTTTGTTTCTTTAATCGTATTGGGATTGATAGGCGTTTTTTCGGCTGTCATTTTATATTTCGTAGCAAAAAAATTCTATGTGTATGAAGACCCGCGCATCGACGAAGTAGAAGGTCTTTTGCCGAGTGCAAACTGTGGCGCTTGCGGATTTCCGGGTTGTCGCGGATTTGCCGATGCTTGTGTAAAATCCGACGATTTTTCCGGATTGAATTGTCCGGTTGCCGGAGCGGATATGATGGGACAAATTGCTGATTTACTCGGAAAAACAGCTTCGGCGGTTGTCCCGAAAATCGCCGTTGTGCGATGCAACGGAAGCTGCGAAAACAGTCCGCGTACCAATCGTTATGACGGCGTGAAAAGTTGTGCCATTGCACACAATTTGTACGGTGGCGAAACAGCTTGTTCGTACGGCTGCTTGGGTTTGGGCGATTGCGAAATTTCTTGCACGTTCGATGCACTGTATATCAACGCGGAAACCGGACTTCCCGAAATTGACGAGGAAAAATGCTGTGCGTGCGAAGTTTGTGTAAAAGCCTGTCCGCGTGCATTGATAGAAATTCGCAAAAAAGGACCCAAATCGCGCCGAATTTATGTCAGCTGTATGAATAAAGATAAAGGCGCAGCGGCGAAAAAAGCCTGTGCAGTTGCTTGCATCGGCTGTTCAAAGTGCTTGAAAGTTTGTCCGTTTGAAGCAATTACGGTAGAAAAAAACTTGGCGTATATCGATGATGAAAAATGCCGTTTGTGCCGAAAATGCGTTCCCGAATGCCCGACAAATGCCATCACGGAATTGAATTTTCCGCCGAGAAAAGAGAAATCGGAGGCTGAAAGCGCGAAGGCACGAAAGGACGAGGACACGAATTCGCCCGAATAATTGTAGGAATGAATTGAATTCGCCCGAATAATTTTGTAAGGGCGAAAAATTTTTCGCCCCTACGCAAGAATTTGAAATTTGAAATCTGAAATTTGAAATCGAAAAAGTATGAAAACATTCAAAATAGGTGGTGTTCATCCCGAAGAAAATAAATTTTCGGCGGGAAAAAGGATTATACCAACGCCATTACCAAAACAAGTCATAATTCCTTTGGCAGCCTATATCGGTGCGCCGAGCGTGCCTGTGGTGGCAAAAGGCGACAGCGTAAAAGTGGGACAGCTCATCGGGCAAGCCAATGGATTTGTTTCGTCGAATGTTCATTCGTCGGTTTCGGGAAAAGTGGCGAAAATTGAAGATGCGCCTGATGCTTCGGGATACAAACGATTGTCTGTTTTTATCGATGTGGCAGGCGATGAATGGTTGGAAGAAATTGACCGTTCGGAAGAAATCGTTCTCGAATGTAAATTATCGTCCGAAGAAATTATCAAAAAAGTAACCAATGCCGGCATTGTCGGGTTGGGTGGTGCAACTTTTCCTACGCACGTAAAACTGACTCCGCCTCCGGGAAAAAAAGCCGAAGTGCTGATTATCAACGCCGTTGAGTGCGAACCTTATCTCACTTGTGACCATCAGTTGATGATGGAAAAAACCGATGAGATTTTGGTCGGAGTTAATATTTTGATGAAAGCACTCGGCGTAGAACGTGCGGTAATCGGCATCGAGAATAATAAAAAAGACGCCATTGAAAGTTTCAAAAAACGAATTAAAACCCGTTCAGTTCAAGGCGTTGAAGCTCTTGCATTGAAAGTACAATATCCGCAAGGCAGCGAAAAACAATTGATTAATGCAACGATGGGTCGTCAAGTGCCAAGCGGTGCGCTTCCGATTGAAGTTGGTGCTGTTGTGATAAATGTAGCGACGGCTTTTGCTGTTTACGAAGCAGTTCAAAAAAACAAACCTGTGATTGACCGCGTAGTTACGATTAGCGGAAAATCGATGCTGAATCCGGGAAATTTCCGTGTGCGTTTGGGCACTCCGTTGTTAAAAGTGGCAGAACAAGCCGGCGGAATACCTGCCAACACAGGAAAAATTGTTGCCGGCGGTCCAATGATGGGTCGCGCGGTGGTTAGTCTGGATATTCCAACTGCCAAAGGAAGTGCCGGCGTATTGTTTATGACCGAAAAAGAAGCCTCTCGCGCAGAAATGCAAAATTGTATTCGCTGTGCGAAATGCGTGTCGGTTTGCCCAATGGGATTAGAACCGTATTTGCTAATGGCGCAAGGCGGACAAAAAATGTGGAGCGAAATGGAAGTCGACCGCGTGTTGGATTGTATCGAATGCGGAAGTTGCAGTTACACTTGTCCTGCAAATCGCCCGCTGTTAGACGAAATCCGCTACGGAAAAGTAACTGTAATGGGAATTGTGAGAAGTAGAAAATAGTCTGAACTGTGATTTGTATGATTTTTTTGATTGACTGTGATTAATCAAAAAAAATCATACAAATCAAAAAAATCACAGTTCAGACAATATAAAAGAAATATGGAAAATCAAAGTAACAAAACATTTGTCGTTTCGCCTGCTCCGCATATTCACAGCGGCGATTCGGTGTCGAAAAATATGCGCGATGTTATCATTGCGCTTGTTCCGGCGTATTTGGCGGCATTGTATTTTTTCGGTTTGGGCGCATTTGTCGTAAGTGCAACAGCAGTAATATCTTGCGTGATGTTCGAGTATTTGATACAGCGATATATGCTGAAAGGAAAAACAACTATCGGCGACTATTCGGCGATACTTACAGGCTTGTTGCTTTCGTTCAATTTGCCTTCAAACTTGCCGATTTGGATAATTATTATCGGCTCGGCAGTTGCTATCGGAGTTGGAAAAATGAGCTACGGCGGACTTGGCAACAATCCGTTCAATCCGGCTTTGGTTGGTCGTGTTTTCCTGTTTCTTTCCTTTCCGGTGCAAATGACTTCGTGGCCTAAACCCATTGCGTGGAACACAAAATATCTCGATGCAGAAACCGGCGCAACTCCGTTGGAAATGATAAAACATCGATTCGGCGAAATTCCCTCAACCATCGATTTGTGGTTAGGAAATATGGGCGGTTCGTTGGGCGAAATTTCTGCCATTGCTTTGCTGCTCGGATTGGTTTATATGCTCATTCGCAAAACTATAACTTGGCATATTCCGCTCAGTATTTTAGCGAGTGTTTTCATTTTTACGGGCATTCTCCATTTAGCAAATCCCGAAATGTACGCTTCGCCAATGCTTCATTTGCTTACAGGCGGAATGCTTCTCGGCGCAATTTATATGGCAACCGATTATGCAACTTCGCCAATGAGTAAACTCGGAATGTTGATTTACGGTGTCGGAATTGGCGTGATAACCGTTTTAATTCGCGTATTTGGACCAATTCCCGAAGGAATTTCGTTCGCAATTCTGATTATGAACGCCTTTACACCGTTGATTAATGCGTATGTGAAACCGAAACGTTTTGGCGAAAAAAGAAAGTAAATTAATGTGCAAATGCGATAATATGCAAATGCGATAATATGCAAATTATCGTATTGAAAAAAATTAACACACTAACATATTAAAATATTAGCACATTAGCACATTAGCATATTAACACATTAGCACATTAAAAAAATGGCAAAATTAGAATCAAATTTTAGAAATATGTTGTTGTCGCTTACTGCGACGGTATTGATTTCGGGCGCAATTTTAGCCTCATTGTACATAGCAACAAAGGAGCAAATACAAGCGACCAAAACTGCCAAACAACAAAACGCACTCAAAGAAGTGCTTCCCGATTTTGCACGATTGGGAGATGCAAGAACAATTACGCTGGATGGAATCGGCGATTTTGTAATTCACCGAGCATACGACGATTCGGGAAATTTTGTCGGAGCGGCTGTCGAATCTTTTTCGAGGCGAGGTTACACGGGAATAATCAGAATTATGGTTGGTTTCGACACATCGGGAAAAATTGTAGATTATGCGGTATTGGAACAGCGCGAAACGCCGGGTTTGGGAGATAAAATTATCGATTGGTTTAGACCGCAAGAGCAAATGTCGAGAAGTCTTGTGGAAAGAATATTCGGCTTTGAAGTAGCAGCGGTGCAACGAAACAGTTCTATCATAGGAAAAAGTCCTTCAACGCACGATTTGCGAGTATGCAAAGAAGGCGGAATTATTGATACTATGACCGCAGCAACAATCAGTGCAGTGGCTTTTCTGGAAGCAGTACAATTTGCCTATGCAGTTTTTACAAACAATCTCGATGTAATAGTAGACACAGCTACCGGCGCAACAGAATGGCAAACACCGGAACGAACACAGCAAGTACAACAAGCTGTGGATATAACCAGCAGTGCAACAGAAATAGAATAATAATAAATTTTGAATTTTGAATTTTGAATTACGTTTTTCCGTAACTCAAAATTCAAAATTCAGAATTCAAACGTAAAAATATGAATTCAAATGTAAAAGTTTTAACTAACGGACTTTTAAAAGAAAATCCCCTTTTGGTTCTTTTGTTGGGTTTATGTCCGGCTTTGGGAACAACTTCATCGGCTATTGACGGCTTGGGAATGGGATTAGCAACAACCTTTGTGTTGGTTTGTGCCAATGTAGTGGTGTCGATGATAAAAAACATTACACCCAACAAAGTGCGTATTCCCGTGTTTATTGTAATTGCAGCTACTTTGGCAACAGTTGTTGAAATAATTATGGAAGCCTACGTTCCTGCTTTGTTCGAAAGTTTGGGAGTTTTCATTCCATTGATTGCCTGCAACTGCATCATATTAGGACGTTGCGAAGCATTCGCAGCAAGAAACAATACTTTTCGCTCGTTGTTAGACGGCTTAGGAATGGGACTTGGATTCGCTTTTGCACTGACACTTTTAGGTGCAACGCGCGAGCTGCTTGGAACAGGAAGTGTGTTCAGCCTTTCGATTTTCCCCGGAAACTTCGGAATGTTGATATTTGTACTTGCGCCCGGAGCTTTTATCGCATTGGGATATTTAATTGCGTTTATAAACAAAATCAGAACAACAACTTAGAGTGCAAAGTGTAGAGTGCAGAGTGCGGTTCCAACTCGTTGAAAACTACGCTTTACACTCTACACTCTGTACTCTGCACACTAAAATATTATGGAATTTATTTTAATTTTTATCAGTGCCGTATTTGTCAATAACATTGTATTGGCACAATTTCTGGGAGTTTGCCCGTTTTTAGGCGTTTCGAAAAAAACCAGCACGGCAGTAGGAATGAGTAGCGCGGTGGCTTTTGTTCTTATCGTTGCAACGATATTTATCTATGCTGTTCAGAGATTTGTTCTCGAACCGTTTCAAATTGAGTTTTTACGGACAATCGTGTTTATTCTCATTATTGCCGCTTTGGTACAGTCAATCGAAATTATTTTGAAAAAAGTTTCGCCGCCTTTGTACCGCGCATTGGGAATTTTCTTACCGCTGATGACCACAAATTGTGCCATTCTCGGAGTAGCCATTTTGGTTGTTCAGCGCGAACTTAGTTTGTTGGAAAGCACTGTTTTTGCCACCTCTACGGCAGTCGGTTTCGGTTTGGCTTTGATTGTATTTACCAAAATCCGCGAACAATTAAGTTTGGTACAAGTTCCCAAAGCACTGGAAGGAACTCCTATTTCGCTCATTACCGTTGGTTTGCTGGCAATGGCGTTTATGGGTTTTGCGGGAATAGTTTAGAAAATGGTTTATTGGTTGATAAGTTTATCAGCTATCAACCAATAAACTAAAATTATGATTTATGAAAAAAACAATACAGATTTTTCTGTTTGTAGTTGCAATTTTTGTATTTTCCTCTTGCGCTACGCTTTTCTCGCGACCATATTATGTTATGACTGTTACTTCCGATTTACCCAATTCGGAAGTTGTTATCAACAATGAAAATCGTTACGGTTTACCAACAAAAGTTGTGGTCACTCGTTCGAGAGAAAATTTGAGTTTCACAGTTTTGCAAAATGATTCGATAGTTAATGATACAATTTTGCGACCAAGATTGAGCAATACTTTTTGGTGGGGAAATTTATATCCTATGCCTCCATTTGGTCATCTTATAGATTTGACTTCTGAAAATCGATTTTTTTACGGAAGTTACGTTTTTATCGATTCGTTGGGAAATGTGCAATCTTTTCGTAGGACGCCATTTGAACGACGAAATTTCAGAGAACACGAAAAAGGAAGTTTCAGTCTTTTAATTGCACTTCCTCACGTAAATTTTTTTCACGTAAACCCCAAAATTGAAGTTCCACGAAGTTTAGCAGGATTTCACGGACTTGGACTTGGAATAGAATATTTTTATCAAAACGACAAATCATTTCAATTGCGTGGTGATGGAATAATGACTTTTCCTTTCCCTTTTCCTGTGTCTTATCACCTGGAATTCGCGTCGTGGGAAGTGGCTTCTGCACTTAATGTGAGTTTGACGGATAATTTTCATATTGGGAGGTGGCAATTGGGTTATGGATTGAATTTTGCAAGAAATCGCTGGGTTTCTCACGGATATTTCGATGTGCCAGACGGGGAAATTCGTTGGGAAGAAAGTGAAAATTGGGAATGGATTCCGGGAAAATTTAATGCAAACAATATATTAGGTTTGGCATTAAGTACTCATTATCGCTTGGGTAATAGGTTCCATTTGGGTTTGATTTATCGCCCGTCTTTTATTGAGTTGTCAAATTTCCGCCCAATGTACGAACATACGATTAGTATTGATTTGTTGTGGAAAATACATTTGTAATGCGTAGGGGCGAATTGCATTCGCCCTAAAATAATGATTTACAATGTAAGGGCGAAAATTTTTTCGCCCTTACGTTTGTAAATATGCGAAAAAAATCGATTTTTGGGGCGAATGCAATTCGCCCGTACAAAAAAAATTTGGCTAAAACAAAAAACCGATGTATCTTTGCACCGCTTTTTGAAAAGAAAGTGTGATGGGAAATTAAGCGGCTAATCACTTAAAAATAACACGCTTAAATTTTGAGTAACACAAAAAACAAAAAAATGAAAACATTTGAATTAAAAGGAAAAGTTAGAGAAAACGTAGGGAAAAAACCAACAAAAGCCGTAAGAAACGACGACAGCGTGCCTTGCGTTTTGTATGGTGGTGAAAACAATACGCATTTCACGGCAACAAACAGCGATTTGCGCAAGTTGATTTACACTCCCGAAGTGTTTTTGGTAAGTCTTGATGTTGATGGCAAAAAATGTAACGCTGTTATGAAAGATTTGCAATTTCACCCTGTAACTGACAAAGTTTTGCACGTTGATTTCTTGCAAGTACACGAAGATAAGCCTGTTGTGATTGAAATTCCTGTTAAACTTCACGGTTTGGCAGAAGGTGTGAAAGCAGGTGGAAAATTGAGTTTGGAAATGCGCAAGCTCAAAGTAAAAGCTCTTTACAAACAAATTCCCGAAAATATCACTATCGATGTGAGCAGTTTAGGTTTAGGAAAATCAATCCAAGTCGGAGCTGTTCAAGAATTGGTAGAAAGTTTGGAATTATTGAACGCGAAAAATGCCGTTGTAGCGCAGGTGAAACTCACAAGAGCTGCTCGTGGAGCTGCTGCCGCTGCTGCTGCCGCCGAAAAACAAGGATAGTTTTTATGAAATATTTAATTGTCGGCTTGGGAAATATTGGTTCACAATATCACGACACACGCCACAATATAGGTTTTACGGTATTGGACACTTTCGCGAAAGTGTCCAATGCTTTTTTTGAGGATAATCGCTACGGCGCAACTTGCCAAGTGAAGTTGAAAGGTCG
>Ga0123355_10016742_pt1 | contig 11568 bp, 11 predicted proteins | sample TergutEmb28metaG_3_FD_89872 | JGI IMG/M metagenome (GOLD analysis project Ga0123355, IMG submission 89872) | Embiratermes neotenicus P1 segment gut microbial communities from Petit-Saut dam, French Guiana - Emb289 P1 | ecosystem: Host-associated > Arthropoda: Insects > Digestive system > Gut ...
CCGCACCGCTAACCTCTAAACGTTGCATTTTATATATTTATTCAACAAACACAGGTACTGAATATTTTAAACACGGTATATACTCTCCGTTTTTTCCTCTTCAAAATGCAGTTTGTTTCATAATTCTAACATATTTGGTTCCTGGATTATTCATATTTTATATACAGAATGTGCTAAAATTTAAAAAATAATTCCAGCGCCAAAAGGTTAACCAAATCTTGATTTTCTCAAAGGATATTAATACATCTCCAATACCAAATTTCACACAAATCTGTCCAACTGGAGCCAAGTTGATGCATACTGACAGATGGACAGACAGGCATAAGAAAGTCTAATTGGCACTTGCTGTGACTTTATGAATATGCCAAAAATTCCCTGCATACCTCACGTAAATAAATAAACAATACTTTGCCTGACTTGTTGTTCTTACATAAAGGAACGACCCAGCATACACTAAATACTATTTCAAACCATCTAGAGCAACTAAACGTCATACAGCAATGTCTGTAGTTTCCTTTTTAAACTTGTTACCGCCACTGCAGACAATGGGGTTGCTCATTCTCTTACCTCCCTCCTTAGCACCCCTGACAAGTGAGAGGCAGATTTGGTAGGGGTCTCCAACTCCATCACCAGGCAACCACAATCCACCCTGAAGATCATCCACAGTAATCAGAGGACACAACCTTTTTGCGTCTTCAGGTGTTACCAATTCGCAATCTATGTTCCATGACCTGTGTCAAGACATGACATTTTGTCTGCACAGTTTATACAGGCAGTTTTTAAATATGTAACTTAGCAGAGTAGATGCCATCAGTAGTTGCTCTATCACTCACTCTGTGGTACACAGGCCTACATTAACAAACAAACAGAGTAACAGTGTCGGCAGTACCATCAGTTATTATGCAGCAATGCAACCGTAAGCAGGACTCAACAAATGAAGTAAATGTGACAAAACAAATTTGTCTCATTCTTCTATACAACTTCTGTTCAAACTGCTTTCACTCATACAAATAGTGGCAAGTTATGCTCAACATTTGCACAAAAATACATGTGGGCCTTCACACAGAGTCCATACTGTAGTCTGATTTTAATTAGAACTATAACACATACACAAATTTTAATAAAATTCCCAAATATCAAAGCTAAGCTACTCCTCACAGCTCCAGGAGTTTGATGCTCCAATAATTTCCATGCAATTGGCACATGAAGGTGGTTAATGTTGCAGCCCTATGCACTGCCTGCCTTTACCCCCTGGTACTCACTTCTGTTAGAGGGCGAGCTGACCCCAGCACCAAAGTGTGGACCAAAGGATTAAGGTGATGAAGAATCCCAATGACCCAATCAGGAATCAAACCTGCAACCTTCCAGATTGTAGTGCAGTGCCTCAACAAACCGTGCCACAACATACCCCAGACATCAAACAGCATGGTCATAAATCAGTGGTTCATGAGTTGTTACATATGCGTGAATAAACAGACAAATCTGGCAAAGCTGAGAAATGCATTGTGGCAAACTTCCATTAAGAATTCATGAAAAAAGCATGTAATATAGATCTCATTAAGAGCCGGTACCTGTCAAGTAAAGAAGCAGGAGTGGTGACCACAGTGCGAAACCAACTACCGAGGGCACAGAAGCTTAAATCCATAAACAAACTGACTTACAGAGCCTGAGCCTTCATTCTCCGAAACACGGTCATCCTGTTCCTTGTTCTAGCAAGACTCAAACTGCCACACTGCTTCCAGCCCGTCTTCAGTCCTCTTGCCTCCATATTCCTGTACAGCTGAACACTGGATCTTGCTAACTTCACTTGTGTTAAAGACTGCATGAAAACGCCAATTAATCCTGACAGAGGCCACATTGTTCCACCACCACATCTGGTTAACAACAGACACACTTATGTTAAAACACAGTTTGCTCCCACAGAAAATAATTTACTGAACTAACTATATGGAGCACAAGCTAACAGTTCCTCAGCTACTCATGAAATTCCCCACACTGTATAGAACTAAAGGGTTAATTACCATGGCCACAAGAGCTCACCACTTGTCCCTTTCAGGAGTCAAATTAATCCAGTCTGCACTTCCCATTCTGTTTCTTCACAATTCATTTTGAAATATCATCCCACTTATGTGTACATCTTCCAAGTGGTCTCTCACCTTAAGGTGTCCCACCAAAACCCTGTATCTATCTCTCTTCTCCCCAGTACATTGCACACGTCCCAGCCATCTCATTCTCCTTCCTTTGATCACCCAACAACATTTGGTGGGCAGTACAAATCCTGACGCTCCTCAGTATGCAATTTCCTCCCATCTCCTGTTACTTCCTCTCTTTTAAACCCAAGTATGTCCCTCAACACCCTATTCTCCAGCACCCTCAGCCTTTGTTCCTCTCTTAATGTCAGAGATCAAGTCTCACACCCACGTCTGACACACCGAAACTGCATTTAATCATCTGCTGCGCCAAGTGCAGTACAACACACTAAATCATGTTTTCTGGGACATGGTGCCAAGGCCCCTTCCTGCACAACTAATCTACACACTGACAAAAAACCTCTTTCTGAAGTTTGATGGTAATGAGCCTTCGCATTCCACAAAATACAGGGTAAATGATTAGACAAGGAACTATCAGTTTCTCAAGAAGGACTCTGCTCTACGTGGAGTTAGTTAGCATAATGCCTTCTTACCTTCCTTTGTCAATAAGAACTGTCTGTGGTCCCCACCCCAACTCAGCCAGATGATAAGCCACTGAAGCACCCATCACCCCACCCCCACATATCACCACTTTAGCTTTCTTTGGCAGGGGAACAGCTGTTACATCAACGCTGTCAAGTGCTTGAGAGGGAAACAGTGCAGTTGTCTGCCATCTTGGGCCTGAATTTAACAGAGGTTTACACTGTCTGCATGTGTTGATCAAACAATGAATCATCTGCTGTTGATGAAGCATCCTTACTACATTTGCAATTGACTCTGTAACCACACAAAACACATGTCACAATTAGATGTGATGATATTTAGTCTTCAGTCATCGGGAATATGAAACTGTGTATGGTGGTAATGTGTATCATGTCACAGGAACATACTACCACCATCTGTGTCTAGGTTTCCCAAGTGATTTGCCTTCATGTTTTATGAACTATTATGTGGATTTCTCATGCATCACGTAAGTGTGCCATGCTCCACCCCTCATATCATCTCTTTATTTTACCACATAATAATACTTTTATGAAGATTATAAATTATGAAGATCTTTATTACTCAACTTTCTCTATTTTGCCATCACTTCCTCTCTCTTAAGTCCTAACATTATTCTCAACACCCTTTCCATTGGAAACATCTTAAAATTCACACATCATAAAATGCTATATAGTGTGAGATTTGAGACTTTCATAGTGGTGCCAGTAAACATTTGGTCTTCTGGGATGTTACGCTCTGCTGACTGACAGATAGTTATGGATATGCTGGAGGCACTACAGTCTTCCAAACGTTAGTAACCACATACCAGGCAACATGGCACTAGCATCTCATTTGATGGGTATCTTCCAATACTATAAATTATTTATACTATATGTTCAGAGGACAAATGTTTTTAACAGAGAATGAATTCAATTACAGCTAACATATTTTTAACTACACTACCTAACAGTGGGAGGGGCGATAATATAAAATATGAAATACTGTGTGGATACTGGCTGGTCTGATATCACTCAGTGTTAGGTTCAGTAACTGACTTTAAATTCCGGCAACTAACGCATAATAAACGCATCCGTCCATGGCTTCCAACACACCCCAACCAAATGCGTAACCCTGGGCCATAAGTCAGAAATGTTGGCAACCCTGATCACCTAGCCTTAAAAGTTCGAACAGGGAATTTAATGATATTACTACACGTAATGTGGTTGGGTACATCAGTTTTCTAACTTGTAATTATGTCTCAACATCATAATCTATCGCTTCCTGCAACGGCTCTAAAACAGCCATCATATACAAATTATTTTATGTGTGCATTATTGCTTGTAATCCCCAGATCATAACACTCACCACAAAGTATCTGTGAACAATAATCATATACATCTTACTCTCGAGCAGAGCTACTACCTTACCTATGCTGTACCGCAGCCAAAACTTTATTGAATTACTGACATAGCGGAAAGAGACAATCTGTATTAAGAATTATTAAACCAATCTATCACTCCCTCTTCGCATGTAAATCCCACAGGATCCGTGGTACGTGTCCAATACGTACAAATCCATGGATCTGAAGTACATGGGACACATTCGATTGCGTTTCAATAGTCCATATTCGATAGTGGTTGTTCGATTGTGTATAACTATTGGAGCGGGTGGTTTATTACGTTATCACAGACGCCAGAATATTGTTAAAGAAATATGGTGCGTTTATTATTTGTAGCGTAAATCGTAGTTTTGTGTTGTCATATTGAACTTTCTTGTGTTATGCATAGACTTTGAACGATTAGCTTTGAATACAAATTCAGTCCGTGGTGATTCTAACCTATTTTCAACTGTACCATGTCGGTGTTAACACTGCAGTTCGGACAATGTGGTAATCAAATTGGCCACTACCTATTCTCACTTATATCTCAAGATCTTAAGCATTCAGATTCTTGCTATTCTAGTGAATGTACAGAAAGATGGTTTCGGATTAAACCTGATGATACATGTGTAGCTAGGGCTGTACTGGTGGACACAGAACAAAAAGTAATAACTGAAGTAAACAAGAAGCAGTGGGCTGCTGGTTCAGTATGGAAATATGACGAGACAAATATTATAGCACACAGCGATGGTGGTACTGGGAACAATTGGGCATACGGGCATGTAAAGAAAGGACCAGAACTGAAAGAGATAATTATGGAGAGCGTGCGAAAGGAAGTAGAGAGGTGTGATACATTGCGTGCTACATTAAACCTTCTTAGCTCTGCTGGTGGAACAGGATCTGGAGTGGGAAGTTATATGGTGGAAGCTTTTCGAGATGAGTACCCAACTAAAACTCTTTTGAATGCTGTTGTTCTTCCATACAGTGCAGGAGAAGTAATCATTCAGAATTACAATACTGTGCTTACAATTGCACATTTGTATGATATCTCTGATATGTTTATTATTTTCCAAAATGACCATCTCCACAAAATGAGTGTAGACTTGCTAAAAATTAAAAACACAGAACTTCATGATTTAAATGATTTAATTGCAGTTAAGATTGGATCTTTATTTCAACCTCTCGAGAGGTCTGAGTCAAGCAGGATTGATGATATCATTTCCCATTTGACTCCACATCCTGAGTACAAATTCATCACCATTAAGTCAGCCCCACACTATCCCAAGGAAACTTGCAAGTATGAAGCACCTCTTGAATGGAATGTGTTGGTCAGGCATATGAAACAGACCCTTCGTGTGAGCCATCTTGATAATGCACCTGTATTTGATTGGGAGATGAAATTACCACAAACACATAATTCTGAACATTCTTTAATACGCTACAGTCCATGTGTTAGTAACCTGCTTGTGTCACGAGGACGTGCTGCATCTGATGTGAAAGACTCTATTGGATTATCCTTGGATGAAAATGTTCTGTACCCCCAATGGGTACCAAGAGGTTCAAGATGTAGTCTCTTGCACCAGAACAGAAGATTCATGGATATGGATAAGTTCATTTCTTTAGCCACAAATAACAGTCTAATTCATTATACATTTAACAACATTGTTGAGAAAGCTTGGAAGACCTATATTCATAAGGCTTATTTACATCAGTACAGTAAGTTTGGTGTTGAAGCAGAAGATTTCTTAGGATCTTTTGCAAAAATGGAAAATGTGATTAAATCATATAAGGAAATTAAATAAGGTACCATTTGATACTGCCACCATACACATAAAAAAAAAATATTGTATTTGCAGTTGAAGTATTATGTATTTGTGACTTTAATTTGACACAAATAAGGAGCATGATTAGAATAAAATGCTTTTCGTCGTTTAATGTCTTGTGCCATAACACTGAAGAAAATTAATTCACACTTTGTAGATACTGAATTGCTGATTGCAACTGCAAGAAACTGTTTCCAGCTTTGAGATGTTGCAGTTTTATTGAAACTATGACATGCATCAAGAAATTTATAACTGATAATTTGGTATGTAGAGAAATGGGCATTGGTGTTAAGCATTTGAAATATGAGGTTCATGTAATTGTTTACTCGAATGCAAGACAACCCGTTATCACAGTGCATCTGTACGGAACATGTTAGTTTTGTCTGCAGTTTTAAGGTGACATGCCATTTTTCATATGATGACTTACCAAAAAAAAAATTCTTACCTAAAACTCAGGTAAATATGGTACTATTTAAAAGCTGAGGTACATCCTGAGAGGAACAACATTACAGAACCTCAAAGCCATGTCTATCCAATTCCTTTCCATTTTACTATCCACTGATCTGCTAGCATATGACATTGTCCACTCTGAGCTACTGACAGTGTCACTACATAAACCATAAGCAATTCTCTCACATTTTCATCTTTATGTCCACCAAGGGCTGAAGCATTACAATTTTACATTGTAGGAAAAGACGACAGAAAGAAGGATGCGGACAAGAGCCTTGGCCACGTGTGACTCAGACAGTCATCAGACCACACTGTCCAGTTTTTATGAATGGCCACGTGAGGAAAAAGTAAGGCTCCTAGAAGCTCTGAAAACATATGGCCATTATGACATGGTGAACTTGCAGAAGGCTCTACCTAACAGAAGTCGGGATCAAATAAAAATGGTAATTAATATGTGGTGGAGGGCAGCTCGTACTGCAATGTTGGCATCGGCTGGCAACAAGCACAATAAAAACCTGCTGAAGCCTGAAATCAAGAAGAGAGGAAAGGGAAGGCCTCAGGGACCTGCAAAACGTGACGAATCAGACAAGGCTCCAATTGACCAGTGGCTAGCCAAGGTTGAGCAGGCTAATCTTGCACAAGGATTTTCTCAAACAAAACTTCTGCAGAAAGTATTTCTGTACATCGCCAAGTATGAAAATCATCCATCACCACAAGACTGTAATGGAGTGGACTACAAGTAAGTACTTAGTCTTGCACAGTCCTGCATTCTATCATGCTTACCTTTCATGACACTGTATGTCCAGATGTGTCACTTCTTAACCCCTTACAGCATAGTGTTCACACTATGTTCCACTTGCTGTAATGTTCAAAGCTCTTCATTCTGTGCATACAGGGTATTTATGTGTTTCACATGATTCTGAGAATAAATGGTGGTTATTTCCCCAACATTACATTAACCTCAAGGCCATTGTAAAGGAGATGCATTGTGTATTCTGTGAGTTGGTAATGGCATTTCTGAATATAGTGTACTCTCTCAATTATCCAGTTTGCAGCTTATCCTTGCATGATAGAAAGTTGCTAATGACTAATGACAAAGGTGGGCAGTAACATGATTTAGCACCGAGTACTCAAACAAAATCCTCAGTACAACATTCAGCATCTTTCATGTGCAAGCTATGTCTATATTATGTATATAATACATAAATCACAGCTTTATTTTTTGTCAGCACCTCACTGAAAGTATATGTTTTGGATAATCAATATTTCTCCATTATCCATGCATCCCCTCCCCATTATGTGACATAATTGAGAACAAACTGTATGTACACAAATTTCAAGCTTCAAGGGTAAAACATTCTATTTTGAACAGTAACAAGAGGTAGCACTTATCCAGCAATGACCACAGAGGTTATGCATGTTCCTCATGTGTAAGTTACATAGTAGAAACACTGTCACTAAATAAGCCATGACTCATTGTAATGTGGAATAGTTCCACCACAACTAGCTGCCTACCTCCATGCAGCCAAGTCTTTCTTCAGAAGCTGACAGTTCCTCAGATACTACAGAAATTCCTCACATTGTATAGAACCTGGAGGTTCATTGCAGCATTCACAACCTCCAACCACTTATCCTTGTCTTGAGCCAGATCAATCCAATCCATATCCTCCCACCCAATTTCTTTAAGCTGTGTGTTAATATAATACCTCCACCTAAGCCTAGATCTTCCAAGTGGTTTCTTTACTTTAGGTTTGCATACCAAAACCCTGTACGTACTTCTCTTCTCCCCCATATGTACCACATGCCCCACCCATTTGGTGAGCAGTACCAATCATGCAGATCTTCAGTGTCCTATCAGTTCCTCACTCTGAGACCTAACTTTCTTCCTGAGCACCTCATTCTCGAACACCTTCAGCCTCATGCCCTTCCTGTATTGTGAGAGAGCTTCCATATAAAATAAGCAAAGTTAAGGGTCAGTATATTTTCACCTTTATATTCTTAGACAGAACACGTGAAGACAAAGATTCTGGACCGATGGGTAGGAGATTACTTCTAGACTATATTCACCATAAAAGCTTCAAATCGTCCATCCTTACGTCTGTGAGATCTGATGTCTTCACACAAGTGTTGCTGACGACTTAAGTCTTCAAGGATGTTGTGCTGCATTGTTACCCAGTGACACAGCATAACATCCCAGAAGACTTGCATCTTAATCTTTATGTTTGTTTCCAGAGCAATGTACGAGTATCTGTACTGCATGTTGAATGGCTTCCCTGGCAAGAGCCTGAATCCTGAAACAGCTGAGTATGTTTTGAAGAGTCTCAATGACTTGGCAGTGGAAGTTCGAGAGAGAGGAATTCAGGAAGAGCGGTTTTTCTTAGAATGCGTACAGAGAATTTCCAATCAAGTTCGTCAATACGGAGGAAAGAAGCAGAAAGAGGTGTGTATAGTTGAACGGGACGAGTGCTGTTACTAGTTTCCACTTTACAGTCTGTAATAACTAACTGAATTGAAAAACTGTCTGTACTCTAACACTTCACAGAGTGTATAATCTGTATGATTTTTGTTTTCTTTTCCCACAGCCTGCTTCAGACCTTGACACAGCGGAAGGAATCTTCAAAAAGTTGCTCAAAACTGAAGGTTTGAACCCACTAAATGTACCCATGCATTTGCTGAAAAAATGAGGCTCTCAGTATGATATAGGTTGCATGTCACACAGAGGACACGCTTTTGGAGTGAAGATCATTAACTGTACAATACTATTTATGTTATACAAGTAATTTGCATTAAATAACAATTCTGTTTTCATGTGCAATTTTCTACCCTTATGCATGTTAATGGTACAGAACCTTACGTTAGTGCCACTGGTCTGTTGTCTTATCACAGTGTCCATGTACACTAACCCTCAGCTAAATTCAGTTTAGCCACCTCCCTGGAGTACACAAATTTTAGAACATTAATTGGTGCAATCAAAGATTACTATAGGAACTAAGAGCCTAGGTTTCCCCCTCCAAATACAGACCTGCGTCGCTTAACAACGGGAATACGTTCTGAGAAATGCATCATTAGGCAATTTCATCATTGTACAAATGTGTACTTACACAAACCTAGATAGTATAGTGTATTACACACCTAGGCTATATGGTATAGCCTATTGCTCCTAGGCTACAAACCTGTATGGTGTGTTACTCATACTGTAGGCAATTGTAACACAATGGTCAGTATTATAATATATTATTATAATCTTATGGCAGCACCATCATATATGCAGTCCGTCATTAACCAAAATGTTATGCAACGCATACCCATATTAGATACAGGGCATGCAGCCTGTACAAACTTAGCCAACATAGTGCACAGATTTTTTGTTCTACCAAATATGCCTATATCATTTATTCAAATGAAATTGAATAAAATTGATAATCATGTACAGTACAAGTACAAAAGAACATTCAGACATGAGAGTGGTTATTGGCATCAGCAGTAAATGGGGGACAAGGTGGCATGTTGGCTGGTATATGCAGTGGCATGAGTTTACGTACAGGACCATCTGAAGAGTTTATGAGTAACTGGGACCAAGCAAGCTACTGTGAGCATGGGAATCCATTTTCAAAGGAAAAAGACATAGTTGGATCCAAAAACTTCTAACATAAGTATGTTATATAATCTCCAAAAGCACGAAAGTCTATTTTTAATAAATACATAAAGTTGTTGATGGAGAGTCTCATTCCATAAAACATGGTAGCAGTCAACTTCCCTTGCTGAAAGACAGCAGTTTATCAAGCTCAGAATGATCTGTACACAACAGCATAAGAATAGAGAAAGCCATCTCATCAGCCACACAGTCTCATCCGGATTTGTCAAACCCAGTCTTGAGCAGTTAGTTGAAATAGTGGTCTTAAAATGGGTGAACACAAAAGGTCAAAATCCCTATCAACGAGGTTCAGAAACTTGGAGACACTACTGTACTGTGCAGATCCAGCAGTACATCTGAGGCACTGACAGCCACATACAAACTGCACAATGGTATCACCCAGTTCACAGGATCAAACATACATTGCTCTTTGAGATTTCATGTTGGGGGGGAGATCTACTCTTGTAGAAAATACTAAACAGTGCAAATAAACACATATATAAATCCAGTTTTATATATTTATCAACTAATGCAATGCGGTATTAGACGTAACTGTCATGTTACATGTTACATCCAGAGGATAATTGCTGTTAGTTACACTGCAGCCATCACATCACAAGACACTTAGCAGATCTCTGCAGCAGCTCCAGTTCGCCATGCCACATTAAAGTATCTGCAGACAAATAATGCACAACATCAATTTTATGCCGCTCTTTAATTCATGACAGCACAATATCGAATGTAGCTTCAAAATATTTCAAAAAACAAACTTGTTATAACCCTTTGAATTGTGCCATCCCTGTTGTGTAATATTAACTATTAAGTGGGTTTGAAGTCAATAACACAACTAATGTTTAGTTAGATGTCATATTTTAGGTCAAAAAGACTACATGTTTCGGCCGGTAGTGTCCATCATCAGGTCTTTGTCGTTCGACACACTTACGACCCACACGAGGACAGCACATAGCAGATTCCCCATGACAGGACCATCAAGCTGTCCTTAATTTTGCTTTGTTTTCTTAGTTTTTGGCTCTTTGACTTCCTAAGTTTTTTGATATTATATGACTATACCTTTTGGTTAACTGAGTGGCTTACCCACACACCTAATATAGATATATCAGACACAAAAAAGGCCTTGATGTTGAGATCTCATCATCAAACAAGCCAACACACAATTGTATAAAATACTCTTAAGTGTGTTGAACGACAAAGACCTGATGATGGGCACTACCAACCGAAACATGTAGTCTTTTTGACCTAGAATATAACATCTAACTAAACATTAGTTGTGTTATTGACTTCAAACCCACTTAATAGTTGTTATAACCCTTTCAAGGCTTCTTACAGTTACTTTTAAATGGTAGCAAGAACCCACTGATGTGGTCTTATCTTGTTTTTAAACCTTCTTTGGCATATGTTGAACGTAATGGCCCCCCCCCAATGTCCTTGTGAACTTCGTGGTCCTCCCTCCTAGGCATACTTCTGAGGTTGGGACGCCCATGAGGCGTGGTTACGTTGTCCCGATGATGTGAGTGGTGATATAGGAGGATGTAGTGCCAGGAGGGCCCTTAAACCTAAATTCTACTAACCTACCCAGACCATGGTCACCGC
>Ga0123355_10016743_pt1 | contig 11568 bp, 11 predicted proteins | sample TergutEmb28metaG_3_FD_89872 | JGI IMG/M metagenome (GOLD analysis project Ga0123355, IMG submission 89872) | Embiratermes neotenicus P1 segment gut microbial communities from Petit-Saut dam, French Guiana - Emb289 P1 | ecosystem: Host-associated > Arthropoda: Insects > Digestive system > Gut ...
AGAGCATTGGGAAGATGTGCAAGCCGATCAAAAGGATGTCACATTAGCTCATTGGGAAGAAATCACGATTTCGTGCAAAAAGATTGTCAATGGTCCGATCTCTTATGAGAATGATTGGAAATAAGTTTTCGTTGGCGTTGGCTTGTAGAGACGGGTTTTAGCCCGTCTCTGCGGCTACGCTGAATATTACGGATTTCTTCTAAAAACCACCGAATAAACAAATGCGGTATATCCATACGCGCCCTTTTTTCGTTTATATAGGTTTGTAACCCATGCCAACACAGCAAAGTAAAAGAAAAATAACACAAAAATAAAATAATAAATTATTATGGCACACACAGCACAATTGAGACTCGAAGGCAGAGAGTATAAAATCATAGAGTGCGACTATGAGTTTAATCAACCCATTAAACAAAACAAACAACCTGCCGGGCACCCTGATGGCGGACTTATCAACCTTACGATAGAATCGCCCGACAATAGTGACTTGTTTATCCACAACTGGATGCAAGGCGCTACCGAGCATAAAGATGGCACGATTGTTTTTTCTGTAGTCAATGCCGGAAAACCATCCACCAAAACGTTACACTTTAAACGTGCCTACTGCATCTATTTATTCGAACGTTTCAGCAGTTTGGCAAATGCACAAATGCTCACTAGGATAACTATTAGTGCCGCCGAAATTGCTTTTGGCAGAACAGAAAACACTGTTTTTAAAAATGACGGAATATAACTAAATTCAAAAAAACATGAGTTCGAGAACAAATCAGCACGAACAGTTCGGAGAAATGCAGGAGGGAAGCACATTCCCGAATCGGGTGCTCTTTGGACAAGGACAAGTCTATGAGGGTTACCTTACACCTCAAGAACGGCACAACCGCAGGATTGCATTGAAATACGAACTGCAGAACATCAGAAACTGGGAGTTGCATAATGCCACAATCGCATTCAAGCAGGAACTGTATAACGGCAGAAACTGGGAAATGCATAACAGCAGGATCGCAGTGCAAGACAATGTGCGGGTAAATCCACAGCATGGATTAGTGGAATTACCACTAGTTCGGTCGCAGGGAGAAATTAGACCTTTCAAGCCTAATATATTCGAGAGATTTGAAAACTTTCTCTACTCTCCTACTCCTTGGTATTTACCTATAACAGCTCTCTCAAAGTTTATCGGCAGAATAGCTTATGGAACTTTAAATAGTGCAGTTATAGTCTTGCAGTGTTTTACAATTGGTCATCCAAATGCACGCCATTTAAGCGGACGAGGGACTATAGGAAGTGAAAACATTGATGCGGGGGTAAATGTGCTTACTAGCACTGTTCCTTTCGGAAGGCTTAATGTACTACGTCAATCCGGTCCGGGAGTTATGAACGCCGCTCAATTTAATAGTTACCATAAAGGCATGCGTATCAACTCCGCAACTGATGGAGGTGCATTGATAAGACGCCATAACAATCTCGAACGGTTTTTTATTGATGACATCCCACAATTCAAAAGTACTTATAACACTTTTAAGAGAGCTACTTCTGTGGTAAAACAAATACACTCTGATCTCAAAGACGATGTAGAATAATATGGGCATATTGTACGATATTTGGGGAATCATAGGGATTATGGCTTGGTGGATATTTTTAAATATCAAAGCTGTTTTTCTGGAAAGGGACAAGCGTCGCTATTATTCGTTTGCCGAGCTATGGAAAGGAAGAAGTTTTGATTTGGGAGGTAAGCAAGAAGATGAAAGACCTTATACAATGACAGGGTTTATTATTATGATAGCACCAATGCTCATCACTATACTTATGAGAAGCTGCAGATGAAAATTCTATGACAACAAAATAAAAAAGAGATATGAATACAGATTTTGAAGACATAATGTCAAACCGAACAGACGAAGAGCTGATAAAGATTGTAACCGTTGACAAAGACGATTACCAACCATTGGCTGTTGTTGCTGCCGAAGAAGAAATTAAAAAACGAAATTTGGACACAGCAAGAATTGAAGAAACGGAGAACGAGTTGACTGTCCAAATTGAAGTACAAAGCCAACTTGACAACAAAATGGTAAGCTCTTCGACAAGATTTCTTCATTTCATTATTGACAGGATTATATGCTTGATTATTGCTTCCGGCGTCTCTGTTGTTTTGAGTCCTTTGGTGGTTTTATTATCATTTTTGTTATTTCCTACTGCTGAAAATGAAGGGATTGAACTATTGCTTGGATTTCTATATTTGTTATTGATCATTGTTTGCCATTTTTTCTACTGTTACATTATGGAAGTAAGATACCAAAAGACAGTAGCAAAGTTTATTACCAAAACCAAAGTTGTAACAAGCGATGGAAATATACCCGGTAAGGGACATATTCTGCAAAGAACATTTTGTAGATTAATACCCTTTGATGCAGTTTCGTTTTTATTTACCAAAAACGGACTTCACGATAGATTTTCGGACACAAGAGTTATTAAAGACGACCCCGCATCGGCAAAATAGTCACAAAAATATATGAATACAACTAAAGTAAAAAAAATATACAAATAATATTCTAAAGCTATGTCAACTACAACAAAAAAAGTAGAAGTACGAATCGATGGAAAAACATATAGTAATGACTCTATTTTTCCAGGCATGCGTTTGAGTCAAAAAACTCAAGAACCTAATATGTTTCATTTTCTTATACGAAAAGAGACTGTAGCTGAAGACGGGAATGATATTCGCTTTTCCATGTCTGAAGAGCTACTTGGAAAAACGGTGGAACTTTTCCTCACTATTTCACGCGATGATGAAAGAGGACAAACTCATGACGAAACACTGGAATTTACCGGAATTATTTTTAGTATCAATTCCCTGCGACAAGATATAAAAGAAGGATTAATGATAGAAGTCACTGCTTACAGTCCCGATCACCTGCTGTTCGACAATCCGCATTGTTACTCCTACGAAAATGAAACCCTAAAAAACATCATCACCAGAACGTTAGAGCCTTACAATATTCCCATACAAAACAATCCACGTATGGAAGATGAAATACCATACACAGTACAATACAACGAAACCAATTATGCCTTTATCAACCGTTTGGCATCTCGTTTTGGCGAATGGCTATATTACAGCGGCAAAGAATTAGTGTTCGGAAAAATTAAAAAATCTGATTGTATAGAACTAGAACCCTCATACGATCTTCTTGACTATCAGTACCAGCTACAAATGGAGCACTTGAATTTTTCTCATGCCCACCACAATTATTTGGAGTATGGAAATACTAGAAATGATGCACCCGCTTTTACCGGTCAATCCATGCACAACATGACTGACATCACTTACAAGCGCTCTCAATCTATTTATTCCAAAGAAACATTCGGGTACCTAAAAAGCTCTGTTGCCGAAGGAAGTTTTGACGAAACCGAGCTTTCTGCCAAAGTACAAGGATTGGGAAGGAAAGCACAAATGATGGTGTGTATGGGACGTACCAGTCGTGCCGATTTACGAATAGGTAGCATTATCAAAATCAAAGAATACACTAAAACAGACAACCAAAAAACAGGTTCGTGTTATCATGACGAACTGTTAATCTGCGAAATCGTGCATACCTCTGACCGTTACGGGAATTACATCAATGAATTTATGGCAATCCCTGCCGGTTGCGAGTACCCACCTTATATCCCCGGCGATTACTACCCCAAAGCCGGAAGCCAGCGAGCAGTAGTAAAGGAAAACCAAGACCCCGAACAGTTGGGTCGCGTGCGTGTACAATTCCTTTGGCAACAAGAACAGGACGACAGCCTGCTAACGCCCTGGATTCGCATAGCCCAGCCTCACGGCGGTGGAGACAAAGGCTTTTATTTTGTTCCCGAAATCGGCGAAGAGGTGATGGTAGGTTTCGAAAACGGCAATGCCGAAAAGCCCTACATAACAGGCACATTGTATCACGGCAACCAACGCCCCGAAAGCAAATGGCACAACGAGAACAACGACATCAAAGCCATCCGCACCCGCAACGGACACACCGTTGAAATACACGATGCTGGAGAAGGTGGGTTTATCAAAATTTATGACCATGAGAAAGAGAATTATGTGCTTACGTTTTCTACGGATGAAAAGTTGATTAAACTGGAATCAACGGGCAATATTGAGTTCCATGCAGAAAAAGATATTATCATGAAAGCAGGTAATAATATTGATATGAAAGCGGAAAAGGATATGAACCGCGAAGCAGGTGGAAATATTAAGGAAACAGCAGGAAAAAATATTTCGACCAAGGCCGAAGAAGATATCTTAATTCACGCAGTGAATGATATGGATACCAAAGTGGGAAATAATGACACATTAAATGTGAAAAACAACCAAGTCATAGAAATCAGTTCCGACAAAAATGAAACTGTTACCAAAAAGTATCAACTCAAAGCTGAAAACATTTGGAAAGAGGCCTCTGATAAAATGTCACTTTATTCAAAAGATCACGACCAACAAGCCAAAAGTTCGATGAAAGTGGATGGTGGAAACGGGTTAGATTTGAAAGCAAACAACATTAAAATAAGTTAAAACAAGCAAGCTATGCCAAACTATGTATGTAAAGGAGCAAAACTAAAATGCTCAATGGGCTCAAGCCAATCGGATTTAAATGTTTTGCACGTTGGCAAAACTGTGTCACTTGGTAGAAACTTCATGGCAAATATACAAGACAACAAACCGATGATGAACATCATGCCCTTTGGACAGTGCAAGTCAATCCTAAACCCAACTGTTGCAGCTGCAACGGCAGCCAACTTCGGTGTGTTGAGAGAAATGCCTTGTATTCCCAATACAACTGCACCATGGATGCCGGGAAATGCCAAGGTTTTAATGAAAGGACAACCTGCTTTGATGGAGACCGATAAGTTGCTTTGCATGTGGGCAGGAGTAATTGAGATAACCAACGAAGGACAAACAGGCTAATATTTTGAATTATGGGAAAAGTAGGAACAGAAGCAGAAGGGGTTGTAAGAGAAGAATGGGTAGAAATAGAACTCCCGTCTAAAATTATTTCTGCTAAATGGCTAAAAAATACGACAGAGATAAGTACTTCAAAACTTAACGATAAAGTTAAAATAGCGATAGAAACAAGAGGTATTATCAACGGTAAAGAGGTTGTCGTTTCTATTTTAGATGCTTCAAATAGTGAAGTGTTGAAGAGACCCAAAATAGAAATCAATAACAGTGAAGGCAAAGTAGAAATTGAAATTGAAAAAGAATGGGTACACAAGGAATTGAAAATAGAAATTACCAAAGATGATAATGAAGGATTGAATTTAGTTGATGGCTACATTCACACTAAGACACTGAAAATTATATGTTGTGAACATGCTATTGAAAAAGGAGCCCGGGGCGATTTAATTAGGGAGATAAATATTCGTTTGGCGGGATTTGGCGAAGGTGGATGCCCGTTGCCACATGATACTTTTGATGATAGAACAGAATCGGCTGTTAAACAATTCCAAAAAGATTATATGGAATTAGATGAAGTAACAGGCATAATATGCAGAGATACTCTTGAAGCATTAGACCAGTTTAAAATAGATTATAATATTCCTTTTAATCGTTGTCGTTGTAGATGTACCACTAAAGGACAAACAGTGACAAATGCAGTAGACAATTCATCGGAAACAAACAATTGCCAAGGTTTTGGCGATGGTAGCAACAGAGGAAGATATTTAAGAAGATTTACCCGTGTGAGAAAAGACGAAGATGGCAATACCATTTATGAAGCGGATGGTAAAACTCCAGCCACAGAGAGAGTGGTTGAATATACAACCAGAAATTTAGGAGAACCGTTTTATGCTTATGAGTATCCCGGTATGCATCGTTCCTTAATGTGGGGATTTAGAGCATTATGTTTTTATGTTGAGAAAAATACTACGGCTTTTACTTTTCGGGATATTAGTAGCGGGTATCGTTGTCGTAATCACGATCTATTCAGAAGCTCGAAAACAACAAACCACATGGGAAAAGCATTAGATATACAATTTTCACATGATGGAACACCTGTAACCGGGCAAACACGGAATAGGGTGCGCTTAATGACCGAATTGCGTGATGCAATACATAAAAAATTGGGTATTGAACCTAAAAGCGGGTGGGCACCACCAGCAAATCGCTTAGCTTTTGAGCCGGTAGGAACCGACAGAGGGCAAACTCATAGTTGGCTACATTTAGACGTTCGTACATTCAGTAGAGCAAATCCATCGTATCTTGCTGATGAATTTTTTGCGAATACTCTTGATTTAGTTAATGGCGAAAATTTAATCACTCTTTTGAATACGGTAGATGGTGGAGATAGAAAAGAAATAAATTCGTGTGAAATGAGATTTGAGAAAAAGAAAAAAAATGAATAACAATCAAAAACGATGAAAAAAGCAGTCGTCATTTTAAGCATTTTTGCTGTTATTGCATGTAGTAGCAGGCAAGTAATGAGCCAACAAACGGGAACAGAAAATAACGAGCCGATTTGTCGGATAGAAAGCACCGAACAATCCGAGGAAAGTCGACAGCAAGGAAAATTGCCACCGATAAATGAAAGATTTCTATCCTACTTTCCCAATATGGCTTTGGGTACACACAGCGAAGTGCGAAGGCTTATTCCGCAAAAAACAGTTGTCGAGTTTTTGCCTGACTTCGTTTATCCAGACTATGTAAGCATAAGACACTATGCCATAGGAAAAATCACCAACTACAGAGGCTTGGATTTGCTCGTTTTCGGTTACGAGGGTGAACGTCCCTACGAAGGTAGTTACGACAATAATACGGACAGCCGTCGCTTTTTATTGCTGTTTAAAAATGGAATTCCTCTAACCATGAAATCGGACAGAGGGGAAGAACAGCGACTGAGTCATTTAATAAGTTACCGCTACTATGGAGAAGGGGGTAAAGCATTAACCGAAAGTTATTTTGACACAGACAGCACCATTATCACTCGTTCGTACCGTTCAGAGAGCGAAAGCGCCACAGGATACAGTGTGCCAATTGCATCTGCCAAAGAATTCCGATGGAAGATTAACAGCAGGGGTGAACGGGAAATTTTGGAAGTCAGACTAATGGAATTTTCGTCGCCTTTTTACGACCGCAATTTTATGAATGAGCAAAACTGGACGTGGTTTGAAGAAAACAACATAAGGGCATTTCCGACAAAAGATGAAAAATGGAATATCAATATAAACAGTTTGAATTGTGATTATTTTACGCTTATCTGTCCACAGATAGATTTGTATTTCTATATCGAAAAGATAGATGGGGAATATAGAACTGTTTTTGAAAGTTATATCAACGAAGAATTGATAGACCGTTATATTGTCGGGGAGCCCCGCAATGACATTTTTCTAAAAAAAGACTATACCAACCGAAGCAAGGTGCTGAAAAGCCCTATCATTATCAAAACATCGGATGGCAATTTGGAATTGCTTCCTAATGGAAAATTCCTGTTGCATGATTAATAATTCAAAATGGATTGAAAAAAAATATATTAAAGAAATCTACAAATATGAAGCAGAATAAATAAGTATAACAAAGATATAATGTGAAAATTTAATTGGACATGAAAAATTTTATTGTTTATTTACTGACAGGGGTGCTATTACTTTCCTGTACAGTTGCGAGAGCTGAAAGAGGAAATGAGGACACAAGTATCTTTCAATCCATTGAGAGCAGCTACGTTTATATTCAACGAATTAGTCAATGGATAAGCCAAGTAAAGGAAAAACTTACAACTTTCGATACCCTGCAAGCAAATCAACTGTATTTGCAAACATATCGTGTTTTAGGGGAATATTTTCACAAGTTAAGCGATATAACTTGGGATTGGGTACGGGTTTATCACCACTTCTCCACAGATCCAGAAGTTGAGAGACTAGTTGCCCAATTAGAGGAATGCGGTATAGAAGTAAGGTATATAGGAAGCGGTGAATGGAACTTATCATTTACGCAATATTTTTATTACAATTTGTTTAAAGATTATGTATCAGAAGAATTTCGAGATTTTATTAGGATAAAAGCAGATCAAGACGAAATGATCTCTCCCGATGGTGAAATTGTTGTTCCGTGGGAATACATAGGCTCGCGCCTAATGGCTTGGGATATTTTTATGGAAAAGTATCCGTCAAGTATTTTTATGGAAGAGGCTATCGGCGAATATAGTACATATATGCACTTCTTTTTATTCGGCGATGTTCATAGCCCTGCTTGGTATGGTGATGGCATTATTGAGAATGATATTCGTTTGGTTTTTGATGCGTTCTTAAAAAAACATCCAAATACAAAATCAGCAAAAATCCTCACATTTTACTTGAATGAAATAGAAAGTAATGGGGGGAAAGTACCAAGTGATATAGAGAGAAGAGTAACTGAATTTATGAGACAACTAATAAAGTAATCGACTACCAATACAGTAATGCTAGAACAAGAAACCAATGCGTAGTAGATATTCTCGAAGAGAATGACACGGAATATAGAGTTAAACCCAAAGGACAAACAAGCGAAGGCTGGATTAATAAAACATGGATTATAGAGGTCGTAAAATTTAAAAAATGAAAATTATAGTGATGAAAACAAAATTAATAATCTTAGGATTAGCTATCTGCTTTTTAGGATGTGTAGGGCAAGCACAAAATATAGAGCAAAAAGTAAAAGTCGGAGCATTTTTTGCCGGACTTTGTCCACTTGACTCTTCTTTTGCACAATATTCGGGGTCCGAATTTATAGGACTGTTTGTAGAAAATGGAAAATTTCACTTGAGGCCAACTATAGTTGATTTAGTAGAATTATATCATGATGGTCATCAAGCTGTATATCAATATCTTCTCTCAAGAGACGAGAACAGTCTTTTTCTTTTTTCCTATTTTATAGGTTACAACCCTAATCCCATAGAAGCTGTCAATGGCGGTAGAGGAATAGCAATAATGCCAGGGGATACGTTTAATTTCACCTATAACGGTATCAGCTATACTTTTCAGGCAGATGGGGAAATGGATTGGCGTAGCAATATAAGCAACTATACGCTGTCTTTTTCTAAAACAGGTTGCCAAACAAAACAAATATTAGTGTCTCATGCGTTTACTGAAGATGGTTATGCCATAATACTATTTATAGGCGACCTTGACGGAGACGGAAAGCCTGACATTATTCTAAATGGCACTCACCATTACGAATTTAGTAACATTATGCTATTCCTTTCCTCAACAGCAGAAGATGGGAATTTATTAAGACTTGAAGGAGGAGAAGCCTGTTGGGTTAATTAAAACAGCATAACCCGCTGGCGCCGACGTCCACGTCGGTGCCCATACAGAAAACTAAACCCCGCTGGCGCGGATTTGCAATCCGTGCCAAGACTAAAATAGCAGAACAAAAATGATAATAAAACCAATTTATAAATGAGCCGAAAGCACAAATTTTCAAACCCCGATGGAGCCTATTTTGTAACGTTTACCGTGCAAAATTGGGTTGATGTCTTTGTACGCAACAAGTATAAAAACATCTTGGTTGAAAGTTTGGCGTATTGTCAAAAACACAAAGGTTTAGAAATATTTGCATGGTGCATTATGAGTAGTCATGTTCACTTGATCATTCGTGCGAAAGATGGTACGGATTGCAAATCCGCACCAGCGTTTTTGTTGCCCGATATTTTACGTGACTTCAAAAAATTTACGAGCAAAGAAATACTCAAAGCCATACAAGAAAACCCACAAGAAAGCAGAAAGGAATGGCTTTTGCCGATGTTTGAAGATGGACAATTTTGGCAACCCGGAAACTATCCTATCGAAGTGTGGACTAACAAAGTTATTTATCAAAAATTGGATTATATACATAAAAAGTGCGATAGATTATGCGGATGAAAAAAGATTGTTGGATGTAATTAGAATAAGATGAAAAAATATGAGAAATAATTTATACAAGGCACGGATTGCAAATCCGCGCCAGCTGGAGCACAGAAAAATAACTAAAAAAACGCAGAAAAATAAATTGAAAAAAATCTAAAACTATGAAAAAATTACTCCTTACATCATTAATTTTAATTGCCGGAATGCATGTGGCAAGGGCACAAATCCTGGAACCCATTCAATGTTTTTTCTGTGGCTTTTCCTTTCCCTCTTCTCCCTCTTTCGTCACTTTTCCGGGTGGGCCGATTTGTCCCGGAACAAGCGTAACAATCACTGCTCTGTTCCAAGAAGCTCTCTCTTTGGGGAATTTCCAATGGGAGGCAAGCAACGATGGCAGCACCTGGCTTACTTTTTACGGTCCATTCTCACTGCAGCATACTATGTCACTGCTCTCAACAACGCATTACCGCATAAGGATGGGCTGTTGGTGTGTAAATCCTAATTACATTTATAGTGATTGGGTTACAGTAACAGTAACCCCATTGCCAACTATTGGTACTCTTAACGCTCCTAATCCACGCTGTGTAGGAGAGAACTTAGTATTTCCCGCAACACCGACAGTAGCACATGCAGAGAGTCAAACTTGGCAAATAGAAACAGGTATTGGCACAAATCTGTACACTTATTTTACCCTGCCTCATGTCGTATCTCTTGCTGATAACGGTAGAAGAATGCGTCTTCGCGCTGCTAACAGCTGCGGTCCTCAAAACAGCAACGCAGTACCGATAACGGTAATTGCTCCGCCAGCTGTTTACATTACCGGCCCAAATGCTATTTGTATCGGGCAAATCACCCACGTATCGTCGTCAACAATAGAGGGCACTTGGGAAAGTAGTCATTCCAGCATAGCAAGTGTAAACAATGATGGACTTGTGACAGGTTTATCGCAAGGTGCGGCAACATTTACATTTACAGCAAATACAGGCTGTCAGGCAACCACACAAGCAGTTACGATAAATTCTTTACCAACTATTAGCCCTGTTGGTACACTTGCCGCACATTGTGTAGGAGAGAACTTAATGCTTCCCACACCACCTACAGTAACAGGTGCAAACACTCATAGTTGGGAAATAGAAACAGGCTTTGATACAGATGAGTATATTCTTGTCCAGCTTCATCCCGTATCACTTGCTGATCACGGTAAAAGAATACGCTATCGCGCTACTAACATATGCGGTACTCAACACAGCAACACAGCAACGATAACAGTAGGTGACCTACCGACCATTAGTCCTATTTCCGCACCTGTGGCACATTGTGTGGGAAGTCTTTTAACACTTCCCGGCATACCGATAGTAACTTCTACAGCTCCAATAACCAATCGAGGTTGGCAAATAGAAACGGGCTTTGATACAGGTGACTATATTGATTTTATCCCATCTGATACCATATCCCTTGCTAATCACGGTAGAAGACTACGTTATCGCGCTGCTAACAGATGCAGCACTCAATTCAGCAACACTGTAATGATAGCGGTAGATGCTGGACCTTCCGCCTTTACTCGACTCTACGGTGAAAGAGTATGTCGGGATAATACGGTAACGGTCAATTTTAGTGGTACCGGCATTGATGCGAGCAAAAGCACATGGACAAACAGCAATCCAAATATTGGTTTGACAGGAAGTGGTGCAGGTAATCTTAACTTTACGGCAATAAATCCAA
>Ga0123355_10016744_pt1 | contig 11568 bp, 10 predicted proteins | sample TergutEmb28metaG_3_FD_89872 | JGI IMG/M metagenome (GOLD analysis project Ga0123355, IMG submission 89872) | Embiratermes neotenicus P1 segment gut microbial communities from Petit-Saut dam, French Guiana - Emb289 P1 | ecosystem: Host-associated > Arthropoda: Insects > Digestive system > Gut ...
TAGCCAGCACAGTCGTGCACTGTATCGGACACGGTCTATCCAGCATTACTACTGCTGATCCGCACACCTCGGCTGCCAGCAGCCGACTGAACTGACACCCCCGCCGATATAAATGGACTCGTCTGTTTCGCTGGAAAACCAAATCTAGTTTCTGCGCGTGTGCCATCAGGTTCCGTTTCTGCTCTAAAGATTAAGAGGAATGTATAAATAAAGACACGGAGTTACATAAATTGGCAGTTTTCCTTGTTCTTCTTATCAGGCAGCAACAAAAATGTAAATGTAAAATTCTCTCTGCGCACACCACAAAGGCATAAAGGGGGAGCACAGGTGTAGCTCCACTCATTCTTAACCTTGGCACTAGACTGAGGTGAGCAGTCAACATTTGACCCCTGTTGCCTTAGTGCCAGGGTAAAAGCCCCCGGTACCCATCGAACAGGAGGGGGGGTGAATTCGAGAATGAGTCTGGTTGTTTTGGAGAAGTGAAAATTCTCTTGTACCTGCCAGGAATAAAATCCTGGAATGTACACTCCACAGCCCAGTTACTGTACCAACTACACACACTGAACAATGCAGATGGTAATTTTGCATACCACATTATGGAGTACACCTTCTATATAAAAGACACATACTGTGTCAAATGTTTATTTACACAAAATACAACTTTCTGTCCAACTTGAAAACAGTTATGATATGTTGACTTATTGTACATAATCACAATACAGAGAATGTCACTGGTGCCTGACATACCGTACGAATGTGTTGTCTTTGTCTGCATCTTGAAATCTTGAAGATGAAGATAACACAGGCCTCTGAAATGTCTGGGACCACTTGCTGAGCAACGCAACATCACATCACAGAAGACTGGAATTTTATGTTACACCACGGCAAAAACCTCAAAACGTAACAACATACAAATTCAACATGATCACGCAGGCCCTGCAATGCATCAGTTGAATTTACTTGTAAGCTGTAGTCTCACACCATCACCAAAATCTGTAGGGCTTGTCCTAACATGATAGTTATTTCTTTCATAACACAAATGAAGACTTGACACAAGTCTGACCTGAACCTTTGTCATAGAGTTCTAATTGTCACTGTTTAATATTTCCTTGCACAGGTAGCTTATGAGTGCCGCTCACTCGTTCCAGCTCAGGGGAACTGAATCTGAGTACAGCAGCAATTGCATTCAGCATATGTCTCTTAGAACTGGAATCATTTGACAGCAGAAAACTGAGCACAACATTCTTCAGGTACTCAAGATTGGCTCCCTCACGGGATTGACAACGCTGCAGTCTGCAATCACAATAAGAGTTCATAGAAGGCTCAGCCAAAATATTTTTGTTAACACTAGTCACAAGACAACCATCTTTTTCAACTATACTGAACCATGGAACAGTAGGACTTTCTGAAATTTGTATACTAGAAAGTAAGGGAGAGGATTGGTGTTCCTTCAGTAAGGAAATCTTGAATAATTATGGCTGTTAGAATCAAAGAAAGGTTCTGTCCTTTTCTGTAAATCTAGTGACATTTTCTCAAGCAGCATGAGACTAAAGATTCAAGTCCAGGGGTCCACATTTTCCAGAATTCTAGCAGCCATCTCAAAATTTTAGGTGCCCGAAGGGTAACAAGAAGAAAGTTCCATACTTGGGACCCACGGATACTAGGTGCGGGCAAACCGACACCTAGAATTTGTGGAGTCTTGTTCATAACGTCTGGGATATGATTTCATGTCGGTATGTAGTTGCTGATGTTTTGAGGAACTTGCTGCCTTGGTCCTCAGGGTTTTCTTCAACTACTGAGATGTAAAGATAGGAGCAGCAAGCTCATTGACTCTCTACCATTTGACATGGTAGAGAGTTAACCAACATTTCAGTGAGAATGCTTCAGTTTAACTGGACATTGCTGTGAGAATTCAGATCTCATTAAATGACTCGAATTTAAGCAGTGGTTATATTATTTCATGCCAGTATTATCTGCGCTAATAGTCAATACATTTATACAGGTCCTGTCAGCTGAATGTTATACTGTAATCTCACATGCAGGTACAAATGAACAGAAGTAGTAGAAATTTGGTGCGACAATTCTTAGGCGCATTCGCAAAACTGCGAAAAGTGACTATTAGCTTCATCACGTCTGTCCACATGGAACAACTCGGCTCCCACTGGATGGATTTTCACAAAATTTGAAATTTGAGGATTTTTAAAAAATTCTGCCAAGAAAATTGAAATGTCATTAAAATCGGACATGAAAAACGGGTACTTTACGTGAAGACCAATATATATTTTTCCTCCCCCCAAAAATTGTCCTGTTTATGAGATAATGTGGAAAAATGTTGCAGAGTGGGGCAGGCCACAGATGACAATATGGCACATGGGCATTGCATGCTGGATACCTAAGGCTACAGATGCACACACAGGTTGTGTAATACTCATTGCTTTTCCACTACAGTAGTCACACGAATGTGCCTCAGTGTTACGTTATACGCACAATGCCTGTCGCCAGGCACTTTGAGAGCTTGGAGTTGTTGATTAGCATTGCTTTCTTTATAACAGTACATTTCGTTAAGTATCCAGTGCCAAATAATAATTTAAATGGACAGTAAAACATCACCACCACAATAATAATAATAATAATAATAATAGTGGACAGTGCTGCCAAGAATGTCACAAAAACAGGAGGCATTTCTGACATCTGCTGTGATTTGGGTGGGGTGGGATGGGGTCAGTTTATTATTTGTTGGCTTATAAGCTTCTCAGTTTTCCTGGAAGTCCCTAGTCTTGGTGGCCTAGCTGGGTAGGAGGGGCTCTGGACTGTTCTGCCTGGGGAGATTAGTGATTAGTGGCAGGCTCTGCCATATTTATGCTGTACTAAAGTGAAGTTTAATTATAATCAACCTTGCCACTTCTTCTCTGAGTTGACTGATTTTTTCTTGGTGCTGTTCTTCCTCTGTGGTTGCTGCCCTCTGCAGTTCTCGGAATCTGCCTTCAAGCTGATGCTTGGCCTTACGAAGGTTAGAAATCTCGACATCTCGTCGAGCCAATTCATGTGCGTAATGTAACATGTGTGGACTTTCCCCACCATTCGTTGGTCCCAGGCCTCTGATCACGCCATCAAACTTTGACAAGTTATTTTCCTGATTTCCTGATCCTGCAACGATTGCCTGAAATGTGATGTTAAATTAAAACATAAATGCACATACAATTAATGTGAACTGCAACAAGTTTTATGTCATATATATATATATATTAATGTCACTCTGGCTGTAATGCAAGAGAAAAAAACAATACATTCAGTCTTTGTTAACCCTCTGATGAGGTGACAGTCTGTGAGGAGGTGTTATGTTTTATGCAGGGTCTTTCCTTCGTTGTCTTAAAGAACTCAGCAACTTTATTGCAACAGCAGGCCTGTACTTCCTACAATATAAATTTTGTTTCCAGAGGGAACAAGTTTCTCCCCAGGCACACGTTTTCCTGTATACAATACAGAACAGTAATTATGTATAAAAAACGTTAATGAGCCATTACCATATATCACATTTGTAGCCTGTGTATAAACAGTAGCTACATATTATGTTTATTGGACCGTGCATCATCTTGATAGTTGAGTAAAGAGAGACCAACTTGATGCCACTTGCTTTATAATTTCTTTATTTAATGCTCAACATGTTTCGGATGTTAATACATCCGAAACATGTTGAGCATTAACTAAAGAAATAATAAAGCAAGTGACATCAAGTTGGTCTCTCTTTACTCAAGTAGCTACATAATTCAGGTTGTATGGAAAATGTATAAAAATTAGTTACCATCATTAATATAACTGTAACACACAAAATTTTGTTTTAAGATTTAAAGGATGTGAAGTGATTAACACTCAGAACAGCAACCTTCACAACCAAGGTGCGAGAATAATGATACAGTGATGATGATGATGATGATGATGATGCTATTGTGCAGGCCAATTAGGAAAGACATGACATTTTACACACTTCAGAGGATTAGGAAAACAACGACAGCCAAAAAGAGGAAACGATCTGTTGACAAGAGGAAGAGCTCATGTCTGTAGAAACTCATAAACCAGTTGCTCATATATAGACAAATAACTTTAACTTTTTAGTTTCTGAGTGCTTAAGATTAACAAGACTATACCGTATATTTTAACTGTGCAACATAAGGCAATGAGGCAAAGAAACTAATGTACATCAGGTGCACATACCTTCATGTCACATAATTGCACCGGAGATTCGTATTTCATGTTCCCAGGTAACAACATTCGAAATGTTGATTTCAGAGCCTGGATTTCTTGTTCTTTTTCCTCCAGTAAACTGAGGGATCTCTCTCTCTGTTTCTGCAGCTGCTGCTCCAAAACAGACAGGCGGCCCTTGTAGTCTATTTCAGTTGCAGTCAGCTCTTCTTTACATTTTATCCTGTCAGCTTTCAGAAGCTGTACACAAGATAATATTTCAGTTTCAATAACGCAAATGCATAAAACTTGTGATTACCACTAAGTCAGGTTCAGTGACATGTGCTGACTGCAATATTTTGTTTCATTGTCACTCCAAAGTTAGAGTATAACAAGAGAATTCTTTTTATAGTAGATCCCTGTTTGTGGTTACATATGCAGCAGGATACCACGACAATACCAAAAATAATATGAAGTGATGAGATCTTCACTCTTCTCGGGTGTTAGGTAGTGATGATTGGTACTTAGTTACAACATTTCGGGACCAAGAGGTTGTTCTGAAATGTCCATAATTACTTACCAATCAATTCTGAGTACCATCCCCGAAGAACGAAGATCTCATTTACACAGTGGCTGAAGCCTGAAATCACTATATAAACTGATCATTTAAAATTATTAGTCATTTAAAATATCTGTACACTCACAGGGAGATTATAAAAGATATTTAAGATTTTAAAAATTTGTTGTAAGACAGTAAGTTATGTATGATAATGGAATTTGTTACGTATAAAGAAGTCTCAGAGTTTTGATTGCTTACATACTGATTTCAGTTTGAGGGCAGTCACATACAAATAATCATTCTTGTTACAAACCCTGGCTCTTTGTTAGGCCTTTGTTTTTGGAGGGGGGGGGGTTATATTAAGCAGATTACACACACCATGTGATATTCACTGTTTGGAATGAGACTTGATTGTTTGAAGTGTACAGAAACATCGGTATTGTCACCCTGACATCTGGTAAGTGACAGTTAAAACTTTTACTGCTTTATGTTGTAATAATCCCGTGTATATATATATATATATATATATCATTGGAAAAACAAACAGTGCACCACACTGCATAGCCACGTAAATCAGCAATTTGTGCTGGGAGGAAGTTCATAAACTGAAATGGCATTACGTTGTTTCTTCAGAAAATTACTGATTGAATTAGTTTTTTGGGACAGATTTTTTTATTTTTTTGAACAAAAATTATATCCACAAATTGTACAATCTGAACTGTTAACACAATCTGAGAAACAAAGTTAAAAAAAACAGCAAAGCTATCTTCAGATGGACATGACAGATGAGTTATTTTCACAGCCACATAACTTAAAGAGAGGACAAAAATCCTTCTGAGAATTTATAATAGGGGGTTAAGCATAGTCCGTATTTCAAAAGTTGCAATGATGCTGTGGATTTTGGGTTGCATTGTGCAGGTCTGCATGAGAGATGACGGTGTAAGCCAAAGCAGTATAATTACTGAGCTAACCCCTTGTCAAATACAACCACAGAGTGCAGTCACCCTATGGTCACTTTTAGAGACTTGTTCAAACTTCTAGCATTTTGGCCCTTCCTTGTTTCAACAGATACCTGCTGCAGGTTGTTGACTTTCTGTTTCCACTCAGCATCAGTGTCTTCCAATTGACCATTCAGGATATGAACTCTATCCTTCAGCGTCTTCACCTGAATTCTTAACGAAGAAACTTCTGTGCTGTCTTCCAACCTAATGAGAAAATCAGCATGCGTGAAACTATGCACATTTATTTTCATGTAGGTATCATGTGTATTTAACATATCCAGACCTCCAATATCCTTACAAGTGAGCAGAACTTTTCTTTTTACACTCTGTCACGTTACGTGTGTATGATGAACCCACTGGACACCTTTATAATGTGGCCAGGTTTGCCCTTTTATCAAGCATTCCCCCCATTTTCTCTCCCTCAGGCACTGTTTCTTAAATGTGCCACTTAATGGCCTAGAGGACTTTTCTTTTTAAAAATTTTCCCAGGGTAGGACCCCCAAACCCCTCGTGTCATCTGGGAATGTTCTACATTTCTCTAAACCTACTGATATGCCTCCAATTGGAAAACTACATATAATAAGATTGGGAAACACTGCCCCAGGAGATTCCCTCACAACACAAATGTCCACAACCAATAACACAAAATATAAAGATGTACTTATATGTTTTAATATTCACAGTGTGCTTTGTTACCTTATGTTATTAGGCTGGTGCAGTTGTGACTCTTTGTACTGTTCAAATTCATGCTTCAGTTGTTGATATTCCTCTTGACAGGACTTATGTTCATCATTATTCTTAATGCTCAAACAATCAGTAATGTTTAGGATATCTGTGGGGAAGAAAATAATGAGGACATTGAATTTGTCATGCACAGCTGTTTTAACAAATGCCTGCCAAACAGAAGAACCACGGAAACCACCGTTACAGAAGTCTCTGAACACAGTAGCAAAAATTACATGCTCTGTCATAAGCAGATTGTTAAAAATTGTCATCCCTGTTTATGCCACAAAGGCATATGGTAGAGTAGTCATAGCTCCACTCATTCTTAACCTCTGCAATAAATGGAATTTATGGTCAGCTTCATGCCCTACCTGCTTTACTTCCAGGGAAAGAAGCCCCAATACCCACTTAATAGTTTGGGTGGGCACCACAGCTGAGTTGAACATTTGGAGACGATAAAAATTATTGCTTCTACCAGGAACCAAACCATGGATCATCCAGCCTGTAGCTTGGTTATTATACTGAGTATATCAGGACAGATATTCTCTGAACAGTCTTCTTGAAAAACCGTGTTCTGTGAGGTCTGCCAATAACCTGAATTGTTCTGCAGCACATACCGACGACGCTGGGTGTATCTCATACAGCTGGTCACTGTTACAAAACTTAGTCCCAATATGGTAAACAAAAAAACTTCTCTTTCTGCAAGAAGTGTATTCTTACAATTATGTTTAGCATTATATTCTAGTGGGGAAACCTGAGGGAAAGAGCCCACTGGGGAGAACTAGACGTAGATGGGAGGATAATATTAAGATGGATCTTTGGGAAGTGGGAAGGGGTGGAGACTGGATGGAATTGGCTCAGGATAGGGACAGATGGCAGGCACTTGTGAATACGGTGATGAACCTTTGGGTTCCATAAAGTGCGGGGAATTTCTTGACTAGCTGCAGAACCAGTTAGCTTCTCAAGAAGGATTCTGCTCCATGGAGTAAGTAATTAAGTATTATATTCTGAAATACTGCAGTTCCTACTATGAGCTATCCTGTCACACCCAACTGTTAAGCCCCTCAAGTGGGGTGAATCCTGTTGGTTAAGAAATACGTACCGTGACAAAGGTGGTAATTTGGAAGATGACAATACTGGCAGCAAATAGCATACCTGCATATTAGAGTTTTGGCATTTGGAAGCTGTAAGTTAAATTCTGTACATTTTCTGTATTTAACCTTTAGGCGCCGGAATTATTTTTTTAATTTTAGCACACCCTCTATATAAAATGTGAATAAAACAGGAACCAAATATGTTAGATTTATGAAATAAACTGCAATTTTAAGAGGAAAAAACGGAGAGTATATATCATGTTTAAAATATTCAGTACCTATATGTGTTGAATAAATATATAAAATGCAACGTTTAGAGGTTAGCGGTGCGGTACGACCACTGTAGTGGTCGTTAGGCATCAAAGGGATAATAGCATGGTCAGCTGTCAGTTATCAAAAGAAAAATTTTACCATGTATGAGAGGTACCAGTATTTCTAACCAACGGACAGGACAAGACAGTATGCAAGATTCAAGGTTCTCACGGCAGTGCTGTTGAAGACTCACGTCTTCTGAGATGTATTGCTGCGTTCTTGGGCATGCAGTTCCCCGTGTTTTAAAGAACACTGCGCCTTCATCTTCATGCTCAAGCAGTCAATATCTTCTTGGACTGCTTCAGGACTATAACTGCTGGACCCTGAAGACTGAGGCACTACAATCCTTTGAAACAGCTGGGAACTACTAGCCAAACAACAAGGTGTCATACATCAGCAAGACTTCAGTCTGCAGCAACAAAGTATGCCGTACTTTGAAAAACACAGACCCTGTACATCAATTGGTTTCTCTGCTCGCTGACTGGCCAAGACAAGCTGTCCTCTGAGGTAAAGGATCTTGTCCACCAGCGCCTGCACATCAAGACACAGATCTCCTTCACTTTTCCCCTTCAGTTCTGCATCTGGGTCTATCTCCGACATGTTGGGCGTTACATGAGAGACAGCTGAATGCTCCAAGTCTAATTGTGCAATATGTTCCTGCAAAAACAAGTTTGTAAGCTGTAACAGGGAAGGTTATAAACCATGACTTAGGAATAATATGATGCAAATCTGACACAACTGCCATTGCAAAGGTAAAGTTTACAGCCTCTTCTAAAAGAGAATCAAAGCACTCTAACAACTGCATACTCTTGTCCTTGCTGAAGGTGGTTTCAATATTTACAGGTTTGTGATCTTTTCTTTAGACCATTTCACTTTGAAATGTCTTAAACTTTGCCCCCCACAGTAATTACATTTGTATAAAACAGTTTGATGTTACTCAGATCCAGACACATTTCTGTGTGCCAACACTAATGCGTCAGTCACACGGTCATTCTTATTTCAGGATTCATGCGGAGTTCATCAGTCAAAGCTAACAAGGCTTATTTTTAAGGCAACTACAAGGAAGTAATTACTTTTATGATATCTCTGGTACGGTTATGCCATTTTTAGTGGTATAACTTACAGGATGTCATTTGTTGCTTATATGTGACATTTGGTTGTATCAGTTGATTTGTGAGGATAAATGTTATGTTGCAGTTTCTCTGGCTTGCCAAGAGATGTTGAAACAACTGCATTATGACTACCAGATCACTGCTAACTCTTTATTAACATCAATTCTGATGAATATATATTAGATCGACAGAATGTATTATTTCTTGCTGTATATCTTGTTTACTGCATTGCTGCAGTACGTTGCATCATTTCTGGCCAGTAAAGGACTTGGCACAGCTGACAATTAAGCCTACTGGGTGTGGTGCAGTGGGTGTTTATTGGTTGGAATATAAGTAGGACAAGGTCAACTGTACTTGCAGAGGTGGAGATAAGACACTAGACTAGACCAACATGATGCAATGACCAATGGAAAATTCCAACAGCCAACAAGCACTGCACTACAACATCCTCATCTCCACAAATAGCTTAATTTTATTAACATTTGCTAAGAGTGCAACAACTGAATTCTTATTTTCACATGATCATTATTATTTATTCCTAAATAATGGGGCATTCTTATCAACGTAAGCACTCTAAGCCTTAAACACATATTATCAGAGATAATATTGTGTTGCCCAAGCATCTACAGTGCGTCGGGTAGCGTAGTCAGTATAGTGACTGGCTACAGACTGGACGATCCAGGGATCGAATCCCGGTGGGGGGCGAGATTTTCCGCAACTGTCCAGACCGGCCCTGGGACCCACCCAGCCTCCTGTACAATGGGTACCGGGTCTTTCCCGGGGGTAAAGAGCGGCCAGGGCGTGCTGCTGACCCCTCACCCACTTCTAGTGCTGTGGTCAAGAAAGAGCAGAGCTATACCTCTACTCCCCCTACGGGCCGTACGGCCTGTACAGAGCCTCAGTGCCTGTACAAGGGTGCACTTTACTTTTACTTTACAAGCATCTACAGAGGTTACAGGTGTTCATATTACTGAACACTGCACAAACATTTTCATATCTCCTATTTGTACACATTCATCACACCTGTGCATTTCATCAAATTAGTCTGCTGACTAGTACCAGTACTGTGGTTGACTATAATGTAAAGTAGGATGGAAACTGAACAACTGCATAATGCTTCTCAGTAGTACTTGAAAGCAATAAAACATGTTACTTCGTGAACTTTCACTCTGTGTGAGTCTGTTTTACTTACTTTTAGTTTTTGGATAGCCAACTGATCTTGCAGCCGAAGGCGGTCATAGTTCCCAACTGTTTCAGACAGTTCAGCCAGCCTTGCCTCAAGGTTTGCTACCCTCTCTTCATGAACAGCTGCCAGTCGCCGTGCACGTTCTTCTGCATCAGTAGCCCGTTTCTGTTCCTTCAGAATGATGCAAAAGTATATATAAGTACTTTCCTTTTGTGCGCATTTCTTTACGGCTACAGCAAAAAGTAACGAGCATTGCACGTACTGAAATGAAGTAACCAGCCTTAAATATTTGTCAACCAGTACGTATTGCAGGACAGCAAAGCTTCTATATAGTTGAAAGAAAAAAATTTCAAAATCCTATGTAAGTGAATCCATTAAACAAACATATGAATCTCTCAATTCTAAAAGGTTCTGATGATGGCATATTACAGACCATGTTTTATTCTCCAAAGAACACAGTGGCTCTAAAAGAAACAGCTATTGTCAGTCTCTGAGCATGAGACAGCTGATGAGTACAGAAACCAAGCAATCTGAATACACACACATATATATTTATATAGGTTTTCAAGGTTTTCACTGATGTTCAAATGATTATCATTCTGGGGGTGTTCAACATTTTGGAGGAATGTACTGTCACCATCTTCATGGTGACTGAATCTGGTTCAGGTGGATTATAAAGTACTTGAGAGGAAGGACTGTGTTGGTTGTATAGGAAGTCAGGGAATTTCGGCCAATCAGAGCTATAGAAGAGGTTTAGCCCAGTCCTTGGGGAATTGAGAGTTCCACAAACAGCCTGTTACATTGCCGACAGCAGGAGATGTGCAGGTGGACAGTAGTGAGTCATGAACTGTATTCACAAGAGTATTGGTATTAGAATGAGGCGGTCTTGCTGCAAAATAATTGTGGCATTTTACATTTTTGGAACGATGATTATTAAGATGCAGTCTACTGGGAAGTGACATCCTACAATCTGGTACATATCTACCAGATTACAGGATGTCACTTCCCAGAATATGGTGGTAACTTACTCTGTTTACTGCTACATTATGCCCAACATTTAACACTGCCAATCTGTATGCTGTTCAAGGACTGCATTCCCTAATGTACCGGACACTGCATTTTTATATCCTGTGTTTTGCATTGTTCCAGAAGTACAAAAAGTTAACTAAATAGGTGCTCAACAAACTCATCACAAACACAAAATATCTGTAAATCTTATTGTAGCACTGTGCATTTTCGTAGAATCACTTCAATTTATCAACCAACGAATGCACATATAATTTCACATAACACTTTAAAACACTCCGACATGTTTCGATCTTGTCAGATCATCATCAGGGAGCTTTGTTCCTTGCTAAAGTTATATTACAGTATTCACAATTCAATTCGTATTTGCAAACGA
>Ga0123355_10016745_pt1 | contig 11568 bp, 7 predicted proteins | sample TergutEmb28metaG_3_FD_89872 | JGI IMG/M metagenome (GOLD analysis project Ga0123355, IMG submission 89872) | Embiratermes neotenicus P1 segment gut microbial communities from Petit-Saut dam, French Guiana - Emb289 P1 | ecosystem: Host-associated > Arthropoda: Insects > Digestive system > Gut ...
AATATAGTATAGAAAAATTTTAGAAGGAGTGATCTAATGTTTTGTACTAAATGCGGAAGTCAAATACCCGGGGATGGTAGTTTTTGTGCAAAGTGTGGCGCGTCCGGCAAAAACACACAACCTCATCCTGTAAATGCCAACTATATACCCTCAAGCCAAATAAATAATTCTAATGATCAAAAAGACAGCAGCAAACCGGGATTCTTTAAACGTTGGTGGAAAGTTATTGTACCTGTTGCTGTACTTGCATGTGCTGCCGGTGTGGGACTGTTCATTTTCATGTCTAATTATGCACCTTTGCTTGACCTCCAATCTGCTTTTAACAATTTAGATGTTGAGTTAACAGAGCGTGTGGAAGCTTCTCCATTGATGGCGATTGCTGTACTTTCAGACACAGTTGAAAACGGTACTACAAGCGTATTTTTTGACCATATGAATTCTTGGGGAATTGCCACCAGAGGCGATATAGATTTTATCGCGGATAGAAACAACCATGAATATGCTTTGCTTGGAAGCGTAACCCTTCCACTTTTTCCGATAGTCGATTTTGAAGCACACCTAAATCGTGATAGAATGGCATTTGGATCCAGAATGCTACCCGGTAATGATTTTTATGGCATAACATTCCGCACCTTTAGAAATGATCTTCAAAGGATAAGCGCGATATTTGGGGATATTTTTGACATGGAAGCCTTAGCTGATTATGTAGAATCCATAGAGCGGCTTATGAATGTTGATATGGTAACTTTGGATGATATTTTGGAACCTTACAATGAGTTGCTTGTTTCTTTTATTCGTAATGCACAGCATTCTTCCGGGAATGAGGACATGATTATCAATGGTGAAGAAGTGCGTAGCTCTGTAGTTACTTTTACGTTTACAGAGGCAGATATAATTTCTTTGTTGCGAGATTTTTATGGTCTCTTGGCACGAGATTCAAATTTACGCACTCAGTTTGACCTGTCTCAAAGCTATTTTATGGCCGGTATTGGGCCGGGTATGAGCTATTCTGAGTTTTTAAGTGAAATTAGGCAAAGCATTAATGAACTGGAACAAGATTTATCCGGTGAAATGACTATGTCATTTTACTTAAATGGGAATAATAGACTGATGCGAGCAACTATACTTTTAGATATGGTACTCGATCAAGAAGATTTAACAACAGCAATGGTTGCAGATTTGGGTTTAAGCTCTCAAGATACATGGACATTTAGCGTAACTGAAGGCAGTGGTGCAAATGCTGAAACCTCAATCGTACGCTGGGAATTTTTACAAATAACTCCTGCTAGCTACGAACATACACTGTCATTTATAATGGAGAGAGGAACTTCACAAGATACTTTAGCAATCTTTAGAGTTGAATGGGACTCCAACAGTGGCGATTTTACATTGCATTCAATAGAATCTTCTTCCAACACAAGTATAGAGGGACGCTTTATTACAAATAATGACGGAAGATCCAGATTGCGCCTTGATAGCATTCCACTAGGACATAACGAATATCTTTCGCTAGATATTAATATGTCACCGGAAACAGATATCCGACCAATAGAATTTGTAGACATAAGTAGTATGACTTTGGAAGTAATCAGCGATATATTTTCATATATGTTTGCCTTGCTTATAGGAGCTAGTTTATGGTAAAAAGGTGATTTGACACTTTTTGCATATATCTCGACAAAGAAGGAGATGCCTATGTTTTGCGCGCATTGTGGAAGTGCAGTAAAAGCAGAAGCAAACTTTTGCGGCACCTGTGGAAGTCCTGCCGCTCCAACTGAAAGCACCGAAGCTGCCTCCCTATACTCTGATTCGTCATACCATGATTCCACGTACATCGAAATTGAAGATGATTATGAAAAGCACAAGTGGTTGTTTAAAAGCACTAAATTTCTTGCGCCAATTGCAATTATATTACTTGGCATTGGCTTGGGAATAGGGGGATTTTTTCTAGGGCACTCCTATGCAGGACAAATGTATCCGGCACCGGATGATTCTACTTATGTACCTTCAAATTCAAATGATTCAAATGACCAAATAGATTCAAATGAAGATGATACTTTAAATGGCAACACTAACCCGAGCACATCAGAAAATGAAGAAAACACCTCAGCTTTTCCAACTGAATCAGTTGAATTTCCCGGTACGCCGATAGGGTCGGGTTCAGGAGATTATGAGGCAGTCGAGTTTATACAAACAAGCCTTAATAGGATACGCTCTCACTTTACTAGTATACGGGCTATACAAAATACAGATGGAGTTTTTGAAGCGGGAACCCGTGCGGCAGTTATTGATTTTCAGTATCGCGTAGGGCTTCCTCCAACAGGCATTGTAAATGATATTACGTGGCGTCGCATAGTAGAAACCTTAAACTATCCGCCAAGCACACCGGATCCACCTTTTTTCCCAAGGGCAAATGCTTATTATGTAACTTTGGTTAATCAACATTTGCGCTCCGGGCCTTCTACGTCACATGATTCAATAAAAATAGTAGATGCAGGCACCCTAATTTGGGTAACAGAGTATATCTCCGGTTTAGGCTGGTTTAGGGTTGTAGCACCTAATGAGGAGCATGGTTTTATGAGTGCTCAATTTTTAGTGTTGGATGGTATTTTTAACCATTAACAAATATGGTATACTATCTATATTACTGATGCACCCGTTTACGTTTAGTTAGGGTAAATTAGACGCAGACGGGTGTTTCATTTTTTTAAATTTATTGGATATAATAACCACAAACATTGTAGTGAGGTGATCCTTTGGCTTTTTCTTTTCTTTTGATATTGGATACCAGCGGCTCTATGTATGGCGATAATGGAGAAAAAATCCTAAGCCTAAATTTGACGGCTAATAATCTGTTGGAAGGTTTAAAAAGAATAATACCCGAGCCTAATCTGGCTGTTATTACTTTTGGCAGTTCTACTACATTAAAAAATTCGGTGCCCGTTAGCCAAATAGCACCATTTTCATTAACTGCCCAAGGTAAAACCCCATTAACAGAAGCTGTTGCTTTAGCCAATACTGTAGTAACAGAAAATGTAATTACAATTTTATTATCAGATGGCGCGCCGGACGATGGATATTTTTCTAAAATAACGCTTAAAGGCTCTGCATATGCTATAGGTATAGGTCTTGATGCAGATTACGAGGAACTGGCTAGGTTTACAAGAAGCCCGGATAAGGTACTGTCACCTTGTGCCGCAGAAGATGCAGCCGGCTATATATTAAGCAGAGTTCCTATAGAGTAAAGGAGTATTGCAATGGAACCCATGATAGATGAAAAAGGCAACAAGCACTATATAACAGAAATGCTTGGAAGAGATGGCCAAGGTACATTATTTGCAACTAAAAATAGTGATATAATTATAAGAGTTACCTATAAAGACATACCTTATGATGAATACTCCTTTCTATCTGTTATTGGTGATTCTCTTGATACTGAAAGCTTTGTATTGCCCACAGATAACCTTAAAGAGCCTAATATAGGTTATGTGTTTAATATTCCTAAAGACTTTGTGCCCATCAGTACTTTAAATGACACTATTGGCATTAAGCGTCGTTTGAGTATTTTAGCAGAGCTTGCTAAGGTTTTAATTAAGCTTCATGCAATACCAATAATGTATGGCAGTATGTCTCACCTTAGAGTACTTATCTCGCCCCAAGCATCTAATCAAGTTCGTTTGCTATATTCCGGCAAAATGAATTTTTCTATGGGGTTTAAAGAAGAAAAGGATGCTGATACTTATATTTCTCCGGAAGCTGCTAAAGGCAAGGGGAGCAGTCTTGCAAGCGATTCTTATACCTTTGGTGCTTTAGCCTACAATATACTAACGCTTGGCAAAGATCCCGGCTTGCATGAAACTACCATTCTTACCCCGGAGCTGGAACAATTATTTGAACGTGCAAAAGGTGATCCGGCAGAACGCCCCAAAATGACTGAGTTTTACAAAGGATTTTTACAACAATTGGATTTAATGCTAACCTGCAAAAAATGTCTTTTTGATTTCTTTTATCATGTTGAAGCTTGTCCAAAATGTGCGGCTCCTTTACCTAAAATGATAAAGGCCAATATATATGATAAAATTGGAAACACAACCATACCACACAGTCAAAAAATTTTAGAATTTGCAACTAACCGCCAATGTTTTTATAACTATCATACTGATAATGTGATAATGAATGGCAAAATAGAACCTACCATAGACTGTGTTTTAAAAATATCAGGGGAACGCAAACTAAATTTAATTTTTAAAAATCTGATGGATAAAGAAATATTTGTAGACAATAACCCGGTTGCTACAGGGCAAGGATCTGTTGTAGCATTACCAAGTGAACTAATCCGTATCTCATTTAAACTACACTCTACTACAGAACGATGTATTGATATGGTGATGGTATGACAAAAAAAATTTGGAAAAGCTATACACATATATTGCCATTGGATACAAGCGGAATTACGCCGCGTTGCACAAAAAAGTTGTGGAATTTACGGCCTTTCCTTATAGAGCCAAAAGATGTAAGTTTAATAGAACATCTTTATGCCTATGATGTGCCACATGTTTTTACAATAACAAATGAAGTTAAAGATAATAAAACCAATACATTTTTATGTATTGCTACATTTCCGGGCAAATTGTCTGCTTCCGGCGATTTGCAGACTTATAATAACTGGGTTTCAGAACTAACACCTTACAGCAAATTGTTAAGTGAAGCACCACCTCATTTATCTGCTATGATATTTAGTGGATGGGTAGCTTCAAAATCTGCACCCTTAGATCCTTTTGAAACAGAAGCTTTTGACGAATTTCCGGCACCAACAGCAGAAGCGGCTTTGCTATGCAAAGATATATTTGTTATATATGGCAAAAGGGGTCTTTCTAAAGTTTTTACGGCAATAGTCCACGAATTGTTAATGAATGAAGAATTTTTGTCATCATCTAAGGGTATATTGACTGCTGATCAATATAAAAAGCGCATTTTAGTTAAAAATCGCCCGGATTTTTCTTTAGTTGACCGTGTAGAGATGATTAGAGTAAACTTTGAAAATTTTGCATTTACTTATCATGGTGCAATATCTGCATTACAAGAAGTATACCTGGATATAGTGCCTCTATTAAACCGAGATATTCAATATGCTTACAACAATATTATGAATGAACTAACCACAGGCACTTTTAGAGGTAGTGAATCTATTTCAGATGCAACAAACTATGCTGCATTAAAACGGCTAAGAAGAAGTGTCTACGCCTTGCCTACCAACACTATTGTATATGAAGATAATGGTGATACAATAATTAAAGAGACTATACTTCGTATAGAATTACTTCCAATTGAAGCGGCAGTTGATAAAATGAAAGATGGACTCTCTGCTTTAAAAGAATTATCTGAAAGCATTAATAGTGATACTAGCTCTCCACCTTCAGAAGAATGGTTTGGCCGGCTTAAAAAAATCCGTAAAAATCTGTTGAATGCTCTCAATCCCGGTGACTTTTATCCCGGTAGGATAATTTATCTTTCCAATTACCATAAAAACAGGATTATCTCATTACTGGGTCTTACTGCAACCACCCTTCAAGACAATATCGAACAGGCTTTTAACAAAAAAAATGAAATTTTGCTTGATTATCTGAAAAACATAGATCCAAAAGCTATGCATAAATATCTTAACCCTTTAGATGGCACACGCCCATTTGTTCATAAAGGTACAGCAGTTATAGATATGGATGCTTGTTATAGTGAAAGTGCTGCTATGGAAGCAGCTATAAATGCAGATAGACTAATTATGCTTGGCGGATTTGACAAAGGATTATTTTATATGATGGTACAAGCTGCCCTTTATAGACAGCAAAAAGACGGTATAAATCGTCTAATAAAATATGTACCATATGATCCGGAAGAGTTTGATGAGTATGAAGATGTTGCAGATGACCTTACATTTGGCTGGGTGTTTAGAAAGTCTAAAAAAGGCCCTCTGGCTCCCCATGTTTTAGAAATGTTTGATAAGCGTTACTCTATTGGTATATTAACTCCGGACCAAAGCACAGGCTACGATATAGATCGGGAACTTAAAATTTTTGGAGTAGACACAACCAAGCTAAGGATAGGCACTTTGTCAAACTTGTATCATGAAACATTTGATGTGCTGTATTGGTTGCCATCTAAAAATGCAGACGAGCGTTCCTTATATGTATCTATTGCTAAAGTAAAAAAGTGCTTGGTGGTAGTATGGGGAGAAAAAACTGTTGATGCTGATTCACCTTTAAGGGATATTTATGACATATGTGCAGGGGATGATAAACATGGGAGAGTATACCATTAAAAAGATTAAGCTTGAACCAAATTTGGACATAGTAGAAGAAACTACCCTGCGTTTCTTAAAAGCAGGGTATACAATATCAGATATTTCTAAACTGCTGGGTTTAAACCTGGCACCAGTAGTTGCGGAACTGGCCTACAAAGGCATATTAAACTCAGACGCCACCTTCCGTAACACCCCACCTAAGGAAAAGTATCATTACGAAAGGGAGATTTAATTATGGCAGCTGGCATAACTAAAATGGTGGATGAGCGTATTGATCTGATCCGTAAAGAAAAATCAGAACTAGACGCGCTCAAGGAAGAGTTGGAGAAAAGAGATGAATCCTTAAAGGAGCGGGAAGCATCCTTTAAGGAACAGGAAGCATCTTTAAAGGAAAGAGAAAGCCTATGGGAAAGTGGAAATATGGCTTACTTGGAAGAGAGAAATGAATCCTTACAAAAAGAAGTAAAAGAAGCTGAGGCAGCTTTAGAACGTTTGCGCACAGACCGTAATGAATACATGTCTAACTTTAAAACAGAGTTTGATGCTATTCATGCAGAAAGAGCAGCAGAAAGTGAATCTGTCATGAATCAGCTAAACCGGGACATTAACTCGCTTAAAACTACAAAAAATGAAATGGAACGGCAAATAGAGCGTTTGGTTCAAGAACTTGCAAATATGCAAAAACAAAAGAAAGAAGATCTTAAAAATGCCGAGGAAGAAAAAGAAAAGCATATAGCCAAGCAAAGGGCAGAAAGAGATGACACTCTAAAGAAAATTGAACATGACCATTCCTCAAAAATAAAAAAATTGGAAAAAGACAAACAAACTATTGAACAAGAACTTGCTGAAATTGAACAGAAAAAAGAGCTTGAATGGGAAAAAATAAATGCCGAAATAACTCGTCACAAAAATTCCCAATTAACAGCAGTAGAAACTCAAAAAGAACAGCTTTTGGCAGAAGCTGAAATTGAGTGTGCAACAATAATAAATGCAGCAAAAGATGAAAGAAACAAAAGGCAAGTAGAGCTTTCTGAAATAGAAAAAAAGCATGAACGAGAATTAAACGAATTAGCACTTAAAAAGCAAAATGTTATTGATGAAATAGATATGCTGCAATATGACTATGAAAAAGGTAAAGCTGAAAGCATAGTAAAATTTGAAAAAGCAAAAGCAGAACAACAAAAATCTCTTGACGACATACGTGCAGAGTTTTTAAACAAGCTTGAGAAAGAAAAAGAGGCTATGGCACTGGATTTGGAGCAACGCAGATCCACTGCTTTAGTACGTATGCAGGAAGAGCGTAGCGCATACGAAGTAGAAATTTCTAAACTTGAAAATAGTAAAATAAATATGCAATCAGAAATAAACCTGATGCATAGCAAATTAGATTCCAAAAAGGCAGAAAATGATGCAGAATTAGAAGCTATTAGAGGCGAAAAGCTTAAAGAAATAAACGAAACTCGCCTTATTAAAATGCAAGAAATAGAAGATATGCGCCAAGCTCGTATGGCAGACTTGGAGCGTGTCTACTTTACTCGAATAGACAGCCTGGAATCAGCTCGCAACGAAAAATTGGAAGAAAGTCGTAAAGCTATAGATAGGGCTGCTCTGGAGTTAGAAAGCCTAAAAGAAGAGCGTCAAACTTGTACATCAGAAATAAATCGACTTAAAAGTAACATTGAAAAGTTGAAAGAAGAAAACAGCGAAACCATTGCGCGCATAAATGAAGAATCTAAGCAGGAGTTAGAAGAGTTAAAAGCGCAAAACAGAAAAGAGATGGAGCTTCAAAGGGCAGAATCTGAGCGAATGAAGGCCGAAACCAACATAGAAATTCAGCACATACGCAGTAAGAAGTTAAAAGAAATAGAAGAAATGCGCTTAGAGACCCTGGAAAACTTAGAACTGATGCGCCGTGATAAAATAGAAGAAATTGAGCGCAATTATACTACCAAGATAGAATCATTGGAAGCTATTAAAGACGAAAAAGTTGAAGAATGTCGTGTAGCTATATCAGCTTCTGAAAAAGAGCTGGCAGAGCTAAAATCATCTTGCCATTCCTTAACTCAATTGATTGAGCAATTAAAAGAAGAATCTGCAAAGCAAAAACTCTCTAATGACCAAGAATTTGAGCAAATGCGTAACGAAAGCTTACGTGAAGTTGAGGGCATTAAGCTTAAAAAGATGCGAGAGGTTGAAGATTTGCGCCAAAGCCGAATGTCAGAGCTTGAACAAGCATATTTTGAGAAGATAGACATATTGGAGGCAGCTCGTAACGAGAAGTTGGATGCGGCTCGCAAGGCTATAGAAGATGCAGAGCAAGAACTGGATCATCTCAAGCAAAACCGTATAAAATTAAAATCTGAAGTAGATGGTTTGGAGGCTGAATGCAGTAAAATCAAAACCGAAAATGAAGCTATGCTTAAACGTGCTGTGTTAGACCGCCAAACAGAGCTTGAGAAGCTGGCCTCAGAAAAAATAGACGAAATTGCTAACACTTGTGCTGAAAAACTTAAACTTGCAGAAGAAGAGGCACAGCGTGTTTTAAAAAGTTGCAAAAAAGAAGAAGATGCTGCTAAAGCAGTCCTTAAAATCATGAATGAAGATATAAAAGCTCTCCAGAAAAAGCGCGAAAATTTGGAATCTGAAATATCTCAAATTAATGATAGCCAAATGGCCGACATAGAGCAGCTTAAAATAGAAAATATGGATAGTATATCAAAACTAAAAATTCAAAAACTTACCGAAATAGAAAGCTACTTGGATAAGTATAGAGAAGAGAAGTTGAATCAAATTCAGGCAGATATGGATCGTCAAGTGAATGCTAACTATAAGAGCTTAGAAGAGTTGGCGGCATTAAACGAAGAATACAACAACCGTGCCAAAGCCTTAGATGAGCTTGCTATGACAATGGAATCTGACAAGCGTAGCATCTACATGAAGGAAAAAATGATTGTAGAAGAGCAAAACGACTATAAAAATCTGATTCAAAATGAAATGGAATTCCATCGTAAGGAAATGGCTATGCTTATAGAAGCCAAAGATCAGCAGATATCTATAATGCAAGAAAAGCTAAAAGCATACATTCAAGAGTTGGAGGATTACAGAAAAGAATCATTCCAAGATGGTGGAAAGAACAGAAAAGAGCTTCTTGCAGATGTTGAATATTTACGTACCGAAGTAACTAATTTGCGCCAAGACCTTCAATCCAAGCCCACAGAATCTTATATTATTAGCTTGGAAGAGAGGATAAAAGGCTTTTCTGCTTTGGAACAGGAAAACAAACGAATGGCTTTGCGTTTGGCAGGCTTAGAACAAGAGCGTCATAACTGGCAAATATCAGTTAATGAAATAAGCCGTTTAACAGAAGAAAAGTCTATGCTTGAAGAGCAGTTAAGTAGGCGGAATTAAGAACCTGTGGGCAGTAAACTACGATGTGTTTTTTCTGATTTTTGAAAAAATTTGGTTATACATTACATTTTAAAAATAAATTTCCAAATTTGTTTCAAAGACTGTATATTTTTCTTTGATATGGTAAATATTATTAGTGTAGCCTTAAAAATTAAATTTTTAAGGAACAACTTAATATCCCCCCTCAAAAAACCTGGCTCATCCCCCCCTGAGTCCAGGTTCTTTTTTTATGGTTTTGTTGAATTTTCCCATATTACATGATAATCTGATGCCGGATTGCAAGCTATATTTATAGCATGGTAAGGTTAATAAAAATATTATAAAACACTTGGAGGTTACATAATGGATGCTGGAGCGAAAAGAATTCCTGATATTTTTAATGGCAGCAGGGTTTTAGAAATCCCTTTCTTTCAAAGAGCTTATGTGTGGGGAGAAGAACAATGGGAACGTCTTTTAGAAGATGTTGAAACTGTTAGCCGAAACAATAAGCCCTACTTTATGGGTTCTGTTATTCTAAAGCAGCAGCAAACTAATACGCAAAGCGGTTACGGAGATATGCGAACCGTAATTGATGGACAGCAACGATTAACTACGTTGAGCATATTACTAAAAGTGTTATGCCTAAAAACAGGCCAAATGAGTAAATTTGATAAACGCTTTCGGCTGGATGATGAAACAACAGTGCTGAAACACAATCATAATGACATAGCAGCATTTACGGATATTATGGATTTAACGAGTGAAATTGCTATAGAAAAGAAGGACAATATTACCGATGCATATAATTATTTTAGAAAAAATCTTGACCCTGCCAAAGTAAACTTTGAAGCTATTTTAGATAACATTCTGCTTGTAGGCATTGACCTTAATATTGATGAAGATGAGCAGGAAATATTTGATACAATCAATTCGATTGGCGTTAAATTAACTACTGCGGAATTGTTAAAAAACTTTTTCTTTGGGAGAGATGATTTGCCTAAATATGAAAAATATTGGAAAGAACTCTTTGAAAAAGATGAAGAAACAAAAGAATATTGGGATAAAGAAATTACTGCTGGGCGTAACAAGCGTTCATTTATTGATATTTTTTTCCACTCTTATTTGCAAATAAAGATTAACGATTCATCCTTGTCTGTAAAAGCTGATGATAAGATTAAGTTTTCAAAGGTAGATAAATTGTTTGAATCATATAAGCAATTTATCAAAGGGTATTATGGCGGACAAAAGGATCAGTTGCTTGTTGAAATTAAAAAATATGCTTTATCATTTATTGGTACCTTTAATCCAAGTGTAGTTGATGCTGAATTACCTGCAAAATCAGGCATTGATCGAATTAACGCTATTATTTTTGGTTTAGAGACCACCACTTTAATCCCTTACATTCTCTTTATTGAGAACAATATTAATGATGATGATGATGTTAAAAATGAACTTTATGGCTTCATTGAATCATTTATTATGAGGAGAATGATTGACCGTGCAACAACCAAAAACTACAACCAACTATTTTATGACCGATTGATTTTTAATAGAATTTTGTCAAAGCAAGAATTTTTGGACTACCTGCAAAAGCAGGACGATAAAGCAAATTATCTACCTTCTGATGCTCAATTGGAAAATGCTATGAAAACAAGCGTTTTAACTAACAAACAAGCCGCCGGTGTCCTTTATTTAATAGAATCAAGTATTAGAGACCGCTTAAAGCATTCTACGCAACTGCTGGGGTTAAATAAGTATAGCTTGGAACATGTTATGCCAAAGAAATGGCGTAATCATTGGACAAAGCCGGATACCCAAGTGCAAGTTGCAGAACGTGATAGGAAGCTACTTACTCTTGGAAATCTTACAATTATAACGCAAGC
>Ga0123355_10016746_pt1 | contig 11568 bp, 9 predicted proteins | sample TergutEmb28metaG_3_FD_89872 | JGI IMG/M metagenome (GOLD analysis project Ga0123355, IMG submission 89872) | Embiratermes neotenicus P1 segment gut microbial communities from Petit-Saut dam, French Guiana - Emb289 P1 | ecosystem: Host-associated > Arthropoda: Insects > Digestive system > Gut ...
GACACCCAACCGACTCCTCACCCTCAACGATTAAACTGGTAACCGGAACAGTTTTCGAAGTAACCATGACATGTACAACCTGTTACAAACTTCTAATGCAATAAAGACCTTTTAAAAAAAAAATATGAAGGCACTGCCTTACGGAATGCTGCCATAACACGGATCTTGTCCATGTCGACGGACACGATAGAATCATTTTTGTAATTTTTAGCCAAGCACTGTATAAGGTTCCCTGATGATGAATCCCCTGTGATCAGAAACATGTTGCAGCGCTTTTAAATATGTTATAATTTTAATTGTTTCTACATATTGTATATTGTGCATTAGTTGGACAATAAAGTGTTTAATTATCATTGATCAAACATGAAGACTAACAGTCGGTTCTCGCAGTTTCGCGAACGCGCCTAATTAGAAGTAAAATAAGCACGGTGCTAATCGGAAGGTGATATCTTTTCGCACTTGGTATTAGGCACTTCAGCCGTCCTTCTTAGACCATTTACTAGCATCTGCGTTGGTTCAATTAAATTTGGTATACTGGTTATTGGTTGCATACAGCTCTCTCCTAGGTCGGACAGTATGCAATGCGACACGACAGAGGTGGATGGTGAATAAGGAAGAATATTCGTTGAAGCAGTCGTGGCCTGTTTTAACACACGTTACTCACCTTCATGTTCAGAAACGGAGGAATTTTCAGGGTCGGAATTCGAACGGCTACTTCTCGCCCACGAATCAGACATGTTACTGCTGTGCTCAGCTACTTGTGGTGATCAGTGTTGAATACATAATGCAATTTAATGAATCAGCTTTTTTTACTAATTTGCGGTATATTTTAACTGGCCCAGCCATTAACGAACGTCCCGATTCCTCCTTTCGCAACGATCGAATCGACTTTTCGTGTTACGAGAACTCTTCCTCATACAGGAAAACCGAGTTATGGAGGTGTTATATTTACATATAGTGTGAGAGAACTGTGCCTGTGAAACGAAGGTCCAATACATTATGTTTAGATTTTAAGTCCTACGAAATTTAATGACTGTGTCAACACAGCTGAACTGCCTTAAAACTGTTTACCAGCTCCAGTGAATTCCAGTCGAATTACACGTCAATATCACCGTCTTCACAACCTTACTTCAAACACTGTTAAAACAAAACGCGGTCTCATTGATGATGTTACACAACCTCAAATAAGAGGGCAGTAGAAGGTAAAACTGTTACTGTGCAAGCTAGGAAGGCGTATAGGTGGCGTAGGGTATAGCTCCAGTCATTCTTAATCTCAGAACTAGAAGTTGGTGAAAGGTAATTTTCACGCCCGGCCAGTTAAACCCCGAGGAAAGATCCGTCGGTTACCATTGAATAGGAGACTGGGCTGGGGTGGGCCCTGCCGGCAGTCGAAACCCGGGTCTTCTAGCCCACCGCATAGTCGCTACACCGACTGTGCCATCCAGGACAATATTAATGTGTAAGCGGGTAAGAATTTGGGAGGAGAAGATCGGTGTCTATGTTAAGCCACAATCTGGCATTGACCTGGATCTGAATAAAATTACGAACAGTTTCAGTTAGGATATACTGGATTCCGGCAGACAGTCAACAGGCGTAGCTCCCAAAATCAACTGTCAACCGTCCCCACCGAAATGTGGAACTGCACCTGTCACACTGCGCGTGGCTTACACATCAGTATTTTGGTGTCATGTAAAAGACCTGGATGTATTAATTAGCCTTGACCAAAGTCGACGACTGCGCAATTTTCTGATCTGAAGCTGGTACATATTATTTACTTTGGACGGCTTTGATCTGCTGCCCCTTCTTGTTATTGGCACGTTCACAATATCTCAGAAGTTGTCGGATAAACCCGTGTCTTCGACATCTTCCATTATTTAAAAAAAGAAGCATGTGAAACCGCTTTAAGATACAAAGTAACAGGAACAGCTTGTCAAAACCTGACTCAGAACATAAAATTCTAATGGCTAGATATTATTTTAAGACAGAACCACTCTAATGATCAACACTGTCTCTCTACACTTTTAAAATCATCGTCACGGACCCCTGCAATATGCGAGACTGTCTTACCATCGAAGCCCATTCATGGTAGGACCATCACTGTGGCTGGCTGTGCAAGATGGCTTAGGCGAACAATCAACCAAGACACATGTATTGTTCTTGGAATAATTTGAAAAACCAAGATCAGTAGCTTTGAAAATGTATTTCAGCTTTTTATATTACGCCTTTAACCTCAGCTGGAATTCAAGCAAGACGTCAGAACCTAAACTGTAACAGGCATCAAGTGACAGTCGGATCATTCTCACTTTGAAGCTCTGCACTGGAGTTTGTATTATGTGTTTACTCTTGTACAAACACTGCTGTTGAATCGACGCATTAAGTAGTGAGATAACGAAACTAACTTGGAATGGTGTCGTGGATAAGTGCTCTTGTAAGTCGTTCTCTGCGGTATCTGTAAAAGGAGCATCTTATGATTTTATTTGTAGAGCAATAAAACGTTTTCACTTATACATTTTATCTCACAGGGTCATTGCAGAGGAATGGGAAGTACTGGCATGTTATACTGTTTGTTATAAGCGGAGGAACAAATGAAGTGGCCAGTAACAACAGAGAGAGTCTTAGCGACCGCACATTTCGCGTTCCAGTCTTTTTCCCGACAACCTTGTGTAACTCCACTTTATGGATGGTAACAGTTGTTATGACATACGTAATAAACACGGCTCATAATGGTAGTAATAAGCCGATATGTTGGACCTGAGATCGTCATTCGAATCCAGCTTGGGGCAGAAATGTAGTAGAAGCCTTGTGATAATCCGAGTGGTCCTACAAAGTTTGTTCGAGATTAAATACTACATTACATACCTTGCTGTTATCTATAATGATTCATTGCGTAAAAGCTGAAAAATGGCGAAGAGAACTACGATTATTACTGCTGCTACTTCTACTACTACTACTACTACTACTACTACTGCTACTGCTACTATTACTACTACTACTACTACTACTAATACTACTAGGTACATCCGCCGGCCGACAGGAGCCTCGATTTCTCCTCAATCAGCATCATTACTTAAAAAACAAATTTACCGTGAGAATGGCAGTAACACGGGTCACATTTCCAAGTAAACTGGCGGCCCACACATTTCTTGAAATGTCCCTATTCGTTATAATGACAATAACACAAAATATAAAATGTTCCTGGATGTCAAATGTGACTGAAACAGGGACAGCACCCTTTGTCGTTTCTTTTTGTGTGCTATACCTTCGTCAATCTCCGTTTTCTTATTACTACAGTAAAACCAACCAAATGCACCAATGTATCAAATTTATTTTATTTGGAATGACACTCTACATGTTTCGGACGGTCTTTCCTTCCATCATCAGGAGTTCAAGACTATACATACAGTAACAGGCATATGTCAAACAGATACTGCTGTCTGCTTGCTAGCGGACACCGTCCGAAACATGTAGAGTGTCATTCCAAATAAAATAAATTCGATACAGTGGTGCATCTGATTGGTTTTACTATAGTAATATATTACGATGCACGGCCCCATTAACGTCAAAAACTCCGTTTTCTTAGTAATATTAAGCGAACAGTCGGTCCTGTTAAACCCATCGTGTATACTTTGTCCATACTCTTCCAGTCTTTCTCCTGAACACACGACACACAAGTGAGCTGGGAAGGCAGTTCCCTGTACTGACATACTACAGATTGGATACCGTCATATTAGATTCCAGGCAGTGATAGGCGTTTTATAGGCATGTTCACAAAATTGCGAAAAGCGACTATTAGCATCGTTGTGTCTGTTCGCATGGAATAACTTAGCTTTCGCTGGACGGATTTTCATGAAATTTGATATTTTAGGATTTTTCGAGACTCTGTAAAGTAATTTCAAATTTCATTAAAATCCGACAAGAATAACGGGTACTTTGCATTACGAACTGTGCATATTTGTACTTTGCATTGCGAACTGTGCATATTTATAATAGCTCGCTGAATTCTTCTTAGAACGAGAAACGTTTCAGACAAAAGTAGAGAAAATCAAAACAAACATGTTGTGTTATTTTTTTTTCGAAAATCGTGGATGTGAAAAATATCGTGCAGCCAGACACTGATGACAATACAATATGGCGCAGAAAAGATGCGATTTTCACGCCGGATAACTAATGCAAGAATTTAGTTACAGTTATAACAGTAAACACTTATTGCTATTCCATGTCGACAGTCGTTGCACGAACGCGCCTCAGTGTTATGTTATACGCCTGTTTTCTCTTCCTAATCACGGCCAGACTGACTGTGAGGTCGACCGAAATCAATCGACAGCAGATACTGGAACTTCACAGTGGGTGAAGCTATCGGGGCATGAAATTAACCACCTGTTTCCGTTTAAATGTTGTGGTACTGTGCGTGGAGATACGTTCTTTTTACGCCTCCTTCGCTTGTTGGCTAGACTCAGAAACACGTTTTTCTTCCACAGAACGTAAGGCTAACACTTGTAAATACCGACAAATTTAAAAGCCTCTGCCACGTGCATCGAATACCATGTTGTCATTCCTAAGTCCCGGTGTGAAGAGGATGGAACACGTTCAGTAGGTTTGTGGTGTATATATATATACACACAAGTTAAACATGAAATTTGTGTGGAATGTGAGAGAAAAGGACTATCCACATAAAACATTTCGGGTCTTCGTGGCTGGTGGTAGCTGGGCAGGAAACATGTCAGCCGAAGGAACTCCAGCACAGAACATTGGAAGGGTAATACCAAGTAAGGATCGCTACGAAGCTACCTCACAACCGTTGTTGTGGCTTTTGTATACTTCGAACGAATACACAAGAAGACGCGGGCTGTAAGCCTGGTGACACATAACCATGGAACACTACAGCAAGTAGGTCTGCTCTAATCCAGGCGGCGTCTATGTTGCAAATGCACACGTACTTAATGATGAACATGATGAAGAGATACTAACGCTTTGCTGTAAGATTTTCTTTCAAACGCTATTAGTTTTTAAGGTGATATCAAAACTTTTCTGCCCTCCATTGCAATCAGGTTTGTCACCGTGTTCATACAATGCTGTCATTTGGAACCTCCCCTGAGCCAGCTGTAGCCATCCCACAATTCCACAGCGTATAGTTCTGAGATAAATTTGGTTATTAGCATCCCTTCTATGTTTCGGTCTTAGAAATATTTCGCCTTGATCATTCCGACTCTTTCTGTCCATCTCAGCCTACTTTGTCTCCGTGACTGACGTAGCTGAAGCACACAAACTTTAGCGCGTTATATGTAAATTCTGCCGGTATATGTTGGGAGATTTCACTGATATACGTTTACTGCTGCCGGTCACGTGGGACGATTTGACAGTATGCGATCCTTTTGGTCATTTCGCAAAAGAATCAAGTAGAAGCACAGTTGCGTCAATGTGTTACAACAGATTCAAAGCTTCGAGTTCACAATAAAAAGGTGCATTCAAGCAGTAAGCTGAATTTGTACACGAAACTCATACGTGAAGTGTCAAAGAACTACTTAACGGGCTCTAACAGCTGTATTAATATCTGGCGCCATTTTCTTGTTTAAATGAACGCATTCAGTTGTACCGGAAGCAATGTTTATGTAACAATAAACACTGTTGTACAGTACAATGTCTTCATGGGACGTTAAGCTGACACTTAACATTCGGCGGATGTGCAGCAGGATACACATGCATGTCGACAATTAGAAATGCTATAAATGTCTATGTGGATTGGGTGAGGTGATTGTGTGCGTGTGGGAGATTTATAATTAGTGAATGGTATTTATTTAGTTGTGGGTTGGGAATAATACAGTAAGACTCTCCCTAATTAACTTAGTTTTTTTTTTTACCGGAATTAGTGCAGTGAGTGAGGCAATGTGGATGGCCTTGCAGCAAGCCAGCATTTGAAGTACGTATAGTTGTACTTATTAAGGGAATAGTTCAATTTTATACCTGGACTGAACTTAAAAATCACTTAGTTTTATTCTTCAGTCCTAGATGGATGGGCAATTGCAGTTGATTGCTTCATTAGTGGGTTGCTTGAAGAAGCGGTATGGAGTGCGCCCGATTGCACTTACTGTTCGTTTCGTAAACAGAACCAAGAGTGAGTACAATCTCTTTCGAAAATGATTTACTGTGCTGCTAAGAATTAAGCACCGAGTCCACTAGATTGATTGATTGATAAGGGATTTAAACTTTGCTGTAGGCACTGAATATTGAAGACTGGCAACATTCCGTAAACAAGCGAAACCTGTGGTTGAATAAATAAATAAATAGATAATCTGATGTTTATTGGACCGTGCATCACTGTGATAACTGAAGGCTAAAAAACCAACTAGATTCCACTTGATATGTTATTGTACTTCTTATAAGCTCAACATGTCTCGAGCATTACTATGCCCATCATCAGGCGCTCGCGACTATGATGTTGATACCACACTGGTCGTTTCGTTCTTGGTTTGCTGTACGTTGGAGGTAACTGCATCATACCTCTAACATACAGCAAACCAAGAACGAAACGACCAATGTGGTAATCAACATCATAGTCGCGAGCTCCTGATGATGGGCATAGTAATGCTCGAAACATGTTGAGCCTATAAGAAGTAAAATAAAATATCAAGTGGCATCTAGTTGGTTTTTTTATTCTTCAGTTGAATAGATAAATAAATACACGCACACAATAGTTAATAAATGTCGGTTCAGCTGTCAAGTTGGACAAACGTTCTGGCCATACATTTTTCCACAAGAGAAAGCGCACTTATCCACGCTGCGGTATTTGTTCCCCAACACCGTATTTACTGCCACATAGCATACAAGGCATAAAATAGACCCTCTGTGCCTTTTAACGTACAGTGTTTATACAATATATCATTTATTGCTGAAATGTACTGTCACACGTATATGAATAAACGAAGAAGAGAGCGGAATATTATAACAAATATTTGAAATACTTCTCCATTCTTCGGCCTTAATTGTTAATTTGTCATGGTACAGTAGATGACGGGGTTTCTGGGGCCCTCTGTAGATAATCCAGTGTATTTCTTTTATCGCCGCACCCGCTAAGGCAGCTTCATTGAATAGAAAGCCTGCATCTACTGGGATATCCCGTGACAGCCGCCTTACTCAGAACAGCGACAAAAGAAACACACTCTATAATATAATATTGTTTAGAATAATATATCGCGTAATAACTGAATATCGCTATGCCTCGGTCCATTGAATTAGTGGTATTTACTTCAAGCTAAATGTAATGTTTATACAGCAGCGTCTCCTCGCCGAGACTTCTTTTATGATAAGGGGCTGTTCTACGTGGAGACTGTAAGATAACAGACAGTCTGCATTGTACATCTTTCTCAATATGCATCTTGAGGTGTTTTGATGCAGTTACGCCCGAACGTGCTTTTCTTCATGAGCACATGGATTTGATATCTAGATACTGCCGTTTTGTTTGAATAATGTTACTCCTACTGTATGCGGTCCTGAGAGTTATGAAATACGCTTTGCCAAGGCCAACTTGCCTTCAACATTTCAACAGGTGCTGTTGTATTCAGCGACTAGTTGTTACAGAAATTGTCATCCTACACATTCCTTTCGAATGAGCAGGGGCACAATACATTTTTTCTTCGCTGTTCTGAAGTAGATAGAAATTATTTAGAACTACAACTTTTCTGCTGGGGTCTGGACAACCTAGTGATTTTTGCTCAACAACTAAGGAATTAACTGACTATTTCAGACGAGCACAAAGTGTCAAGTTTAGTAAATGTAACTTGCCCTTGCTTGAACATCGCATGGTTATTGCTGTAGTTAATCAATATCTGGAATCTGTACCTCACACTAATCATTTAATAAATTAATTTAATAAGTTATATAATTTATTTTAAGTTTTGATGAGGCTTACAGTTAGAGAATTTAGTACTTTATTTTCTATGTTATGCGCCTTTGGATAGTAACAATTATGTGCCATACAATATTTAATAGGAAAACCCCTCATCGTATGCAACCACATTGCAATGTTTCAACGCCATAAACAACTGAAATTCATATGCACAGGATCACTTCGAACGTTGGAATTAGGGCATAAGAATATAGATTAATGCATTTATGAATTGAAAATTTAGACTAAAATAAATCTGAAGTAAGCGAAAGTGTACATGCTGATTATAAACAGGAATTCTGTTAAAAGAACAGCATCATCTATCGGCCATTGGTATAAGAAGCACTGCAAGAATGAGCCAAGTTACATGTCCTACACACTTGCCTAAGGACAGATTGATATTTCTTGACTGAAGAGCGACCACAGTGCTACAGAAAAAATTCCCTGTATTCAGAAATATTCAGGGTCGAGATGTCGACTGGATAAACATGGCAGACTGTCTTTGCATCAAGAGATAACTGCAGTCAAGCCACGTGAGTCAAATTTCATTCTAATAAGCAAAATAATTGAAGCTAAACATCCAGAGAAGAAGACAGCAATAGTAGGTCTAGATGACTGTAATACAGATTCTGTGTTGAAAAGAATTATTGCACTGCAGAGCTGTTCAGTCAATTGGAACTTCACTGTTGTACCTGTATACACGTAGATGCTGAATGTGATCTCTGTAAGCACGAGTATTCCTGACAGTATCCAGACAACACAGCAGCTCGTCAAAAACGCTTTACTGGTGTTACATTCACACGGTGCAATAACTTGACATTTCTGGTGCTTCAGGTCATCATTTTAGGCAAGTACGTAGAGGTGGTCTGTAAAGTAACTCCAAAGAAACTGATTACGTAAGAATAATTGCGGACTGGAGAGTGTGTAGTATGTCACACAGCATTAATGGTGGTAACAGACTGGAATAAGCAGAATGGTTACAGAAGAGTGGCAATATAGTGGACTGAAATATGAGAACTGCTTACATAATATTGGTAGTGGGTGGACTGAAGGATGCAGACTGTGTACAGAAACGGTAGTCGACTGGAGTATGCAGACAGTTTACAGAAGAGTGGTAGTGGAGTGGACTGGAGTATACAGACAGTTTACAGAAGAATGGTAGTGGAATGGGGTGGAGTGGACTGGAGTATGCAGACTATTTACAGAAGAATAGTAGTGGTAATGGTAGTGGTAGTGGTGTGGAGTGGACTGGAGTATGCACACTGTTTCAGAAGAGTGGTATTAGTGGTGGAGTGGAGTATGCAGACTGTTTACAGAAGAGTGTTAGGCGTAGTGGGCTTGAGTATTCAAAACATTTGTGAAGCAGACTTCGGCGATCGCAGACGAATATGCGCTGTCGGACGAGTGTTAAAAGTAACTTGTTTATCCTCATTTGAAGTGCTTGTTTAGGCAAACGTTATGTCTATCCATGATCCATTCACTTTTAAAGCATATAGGTCCATTACATTTTTTTTATTTGAAGATCTTGTTAATGTATGGTAGAAATAAAAAGGAAGGGAAACAAAGAACGCGTTTGTAACCATTGGAATACTTACAAAAAGGGTCCAACGTTATTCAAGCAATCATGTAGTTAGCTTCATTTTATATGTCATGAAGAAATTCTTGTTGATCATAAAACTGTCCGTGTCACTAGCAGATTCCAGTACTCGGCTTATCAAGGACGCAGAGATTTAAATGGCAACAGCTGACCAGCACTGTGCACACTTTGTCACAGTGCCAAACCAGAAGCAGATTTTTATGTTTATTGGACCGTGCATCATATTGATAGTTGAATAAAGAGAGACGAACTTGATGTCACTTGCTTTATTATTTCATTATTTAATGCTCAACATGTTTCGGATGTTAATACATCCATCCTCAAGAGCCTGCGACTTATTTGTTGAGTTATTTCATGGGTTGTATTGCTCTGGTTCGATGTCTATTGGTTTTACGTTGTAGTTTGGTTGTGGTGGTGTGGTATCTGTATGCAGGCTGAGGCACTAGTGCGTCAGCCTGCATACAGATAGAAGCAGATTTGTTTGTATGCCTGACACTGATTCAAGAGGTACCGACTCGAGTGCAACGAGAATTGGTTCTTCTTGGGTTAACCATCTGCAAAGGTCAGTCAGCTGCGAATTAGATTATAGGATGACGATGTTCAGTCAAGAGGAAAGAATGAAAGAGAATAAGCCTACTTCCTGTATTATGTACTGTTTCGGCATTCACCTGGAAAGAACACGGAAAGTCGCTCCTAACCAGTACATCCTAATTCCGACCATAACACCGGTCATTGTAACTGACGTTTGTTTCTTCTTTCTTACTTTCGCTCTTCCATAAATCTGTCCTCCTTCCTTCTTTTCTCCTTATTTTTCTTTCTCTCCTTACTCTTGTCTCTTCTTTCTTTTTGTGTGAATCTCCGTCTTTCAGCCACCTGACAGAACGGTAACAAAAATTTTATCCCACCACTTACCAACAGTCAGTTCCCTATATATACAAGGGTTTCTGTCAAAATCCGCGCATACATTGTGATACAGCGCAGGATGTAAAAATCACAGAAGAAAATGCACCGACAGTTCAGTGACGTATTAAATAATTTAACGAGAAATTCGGAATATGAATGTGTTTCTAATTAATCTCAAAATTCAGATAAAAGTTGCATTGCCGTTTTCGAGGTATCTTGGTTCCAGACAAGTCCAGTTTAATGTCTTTACACAATCTACTGCTATTCTTTGTGTTATGACAGGGTAGAGAAAAGCAGCCCATAAACGAAAAATGACATATCCTGCATTTGTATTAATATCTTTAATGATGGTTTTGATTTTGGTTCAGTGGTAAAAATTTTACTCATTACATTTTCTAGAACCAACTCAGCAGGCTTTGGCGATGCTGTCCTCTGGTTTGAAGTTTGCTGGCTGAGTAATGTGCTGTCCCGTTACCGTCATACTAACGCTAAAACATCTATTTTTACATATGAAAACATCTTACGGTTTACGGTTAATATGTGCACGAAATGGGATAGCACAATTAACAAAGTGACTGGTTATGAATTGGACGACCGGAGTTATACTTCCGGTAGAGTGACTGACACATTATCTTCAACACTACGTCCAGATGGCTCAAGGGCTACTCGACCTCCTATGGCGTAGGCTCTTTTCCCCTGGGGTAAAGGACTCAGGGACTGAAGTCCATCACTTACGTCGATGTACAGTTACAGTACAAAAAGTTTGAAGAATTATCTAGAGTTTGTCTATAAGCCCTCGTATTCTGTTGTTTAGAAACAGAGATAAATTTTACTTTTATAATTCTCCACAAGGACATGTATGAAACTCCAAAGTGATCATTTCTCCCAGCAATTGTTAACGAATTTTTAAATGTGGCTATTAATTATGGTTTGTACTAGCACAGAGCCCACAGAAATAAAAAAATACGTTGTTGTTAAAAATTACCACTAGTCAATACTGGGCGTACGATATAAGTACTGAGAAACAATTCCTGTCTGCAGTCAACACTTTTTTTTTTTTTTTTTTTTTTTTTTTACCAATACCCACAAAAAAATTATTTTTTTAAAATTTTTTTAATTTTTAAAAAAACTTCCAATTCATAAAAAAAAAAAAAAACAAAAAAAAAAAAAAAAAAAAAAACCAAAA
>Ga0123355_10016747_pt1 | contig 11568 bp, 8 predicted proteins | sample TergutEmb28metaG_3_FD_89872 | JGI IMG/M metagenome (GOLD analysis project Ga0123355, IMG submission 89872) | Embiratermes neotenicus P1 segment gut microbial communities from Petit-Saut dam, French Guiana - Emb289 P1 | ecosystem: Host-associated > Arthropoda: Insects > Digestive system > Gut ...
AAAAAAAACGGAGAGTATATACCATGTTTAAAATATTCAGTAACTATATTTGTTGTATTTGTTGAATAAATACATTAAATGCAACGTTTGGAGGTTAGCGTCCTAGACGGTAGGACGCAAGGGCTGTAAAGGTTAAACCGCACAATTTAACTTAGAGAGTGTGGGGCCCTTAGTATAGACCTTCAAACCGAATTGTATATTTATTTTAACAAACCTGCCATCGCTTGGGTCTCTCATGTGATCCCTCTCCTGTTCAGGTTTCCCGACTCCAATACAGTTTACTTTATCATCGCTACCATGCGTGCTACATGATCACCCACCTCATCCTCGATCTGGTCACACGAAAAATACTTGACCAAGAGTGCGCCTTGTACAGATGCTCGTTGTGCAGTCTGCTCTAGCCTGTTCTTTTCTCCCTTCTGGGTCCAAATAAATATTCCCCACCTAAACTTGCTCTCAGTCCCTTCAGTGTTGTTGCATGCAGGTACAAATAAATCACTTATTTTTGTGACAGTTGTCACGCTACATAGGCCTACAGTACTACGTAGACTTGAACTACTGTTTGCCGTAATCCTGTGTACCCTTACTGCCCGAACGTAATAACTGTTTTTAAATCTTGCAGTGATCAGACGCTGCTGCTCTGAATGACACAGTAATTACATTCAAGGGAAATGTACAGTTAGCCCGAAGACCAGTGACCCAGTTGAACTCTTACGTGACCTTGTTTTCTGCAGTCAGCATAGCACAACCCTCACAGTTGGCACTGGTTATCTACAGAGCAGTGTACAAAAGGCGACGGTAATCTTTTCCATATCGGTGCACAGTAACTAAAGTTACCAGTTATGACGTAAATGATGCCCCATTGTGCCTAGAATCTAAAAGTGGAAAATATCTCCAGGGGGTGGGATAGGGGGTTGAGATTCGTGGGGAATTTTCTGGTTCAATCGATATTTCGCTTGTAGGTAGCGGACGAAGACGAGAACGAGGATATTCAGAGCTGCAGCGTTGCCACTGTTGTCTCGTAGGGAATGAGTGAATTTACATTTATTTTAACACTAAAATTTTGGTATTACAAATTGAGTTGCAGTACTATGGTTTCCGATTCGAGAAACAGTTTAAGCGGTTTAGGTCCCAACAGAAGCCCTCGACATCAAATTTTGCATGTCTGTATTGCTCCGTGTTCCACCAAACAGCTGTATGGCTGCTGATTCTGTTGCCTGTCTTAGAAAACGTACTAGAAGTATTTTGTGTAGCAGTGGCGCACTAATGTGTCGGCAGTTGCCTGGATGGATCTTGACGGAATTACTGCCCATTCTGGTTCACGTGTTTGATGGTTTCCGTCAGCCTCGTAAGGCGAATGTGACCGCCTCCGTCCAACTTTTCACTTCCTCGCCACCCATAATTCTTTCTACTTTAGTCCAGAGGTACACAAATTTTTGTAACATCTAGGGCCCACCTCGAAATTCTAGTCCTCAGATGGGTGAAATGAATCACGTTCCTTACTGAGATCGTACAGATGTCAGGCGCAGTGGTACAAAATTTAACAACACGGGCAATTCGGCGCCCGGGATATGTGCCCCCCTCCCCTCCCGCCTTAGTTGACGTTACATAATCCTTTTCTTTGAAATGCTTCATTGAATAACTGACGTCGAGCAGCAGACTGTAAATCCTGACAGATTTCTTGTAGTTGTCGTCTGTCTCTACGTACAAAATACTTTCAGATACGCCGCACGACCGTTTGTACACAGACACCTTTGTAATCCTTTTATTTTCGAATTCAGTGTTTGGGCGCTTTTCCTTTTGACACTGTGAACTGATTTTTCTCATCAAACACAACGAGTCTCTCTATCACATTTGTGTGGCATTCACTTGTAGACAACAAACCAGTTGCCGTGGCACTATAGAGGAAATTTTGTATGAAGTCGTGTTACTGTCGTAGTGAAAAGAATCAACCTTCGAGTAATTCGGTACTTCAGTGTTGCTGCGGGTTGTTGCGATTATAATTCCGTTTTATTAACGCTGCACCAACTAATTTCGGACTAATAAATTGTCGTAATATGTTCGTGGTATATATTATGACGTCTTCGTTCGCAGAGACTTGACAAGAAAAAGCTCTCGGGTTACGTACAGGTGGAGCAAACGTCATTTGACTCTCTGTGTTCAACAGAATGGCCGTGGATGCGATAATTTCGTCAGTTTTCTCGTTTGCCATCGCTCTAGGGCCGTAAGACTTGAGGCACTTTGGACGTTGCAGGTATAGTAAAAAGAAACACATGTATTGTGTCAGTAAAGTTCAATTGAAGTATCTGCTGTTGTGTCAGCTTTTTCGCCACCCTGTGTTGTATCGCTGACGAAGAACCGTAAAGTCAGAACTAATCTGTGAGAAGCTTAGTGTCTGGAAAGGATAATTTGTTTTGCTGGGAAGAGTGTTAATCCCGCTTGACCTCGTTGTGATTTTTCGTAGGAGTGGAATTGAGAACTAATTCTCTGCTATCAAGTTCCAGATACGCACCCGGAATTTTTTATGTGGGGAGAGGAGGTAACCCTGAGGCTATGTGTAACTTGTGCTTGATTTTAAACATTGTGTTATAAAAATCATGTTGTAAGTATGACTGTCATTTAGCACTGTTGGCAACTGCTTTTATATGCATACAAATATAACTACATATTCCATAATTCACTCACCCAATTTAAGACACGATTGCCTAATCTTCTTGGTTTTTTTAATTTAATTTAAGATATAAGTTTTCTTAAATATTTTATTTTTCAAAATTCTAATGTGGTAGTCATCAGCCGATTTCAACGGCTGATTTCGGCTGAAGGCTAAATAAATCACGTACAATGTTTAATATCATGCTGTCTTACAAAATCTGTATTTTAAATTTCGATTTGGGGGGGGGGGGGCAACCCCCCTTGGGTGCGCCCCTGTCAAACTTTAAGCTAATGCTTAAAGCCTGTCACTGAACTTAGCGTTTAGCCAATTCACATTCTCGCAATTTTATGTCCCAATAAATATTTTAGTGTTATGCGCCCGTATAATCCATTGTATGAAGTAACTGCCGATCTGAAAGAACGGCGGTAGATTTCCGGGCAGGGCAGGGATTTTCTCGCCGCCACCCAGCCACTTTACTCATTCAGTTTTGTTACGAGGTGCACCGTTTTATGCGTTCATCCAGCAGTTCATATCCGTCTGGAGCTGAGATCTATAATCCATGAAGACCTTCAGGTCCGGATCGGAAGGTTTTTTCTGTCCTGTCGAAGGTTAGACTTGCCGTCACCTCCACGCACAACCTCGCCTCATGACTGCGCACGTAGAGTATAATTTGATTCTAATAATGGACTTTGTTGTCATTTTTGTGAAGTGCAGCCGTCAAAATGCTTCCTAACTTCTTCCACTGAACTTTCCTGCTCCAGGCGGGCCGCCTGTTTTGCCTAGTCTGTATCGCCTGCCGTGCCTGTGCTTCACCCTCACGACATGTACACCCTTACCTTCACCCAGTTTGATTATTTCGTTGGACCCATACCGTACGTCATAAAACCAAACGTTGTGGGGTCGTTAGTCTGGTATAAATCATGCAAGTTGCGTCGCGTTCAACAGAAGCCCTGAAGCCTCGTCAGTGACAACCGAGACTTGCACGTCCAAGCTACGGCATTAACCTCTGCTATTTGCCCATTAACACCCTCACGTGAGTGCCGAGAGCAATTCCACAGCATTCTGGATCGTTTATCTTTAAACAGCTCTCGTCTCTGCCCTAATAATCCGCCAGCAAGACAGCAGTGGTCGAATACTTCCAGAACAATGAACACTCAACTTATCCCCTTAGACGGTTCTTTTAGTAGGCCATACAAGCAGAAATTTAAATAGAAAGGTAATGGGGGGAGGGGCCTTTCAACACGTTCGTGATAATTCACCTTCTGAATAATCAGTAACAAATGGTTATTCAATAAAACACTAATCAAGATTTGAGGTTGTCATGGGGGTAATTGTATAGATTATTGTTTTCTTGAATGTTATGCCATGTAGCCAGGTATAAATTTATTGATGTTTTGGATGAACATACTGCCTTAATCTTCGGTGTAGAAGAATAATTCTTCTGCCCTGAAGCTGAAGAGCATATGTTCCTCCAAAACGTTGGCGAATTTCTGCTAGACTACCATGGCAGCCCATGCCATGAGACTGGAAATGTTAATCAGTTTGCCCCACAAAAATTTAAAATGCCTGTATGCCATACCGGGAACAGTACAGTGATGATGAGGTAGGATCTTTGTTCCTCTGGGTTGTTGCATCGTATAGGTTGGTTTGACATTGATGTTTCAGGACAGTGTATTGGTCCCATCTTCGAGGGTCAAGGTGTCCAAGAAGGAAGACCCTTGACCTACATTTTGGGACAGCGTATTGGTCCCATCTTCAGGGTCAAGATGTCCAAGAAGAAAGCTTTCTTCTTGGATCGCCCAGTTGAATATGTTCAGGAATGAAGCCTTCTTTTTATGTTTCTGACCCTTGACAAAGGGACCAATACACTGTCCCAGAATGTTAGTGGCAAACCTGCCTATTACATGGAACAACCCAGAATACTGTAGATTTTGGCCCACACTGCAGCAGAAGCCAGGGATCTTGCATAACAAAGTTACTTCTTTGGAATTTGTTTAAACCATTTTTTTTACAATATCTGTCATACATAAAATAATTGTAATTCACTAACAGAATCATTAAATTATAAATGGATGTCAGCTGGCTGCAATACACCAGCCATTGGCCTAGAGTGTATGTATCATTTTTACTTGCTGTAGATGCATATTGGAAGTTTCATACAGTATGTGCATCTGTGTTGAAGGAACAGCAGAGCTAAAATTTGAGTGATAGATACGTGATGTACCGCAGGTGCTTCTTTATACTGGAATCTCAGCCCACTTGACTTAAAATAGATCATTACTACTTCCTTACTTGTGCTTTCCAATTTATCATTATAGTCAAACCCATTGTTTGATAATATATAACATTCATAAAAACAAGAAAACAATTTAAAATTTCACAGATTATCCAGTTTTGCTGTAAACACAAAAATGTGAATAAAGTGTATTTTAAGAGTTTCAAAAATTTGGAAGTGCTCTTTTATGTGCATGGGATGTTAGACTTCTTTGAGGGTGTCTGCTAAGATGTCGCTGTTCAATTGAATATAAAAATATTCATATCATGTGTATGGGGGTTTTCCTAGAGCAATTTACATTGTACAACATAAGATGTAAAATTCTGCATTCTCGAGTAACATGGTTTATCATAACCGACTCCAATTATCTCTGCATGTTGATGACATTACACCTTGCTATGGCAGGATTTGGCACGGGACACTTGTCATCTCTGCTACCTCACCAGTTCATCAGTGTATAGGCAGCAACAACTGGAGGCATCACTTTCAAGTCGGACTACACCCAAACATAGTTAAACTGGAGTTGCTGTCAGTTTTTGTTGACAATAAAACAGTTGTTCACAATGTATATGCTTCCGTGTATGGTCAGTACTTCAGAAAGAGGCATTTTTAAGCTAATATCCTTGTCTCTTCAAAAGTCTAAATTTTACAAATTTACATAAAGTAACGTCAGTCTCAGACAAAATTATTCTTGGATTCTTTCATGTCATAATTTATTTTTTAACATATACAATTCTGGAAAGTTCTGTAACATGTATTTATAAGATGCTGCTAATACAGACAAAATGGCAATCTTTATGTTTCTCTTAACATTGTTTAAGAACTGAAGTTTGACCTTAGAAGCACAAGTAATGCAATGTGTTTCACTTGCATGTTTCATTATTTTCCAGATATTTTTCATTTTCACTTCTTTTTTCCTTTCTTCCTCCATCCCTGTGGTCTATTCAGTCCTTCCCTGGTTTTGTTTCTATATCCATGGTTCTTATTATTGTCATGAACATGTGAATTAGAGTAGCGCTATATGCGTTCTCTCAAGTTGACACTAAGCAGATAAGCACACAGCTTTGCCTTCCAGTCGTCATGTTCACAAAAGGTGGCTGTGCACCTGCCTTAAACTTGAATTAAGAGTGGGAGTAGGCTTCACAGCATACTACTGGACTTAACATTTCGTCATAATGGGGAGGTTCTTGTATTGAATTACTGGTGGCTGTTGTGACTGATCTTCAACTGCTTTTCCTCAGTCTTTCCATTCAGGTGCCAGGTTCATTCCTTAAAATAATCAGTCACCAGTTCCTTCATTATCCTTCTGAATTCATTATTCAGGAGCATCCTGCCATTTGAAACTAACCAAGAGATAAGTGTAAATGAAGATTTCAGCTTTCTGGTGTGTGATGCCCTGTCTTCTGGTAAGTAGTTACTATCTGGCATCACATAACACACCAGAAGATGTAGGTTTTCATCGTTATCATCCTGGGAAACTCAGATCTTGTAGCAAGCTGACTTATCCCTTCCGGTGGAGATATAAAGAATGTCGTAAATTATCGTTTCCAATATCTTATCTGTGGTTATTCAGTGCTTTGCAGTTTATATCTAGTGTTGAGAAAAAATACTATTTTCTCAGAGGTAGTAACAGGCACCTGGAGAAAACTGCGTAATGATGAGCTTCATGATTTGTACTCCATGTAAAATATTTTATATGTCTGATGGATGGGCATGTGGCATGCAGGGGAGAGAGGTGCATACAAGATTTTGATTGGAAAGCCTGAAGAAATATGCCACTTGCAAGAATCTAAGTGTATATTGGAGGATGATATTAAAATATACCATAAAAGAGGAGATCCTGTTCTGCATGTGTATGGCTGAGTACAGGGACAGATGGAAGATGCTTGGGTTCATGGTAATGAAGCTTTGGGATCCATAGAATTGGGGAATTTCATGGCTAACTGAATACCCATTTATTTTTAAAGAATATCTCTGCTCTATGGAGTGTGTTTGTCCGTAACTATGAGCATTAGTGTCTTCAGGTATTAAAAAATCCACAAAGAGCAGAATATGATGCCATTGCCACAGGATGCAACTCCTATTACTGATAATACCACATCTTCTCGGTTTGTACTCATTTTCTTTCCTTGTTTTTTTAAACACAGTCTTCATTAATTTTTAGGTAAAATAGTGTTCAGACACAACATTGACATTAGTAATATAACTGAAGAATATTGTAGTACCATGAGTGACAGTTTTGTACATCAAAGTAGTTTACGATATTTTAAACTAAATGACTGGATGTGGAAGAACAGCTATACATCCCACTGTACATGTGAATGGAGATATTTACAGCTTTAATGTCTACTATTAGATTGTCTAGTCTGAGGTCTTTGCTGGTTTTTCTTGGTCCTTTCAGAAAGTATTAGAACGGTGTCTTGATTTTTACTTGCACTTCATCATCCGTCCAACCCACCATTTGTGATTATCCTTTCATTTCTCATTCAGTCCCTTATGACCTTTGGAGTTGTATTATGTTGTTGAATAAACCAAGAAACGTACAGCATAATTACACCAGATTATCAGAAGTGCCTGTAATGAACACTTTAAATAAATGCAGAGGCTTCCTTAATTGCATGTTTTTCTCAATTGGGTTGACAGATTTGGAACAGTTTTTGTGTAGGCTATTAGCAGTATACTGACAGCATGCATTGGTAAGTTCTCTTGGTGGGGATGATAGTCACATCTCATTGGATAAAGGTCTTATGACTCATGTTCTGCAGGTAGAAAATGTGCGAATGCTTGACCGCTACAATACCCGCAAACCTTCAATAGGAACATTATACCTTACTGCAACACATCTGATATTTGTGGATCCTGATGGCAAGAAAGAAACATGGGTATGTACCATTGAGTGTCACTGTTATGGAGTATGTCAAATTGTTAATTATCGTGACTGAAGTGAGTTTTATTGCACTCAGTTTATAGATCTTCACTGTAGTGAGAAAGTCAGAGTTGTTACCATAAAAGGAAGTAATTATGGTCTTTATTTTATTCACTTCAAATGTGTCAGAATGAAGAACTAATGTTGTAGGGAAATGTTCATGTGATTTTACGGATTCCAGATTCTTCATATGCATATAGCCAGTGTTGAGAAACTACCACTGACAACAACAGGCTCTCCACTTCAGATAAGGTGCAAGACATTTCTGTCCGTAACATTTGTGATTCCACGGGAACGAGACTGTCATGAAGTGTTTGGGACCCTCCAGAAGCTTTCACAGCCAGGTATGGCACACATTATCATTATAGCACTAATTATGTATGAAGTTTTATATATGTATGGGTCCGTGCGTCATGAATCGAATTTAATAATTGTCCCACAAGATGCGACTTATTCAGTTTATTACATTTCTGTAGGCAGCTCTACATGTTTTGGGTGTTGACACCCATCACCAGGAGCTCTTACAACTGTAATTACAGCTTTTGGTATTGATTAACTGGATCTACTACCGTCTGCTCTCATTGTTGAGTTGGAACTGATTCATGTGTATCATATGATACACATGAATCAGTTCCAACTCAACAACGAGAGCGGATGGTAATAGATCCAGTCGTATCTTGTTGGACAATTATTAAATTAAATTTTATGTATGAAATGTTTGGGACATTCCAGCAGCTGGCACAGCCAAGTGTGCCACACATAATTATAGCATCCCATTATATATGAAGCATATTCTCTAGGTGAGCATTTTTACTCATGGTCCTTCCTATGCTTTCATCTAAATTTTTACTTTTAATGTAATTAGACACATTCTAACAAATAGTCATCCTTTGCTTCAAAGCGCCTGTCTGTTTGTGTTTTACAAAAGCAGCAGCATCCGTTTTGTATTAACACATTCTTTGTATTTCGGCACTGCATTTAGTTATATAAACTGTCTGGAATATCTGGCAACACACCACACTGATTTCACCTGCTACACCAGGGGCAGGGGCTGTTTCATTTATTGAGCAGAGGGAAGTGTCCTGTGTAATGATTCTCTCAGTTGCTAAGATTATAAAAGTTCTTATAATTGAAAAATTTAAAGGTATTAATACCCTCTTTCAAATGATTCCAAATCATTTTACTTTGTAAAATATTACCTTTGTATGCATTTGCTGATGGTTATGTTCTGCTGCTTACATCACATTGGTTCCTAGATTTCCCTTTTCTGATGTTCAAATGTAACCCTCTTCTTTGTCACAGAGAAGTTATCCTTATTGTCATCCTGACAGCACAAATGCCAGAAAATTAAAACATGCACAATAAGTTGACATCAGTTTCAGTGCTCTAAGTGTTATGTTTATTCCATGATATGAATGTTTTTCTTTTGAACAGTTCACATTGATGACCTATATTGCTTTCACTACACGTGCAGTACTGAGGATATTCCTAAGCCAGCTGGCTGGAATTTTTTTGACCTACAGTCAGAATATCAACGTATGAGAGTTCCTAGTGATCAGTGGAGTCTTAATTTACTTAATAAAGATTATGAGGTATGTATTACATAGAAGAAAATGAGATGTGACACCAGAGTTTTTGTTACCAACTTCATTCTTTGAAACAAAGAATTAAAATTGCAGTGTACAGAGAAATTCAAAGAAAGTGAATGCTTTATAAATTAAAATGAATGGGATGTACACAGTTACATCAGAAGTCTATGAAAGTTGTTTGTGCACCCTACAGGTGCTCAATCTGAGCCCCATGGATCAGACAGCAGATGTCAACTGAATGTTCCTTTTGTTCCTAGACCTTTGGCAGTTTGTCCCTGGTAGTGATCCTGTATTCAGATTCAGGAATATTTGTTGCCATTGGCAGTAGAAATGAGTCATCCTTTACATAGTCCCATAAAGGAGGTCTGGTGACCAAGGGGGCCAAGAGAACCAAATATTGCATTGTTCAAAACAGTGTCCCGTCCATTATTGTTGTAGTCTGTTATTTAGCTGTTTGTACACTCTAAATGAGAGTGAGAGATACATCATCTTTTTGGAATGTAAAATTGGCAGAATCTTCGTGAAGTTGTGAAATCCGCAGAATCTGCCTGAAGTTGAGTCATAAGCCACTTAATTAACATGCCTGGGTAAATGTTCTTATTAAGTGACTGTTCTTCAAGGAAAGAAAATGACATAAATTTTTGTGATGTGAAAAGGTACAAACATTAACTTCACGGGATTCCTGTTCATGCTGTCTAATTTGAATATGATAAAATTGGTATGAAACAATTTTGTCATTCATTTTTTTAAATTACACAAAATTATAAATTATTTAAATGAAAAATGCTTCTATAATAACACAACTACAGGTGTGTATGAGCTATTTGTAGTACTGTAGAACTCCACTTATCCGGATTAATTGGGACAGCGAGCCATACGGATATGCAGAAAGTCTAGATAATTTGATCTTTCTTTGCAAATAGCCTATATTGGCAGTCTGCAGTTCAACTGTTACTGTTTACAGTATGTACCTATGTATGAACCTTTCAACAATGCCTGATTTGAAGTTCTAAAAGCCTAAGCACTGTCTTGTACTTTATCCCATAACTAGTAATTTCAAGGCAAGTTACATTTGTAGAATTCTTGACAAAATTACCTGAAGGTCCAAGCCAATCCAGACAAGTGGAGTTCTACTGTGTATATAATTCTGGCATTGTTAAATGAAATTTTTATGCTGCATTACAAATTGTAATAACAGGATTTTTTTAAGGAAGAGCTCTCTTTAATGAAAAATGACAATTTTCCTTCCTTATATGTACTGTATAATTTTTTCCTGATGATGACTGTTAGACTCAAACATGTAGTAAACCGTAAAAACAGACACTGTTTTTATAATTTAAAAAAACCTGTGTTGACTTCATTAGTCTTTGATACATTATGTTATAAAAACACAATGACATACTGTCTGTTAAAATTAAACAAAAATCGTATATAAATATTTTTTTTTTGTCCAGCTGTAACATCCTCATTGGGACAATTTTAATTCAGTTTAACTTAATAAATCCCAGCAATACTTCTTACTAACATTTGTACACTTTGTCTTTTTAATGATTTTTATTATTTTACTACAGTGATATTCATAATGTTTCTGTTGTATGGTACTATTTTTTTTGTATACAAATATTGTATAGAGCATGAAGTTGCAGTCTCTTTGTTCATGCAGTTGCCTTCTTTCATTCAAATATCATATTTCATCATCTCAGTTTTAATGATATTCTTCTTTTTCAACCAGTTGTGTGACACATATCCAAGATATTTGTATGTCCCTTCATCAGCTTCGACTGCTGTACTGCTTGGAAGTTCCAGGTTTCGAAGCAAAGGCAGACTCCCAGTTCTATCTTATGTTCACAGAAATAAGGTAATGTGTAAAACAGCACGAAATGATGTTCTAAATTTTATATATGGATTGATATTTTAAAAAAACATGGATGTCTATATTTATTCTGATAGCTAGTCACATTTGAGCCTAGGCTATTATGTAACATAATTAAAATAAAAATTTGAGACCACTGGGGAGACCTAGGCGTAGATGGGTGGATAATATTAGGATGGATCTCCAGGAGGTGGGATGTGGGTATATGGACTGGATTGGGCTGGCCCAGGATAGAGACAGGTGGCGGGCGCT
>Ga0123355_10016748_pt1 | contig 11567 bp, 14 predicted proteins | sample TergutEmb28metaG_3_FD_89872 | JGI IMG/M metagenome (GOLD analysis project Ga0123355, IMG submission 89872) | Embiratermes neotenicus P1 segment gut microbial communities from Petit-Saut dam, French Guiana - Emb289 P1 | ecosystem: Host-associated > Arthropoda: Insects > Digestive system > Gut ...
CCTAAGCTGCCGCCTGTACCCGGGTTTTCTTCCAGTAAGCGCCTACCTATATCTGTAGTGCTGGATGGGGACGGGATTACGGTGGAGCGGTACGTTTCCATCAATGCCTTGCGGTGCGGTTTTTGCTCACTGGATATCTTTACCATATAAACGGTAAGATCCATACCGTAATACGCGCACGCCATGGAAAGGGCGGTACCCCATTGCCCGGCGCCCGTTTCCGTCGTCAAATGGGTAACGCCTTGCTTTTTCGCGTAATATACCTGTGGGATTGCGGAGTTAAGTTTATGGCTGCCAGATGTGTTGTTGCCTTCCATCTTGTAAAAGATCTTTGCGGGCGTACCAAGTACCTGTTCCAGGCATTTGGCGCGCACCAACGGAGACGGTCGGTATGTGCTGTAAAAATAACGGATATCGTCTGGAATGGGGATAAACTCGTCCGTATCGTTAAATTCTTGGTTAACCAATTCCTCACAGAAAAGACCAAGCAAGGCTTCGTTGGGTAAAGCTTCACCCGTTTGTGGGTTTATCAGGGGCGGCAAATTTTCCGGCATGGCTACTTTTAAGTTGTGCCAGTACTTTGGCATTTCATTTTCTTCAAGGTAAATTTTGTACGGCGTATCTATCTTTGTTCGCTCCATCATCTCTATCGCCTTCCTTTACGTTTTTAATATAATACCATATTTTAAATAAAAGTCAAGTTCGTATAAATTATTGCTTGCATATTTTATGCCTTTTCTGTACAATATATATGAAATAATTATACAGGAATAAAATGGGAGATAATTATGAAAAAACTTATCGAAAAAATCTTTGGAACATACAGCGAAAAAGAATTGAAGCGCATCTACCCAATTATCGACAAAATCGACGCACTTGAACCGGTGATGCAAAAATTGTCTGATGTGGAGCTGTGTGCAAAAACAGACGAGTTCCGAGGCCGCCTGGAAAAGGGTGAGACGCTTGATGACCTTATGCCTGAAGCGTACGCCGCCGTGCGTGAGGCCGCCGTGCGCGCTATCGGCCAGCGCGGTTACCGTAGCCAGCTTATCGGCGGCGTGGTGCTTTTTCAGGGTCGTGTGGCCGAACTTAAGACGGGTGAGGGGAAGACGCTTACCTGCGTATTCCCTGGCTATCTGCACGCGCTTTCTGGTAAAGGCGTGCATATCGTTACCGTAAACGAATATCTGGCCAAGCACCAAGGTGAATGGATGGGCAGGATTTACCAGTTTTTGGGTATGTCTGTTGGTATACTGTTTAACTCCATGACTCCTGACGAACGGCGCGAGGTATATAACTGTGACGTGACATATGCAACAAACTCTGAGTTGGCGTTTGATTTCCTGCGCGATAATATGGTAGTGTATAAAGAAAGCCTCGTGCAGCGTGATCTGCACTACGCTATTATTGACGAGGCGGATAGCATCTTGATAGACGAAGCGCGTACGCCGCATATCCTTTCCGGTCAAGGTAATAAAAGTACCCAGTTGTATAAGGTTGCGGACGGTTTCGTGAAGGGCCTCAAAAAAGGGCGCATCTTAAACGAAGACGAAGCGATGAACCCGATCCTCCGTGCGGAATTGCAAGAAGAGGGGGACTTTTACATTGATGAAAAGCAGAAGGCCTCCGTTCTTACCCAGGAAGGCACAAGAAAGGCCGAGCGCTTCTTCGCTGTGGAAAACATCTCCGACCCGGAAAACCTGGAAATTATGCACCATATCAACAATGCGCTTAGGGCGAACTATAACTATCACCTTGATCAAAACTACGTTGTGGATGAGAAGCGCGAAATCGTCCTTGTCGACGAGTTTACCGGACGTATGATGCCGGGGCGCCGTTTTGGAGACGGGCTTCACCAGGCTATTGAGGCGAAGGAAAACGTTGTCGTCCAGCGTGAATCGAAGACACAGGCAACCATCACCCTACAAAATTTCATGAATAAGTACCATAAGAAAGCTGGGATGACAGGAACTGCGCTAACGGAGGAGAATGAGTTCCGCGAAATATACGGCATGGATGTTGTCGTTGTACCAACAAATAAACCCATGATACGTAAGGATTTGCCGGATATCGTATTTAAGGGGGAGGCGGCGAAGTACCGTGCCGTAATAGAGGATGTTGCTGAATGCTATGAGCGTGGGCAACCCGTACTTATCGGTACTATAACGATTGAGAAGTCAGAGGAGCTTTCTAAGCTACTTCAAAAGAGAAAGATTCCGCACAATGTACTTAACGCCAAGCACCACGAACGTGAGGCGGAAATTGTCGCAGAGGCTGGTAAATATAAGGCCGTAACGATAGCAACGAACATGGCCGGTAGAGGTACGGACATTCACCTTGGTGGTAAGGACGCGAATGTGAATAATGTGGAAGAGTACGAAAAAGTAGTCGCGCTTGGAGGATTGAAGATTATCGGCACGGAGCGGCACGAGGCGAGGCGGATAGACAACCAGCTTCGCGGGCGTAGCGGCCGCCAAGGCGACCCGGGTGCATCGCGTTTTTACGTCGCGCTTGATGATGAGCTTATGCGCCTTTTCATGCCTAAGAGGGTCGTCGGTATACTTACCGCTATGGGGTTGAAAGAGGATGACCCGATTGAGAATAGAATGCTGTCAAATGCGATAGAGTCTGCACAGAAGAAGGTAGAGGGCAATAACTTTAGCGTACGTAAGTACACATTAGACTATGACCGCGTTATGAACGACCAGCGTAACATCATCTACGGTGAGCGCAAGCGTGTGCTGATGGGTGAGGACTTGCGCGAAACGATCATAAACATGATGAGATCGGTTATAGAGGCAGCCGTCAAGAAATGTACAGGCGACGCGGAGAAGGCGGAGGATTGGAACATTAACGCCCTCAACGACGCGATTTGCCCTGTTTTGGGTTTGCCGCCTCTTCTCTTCACTGGGGATGAACAAGCGGCACTTACGGAAGAGCATTTGGTTGGCCAACTCTTCGAGCTTGGCAAAAAAAGATATGAACAGCGTGAAAAGGAATTTGCCTTATCCGCTCCGGATGGCGTTGAAAATCCGTTCCGTGAGTTGGAACGGATAGTTATGCTTAAGACTATAGACCAAAAATGGATAGACCATTTAGATGATATGGAGCAGATGCGCCAGGGTATATCCCTCCGCGCTTTCGCGCAGAAGGATCCGCTTCTTGAATTTCGGTTCCTCTCATATGACATGTTTAACGAGCTGTCCGAGTTTATCAAGCGCGACACTGTGCGCTTCCTTTGCAACGCCCGCGTGCAGACCCAGCCGCTTAAGCGCGAGCAGGTAGCAAAAGCAACTTCCACCAACCAAGGCGGCGAGAACGTGAACCAAACGAAACGACGCGCCCAGCCTAAGGTAGGCCGCAACGAAACCTGCACCTGTGGTAGCAATAAAAAATATAAATATTGTTGCGGGAATAATTAATTCCCCTCCTGGGAGGGGTGGCCTTTAGGCCGGGGTGGTGGCACCTGTAGTGCCGCCATTTCTTAATTTTATATTTCAGAGGTAAAAAAAATGGCATACAAAAACGGCGCGTTGTGTTTGGTTGTGAGGGACAGCAAAATCCTCATGGTCAAGCATCGGCGCGGTACTAACGAATACTACACCTTGCCGGGCGGCGGCATTGAGGAAGGCGAAACACCCGAACAAGCGGCTATACGTGAATTGCGTGAAGAATGCTCGGTAAACGGCAGAATTATTAAAAAATTGTGCGAATCTTTGTACGCGCCGGATAATAACGCTACGGTTTATATTTTTCAAGTTGAAATCGAAGATGATGAAGAACCTGTGCTTAATCTCAATTTATCTGATGAAGAAAAACAAGTGCTAATTGAGGTGCGATGGATGGAACTCCGTGAGATATGCGAGCGTGACCGTGCTTTTCTGTGGGCGGCGGGGCTTGCGGCTGTTTCGCAATTTTGGGATGAGCTGCTGTCGTGGAGTGATGATATATCATATCCAAAAAAACGCGATGAATATCTTTAATTTACCGGATTTACCTTTGGAGGAGGAATTGCTGACCGTACTAACCCAAAGTCCTGCCGTGCGTATCGAGCGCATTGTCAGCACCGGGCAGACGACGGGTTGGTATGATCAGGCGGAGGCGGAGTTCGTCGTTCTTCTGGATGGACGTGCGGAAATTGAGTTTGAAAACAAGCCATCTGTGACCATGGAGCGCGGCGATACAATAATTATTCAACCGTATGAAAGACACAGGGTGACGTATACAAGCATTAATCCGCCCTGTGTTTGGCTTTGTGTATTTTATAGAGGATGTGGAGGTAAACCAAAATGATTGCAGAAGGTGGTATTATATTTGCTCTAATCCTCATCTTATCCTGCGCCGCGCCTATGTGGATTGTTGCCGTATGGGCATTTAGGCGCAAGACGCCAATGCACTTTTGGGCGGGCAGCACGGTAAAGGCTGAAGAAATATCCGATGTTCACGCATATAACCGAGAGCATGGTTTTATGTGGCTTTCTTACGGATCCGCTTTTGCTATTTCCGGCATCGTTGGGCTTTTCGATGTTATGGCTGGAAGTGCATTTACGCTCATAATAAGTACGTTCGGGTTAATACCTTTGTTCATAAATTACAGGCGCATATGGAATAAATATAAGGTCGAGGGGTAATATTTATGAAACATTTCCGAAAAGAGCTTACAATAAACACAAAATCGCGCCGCGCATACGTCAACATAACGCAGGCTGTGGAAGGCGCGCTTAAGGAAAGCGGTATACAAGAAGGGTTGTGCCTTGTTAATGCCATGCACATCACAGCCAGCGTTTTTATTAATGATGACGAAAGTGGGCTGCATAAAGATTTTGAGGTTTGGCTGGAACGCATCGCGCCGGAAAAACCGCATAGCCAATACAGACACAACGGCTATGAGGACAACGCCGATGCGCATTTAAAGCGCAGTGTTATGGGGCGTGAAGTTGTGGTGGCCGTTACCGGCGGCAAGCTCGACTTCGGCACATGGGAGCGGATTTTCTACGGCGAATTTGACGGTTTGCGAAATAAGCGAGTGTTGATAAAAATTATAGGGGAATAGTATAGTTTTGCAATCCACTGAAGAAAAAATAAATAAAGATAAGCGAATTTCTATATGGGAACCGGGTGTATTACTTCTTGGTATTGCTTTAGCGGCTTTATCCGCCGCTATCTGCATGCAGATAATGGGGCAACTTGGTACGGCACCAAATACATCGTTGATCGGTGCCGTTTTGATAATGATTTTTACGCGGATACCGCTTGCGTCTGCCAAACGGTTTAAAAACCTTGAGCGGCAAAATTATGTGTTGTCTATGGCGTCGTCGGCTGGGTTTGCAGCGGCCAACTGTGGTTTTGTAGCCATCGCCACAATGATTATTTTAGGCAAAAACGACCTTATTATCCCTGTTGCCGTTGGTGCGCTCATAGGCAGTATGGTTACCGTATTTATTATGGGTAAGGTTTTTGATTCCAAAATATTTCCGGCAAAAGGCGCGTGGCCGATGGGGCAAGCTGTGGCCACTACTATTCAAGCAGGGGATGAAGGCGGCAAAAAGGGGTTCCAGCTGTTGCAAGGGCTTGTTATTGGTATGGCGGCCAGCTTTCTTGGCATACCTGCGGCAGGGATCGGTATCGCTTTTATCGCTAATATGGTTACAATGGCAGCATTGGCCGTCGGCATAATACTTCGTGGCTTTTCGGCAAGCTTGTTTAATGGCTTTGACATAGGGCAGTCAAATATTGCCCAAGGGGTTATGATTGGTGCGGGCATTGTGGCACTTGTGCAGATTATTATGGCGGTTTCAAAAGGAGATAAAACACGCTCTAAAGCGAGGGATAATGAAACCGAAGAATATACCGTAAGTATATTACAGACAAAAAGAACTCTAGCCGGTTCTGTTGGCCTGTTTTCCATAGGGGCAGTTATCCTCGCTGCTTTAACGGGTATATTCAGTGATATGAGTGTGGGTATGTCTATTGCTTGGGTGGTGTTTGCAAGTGCTGCGTCGCTGATAACTATGGTGCTTGTAGGTACGGCGTCAATGCATTCCGGTTGGGCTCCGGCTTTCGCCGTGGTGGCTATATGCCTAACGGCCGGGATGCTGATTGGATTTCCTCCAATTCCGCTTGCCGCTTTGGTTGGGTATATAGGCTCGGTCGGTTTGCCTCTAGCCGATACAGGTATAGGCCTTAAAGCGGGTTGGATCATCCGCGGAAGGGGTGCTGATAAAGAACGCGAACGATATGGCCGTAGTCAGCAAATTATAATTAAGCAGTTTGGGGTTATAGTAGGTATTGCGATGTCGCTGCTTTTTGGCATTGTACTTATCGGTAACGATGTAATACCACCAATGAGTATTTTTTATGCGAACGCAATTGGCGAAGCGGTGAACCAGGCATTATTGCTGGAACTTATGTTATGGGCTATCCCAGGTGCAGCGCTTCAAGCGATTTTTGGCAATAAAAGCGTTGGGTTGATGTTCGCCACAGGTTTGCTCATCAATAATCCTGTTTTTGGCATCACACTTATGGCATCCGTGGTTTTGCGTAGGATAATAGGTATAAAACACATGAGCGTTCGCGGGCCTGGTCTTATCGCCGGTGACGGATTGTTTGGGTTTGGGTTAAATATTTTTAGGGTATTTTTTTAGCCGATACTGAGGTAGTTTATGTGTAATTTGATATAAGAGGGGGAGAAAATAGATATGAAAATCGAATTTTCAGATGAACAGGTTAATATAATGCAAAATGCCCTGACCACGTGGAGCGCAAAGGCACAACTGGCATGCCTTGTGGAGGAGTGCGCGGAGCTTATCGTCGCCATCCAAAAACAAGTAAACCGCGGCAAGGACAATGTCGCCGCTATTTTGGACGAGATCGCTGATGTGGAGATTATGATGGCGCAGTGCCGCCTGCACCTCGGCATTACGGACGAGGACTTGCGGGAGCGGATTACGTTTAAAATGGACAAAGTGCAGAAGGCGCTTGGAAATTAAATATGCTTGAACATAGCACTTTATTGGATAAGGGGTTTTCGTTTACGCGTGTAGTTGAGGACGGTTTGCCCGGTTATTTAATCGTCAAGAAGAATTGTTACGAAAAATATGTTGATGAGTATTTCGGCGGCTGGGTAAATGGTGTGCAACTGGAGCTGAACACAGAGGCTTTTAAGCGTCTGCTTGGCAAGGATGATTTTATAAGGATTTCACTGCACGGCGAAACTGTCGGCTTCTATTCTTTCGATGTATTGGATGATAGGATCGACGGTATTACGATTCAGATGATAAAAATGGCGCAGGGTATGGGCGTCGGTTCGCTTTATTTAAGGCATATTGTAAATCTGTCTCACGAAACGAATAAACCGATATATCTAAAGGTATTTAAGTCTAATCCGGCCGTGAAATTATATGAGCGATTTGGGTTTGTTATATACGATGGGACGGCATCACATTATTTGATGAAATTTAATCCGTCATGTGAAGGGGTCAACCAGTGAGAATAGCGGAAAATATAAAAATGCTGCCTATAGGTGGGCAGGGGGTTGTAAACCTTGTACTTGCGTGGGATGATGCAAACCTCGTGCTTATTGATGCGGGTTTCCCCGGGCAAATCGGCCGCGTGGTTGCAGCCGTTGAAGAAGCTGGTTTCGCGGTGGAGAGGTTGACACACCTTATAATCACCCACCAAGATTGGGACCATATCGGCTGTATAAATGACTTGCAAAAACTTGCGCCGAATATGAACGTTATTTCGCATGAAACTGAAGCGCCGTACATAGACGGCCGCAAAACACCTATTAAATTAGCTGCAAGGCTTGCGGATTATGAAAATCTTTCCGATGAAATGAAAAAGCGTTGCGACATGCAAAATGAATTTCACGGCGCGAATAAAATCACCGTACATCAGACCGTTACGGATGGCGATATTCTGCCCGTTTGCGGCGGCCTTGAAGTCGTCCACACGCCAGGACATACGCCGGGGCATATCGTGGTTTTGTTTAGAGAAAGCCGGATAATGGCCGTTGGCGATGCGGCCAATATTAAGGATGGCAGCCTTATTGGGCCAAACCCCGTACATACGTTCGACATGCCGCTCGCCGAAACCTCTCTTGAAAAGATAAAATCTTTTAACCCCAAGGGTGTTGTTGCCTATCACGGCGGCTTTTTGGAGATGTAGCATGGATGTGCTTATCAGGCAAGCCGAGCTGCGAGACATACCGGATTTACTGGATATGAACGAAATTTTTAACGGCAAGGGGTTGAGTACTGCCGTTGCGATGAAGCGCGACCTTGAAAGTAACGCGGGGGAGATGGTTTTTGTCGCGGAATGCGGTGGAATGGCCGTAGGGTTTATTTGCGGCCAGGTTTTTTCATCGATTTGTTATGCAGATGCGAAATTATGTACGGTTATGGAACTATTCGTCCGTGAGGAATATCGCCGTTACGGCATTGCATCGAAGTTAATGCTTCGATTGGAACAGGAATTTGAAGAGCATAGCGCACTGGAAATTCTTTTACAAACCGGTGGGGAAAATGATGGAGCGCAGAGATTTTACGAAAATATCGGATATATAGACACTAAAAGAATCGTTTACCGTAAGGTTAAACAGGGAGGACAATAAATTGGACAAAAGTAATTATACATTTATAAAAGCCACGCCAGCCGACGCGGAATCTGTGCTGGCGGCGTACCGTTCCATCGTCGGCACGCCGGGTTGCTCGTGGAACGAGTATTATCCCAATGAAGAATCCGTAAACCACAGCATTGAGAACGGTTCGCAGTATCTATTACATAACGAGAGCGGCGAGCTTGTGGCAATGTGCTGCTGCGGATATGGCGATGAGATAGACGACCCGCTCTTCGCTTGGCAGCTGGAGCTTGAAAACCCATGTTACTTCGGTGGAATGGGTGTTTTACCCAAATTCCAAGGCAAAGGCATAGCGAAGCATATGGTTACGCTTATTATTGAGGAGGCCGTGCGCCGCGGATACGACGGGGCGGTCGCGCTTGTCGCCGTTAAGAATGAATTTGCCCAAAAGGCATACAGGGAGTTTGGCTTCAGCGTTACAGGGCAGGCTGAATATTACGGGCAGGATTATTATTTATACGAAACGAAATTTAGAAAATAAAGGGTATAGTTACATATGGACTTTGATCAACTTAAGTTAATTAAAAATGAGAATGAGCGTATTTCGGCACTGTATACTATGTTTAACGAAGATAGCCGCCTAAGCAAATCTAAAGCGGCACGTGTTGAGTTTATAACAACGATGAGGTATATTGAGAAATACCTAAAAAAGGATAGCAAAATTATAGACATTGGCGCTGGTGCGGGTGAATATAGCTTGCACCTTGCGAAGATGGGTTATTCTGTTTCGGCTGTAGAGCTTGCGGACACAAATGTCGCGGCATTCCGCAATAAACTTACGCCGGACTTGAATGTGGATCTGCATCAAGGCGATGCCTGCGACTTGTCCAGTTTTACGGATAACAGTTTTGACATCGTACTTCTCTTGGGTCCGTTATATCATATATTAGATCAGGAAAATAGAGAAAAGTGCATAGCTGAAGCGCGGCGCGTGTGTAGCGTTAGCGGGGTGATCTTCTTCGCATATATATCCAATGATATGGTTATATTGACAGAAACATTTAAATATGACGGGGACTATCTCAAGATGGGTAATTATAATAAGCAAACCTTTGCCGTCAACAACTTCCCCTTCGTGTTTACCACCGCTTCTGCCGCCCGCGAGGAGCTTGTTGCAAACGGTATTTTAATTAAACACGAAGTGGCGGTTGACGGCGTGAGCGAACTGCTTGCAGATAAAATAAATAAATTGGATGATGAAGGTTACCAAAATTATTTGGACTATCATTTTTATTGTTGCGAAAAGCCGGAAATGCTGGGTAGGAGCAACCACATGCTGTTTGTGGGATGCCATAACCCAACCTGTTAATTCTGGCGGACGGTTGAGGAACCTGACGTGCGTGAGTTAACTGACGGATCGCCGCTGTACCTCACGCGGGATGAACCGGACGAATTTGCGCTAAGCTGTCCCAATACGCTGATATTCACGCGGGACGAGCCGGACGAGTTTACATCCGCCGTGATGGTTTGAAGGTCAAATCCATTAAACCGTACGGAACCTGATGTGTTTATCGTTGCATTTGCTGCGTTGCCGCTAATCGTTACGTTGGATGAGCCGGACGAGGCCACTGTAAGTGTCTGCGTGTCTACGCCAAAAGTACCGCGAGCCGACCCGCTTGTGTTTATGGCGACGCTGTCCCCTCTAAGAGGAAATGAGTTTACGGTGCGGGCCGCGCCGGAGAGTGTGATATGTGATAGGTATGGTGCGTAGATATATACACGCGGCGCGTTTCTACCAAAATCAAAGTTCAGGAAATTGTTTAAAATGCCGGTTTGGTAAATCCGTAAAATGCCGTTTGTAACCGTAACATTATGATGTGCGAACTGGTCTTCCCGCATTTCGATAACGACTGCGAATGTGTCCGATTCCCTAAACTCTACGCGGAACGCGCCGCCTATGCTTATCCCGGTGAACGGGTCTACGTCAAAGTTACGCGTGTCTACGGGGCCGCCTACCACATTAAAGACAACGGCAAGTACAACTGCCGCTATAATCAGCACACCTGAAATAATAAATGCTTTTTTCATAAAAAATCCTCCAAAAAAATGTTTTTTGTGTTATACTGATACATATACGCCGAAAAAATAATAATGTCTGATAGGGGTAAATATATGATACAAATTGACAAAATTTATGTATACAATTTTGAAAACGCCGTGCGCGGCGCACGTAACGCCATGAACAGCTGGCATTTGTCCGACAGTTCTGTAGATAACGGACTTTTTGTGATGGGTGAGGCCGACCTTACGCTTATGAAAAAACTGTGTAAAGCGGGTACGTCGCACCGCAAGTTTCTGCGTCAAATCTTTGTGTCCATAGATATCACCGCGCCGCTGTATTGGTGGAAGGAGTTTGACACCTATAAAGTTGGCACAACGGCCAACTCGCAGTCCACCATGCACAAACTGCACGCAAAGCCGATTGCGCGCGGCGATTTCAGCCATGATAGGATGAACCCTACCGCCCTTGCCGCGTTGGACAGGCTGATCGTTACGCTTGAAGGTCTGCGCAAGGAGTTTGTTGCGACTAAGGACAAGGATGCCTGGTATTCGTTAATCCAGCTACTGCCATCATCATACAACCAGATGCGAACATGCACGATGAGTTATGAAAACCTTGCCAACATGTATTTTGACAGAAAGTCGCATAAGCTGGAAGAGTGGCGCATTCTGTGCGCTGAAATTGCAAGTCTGCCGTATTTTGCGGATATGATATTGATTTAATAATAAAGGAAGGTGTTGTATGCTTAGCACGTCAATCAGCTTTCAAGGCAATTGCGAGGAGGCTCTTGCATTTTACGTAGAGGCACTTGGCGCAGAAGTGAAAGAAGTCGCCTATTTCCGCGACGCGCCGCCTAACTCCGGCATGGATGAATCTTTGCCGCCAAATTTCGTAATGCATTCGGAGGTGCTGATATTCGGCGCA
>Ga0123355_10016749_pt1 | contig 11566 bp, 6 predicted proteins | sample TergutEmb28metaG_3_FD_89872 | JGI IMG/M metagenome (GOLD analysis project Ga0123355, IMG submission 89872) | Embiratermes neotenicus P1 segment gut microbial communities from Petit-Saut dam, French Guiana - Emb289 P1 | ecosystem: Host-associated > Arthropoda: Insects > Digestive system > Gut ...
AGTTTTTTCACGGGACATTTAAATTTACGTACTATACCAGAAACGCTTTAGAGCGTTTAGAGGGGGAGGTGACTTTTAAATCCCGAGCGCTTTGGAGCGTTAGGGAGGGGAAAGGGTTAAACAGTGCACATTTTACCAGACTTTGTGGACTCACAAATCTGGAAATGATATGTTACACACTGTTACTGTGCTCCAAGCTCACGAACTCCCAAAGACAATACAAGGAGAACAGAAAGTGTGGGACACATTTTAACATTTCTAAAACGTGCCTAAGTGTTCCATCAAAATAGGCAGGGACGTCTCACCTCAACATGGCAGTCTTATCCTCTGGGAAGAGTTTCTTGCAAGGAAACCCATTTTGTACTTCAAGTTTCCGTTTCCGCTGGAAGAAAAGAGAACAGAACATTTGTATAATTCAGAATGAAAATAATGTGTATAAACAAAGTGATATTTAGGAGTCTAACAATGAGTATCAAATTTACAGTCTTCTGGGACATGACACTGCACAGTTTGGTAGACAGTATCAAATTTTTAAACAGCTGTTGCCTCCATGTACATCGAACCACACAGGCACAAGTGGCAGAGAAACGGAACAGTGAGGACAGGGGATGAGGCTAGAAAGAAGACAACGGAGGTCAGAAGTTCCTCCAAAATGGTAGTACACAAATAATATCCCTGAAGACCATAATCTGAGTGGTATCCTCTTAATATATTTCAAAAATATTTATACAGAACTCAAATTTCAACTTGATAATGAGCTTTTTTTTTACTTAACAGAAACACGTGTATATTCATTGTACAAAGGAATGGAGAAATCTGTAAATGGGGGAAGAAAGCTAAGTAACCACTTACAAAAAGTTTTAAACCTGCCTGTCTAGTACTATTAATGAAAAGAGCTTGGGGAAATGTCACAACTGCTGTACCTGTACTTGTGTTAAGGTATATCCGTCTCCGTACATACCATAAATACAGGTACAGAACCATGCATATTTAACTTCGGCACTACAAATGGTCAGCTTTAAGCCACTACAGCCCGATATTCAACAGATGGGAAAGTGGGCGTGCCCCAGGAATGGTCTGCAAACTGGCCTGAGAGAGACATCTCTCTCCCTGATCCCTCTGCCATTCAGCCGACAGTCAAACATACCAGAGTAAGAATCTCAGACAAATAACCTTTATAAGCAGTGCAACAGTGTACTGAAAATAAATTTACAAACAAAGAGAAGCTATTGTGACATTCACAGGGCCGTGCATCGTAATATTGTTACTATAGTAAAACCAAACAGATGCACCAATGTATCAAATTTATTTTATTTTGGAATGACACTTGACATGTTTCAGACGGTCTTTCCGTCCATCATCAGGAGTTCAAGACTGTATGTACAGCAACAGGCATTTGTCAAACAGCAGACAGCAGTGTCATTAAATCGTCTTAGCTTACGACGTTAATACATGTAGTCACCATTTTAAACTTAGAAATGTCAAAAGACACTGCGATTTTATACACTAGGACTGTGACTTTGTTTCTTCCCCCGCCTCTTAGCATTGGCCCTGTAATTCGGGCTTAACTTGGTACCTGATGGGATACGAACCGTCGACTTTAGTCTTCCATGTTCCCTAACCAAGAACCTTTTTTCCGATTTCCCTAGCAGGACTCATAAATTCTACTTTTGACCCTAAAATTTTGCATGTCCACCATCTTGTTGTTGTTGTTTGTAGGAAATTAAAACTAAGGTGTTGGATTGGAATGAAGTGCCAAGACGTTCAAATGTTGAAATCGGGACAAACACACACTCACATAAGCACACACGCAGACACACGAGCATATATTAGCTAACTTTTTCTTTTTATGTAAGGAATGCATATTAATAGCATTCTGGAACAAAACAGGTGGTGTCTAGTTGCGCCTACGCCTGTTTCCACCGCTGGAAGCTAGGACCACTAGTTGAAGAGTGGGAAATTGTTTCACATCAGGTGCAGAAGTTTGGACAGTGTTCTGATACCTCAGATACCGCCATCAGCTAAATTTTACAATATCAGTTTTACTATTGAAATAACAGAGAGGCTATGTAACCATATTTTGTGTTGGTCAGGACAAAATCACAATACAGAAACACTGCAGTTCCAAGTAATCAAATTTTCAGCATTACTTTCTGCACATGTTAGTTCTAAAACTTCTCTCCATCACAGCCCAACATTCCTACGGTTTTCAAAGTAGCATGTTGATTGCATGAAGAAAACTCATTCCTGAGAAGCCAACAGTTGCTCAGCTGATAAAGAAATTCCCCACACATAATGTTTCACCATGTTTAAAAACATTGCCTTGCTCACAAGATCCTACCACTGTTCCTTATTCTGAACCAGATCATTCCAGTTCAATGCCTGCCATCCTAAGCATTTCTTTGAACTTCACATCCTGCATCCCATGTGCTTACAATAACTTGCAATCAGCAACAACTTCAGACAGTGTGTGTAAGTTGAAATGTCCATGACATTCACACTGTACAATAAAACTTTATTTCTCCATAATCCACTTCAAAATTACCCTCCCACCTATACAAACATCCCCCTCAACACCCTGTTCTCAGACACCCTCAGTCTACGCAATGAAGAACACCAAGTTTCTTGTCCAAAACAAAACAAATAGATTATATAGCGCATTTAATTTTTACAGCATGTAAAACACAAGATTTGTAACTACACTGAAAGATAACTGGGGGAAAAAGAAAGTTCAGCATTTATCACAAAACATACGGGCCATTTTTGTAATTAAGAAGAAACAAAACACGGTCAATTTTTGTTTTTACTGTGTGGAGCCTCCGCACTGTAACGAGGCTGACGTTAGGGCTGTGTATATCCCAAGCCACTCACATGTCACTGTGCCACACTTTCCCCTTTAATCTCAGCCCTCCATCTCTCACGTACGGGTGGTGCAAGAAGTAAGGTAACCCAACTATTTGCAACACAACTGGTAGAAGGTGTACCAGCAAACTTTTGCACCCTGACCACACTCATCTGACTTGCATTTGCTTGAGGCCTTAAAACACTAACCTTTCGGAAGGATCTCCTGCACAAATGTGAACATTATGTGTGAAGCCTACTGCTGGTTATAAGGGTCAAGACCAGACTTTACTACAACAATTCCACGAAACGGTGAAAGAAATGTTATAACTGACAATGCAGTTATGTTGAAAAACTGTACTAGTTAGTGCCTTGAGTGCTGGATAATCATAACTGTACAGCACAGTATCAAAATGGTATAGTTTAGTCTTCTCACAAAAATCTTGTTACCTGGTGTTTTGGTCGCCCTTTGTAAATCATACCACAACTCACCCATAAATCTATATTCAGGCAGGTTTTTTTAATCATTTCATATTTTGTAACAAGCTTCTCACTTTAATAAACAAAACTAATTCCCTAAACTCAAGGTGATGCCCCAACTCACAGTTAGGGTTCTGGAAAAGTACTGACAAAATGGGCCTCCTGTGTACCTCAGCAAAATTTTAGCACAAGTATACAGATCCAATGAACCGATAACCGATACACTAAAAATTAAATGCAGTGAAGTAGGGTATGTAAAAATTATGAAATCAAAAGATACTTTCCAATTGTTACATCCAGAAATAATTTCAGCTGTGGATTAGACACTTCTGCCATATACTGCTCATCTTCTCCACTGCCAATCCTCATGGAGTTTGGGGCATGATTTTCCTACTTCTTTCATTATTCTTTAATATGACAACCCTCTAGAATTTCACTGGTCTCACTTAATGGTGTAAGTTGAATCATGTTCAACACATGGTATATAACACAGAGGTATTGGGCCAAGCACAACATACTTTCAAACAAACACAATAAGAGGCAAGTTAAATTTTTATATCACCTTTCTTGTTCATAAGTCACAGACTCTCATTTGACTATATGTTTTTAAGGGATATTAACAGGTGAACACTAGAGATTAAAGTGTTCTGTTGAAATAAACTGAGCATGAAGTAGGGTGGGATTTCTAAAATTTGATACAGAGTATGGTGGGGAATAAAAACCAGCAAATTCAGACTAAACTTAATAGCCAACCCACCACATAACTCCACCTTTCCTACCCTCTCTAATGATGTTTGCACCAGACAAGCTGCTTCAAGGATTGAAAGGAAACACAGATTTTCTTATTCCTATGTCATAGTTGGTACATTTCAAATGCAGACATGAAATCCTTAGACTAAAACACCCCCAGAGAGTTTCATGGCAATCAATAAGGAAGCAGTAATAACTACAACAGAAAAGGGTCATTACACTTCCTGAATTGAAAGAAAGACATGTTTTGAAAAGCACATTAATGTATGTCATTTTTCGCAAGAGAATGGAATGCATCTCCTGTATTCTAAAACTGAAAACAAAAAAATAAATATTACTCGGAGTACCAGTGACTCCACAATTCCATATATCTCACTCCACCCTCCAAAGGAAAAAAAGCTGCTCTAGTACAGTTTGGTAAACACAAATAATACATTATAAGAAGAGGAAGGAACATGGATCATGCTGGCAATAAAGCAGCAGCAAACTTGTTCTTCTTTTGGAACAATTTGCATTTATGTGTCCATGGACAAGAAGTCGTTCTCTTCTATTAGCAGCTAATAACCACAGCTATAGCACATAATCTCTTTAAATATTCTCACAAATGTAGCCAAACTTTTTGGTATATTTGTTTATGAGGTAGATTGATTGCTGGCCTCAGTTACGGGCAGTTCATAGCTAACCGTTATAAATTTAAACTACCAATGTACATTTAAGAACTGCTGGTGACAGGCAGGAGGGGTTACATACATAGAGATTTAAACGGAGAAACGGTTAGCAGCAGATAACGAAATTGGGTGATGGACGCTTGCAGTCGGGTAAGAGAGTGTTACAAGTAAGAAAGTGTACATTGTGGTCACCGAAAACAAAAATGTTATCCTGGAGGGAAGTCGTCAGTTGTTTTCCTTTCTTGTGTAAGAATATGTTTTTTACTTGATTGAATAGACAAGAGTAGACTTTGCACCTCAGATACAAATAAATACATAAACAAATAATGAAGACAAGTGTGGATCCAGTGAACCCCATCTGTATCCCATACGAAGTTTCACCTACCGCATGGAGCAAGCCAGGACAAACAAGGTATAAAGGGTGATCGTGTATACAACCTTCCAACAAAACCATTTTTCTTTTTCTTTGAAGATCATTCCTATCTTCATCTAAGTTAATCAAAACCCTACTCATGGATTTTTCACTTAGTATGTAACAACTTCAGGGGTTACAGCATCAAATGGCACACAAGAACATCTACATACAGTAAAGTGGAAAGGGTGAAGAATAAGCGGTTTCATGTTTCAAAGCACTGTTAGAAGCACCCACTTTGGAGGGCAGATGGTTATCTTTAAAATCCCACCTTCTCATAGGTCCTAGGGAGTAGCATCTCCTATTTCCCACATCAAGGGTGCACAAATTCCAAGCACCCGGTCACTCGGGTGACTAACTTTGTATGGTGGTGCCTAATATTTGTCAGTCTTCAATAAAGAACTTGCTTTAATTCACCCTCTTAACACCTAGAATTTTAAGGAGGCTTTCAGACATTTGAAACATTTTTGCAACCCTGACCCATATGGTGTCATTTACATGAAATGGGAACACAGCAATTTTCCAGAACATCATATTTTTTATAAGTATACCCTTAAAATAAAGGCAGTTAATAATGTTCAAGAAAAACACTCTAGCAGTAAGGATGTGTGTTAGAGAAGTTCATGTTTGGATTAATCACATTATAATGTTCGTCCCCATCAGAATAATCAGGGTGTGATTCAAGGTCAAGATCACAATTCAGTCTTTATTGGTCAGCTGAGGACACACCTTCCCAAGCAACACACACCATTGCTTGTTTTCAGATTCTTAAAGGGCTAAGTGCCATCATTTACATTCGACATTTTGGATGGCCTTAGTGTCTGACTACAGTGTTGACACACAAGGGCTTTCCCCATTTTTGGGTCAGTCTCACAACAGTAATTTTACATAGATGTGTGATGTGACAATAAATGCATGGAGACATACTCACCCACGGCCGGGGGTTTATGGCACTTGCACTATCAGCAGCAGATGGCAACACAAGAGTCCCCTCACTTGATTGCAACTTGTCTAACAGTTTATTCTCTTCCTCCTCTTCCTCCCCCACACTCCCCTCCTCACCATCATCCAAGTCCTCCCACCCCTCCTCCTCGCAATCTTCAGCATGACAGCTTCCACTGTCTACCTCTTCTGTGTCCAAAAAGCACTTGTCACCCACCACTGTACCTTCATTATCACCACACACAACCCTAGAAGGGCCAGCACCTTCTTTTCCTTCTGTAAGTGAATCTAACAACTCCAGGCATACGGTCTCTGTTGGACTGGGGCTTGTACACTCAGTCTTATTGTTCGACGATTCATTTGCAGATGAACATGATGCAGCCATTCTACATTAAATGGTATCCTGGTAGAAAACAGTACACATTGTTCACTGGGTACAAAGTACAATTTACTCAAACTCTATTAATGACACAGCCTATGGAACGATGAATGAACTTCTTGACTTACAATATGCTATATTCCAAATATATGTAAGACATAATTTGATGGAGGTCAGGGTCAACTTTCCTCTCACATCACAGAATTATGCTAATTATGACCCACTGCATTAACTAGTAACGCATTAACGAAGAAATTCAACAAGGCATATCAAACACAAAAGCATACCTTCTTAACGCTTCATATTTAAATGAACTTCCACAGCTTCAGAACTGTAACCATGTGCTTAAACGGGAGCACTAATGCATCTCGCGCAATATACAAATAATACCTTGGCAAAAACCAGTCTGAAACACTATATTATGGAGATTCCAGACATGCAAATTACAATATACTAGCTTACAGAATACAAAACCATTTACTATCAAAGTCCTTCATGCATGCACGAAATACCAGGATTGTCCATCGCTACCCTGGAATGGAATTCGATCGTTGATAGTAGAAAGATCATCTCGCATTCCACGTTCCAAATAATTCCACGTTATAAACAAACTGATATGTAATGGAAATGGAATGCCTATTTTACATACAGAGAAAAATTTCAGCCAGCTAGCACACTACTACTGTCCGACCGTGCCCAAGCCCGAGGATAGAGCAAAACCAAGGAGCTCAACCGATGTTCCACGTTGTATATTACTCATCGTAAATTACATACAAAACAGCATTAAAATAAAACATCAGGTCTATTTACGACTTTAAATTGTCAACCTACGAAACGTAAAAATTTAGGGGCAAGCGAACGAAGATAAATTTACGAACCCTTTCCCTGATTAGGCAGCCATACTTCATGGTCAAATCATAGACACCGCCATCTATCGGGGGTAAATGAATATTGCTGCACACTGTTTAGCACAAGCTTCTTCTGTTCTACGCGCTCAATCCTTTCCGCTGTGTGCCATGAAAATATGCTTAAAAAGCGACGAGGGAATTTCAATTAATCGTGGCCCACACTGCTCCACGATCCACGGTAACTAGAAGGTCCCGATTGAATAATGTGATACAAGAGCCAGCTCATGAATATGTGCGAAAAGGCAACTATTTACATCTAATGACCAACAGAAAGCAGGACATACGTAGTACTTTCTGCACATTTTTGTGGCAATAAAATGTAACAATTGATTTATTATAAAACGTGCCGCAAGATAACATCTTTACGCTTCTCCAAAAGGACACAATTGTTATTAAATAAAGCAATATGTACGCAGAAATTCCAATGCTACGATGTCCTTTTGATGTGAGGAATATGCTATAATTACTCCATGGAGGAGTCCTTCTTGAGAAGCTAACTCTTCCTTAGATAGTCAAGAAATTCCCCACATTCATTACGGAGTTTGCAAGTTTCCTCCACCTATCCCTATCTGGAGCCAGATCGATTCAGACTATGTACCCTATCCCATTTCCTGAAGATTTGGGCACTACAGATATACATCCATGCCTTTGCAGGGATATGTAGTCCCACAGCGATTCTCGAATTTCCCTTTCCTGGTGAATCAATCCATGGGCACATAGAGAAAATGAAGCGATGTAGTTGGCAATAAGGCCACCGCCTGCTTTAGTTGGAATGAAGTTGTGTTTCATGTGATCTGTTTTCGGCTTGTAGGCTGTTGTGTGTATTGTTGCTGTGAATGAAAGATGTGAAATGGAACGATAATGAGGCTAAATTGTATACTTATTTATTTTCTTCCTGTTTAAGAGGGTTGCTTAGGAAGTTGGGAAGTATTGAATATAATTTTTATTTTATAAACAGATTAGCGTAAGTAATTCAGTCTTGAATATGCAGTAGTTCATTGTACTGTTGTAGGTGGTCCAAATAGTTTTTTGAAATTATTGTGTGCTCTTTTGGAATGTGATACAAATTATACGTTGTGTGTAGTCGCGTGTTAGTCTTTGTACTTGACAACAGTTTAATGCATAAAACGAACTAGTGCGTGGTTGGAAGTAGGAAACCAGAGCAATAGCAATGACGTGCTGAAAACTGAGTGGTATATTGTGTGTTTGGGCGAAGTGGTGATATACTACTTGGAAACAACATATCAGTAGAGTAGTCAAATAATTTGTTAAGATTTGGTTTAGGCGACCCGTGGGTGTGGTAAAAATTTATCGTCGCTTCGGAGGAACAAATTGCCTCCATCTTTAGGATATAAGAGTCTTTGACGTAGGAAATTGATGAATTTCTACCACACTACACAGCGTCACCTCCCAGAAGGCGTGATTTTTAATTACTGCTATGAGAACTTACCATCTCACATATAATGTGTTGCTTGATATGAATTTTATTGTGTTTATCAGGTATGAAAAAACACTTAGATGTACGTACCCCCATCATGAAGGTTGGGATTTAGTTATGGTTAACAGCTCATTTTAACAAACTATTGCAACATAGTAAGATGAGTGATAATCTAAAGTGCCTCATATATTGGAGTGTCACAGTCTTTAAATAACAGCCACTCTTTTTAGACTGCAGCTATTTTTATGTAATTATTTTGCACTTGGTATGCTACTTAAACTTCCCATTCTTGCTTCCATCCTACTTTCCTAGTTGCCATTCCCAGCATCTTCACTTACCTTAGCTTCAGTCTGCACCTGCATTTAGAAGTAAAACTTTTACCAGTACATCAATATCTTCCTAACCAGAAGTGTGCTTGAAGACACCAACACAGTTACTGTGAAAAATAAGTTCGTGAAATAACAAAATGCACCTATCCAGATGTGCAGAATTCAGCTTTGTGACCTTAAACACTGAAGAAATGAGTGGGAAATGGAGTCCCATAGCTCAGACCTGAACTGTGCAAACCTACTGAATACAGATTATGGCATGTCACAATGTTAATATGAATTGAAATGCAACAAATCCGAGAACCTGAGCACATCCCAACTTCTCAAAATAATGGGCACTTTTATACATAACCAGAGAGCAGTAACTTATTAGAAATGTGTTACGTACAAACATTAAAAGATTTACAGAAAACTTAGTTCCATTTTCAACTCATTATTCAGTTTCTGATGGAAATTCCTAAATAATGGTTAATCCATTTCAGCAGCACAATTTAGACTTGGGTATTTTGTAGATTTCATACATGGCTTTGGACAGCAGAACTGTATGATGACAGCTGAACTTGTTTCCCAAATGTATTGTAATAATATTACTTGCCAGAGAGTTAGTCATGACAACCTAATTTTCATACAGATATTGTATGATGAATACCCTCTCTGCATGGCCAGCAGGGATTTGGAAGGGGATCTTGACATAGAAAATTATCTGGGAGAAACTGTAAAATACAGTTCATATCTTTCCTGTGCCAACATATTTACCTTAACAGAACCAGTTGTAACTCAGTGTTTAATGCACGAGTTCTGTGGGATAATAACCCCAGAGTAGTGGGTTTGCTAACCATAGTTGCACTTTAACCATTGGAAACTTTTTAATCTGGCATTTTAAATCACGTTGACCTATATGATGAGTTTTAAGTAATAATTATGTGCACCATCTCTAGGCATGCAATGTCAGCTCCAAAAGATCGTCACTCGTATGATCGTGACAGTAGTAGTGACACGGAGGATTACCACGATTCTGATGACAGGAGGAGAAGGGTCTATCATAAGAATAGGATGAGGTAAGGGAGAAAATTTATATGCAAGGTGCTCACTTGTGGTTCTGGGGGGTAATGGCCCTCTCATCAAGTTATGTGTGCCATTCTTCTGTGGGCCAAGTGGGCGATGTATAGACATGTAAGCTTAGTTTTTTGGGATGTGATGCCATATAATTTGCTGTATAGGCAGCAAGTTCCTCCATCGTCGGGTACAAGAGTGTGCCATATGAGAAAAGCAGGGTACAGGTTTAGGGAAGGGAGGACTGTGAGTGAACTAGTGACATGTATGAGTGCCAATAATTTTGAGAGGGAAAGAGGCAAAAACTTTTTGATGAAGACAGGAGGTGAGAATATCAGAGCAGTATATGTGTCTCTTTTCCTTTGAGTAATCTTTAGTTCATAAGAGGGAAACAGTCTGACATTGGCTTGCTTACAGCACTGATCCTGTCATTTCACATGCCTGAACCTTCCCTTTCCCAAATGGTTTACACTTTTACTCAGTTGAAAATGGTAGGTTTCTGTGAAATATCTGTAGGTGCCTAACAAATTACATGGCATCACATCTTCATTATGCATAGGTAATATTTACTTACTTAACTCCATGGTGCAGAGTCCTTCTTGAGAAGCTAACTGGTTTGCAGCCAGTCAAGAAATTCCCTGCATTTCATGGAACCCGAAAGTTTATTACCGCACTCAAAGCGTCCGCCACCTGTCTCTATCCTGGGCCAGCCCAATCCAGTCCATATACACATCCCATCTCCTGGACATCCATCCTAATATTATCCACCCATCTACGCCTAGGTCTCCCCAGTGGTTTCTTTCCATCCAGTTTCCCCACCAAGACCCTATACACCCCCCTCTCCTCACCCATACATGCCACATACCCAGCCCATCTCATAATGGCATATGTGTATGCATCAAATTTATGTTATGAATGAGTTCTAATCCTTTTTGACATAAATTAACTTTTTTTTTAATTCATAAAATTCTTTATGTAATTTAGCCAAATCATCTGCAGTTAATGTTAAAAATTTGTAATTAATTACATTAAAAATAAAATATCAAAAACTTTACTTCTTGTGCCACCTACATGTTGTTATATTTCAATCCTCCATTTGTAGGCACAAACACTATTTTATTTTTCCTTGGTGATAGTGTTTATGCCTACAAATGAAGGATTAACCCTTTGACGCCTAACGACTCCTATAGTGGTTTTACCCTACCGCTAACCTCTAAATGTTACATTTTATATATTTATTCATCAAATATAGATACTGAATATTTTAAACACGGTATATACTGTCCGTTTCTTTCTCTTCAAAATGCAGTTTGTTTCATAATTCTAACGTATTTGGTTCCTGTTTTATTCACATTTTATATACAGG
>Ga0123355_10016750_pt1 | contig 11566 bp, 13 predicted proteins | sample TergutEmb28metaG_3_FD_89872 | JGI IMG/M metagenome (GOLD analysis project Ga0123355, IMG submission 89872) | Embiratermes neotenicus P1 segment gut microbial communities from Petit-Saut dam, French Guiana - Emb289 P1 | ecosystem: Host-associated > Arthropoda: Insects > Digestive system > Gut ...
AATATCACGCCTTCGGAGGCTTTGGCAAAAATGCAAAGCCCAGGCGCAATTATATTAGACGTTCGTACTGCACGGGAGTTTGCCGCTGGCCATATTCCTGGTGCAATTCTTTTGCCCGACTATGAACTACGCGAGCGGGCGCATATTGTACTGCCATACAAAGACGCGCTAATTTTGGTGTACTGCCGAAGCGGCGTGCGTAGCAGTGACGCATTGCAGGACTTGCTTGCAATGGGGTACACAAATGTTTTTAATTTTGGAGGCATTATCAACTGGCCGTATGAAAAGGAATAGGGTAGGGGACGGGGCGGCGAAGCGGGGCGAAGGGCTTTGCCCCCGCCAGCCCTTCGCCCCGTCACAACTATTCAGCGCACCCATTCCGAATCACCATAAGCCTCATACCACACCTGCCTGCGGCCTTCTATGATTGCGCGCCCGCCGACATTTAGGTAGCGTTCCAAGCCATCGGCGAGAATTTCTTCGAAATATCTAGGATGCGCTTGGATGGCGTGGAGAAGCACAACATTGCCTATGCCGTGAGGGCCGTGTAGTCCATCGCCTAATATCTCAAAGGCTACAGGGCTAGTGATAACACGCGGAGGCCGCCACGCCATGGCTCGTGTAAGTTCGGCGGCATGGTTTGAGTTTTCTTGTATGGTGTTATCATTGAAGATGAATACAAGAGAGAACAAATCGCGGTTTGAAAGTTCGGGTACACCCGAGTAAAGCAACAAAAAGTCAAAATTTCTAATTACGGAGAAAAGCATATTGTCGGGGTGGTCGTCAGAGTTGATAGGACGATAAAAGCCCGCTGAACAGGTTTCAAAGTGTATGCCATAGTATCCAAACATCAAAAACTCACGCACATCTGGGCGGCTTATAAAATCAAGATACAACAAGCTTGCGATGGGTTCTTGGTTAGTGTGCGGGAAAAATGTGTAGCGTTCCTGCGCTTGGGCTACCTCCATACGGACTTCGCCCGCGTCATTTTCAAATGGCGCGACTGCAATAAAATTTGCATGAGTGCCAACATTTGCGTGCAGTTGCCTGCTAATGCCAGGCTGCAAACGGAAAGGGTAATTCCATTCGCGCTGAAACGCACCAACAAAACCAAGCTTGATTAAATCATCAAAAATGAGGCTGTCCACGCTATGCACCACGAAATCTCTCCAAAGAAGCCCCTGGTTGAACCAGCGATTTAACAGGCGCACGCCCTCTTGCATTTCTCCGTCGCGCATGAAATTGTACATAAAACGCCTGTCGTCAAAGCCGTATACAAACCATTCACGATGTGTAATATCGCTTGGAATAAACGACGTAAGAATATGCTCCGCCGTGCGCCCAATGTCCGACGTGGGCAAAAACGGAATCATATGCTGAGCATCGTCGCCCAAAAGAAGTTCGGCATTGTCACGAAAGGCAATCAGCATTGCTTCAAATTCCGCATGGGAAGTAGGCGACGCAATGCCAAGGGTGTGTAGCCAGTCTTCGCGCACAAATGTAGCAAGGCGATAATCTGCACTAAACATTCGCCCCGAAAACGCCCACATATAATCATCGGCGGCGATATAATTCCACCAAATCATATCTTCGCCAAGAAGTTCGTGCATATGGGGTATCAGCTCGCCATATGCGCGCACAAGGGGCGCGAGATTAATTGTGTCTTCGCCATCTATGCGTGATTGAGTGTTGGCGAGGTTAGAATAAAAAGTGTGGGAAATATCGGGCGCAGTACCCGCCGCAAGCAATTGCCCTAAATCTCGGCCTTCATTAAAGCGGTCTACCTCCACGAAAGTTACATCTATATTGTGCAGGCGCAAAACTTCCGCACGAATCCAATCGGCCCAGTAGCTTTCAGAAATATGTGGCATACGTAGTAAGTCACGATTCCATGCCTGTACGGTAATATGCCGCGTTTCGGTAAAACGAAGAACAGGTTCGTCTTCGCCATAAATATTCGCAAGCACTAACCCATGTGCCTCTAATGACGGCAGTGCAGGTGTGTTAAACGATGGCGGGAGTGGAGGCACAGGTGGAGGCATATTCGTGACTATCATTACAATGCGGCTTTGACCATCCCAGACAACACGATAACCCGCTGCGGCCACCAATGCACGCAAAGGCAACATGGTAGAGCCGCCAATCACCTGCGCAGGAACATCCAGTGGATGGCTTTGGCCATTCACAGTAAATAACGAACTACCCACAGTAACAACCATAGTTAAACCTGAACGTGTAAGCGTAGCAGTTTGTGTTGCACTATCCCAAGACACACGAAACCCCAAAGCCTCAAACACCGCCCGAATAGGCACAAGTGTGCGCCCCTCAACACTGATGGGCGGTTGTCCTGCAAAATACACTGGAACGCCATCAATCTCCACGCGAATATCATCAGCGGCGGCGGTTGTTAGCGACGCAAGCGGAAGAATAAGCGCGCAAATCAGCACACACAAAACAATTTTCTTAATATTCATTGGAATACCCCTTCTTGCAACATTTAAAATAACAAAACACGCTTGGCGCGTTTGAAGTTGCCACGGACGAAATTGCGAAGCAATTTCCAGACGTTAAGCGAAAGGCGTGTTCCCACATTCGCAGTGAAAACACGCCTTTTATCGCGTTTTGTTCTTATAATTTAAGCCCCAGCCCCGCCAAGCCTTCTTTGATGTGCGCTACGGTGAAATCTCCAAAGTGCAACATAGAAGCCACCAGCGCGGCAGATGCGCCGCCTTCGGTAAGCACATCGTAAATATGCTGAATTGTGCCGCCGCCGCCGCTTGCAATAATAGGCACAGAAGGCACTGACCCGACAACAGCACTGGTGGCGGCCAAGCTAAATCCGTCGCGAGTGCCGTCGGCATCTATGGAGTTGACAACAACTTCGCCTGCGCCAAGCAATACGCCGCGTCGCGCCCACTCGGCGGCACATAATCCCATGGGGGTACGCCCGCCTTCTATTACCACCTCAAAACCGCTGGGTATGTCCACACTTCTTTCCACCTGGCGTACATCCATAGAAAGAACCACTGATTTTTCACCAAATTCCGCTGCCACTGCCGCCAAAATACTGGAGTCACGCACAGCGGCAGAATTTATATGCACCTTTTGCGCCCCTGCGTCCATGGCCGCTTTGAAGTCATCGGGGGTTTTTATGCCGCCGCCCACGCCAAACGGTACGGTAACTACAGCGGCCACGGACTTCACCGTATCCAATCGTGTGCCACGTTTTTCATGAGTGGCAGAAAAATCGTACAACACAATTTCGTCTATGCCGTCGGCGCAGTATTTTTTTGCGGCCTCAACGGGGTCGCCAAGGTCTTTGTTATCCAAAAATTTTACACCCTTGGTAAGTTTACCGTCGCGAACATCCAAACAAGTGATTATTTTTTTACTCATCGGCTTTGTCCTCATCTTCTAAAATTTTTTTTAACGCGCTCTTTGCATCGTCCAAATCTTTTGAACGTTCGACAATTTGCTGCGCCATTTTTATAATTGACTTGAACTGTAAATCGGTCATTTAATTGCCTCCAATACAAGTTTGCCCATTTCCTTTGTTCCCACGCAACGCATACCGTCAGACATAATATCGCCTGTGCGCACGCCGCTTTGCAGTACCGCAGTGACTGCGTTTTCGATGGCGGTCGCCTCGGCAGAAAGCCCGAAGGAATATTGTAGCATCATTGCGGCAGAAAGCATTGTCGCAATCGGGTTGGCCTTGTCTTGCCCCGCAATATCTGGCGCACTGCCGTGAATCGGCTCGTACATACCGAAATTATCTTTATTGAGGCTCGCTGAAGGCAACATCCCAATAGAACCTGTAATTTGGCTGGCCTCGTCAGATAAAATATCGCCAAACATATTTGTAGTCACCATAACATCATATGAGCCTGGGTCGCGAATAATTTGCATGGCGGCATTATCAATGTACAAATGGTCAAGCGTGACCTTGGGGTAATCCTTCGCCACATCAAGAATCACTTCGCGCCAAAGCCGCGACGATTCCAAAACATTGGCTTTATCCACGTTTGTAAGTTGCTTTTTGCGCTTCATGGCCATCTCGAAGGCCGTGATTGCAATGCGGCGAACTTCTTCTACGGCGTACATTTCAGTATCCCAAGCAGCCTCACCAAGGTCGGTTTGTTTACGCCCACGGTCGCCAAAATACATACCGCCCGTAAGTTCCCGCACAATCATAATATCTATGCCGCCTGCCGCAATGTCTGCTCTCAAGGGACAAGCATCCTTCAGCGCATTGTGCAAAACGGCGGGGCGCAAATTCGCATAAAGCCCAAGTTCGCCGCGAAGCCCAAGCAAAGCGCGTTCTGGCCGCAAATGCCCAGGCAAAACGTCCCACTTCCAGCCACCAACCGCGCCAAGAAGCACCGCATCAGATGCCTTGCAAACAGCCACGGTTTCGTCTGGCAAGGGTACGCCCGTTGCGTCAATAGCAACACCCCCTGCAAGCACTTCCGTAAACTCAAAAGAATGCCCGTACAAAGTGCCGATTTTTTCTAACACCTTTAACGTTTCCGCAACTATTTCTGGGCCTATGCCGTCACCAGGAATGGTTGCTATCTTGAAATCTGCCATAGAAAAGCTCCTTCGTTTTAAGTTCTTAGGGAAGAAACTTTTTGGAAAAAGTTTCTCCCCCGAACCCCCTCTTCAAAAACTTTAAAGTTTGTGGGTGTGGGCGAAGCCCACGGTTTAACCTGCAAGTTTCTTTTTCGTGCGTTCCACAAGCCCGCCTGCGGCCATTAGTTCTTGCATAAATGGTGGGAATGGCGCGGCTTGGAAGGTTTCGCTCGTGGTGATGTTTGTAATTTTGCCTGTGGTGAAGTCAATTTCTACCTCGTGGCCAGCTTTTATTGCCTTTGAAGCCTCGGGGCATTCAAGAATTGGCAAACCTATGTTGATTGCGTTGCGGAAAAAAATACGTGCAAACGTTTCGGCAATAACGCAGGCAATGCCCGATGCCTTAATTGCAATAGGCGCGTGTTCGCGAGATGAGCCGCAACCAAAATTTTTATCCGCCACGATGATGTCGCCCGCTTTTACTTTTTTGGGGAAGTCTGCGTCTATGTCTTCCATGCAGTGGGCGGCAAGGCTTTCTGGCCGCGAATCATTCAAGTACCTTGCGGGGATTATTACATCGGTGTCTACATTGTCACCGTATTTAAAAACTGTTCCTTTTGCTTGCATCTGTGATTGCTCCTTTCGAGTAATGGTAGATTAAAAGGAGAAATGTCTCCTTTTGGGTATCGGGTAATTGTTAGCAGAGAAATTTACGGGCGGCCACCTACATCTGCAATATGCGAAACAGGCGACCAGTCGGTGATTGGGTTGTCCCAAATCCACAAATCGACTAAGTTGGCAAGGTCGCGCAGGGGGGCAATGTTTGACAAATTATTATCAACCAAGTGCAACTCTGTTAAGCGTGTTAGCGATGCAAGGGGCGTGATATTGTTTATTCTGCCGCCTTCTACGGAAAGAAATGTTAAATTTGTGAGGCTTGCTAGTGGCGCAAGGTTAATGGTTTGGTTGCCAAAGAGCAAGTCCAACGCCGTTAAGCCGTGCAAGCCTGCAAGCGGTTGCAAATTGGTTACGCTTGTACTGCTTAGCACCAGCAAATTCAATGCTGTAAGGTTTGACAGTGGCGAAATGTTGGAAATTTGCGCACCATTAAGCGAAAGCTCTCGCAAGTTTGTAAGTCCTGCCAACGGCGACAAATCACGAATCGGGCTTGTGCCAATAGATAGGTATGTCAAATTAACAAGCCCAGCCAGTGGTTGCAAGTTGGAAACATTGTTTTCAAGAAGCACCAGCGTAGTTAAATTCGTAAGCTCTGCAATAGGTGAAAGGTCGCTAATTAAACTGCGCTGATGAATCCGTAAATCTGTCAAGTTTGTCATATAGCGCAATGGTGCGATTTCGTGATTTTGCAAGCTTGCGTAGCGCGAATGATTAAGCTCTAGCCGCGTTAAGTTTGTACTGTACTGTGTGCCGCGAATTGTAATGTATTGGTCGGGGGGCGGTGTAGGCGTTGGTGAAGGCGTAGGTGAGGGGGATGGCGTAGGCGTTGGAGTAGGTTGTGGTGTTGGTGAAGGCGTGGCAGTTGGCGTTGGTGTGGCAGGCGGTGCAGGGGTGGCTGGAGGACGCGATGGTGCAACCGTAGGCGCAGGTGATGGAGAAGGGGAGGGCGTTGGCGAAGGGTCTGTAGTTGGTTCGGGCGCAGGGGCATCCGTTGGGGTTGGCTCGGGCATTGTCTCTGGCTAGGGATATTCTTCAAAAACGCCTTCATCATCCATTGACAGTAGCAGCAAGCGAAGCTCTTGAATATTCTGATGTATGCTCAAGCTATCGGGCAAAATCGCAAAGCCCTGTTCCAAAATCGCAAACGCTTCTTCGTACATTCCTAGCGATGTGTATGCGTTTGCCGCACCAATGTAGCCATGCATATCATACGGGTTTAGCTCAATCGCACGCCGAAACTCTCGTATGGCTTGCTCGAAATTTTCCTCAAGCAAATATGCCTCACCTTGGTTAAGATGAACAAACGCAGGTTCTGCAACAGGTGCAGAGTTGTGGAAAAATAAGAAATACGCCAGCACAAGGGCAATCAAAAATAAAGCCGCCGTAGCTGAAAATAAAACAATTAACTTTGTTCGTGTTCTCACATAAAACCTCCGTCGGAAACCGCGTTTGGCACGATTTCAGTGAATGGCTTACAAAAGACGCTGTGCTTTATATCAGACCTTTTCTGGGTCGGTGATATAGCCCGTAAGTGCAGATGCCGCCGCCACAGCAGGGCTTGACAGGTATACGAAGGATTCTGGGCTACCCATGCGGCCTACGAAGTTGCGGTTTGTGGTGGCTAAGGCGCGTTCGCCTTTCGCGAGTATTCCCATATGCCCACCAAGGCAAGGGCCGCAGGTGGCAGGGGAAACAACGCAACCTGCTTCGATGAAGTCCTTCATCAAGCCTTCGTCTATCATTTGAACGGAAATATTTTGCGTACCAGGGAATATAAGCACGCGCAGACCTTTTGCGACCTTGCGCCCGCGCAAAATGCTTGCCGCAACGCGCATATCTTCAATGCGTCCGTTTGTGCAGCTTCCTATTACAACTTGGTCAAGCTTGACTTCGCCTGCTTCGTCGATGGTTTTTGTGTTTTCGGGCAAGTGCGGGAACGCAACCGTGGGACGCAGTGCGGATAGGTCTATGGTGTATGTTGCTTCGTATTCTGCATCGGGGTCGGCAGTGTATTCCACGCCTGGGCGGGTTGCGTGGGTTTTTACATACTCGCGGGTTTTGTCATCCACGGGGAAAATGCCGTTTTTCGCACCAGCTTCTATTGCCATGTTGGCGATGCAAAAGCGGTCGTCCATAGAAAGGTGTTGCAAGCCGTCGCCGCAATATTCCATGGATTTATAAAGCGCGCCGTCCACACCTATCATGCCGATAATGTGCAAAATTATATCCTTGCCAGAAATCCACTTTGCAGGCTTGCCGACAAGTTCAAATTTAATTGCAGGGGGAACTTTGAACCACGTGCCGCCTATTGCCATGGCGCAGGCCATGTCAGTACTGCCCACCCCTGTGGAAAACGCGCCAAGTGCGCCGTAAGTACATGTGTGCGAATCCGCGCCGATAATGGCATCGCCCGACACTGCCAAGCCCTTTTCTGGAATAAGGCAATGCTCTATGCCCATTTCGCCTACCTCGAAGTAGTTTTCAATTTCGTACTTGTGGGCAAATTCGCGGACTTGCTTGCAATGCTCTGCTGATAAAATGTCTTTATTAGGCGTAAAATGGTCTGGCACAAGGGCGATTTTTTTCTTATCGAAAACCTTGTCCACCCCGATTTTCGCAAACTCCTTGATGGCTACAGGGGCGGTGATGTCGTTGCCCAGCACCAAATCAAGATTAGCCTCGATTAGCTGTCCTGCTGTCACGCTCGGCAAACCCGCGTGAGCCGCCAAAATTTTTTGGGTCATTGTCATTCCCATGGTAGTTCCTCCTGTTCTCGCTTGTATTCAAAATGTTTTGTTGTTTGCAAACTCTGCGTCAATCAGTTCCGAATGCCACGCGCCTTCCCCCCAGTGCATTTTTACGGTAACAAGTCTCATTTCTTCGTCTCCTTTTTCCACTAATACGCAAAAACCGCATACCTCTTATCCCTATCCATAATCAACTTAAACTTAATGGAATCCATCAACGCTTCCCAGCTTGCTTCAACCACGTTTGGCGAAACGCCGACGGTACTCCATTTATGCACGCCGTCGGTGGATTCGATAAGCACGCGCACCCGCGATTCCGTGGCCGAATCACTATCCAGCACCCGCACTTTGTAGTCCATCAACTTAACAGAGGCAAGTTGCTCATGATAAAAACCATCCAAAGCCTTGCGCAAAGCCTTATCAAGCGCGTTAACAGGGCCGTTGCCTTCTTCGGCGGCAATTACATCAAAACTGCCCGTCGCACCGCACTCTTTTACGACGCTTTCGTCATCCACATGAAGCTTAATCACCGCAGTCGCGTTAATATTCTTAGACGCAGATGCCATATCTTCGCTTATTATTTTGAAATAGCTCAATTCAAACAGCGGAATAAAATCGCCAAGCAATTTGCGAATTTTCAGCGCGAAGGAACTCTCCGCGCCCTCAAATTGATAGCCCTTATGCTCTTGCTCTTTTAATTTTTCCATAATTTTGCCCATCTCGGGGCAAGCTCGGGTTAAATCGGGGCGCACCTGTTGCACTTTTTTCAGCAAAGTACTTCTTCCCGAAACCTCGCTCATTAAATTTCGGCGCGCATTGCCCACTTTTTCGGGGTCAATATGCTCAAAACTGTGGGGATTTTTTGCCACGGCATCAATGTGCATTCCGCCCTTGTGGGCGAAGGCCGTTTGCCCTACATATGCAGCACGCTTGTTAAGGGATGTGTTCGCCACCTCGGAAATAAATCGCGCCACTTGTGTCAAATTCGCCATCGCATCAGCAAAAATGCAGTCATACCCCTTTTTAAGCTGTAGCCCGGGAATAATTGCCGACAAATTAGCATTACCGCAACGCTCGCCAAAGCCCGTAAATGTGCCTTGCACCTGTGTCGCACCTGCTTCCACGGCCATAATCGAATTGGCCACCGCCATTTCACAATCATTATGCGTGTGAATACCTACCTGCAACCCTGTAAACTCATTTACAACGGCCTGCGTAATTTCAAAAATTTCCGAAGGAAAACATCCGCCGTTGGTGTCGCACAGCACAAGCGCGCTTGCACCGCCATCTGCCGCCGCCCGCAACGCCGCAAACGCATAATCTGTATTCGCCTTGTATCCGTCAAAAAAATGCTCGGCATCAAACATTACTTTCAAGCCTTGCCCTTTTAAAAACGCCACAGTATCGCGTATCATTTCCAAATTTTCATCAAGCGTAGCCCCAAGAATTTCAGTCGCATGAAAATCCCAAGCCTTGCCGAAAATGCAAACCGCACCCGCGCCGCTCTCCAAAAGCGCGTTTACATTTGCATCATCCTTGGCCGCAATGCCCTTGCGCCGTGTACTGCCAAAGGCAATCAGCTTTGCATGGCGCAAAGCCTGCCCACTTTCATTGAAATATCGAAAAAACTCCAAGTCCTTAGGATTAGAGCCTGGGTTGCCCGCCTCAATATAATCCACGCCAATTTCGTCCAATGCTAGTGCAATCTTTATCTTATCCGTTACAGAGAAAGAAATACCCTCTGCCTGCGCCCCGTCGCGTAAAGTTGAATCAAAAATCGTAATTTTCTTAGGCACGCCATCAGCCCCTTAAAATTTATGTATAGTTAATAACTATAACAAGCCGTATACAAAGTAAATATATCATAAAAAACCCTTTATGCGCAAATTGATTGAAAAATTCTACATGGTCTAATATATCTTATGAAAGATAAAATCTTGGGCTTCGCCCAAACCCACAAACTTTTTTGGAAAAAGTTTGACAAAAACTCTCATTTAAAAACGTCGCAATTTGCGACAAATTTATTTTATTAATTTGGCGAACATCGAATCAGATTTTTCTACAAAAATTTTTTTGATGTAGTCGGGAACTATTGACAATACTGTTCGTCTTGTATATACTGCAAATATTCGCAGAAGGTAGAGTGTTTACTTTACTTTTGCGAAAATTCTAAGATTTACAAGGGAGATGTTTAGTAATGAAAGTAGCAAAAAGAGTTGTTTTAACGATGGTGGTCATGTCTTTGGTGCTTGCAATGGGGGTTGTTGCAACAGGCACAGAGTATGGGGAGTATGGCGTTCTGTGTTGCACAACAAGTGCGGAAAACAGCATTGGTTGCTGTGAACACGGTTCTATCAGCCACGACAATGCATTCGAATGGAGCGGTAGCGTAGAGGAACTTCTGGAGAAATTGAACAGTGGCTATATTGTCCCAAGCAATGTCACTACTACCATCACGTATAGCGACGAATGTTGTCAAGATTGTGATTATGTAGGTTTTGTTCCGTTTTTCGACATCCCTTACATTAAAATGTGTATTAAATTGGGTAGCCATACTTGGGGTGCTTGGTCTCCTTGGGGGCAAATCGGTTCTGTTGATCATCATCCTATTGAGTGCGGAAGATTTCTTGTTTGTAGAGTGGAACTACAGACGACTCGTATTTGCACGATTTGTTCTACGCGAGAAAGTGAGACTATGTGGGTGTGGTTGACATGCTGAGAAAAAGCGCGAGAAAACCTGTGTTGATTTTGTTAGGTAGCCTCTTAATTATACTCGTAGCTGTCGGCGGATTTGTTTTGGGTTCAAGATTGGCTTGCAACGGCTGTCATGAAAAAGCCGAAGAACTAGCATTTCTGGAGCGATATAGAGGCGTAAACTGCATTCCGTGCTTTAGACAAACGAATTACCTCATTAACTCCGGTCAAGACCCTTGGTCGTCTCCAGATGATGACTTGAAATCGGAAACCCAAATTGTATCATGGGGAGATACCTTTGAAGAGATTGCTTCTTACTTTAGGAGTCGAAGCCCTTGGCAATGTGATAGTTGCTTGTATCGTAATGTAGAACATATTTGGGCAATTCAGAATTCACCTCTTGAGTAATTAGATAACTTTGCTCCCTAAGCGAAAATTTTGAGATTTACAAAGGGGATGTTCAGTCATGTTGAGAAAGAGTGTAAAAATACCTGTGCTGATTTTGTTGACGACTTGCCTCCTAATTATGCTCGTAGTTATCGGTGCATTTGTTTTGGGGGCAAGAAGTGGCAATACACATAACTTGGTCTACACTGCTTGTACTGACTGGCATGGGGAAACTAATGTGGTGATAATACCAGAGCGATATAGGGATGACTGCTGTACTCCATGTGCTACGCATATGATTTATATTGTTAGCGGTCAAGCACCTCCCGAGTGGCAACGTCGGGACAATGACTGGGATTCCGATTTCTTGGGGGATGTAGATGAAGATGTGCTTGAATATACTGTTTCTCTCTTGAGGAGTACAAGTCCTTGGCGATGCGACAGTTGCTTGTCTCTTGATGCAAAGCACTTAATGTACATTGCGGGAC
>Ga0123355_10016751_pt1 | contig 11566 bp, 8 predicted proteins | sample TergutEmb28metaG_3_FD_89872 | JGI IMG/M metagenome (GOLD analysis project Ga0123355, IMG submission 89872) | Embiratermes neotenicus P1 segment gut microbial communities from Petit-Saut dam, French Guiana - Emb289 P1 | ecosystem: Host-associated > Arthropoda: Insects > Digestive system > Gut ...
CACTTAGGCAAAAGTCAATTGTATCGAAATCGAAACCGCGGCGGGATAGGAACATTTTTAGGCGGTTTATTTCTTTTGGGTCGTTTGCTATTTGGGATGTGTCTTTGTTGCGGAGCTTTTTTGCCAGGGCGCGGCGGGCGGCGGCGATGCCTTGACATTCGCCGTCTTCGTCATCGGCGAAGGTTTGCGAATATGCGGCATCTATGCTCTTTTGTCCTACTCCTTTTGCCCTAAGCTCTTGTTCTATGCGCCAGCGGCCGAAGTTGTTTAGCTTTGTTTTTTGTGAAATAAAAGCTGTGGCAAAAGCTATGTCGTTTAAGTATCCCCTTTGTGACAATAGGCCTATCACTTTTTCGATATTAATCGTCGAAAATTCTTTTTCGGTCAGCTTGTCGCGCACCTGCTGGACGGAGCGCATGTTGCGGCTTAAATAGCGCACGGCGGTGTCGCGGGCTGATGTGTATTCCAGCTGATGTAAGAGTTTTTCGTAAGTGCTTTGATGTAGAGTTTGGCCTACTTCTAGCCTTTGGTATAGTAGTTCCGTGCCGTCTATACCAAAGGCGAAATCGCCATCGATAAAGACTGAATAGCGTTTGGGATTTTTAACTTGTGGTTTGATGTCAGTTATGGTCATATCTCACCTCGAGCGGGAGTGCAGGTTAAAACCTGCTGAAGGTTTCGACTGAAAGTCGGTGGGCCAGTGACTTTCAGTCGCAAACTTTAGCCGGTTTTAACCGGCATTTCTTGCCTACTCCTGCTCATCTTCTGGGTCGCCCTCAAATCCCATTTCTTGTATAATATTATCAATCTCGTCGTCATCAATTTGTAATTCGGCCGTAAATTCTTCCTCGGCTTTCTTGCCTTTTTTCGCAGCTTTCTTGGCTGGTTTCTTGGCTTCTTCCGCAGGAGCTTCCTCGGCCTTTTCGCCCTGCTCCTTTGGAGGCATACCATAATGCGAGCGCACCGCGGCTTCTATCTCATCTTTCAAATGAGGATGCTCGTCCAGATAAGCATTTGATTTTTCCTTGCCCTGACCCAAACGTATATCTTTGTAAGAAAACCACGAGCCAGACTTGTTAACAATATCAATATCCGCGGCCAAATCCAGCAGGTCGCTACCCTGGGCTATGCCCTTACCAAATATTATGTCAAATTCGCAAGTTTTAAACGGCGGAGCAACTTTATTTTTAACAACTTTAATGCGCGTGCGAAAGCCAATATGATTATCGCCCTGCTTAATTTCGCCTTTGCTAACACGGCGTATATCAAGGCGAAGCGAAGCGTAGAATTTTAACGCACGGCCGCCTGTGGTGGTTTCAGGATTGCCATACGCGCCTATTTTCTCGCGCAGCTGATTTGTAAACAAAATTATGCAATTGTTTTTGTTGGCTAGTGCCGTAAGTTTGCGCAAAGCTTGCGACATAAGGCGAGCATGCAAGCCCATATGGCTATCGCCCATATCGCCCTCAATTTCGGCCTTTGGCACAAGAGCCGCCACCGAATCTATAACAATAACATCAATCGCGCCCGAGCGCACCATTTCATCAGCAATATCCAAAGCTTGCTCGCCATCATCAGGCTGGGATATGTATAGCTCGTCAATATCCACGCCCAAATTCCGGGCATAAACAGGGTCGAGCGCATGCTCAGCATCAATAAATGCCACAATGCCGCCTATTCTTTGTGCTTCGGCTATCAAATGCAAACAAACCGTTGTTTTGCCCGAGCTTTCCGGCCCAAAAATTTCGATGATGCGCCCGCGCGGAAAACCGCCAATACCAAGGGCAACATCCAGCGACAAAGAGCCAGACGGAATAACCTCTACCCGTAAACCCTCAACCTTTTCGCCCATTTTCATAACACTACCCTTGCCAAAATCCTTTTCAATTTTAGAAAGTGCGGTTTGCAATGCCTTTTTCTTGTCTTCACTAAGATTGCTCATAATCCTTCTCCTTTGCCTGCTGTTTTTTGTATTTAATTCCATAGTCAATAGCTGAAAATATTGTTAAAAGTACACAAGCATAAATTAATATTTGGCCGCCCCAAAATGCGGCAGGATGGTCAATATTCAGCAAAACAAGCATTATCATCGCCATTTGGGTAACAGTTTTGCCTTTGCCCCAAAATCCTGCGGCTATAACGATATTGTTTTGCGCGGCCATCATGCGAAGTCCCGCTATTATAAACTCGCGGGATTCTATGACGATAAGTATCCACGGGGATATATCGCCCAGCCATACCATATACACCATGGCCGCCATAACAAGAATTTTGTCGGCCAGAGGGTCCATGAATTTCCCAAAATCTGTTATTAAGCCCATTTTGCGGGCGAGATATCCATCAAAAAAATCGGTGATGGCGGCCAGGGCGAAAATACCCACCGCAACGGTGCGAGCGGTTTGCATATCATACCATCCAAAATCGTAGCCATGAATGGCCAGCACAAACAGCGGTATCATGCAGATGCGCCCTATTGTTAATTTATTTGGCAGATTCATACAATTCTCCCATCATATCATATTCCCATGTTTCGATAATTTGCACCCGAACAATTTCGTTAATATTCAGCGGCCGAGGGCTGGATACAAATGTAAGTCCATCTATATCAGGGGCTTGTGCGGACATACGGCCAAAATAAACCCCCTGCTCTTCCTCGCCCTCTATAACAACTTCAAATATACGCCCGTCTTTTTCGGCCAGTTTGTCTGCTGAAATTTGCTGTTGTATCTTCATCAAGCGGTCGCGGCGTGCGAGCTTGGTTTTTTCTTCCAGATGGTTGTCCATTTTATCTGCGGACGTTCCTTCCTCGCGCGAGTATGGAAAAACCCCCAGATTATCAAATTTTATTTCTTCTACAAAATCGCATAAATCCTGGAAATCCTTTTTGGTTTCATCAGGAAAACCCACTATTAAAGTGGTTCGCAAAGCAATATGCGGAATTGCCGCGCGGATTGCCGCGATTTTTTCGCGTAATATTTCCGCGGAGCTTTGGCGGTTCATTAGCTTTAAGATTTTATCCGATGCGTGCTGGATTGGCATGTCGATATATGGTAAAACCTTTGGATTTATGGCGATTTCGGTTATTAAATCGTCGTATATATGTTCGGGATAGCAATACAACAAGCGTATCCACTTTATGCCGTCAATTTTGCTTAGTTGGTTCAGCAAGGCGTGAAGCTGTTGGTCATCGCCTAAATCTGTGCCGTATAAAGTTGTATCCTGAGCTATTAAAATAAGCTCTTTAACGCCCAATCTTGCCAAATATTCAGCTTCGCTTAAAATTTCTGGCATAGGGCGCGATTCATATGCCCCGCGTATTTGCGGAATTGTGCAGTATGTGCAGTGTTTATTGCATCCTTCGGCAATGCGTAAATATGCGTAGTGTTTGGGAGTAGATAATACTCGCGCGGCTGGCGGGCGACCAGGGACAGTCGCCGACCCCACGAGTAGGGGGATTAGCTTGTCATATTCGCTTACACCTAGTACAATATCAATATTTTCATCTGCTTCGAAATCCGCACGATGGCGCACGGCGGCGCATCCTGTCACCACAATAGCGCGGCATGTGCCCGCTTTTTTGTAAGCAATTGCCGCTTCTATTTCCTCTTTGCTTTCCGCAACAGCATCTTGCAAAAAACCGCATGTGTTTATTATTATAATATTGGCCTGCGCCAAATCGGGGGTGAAAACCGCGCCAGCTTGCGCCAGCATCCCCAGCATCATTTCGCTATCAACAGTATTTTTGTCGCATCCCAAAGATATTAGGGCGACTTTTGTGTTTTGTATATTCACCATCTTGGCTCTCCTGTTTTTAAATATTATACCACGCTAGGGCGAGTGGCGCAATGGTTTAGAAATCCCCGCTGCCGCTTTTTATGGATGCGTCTATGGTTTCTTGTCTGCGCTGGACATATTCTCTGTGCTGGTATGATGTCATCATTACTTTGCGGGGCTTCGCGCCTTCTTCTGGGCCGACCAGGCCGCGGCTTTCCAGTTCCTCTATCATGCGGGCGGCGCGGTTGTAGCCTATTCTGAATTTGCGTTGTAGCATGGATGTGCTTGCTTTTTCCTTTTCCACCAAAAAGGCCAGCGCGTCGTCGATGAGCGGGTCGGATTCGTCCGAAAAGTCCGTTTCTTCAGGGGCGGCAGTGATTTTTTCAATCATTTCTTCGCTGTATTCTATGCCGCCATCTTGTTTGATAAAGTCAACAATATTTTCCACTTCTTTATCAGAAATAAAAGAGCCTTGGATGCGGCGGGGCTTAGACATGCCCACGGGCGAAAATAGCATATCGCCTTTACCAAGGAGCTTTTCCGCACCTGTCATATCCAAAATTGTGCGGCTGTCTGTGCCGCTGGAAACGGCAAAAGCAAGACGGCTTGGCACATTGGCCTTGATAAGCCCTGTTATAACATCCACAGAAGGACGTTGTGTGGCTACGATAAGATGTATGCCCGCGGCGCGCGCCTTTTGTGCAAGGCGGCAGATGCTCTCTTCAACCTCTTTTCCACATGTCATCATCAAATCCGCAAGCTCGTCGATAATAATAACCACTTGTGGCAGTTTTTCCTGTCCCGCCTCGGCTAAATGGGCATTATATCCCGCCAAATCGCGCACGCGTGTTTCGGCAAATTGTGCGTAGCGGTTTTCCATCTCGCGCACCGCCCATGCCAGCGCGCCGCTGGCTTTTTTCGGGTCGGTAACAACGGGTATCAAAAGATGAGGGATGCCGTTGTAAACAGACAATTCCACCACTTTTGGGTCTATCATCAAAAGCTTAACTTCGCTTGGCGTTGCTTTGTAAATAATACTTGTGATTAAAGTGTTGATACAAACAGATTTGCCCGAGCCAGTCGAACCTGCAATAAGAAGATGGGGCATGCGCGCCAAATCGGCCACAACGATGTTGCCCGCAATATCTTTGCCCATGGCGAAAGAAACCTTGGATGGATGCGACCAAAAAGACTCATCATCAATAACCTCGCGCAAATAAACAGCCTGCACATCTTTATTTGGGATTTCAATGCCAACAACAGATTTTCCAGGAATTGGGGCTTCGACGCGGATGGTTTCGGCTGCTAGATTAAGAGCCAAATCGTCTGCCAAACCTGATATTTTTGATACTTTAACACCGCTGCCTGGCGAAAGCTCATAGCGCGTTACGGTCGGTCCTTTGCTAACCTCTACTACCTGCGCTTTCACGCCGAAGCTTGCCAGGGTTTCTTCCAGCTTTTTAGAATTTTCCAAAATTTGGGCGCGAGAGGATAGGGAGGGGGTGTAGGTGTTTTCGCGTAGTAGTTCTACTGGGGGGAAGATGTATTCTGGGAGTGGAGAGTGGAGAGTGGAGAGTGGAGAGTTGGGTGGTGAGGGTGCTGTTTTCTCCTCTGTTTCCCATGGGGGGGTGGTTTCTGATTCTCCTTCGGGTTCTTCCTCGGGTTCTTCTTGTTGTATTGGTTCGTAGCTTGGGGGGGCGTCTTCTATTAGGCCTTTTATGTCTATTGTGAATTCTTCTTGTTGTTCGGGTTCTATGATAGGGGCTGGTATGGGGGCTGGCGGTGGCTGGGGGGGCTGTGCGTCTGGCGCGGAATGACGGGGATTTGCTTCGCTAGCTGATGGCGGTGTGGGGCGGGGGTCGTATATTGGGTTGCGGATTGGGCTTGTTATGGACTTTGGTATGTATGGTTCTATATTGCTAATTTCTGGTTGGTCTATTTCGTTTTCATCTTCGTCGTCGTCGGATGGGAATATTAGGTCGGCGGCTGAGGTGTGCGGGCGCGTACTACGCGCCCCTACGTTATAATTAGGAGTATAATCATAGACTTCCTGCTCCTCTTCGGCTTCCCTTGCTTTGCGCTCGTCGCTTTTGGTGCGAATTTCGTGTCCTTTATCGCGCACGTATTTCGCGCTATCGCGCAAAACTGCGAAAATCGACTGGCCTGTTATTACTATGAATAAGATTGCGCAAAGGGTTATGAAAAGTACATATGTAAGCACTCTGCCCATCATCCATATGAAAAGCGAGGAGATGGACGCGCCCAAAAGGCCGCCGTTTGACCATGCGCCATAGCCAAAAACCTGGCCAAAACTTTCGTAGGGGGTAGGGCCTATCATATGGGTTAGGCTGATTATTATTGTTATTAAAATAATAGACATTATGGCGCGGCCTTTTGAAACCAAATTTTGGCGGTTCATAAAATATAGCGCGGCCAGGCCGATTAGCACAAAAGGCAGGATGAATGCGCCAATGCCGATAAGACCTAAAAAAAGCGCGGATATGCCGCGTCCTAGCGCGCCGCCAAAGCCCAAAAGTGATACCATTAAAAATATTGCGCAAAAACCAAGGATTATTGCGACAATTTCGCGGCGCAGGCCTGTTTTAAGAGGCGGGCGGGCGGGCGGCTTTCCTTTTGGTGTATTTGCAGTATTTACAGGCTTTTTGCCGTTTTTTGGTGTTGATGCCATAAAATATCTCTCCCCAGGGCTATCATTCGATAAAATTTCATATTGATAATCATAACCTAAAATGATATAATACTCAAGTGCTTTTGAAGCGGCACGCGAAATTATTTAACGAAATCATTTATATTGCGGGGATTTATGAGATTTATTAGAATAGACAGTTTAAAAGAAGACATGGTTGTTGGCCGTTCGGTTTTTGGTACGCGCGGCGTGCTTATTTTGCGCGAAGGAAACAAATTACAATCGCGCCATATTAGTGCTTTAAGCGAGCTTGGGTATCCAGGAATTTATATTTTTGATAAATTGTCGGATGGCATTATGAGCGACGATTTAATTGACGACGAAAAAAGATTTTCTGCCATTTATATGGTAAAAGAACTTTACAAATCTTCTGGCAAGGGCAGAAACGGCAAGCAGATGCTGGCCATTTACAAAGAAGTCGAAAGCATTGTTTCGGAGATTGTTGATAGTATTTTTGCGGATGACAGAGCCGTTGTTAATGTGCCGCTGCTGCGCAGCTATGATGAATACACATACAGACATTCCGTTGATGTTAGTGTTATGGCTGTGACACTTGGCAAAGCTTTAAAATTATCAAAAGACCAACTGCTAGACCTGGCCAAAGCCGCGCTGTTTCATGATATGGGCAAAATGTTTGTGCCTATTACCATATTAAACAAACCAGGCAGGCTGGATGATGAAGAAATGGCCACAATGCGCAAGCATGCGCAGTTTGGTCACGATTTTACATGGGGGACTTTGAATCAAAAATCACTTATTAATAGAGCGGTGCTTCATCACCATGAACGCTGGGACGGCAAGGGCTATCCCGAGGGACTGAAAGGCAATCGCATACCGATTTTTTCGCGGATTATTGCAATGGCGGATGTTTTTGATGCCATAAGTTCTACGCGCTCCTATAAGGCTGCGCAAATCGCCACAGAGGGCTATGAATATATCATGGCCAATGCGGGCACGCATTTTGACCCCGAGCTGGTGGAAATTTTTAGCAAAACAATCGCGCCATTTCCTGTTGGGCTTACGGTTAAGCTGTCCAATGGGCTTAGTGCTGTTGTTACGAGGAATCACGCAAGCTTTATGGCCAGGCCCATTATTAGAATGTTTGACCCGAAGGAGCCAGAGGTTTTTGAATTTATTGACCTTGCCCACGACCCTGATTTTTTGAGTGTTACTATTGTGGCGACGGAATAAACCGATGAAAAGGCCGCTTATTCAGCGGCCATTTCTTGATTTTCTAATATTTTTGAAAAGAATTGCTCGCTTGATTTGCGCGGCGGGCGCAGATAACGGTTTAGTGAAAAAAGACTTTCGGGATTGCCAACAACAAGTGTGTTGGTTTTTTCGCGGCATGTCATGCTGGCCAAATAGCCCGCTTGCTTAATTATATCATCGGATGTGTCTGTGAATACTCCCAGGGGATATGTTAAGCTGTTGGCGGTTAGTCCCGCATTTTGCTCCAAGACTAGTGCAAATTTTTCCAAATCGGCAAGCAAGCGAGCCGCGTGAGCTTCATCGCTCTCGCCGCTTTTTTTGCCAATGCCCCGCGAGCCATGCAAGTCATAAGTATGGCTTTGAATTTCCACGCGCCCACTGTTTGCGGCGTTTTGCACATCGCCCCATGTCATATGCGGATGACGGCCTTTGCCTTTTTGCTTTTCGATTTCAGTATATTTATCGGTTTCTATGCCGATAATGGCCATTGTTATTTGGGCGTTGTATTGCTCCAAAAGTGGCAACAATATGTCTATGGTGGGCGAGCGGCCGTCGTCAAAGCTTAACACTATGGGATTTTCGGGCAGAGGTTTGCCGTGATACACAAAGTCTATTAAATCTTGCATTATAACGGTGTTAAAACCGTTTGCGGCAAGATATTTTAAATCGGATTCAAAGTCCGCTGTCGTTATCTCCCATATATTGTCAGGCGTGTCTTCAAGTGCGTGATACATGATGATTAGAACATCTTGGGTATCGCCCTGCGCCGAGCCCAAAAGGGTTTCGAGAGGGGATGCGGCGATTTGCGCCGTACTTATTTGCAAAAATATTATTAAGAACATTAACAAATTTCTTGATTTTTTCATATTCGGTCAACCTCCAAAAATACTATTATAGGTTTATTATTAATGAAAGGCCTTTGTGATACACTTGAAAATGATGGAAAAGCAAATTTTGAATTTTATTGATAAACACAATATGCTGGCGCACGGCGATGGCGTGATTGTCGGATTTTCTGGCGGGGCGGATTCTGCCGCGTTGCTGCACTTTCTGGCTGGCCTGCGCGGGAGTATGGGGCTTAGGCTTTTTGCGGTGCATGTGCATCATGGTTTGCGAGGGGCGGCGGCGGATAGAGATGCAGATTTTTGCGCGGATTTTTGCTCTGGGCTTGGTATTGAGTTTAGGGTTGTGCGGGCGGATGCGGCTGGCAAGGCCAAGGAAATGGGCAAGGGAATTGAGGCCGCAGGACGCGCTTTGCGCTATGAAATTTTTGGCGAAATTGTGCAGGAGCTTGGATTTGATAAAATTGCGGCCGGTCATAACAAAAACGATATTGCCGAAACGGTGCTAATGCAGATGCTGCGCGGAGCGGCGAGGATGCGCGGTATTGCGCCTGTTGTCAGCAATGTGGTGCGACCACTGCTAAATATTTCCAGAAGCGATATTTTGTCATATTGTGCAGAAAACAACTTAAAGTTTTGCGATGATGAAACCAATTTTGAGAAAGATTACACGCGCAATAAAATACGCCTGGATTTGATACCGCATCTCGAAAAAGAATACAATCCGAATTTGATTAACACACTTGTGCGCATGGCGCAGATTTCCCAAGAGGAAGATTCTCATCCGCAAAAGGCAGCCAAAAGGCGCGGGATTTATCGCCAGCTGGCGGATTTTTATGGAGATGCGCAGGATATTAGTTTTGAGCATGTGGAATCTGTTTTGCGGCTAGAAGGCAGGCAAAGCGGCAAGATGATTAATTTGCCAGGGGGTGTTGTAGCACAAAATGTTTATGGTGAAATTGTCATTAAGCGTTATGAATCCGCCGGTGGGCTGGACATGCCTTTGCCATTTGAGCAAGAAATTTTTGTGCAGGAGGCTGGCTACTGGTTTTATTTGGGAAAAAAGCCAAAAGAAAGACCTGGCAAAAAAACTTTTACAAAGATGTTGAGTTGTGATATAATTGACGATATACGATTGCGCCGCCGCGCCGCTGGCGACAAAATTTATTTTGAAAATGTTGGCACAAAAAAAATTAAAAATTATTTTATTGATAAAAAAGTGCCGCGGGATGAGCGCGATAGGGCTGTTTTGGCGGCTTTTGGCAGTGACGTTATTTTAATTTTGAGTGGCGAAGGGGCGGTTTGGTCGGACAAGTTTAATACAGCAGATGATACGGACTGTGCATTTTTACAGGTTTGGGGGGATGGACTTGACGGAAACTAATATGAAAGAAATGTTTTCACGGCAAACAATAGCTCGGCGCGTTGAGGAGCTTGCGGAGCAGTTAAATGCTGATTATGCTGGGCGTGAGGTTGTTTTTGTGTGCATTTTAAAAGGCGCGGCTATTTTTATAGCGGATTTGGTGCGCCAACTTAAATTTGATGTGCGGATAGAATTTATGAAAGTGGCGAGCTATGAGGGGACGGCTTCCACGGGCAAAATTGATTTTTCGCTGGATATCGGCTCTGATATTAGCGGCAAAGATGTTGTTATTGTTGAAGATATTATTGATACAGGCAACACACTAAGTTTTTTAAGCAATCATTTGGCGGCCAAAAATCCTGCATCTGTTAAAATTTGTGTGCTTTTGGATAATCCCACACGCCGCGGCGAGGAGTGCCTAAGCCCTGATTATACGGCTTTTGTCATTCCTAATCAATTTGTTGTGGGCTACGGACTTGACTATAATGGAAAATATAGACATTTGCCATTTATCGCAACGCTGATGAGATAAGTAACCACAGATTAACTCCGCTCACAATTTCTTTTGGCGCACGGCTCTCAACTTTCTTGCCCAAAAGCAGGGCAAACTTTCTTGCCCAAAAGCGGGGCAAGAAAGTTTGCCGCCTAGCACGCCAAGAAATTGGTTCGGAGTAAATCTGTGCTAACATAAAAGACATGTGAAAAATTTATTTTGCAATTGGGATTTTTGTGTGATATAATAGTAAGTTGTATTACGAAAACATGAAGCGCGGAGGTACAAATGAATAAACCAGCACCGAGAAGGGGTTTTGGCATATATCTGTCTGTTGTTTTGTTTATAACACTGATATTTTTGGCCTTTACCATGACAAACACAGGCACAGAACCGCCTGCTTTTACGTATAGCGATTTTTTCAATGCTTTAGCGGAAGACCGCATCGAAAGCATGCATGTGCAGCGTCATCAAGAAATTGGCGGCGCGGCCACGGTCACTATCGAATTAATACCGAGTGCTTATGACGGCGTTTTGATTGGCGGCGGCGGACAGCGCGTTTTTGAGGTTCCTGCGGTTGACAATTTCATGACCAATGTGCATCCATATATGATTACAAACGGTATTGACGTTGACACGGAAAACCCGCGTTCCAATACGTTTTTTGCGATGCTTTGGCCGTTTTTGATAATACTTGTGCCAATTATCATATTGTTTTTTATAATTAATCAAATGCAAGGCGGCGGTGGCGGCGGTGGCGGCGGTGGCCGTGTGATGAATTTTGGCAAAAGCCGCGCAAAACCCTTTGTTGATGATAAACGCAAAGTTACTTTTGATAATGTTGCTGGCCTTGAAGAAGAAAAGGCGGACTTGCAAGAGATTGTTGAGTTTTTGAAATTACCCAAAAAGTTTACGGAGATAGGTGCGCGCATCCCCAAAGGCGTGTTGCTTGTTGGCCCTCCCGGTACGGGCAAAACCCTTTTGTCGCGTGCTGTTGCGGGCGAAGCCGCTGTGCCTTTCTTCTCCATTTCGGGTTCGGATTTTGTGGAGATGTTTGTTGGTGTGGGCGCGTCACGCGTGCGCGATTTGTTTGAGCAAGCCAAGAAAAGTGCCCCATGTATTGTTTTTATTGACGAGATTGACGCGGTAGGACGCAAGCGCGGCGCGGGTCTTGG
>Ga0123355_10016752_pt1 | contig 11566 bp, 11 predicted proteins | sample TergutEmb28metaG_3_FD_89872 | JGI IMG/M metagenome (GOLD analysis project Ga0123355, IMG submission 89872) | Embiratermes neotenicus P1 segment gut microbial communities from Petit-Saut dam, French Guiana - Emb289 P1 | ecosystem: Host-associated > Arthropoda: Insects > Digestive system > Gut ...
AGGGTCTTGGTGGGGAAACCGGAGGGAAGGAGACCACTGGGGAGACATAGGCGTAGATGGGTGGATAATATTAGGATGGATCTCCAGGAGGTGGGATGTGGGTATATGGACTGGATTGGGCTGACCCAGGATAGACACAGGTGGCGGACGCTTGTGAGTGCGGTAATGAACCTTCGGGTTCCGTGAAATGCGGGGAGTTTCTTGACTAGCTTCAAACCAGTTAGCTTCTCAAGAAGGACTCTGCACCATGGAGTAAGTAAGTATAGACCCTTATTCTCCTACATGTTTCGGCCACCTATTTTGGCCATCTTCAAAGAAGTGTTTTTCGAAGGATATATTACAAAGAACATTAAAATCAATTTACAAATATAAAATATTAAATTTTAAATATGAGGTTTAAAATATATGTTCTAACATAAAATGCTGATAAAACTGTTTGTGCTAAATTGCGTGAATGAGGAGTGTTCAAGTGTTGTGTACTTCGTATCGTCACCCTGAACTACTAGAATTATTAATTAATACCTCCAACACACACATATTTATGGTATTTCAGGAAGGTGATACGACATTCACAGCCACTTAACACCTCTCACTAGAGCAATTTAGCACAAATAATTTTATTGGTAATTTATACTTCAATGTATTTTTAAGCCTGATATTTAAAACTTAGTATTTTATACCTGTAAGTTGGTTTAGACGTTCTTTGTAATATATCCTTCGAAAAAAACTCCCTGAAGATGGTCAGAATAGGTGGCTGAAACATGTGGGTGGCTTACAGGTCAATAATGTAATAAATTCACATATCTTCAATTGCATTTGTTGGTTCTATTCTCATAATAATATAGGAAAATGTTTGGCCAGTTGGGAAAATATGAGGAAACAGGAGTCTCTTTAATTTTGCTAGGATTGTGTATCAAGACACCCTGGGAGATACCATTAGCCTGGTATCGGCTCTTGCATTATAGACAGCGCGCGCGCTGCCTTGCGACGGTAGGAAATTGATCCAAGAGCAGCAGCAGCGACAGCAGCCGGTCGGAGGCTGCAACATGGAACCCGTTACGTGAGAAGCACAGCAAACTGCTATCAGCTGATTAGCCGTTTAAAGCCCGGCGGTTACTTATGTCCATGCAGGTTAAACAATCGGAAATCCCACACTTCTAGCACAGAGCTTATTTTGTGATTTGTAAAGTTCTCAAAACAGGCAGCGATAATTTTCCTGTACATCATCGACTGTTCTTTATAATAGAAAAGCAGTGTGTTTACTGCACGATACGAAATGAATCTTTAAATATAATTCTGGTGAAATGTTGTATTTGAAGAATTATGAAACTACCTGAAATGAAATTTATCTTCGACCAGTTCAACCTGCATCTCTAATATTCATTCCAAAACTACATTCCCAAGCAAAACAGCTCCTCCCTAATGTTCAGCAGTCAAAATTCCGTATGGATTACCTATGCTGCCGCGCATGCTGCAAGCCTAACCCAATTCCCTACCCATAACTATTTTAAGTGGAAATTATAGTCTCAAAATTTTCCCAATGGATACTTTTTCTATTCGTGTGTGGCGTCTTCACTACGGGGCTTTTAAAATGTCCGTAATTTCCAAGTTGTGATGACACGGGCCACGGTACCCCGCCACGTTACAGCTTCTGAACGTAGGTTAGTGAAAAGTAACCATGTTGAAGTTCAGACCATGCAGTTCGGACACCATCTTGGCTACTCCCAAAATGGAATGTTACAAAGCAACAAGTTCCACTTTTTCAACACTGTATAATTCTGCCTGAAAAATGAGGTTCAAACTGTGGCGATATGGAACCTGTCTGCTTACAGCTGACATCGTGTAGATTGGTCTGTTCGCCAAAGTTGCAGAGGAACGTGCCGTCTTCATCTTAAACGCAACATCGACAAACAGCTATCAGAATATACGGCGTCACGTGGCAGAAGGCAGCAGCTGAGTAATGTATGTACACACACACACACACGAACCTACCTGATGATTCAGGCTGAGGGTGCATAACAGCGGGGTACTGAAGAGAATACAACTTTGTCGCCTAGTCCTAGACGAGAGGATATTTTTAAAATTGGTAACAGTCGAAACCAACGTGGCGATATGGACTGGATTACACCGGCTCAGGATACAATCCATTGTCGAACTTTAGTCAATCAATACTTCAATGTGTAGGAGGCTACAACATTGGCTGAACACAATTATCTTTAAAGTAATAAACCTGGACTGGAAAAAAAACCTCGATTGCACGTACAAAGCTAAGAGATACTTCGTGTTACGTTTAACCCCAGTATGAAGGATGAAACCCCTTATAAGTGCATAAGATAAACAACGAGCAGGGTGCGCAGCGTTTACAGGTGAAGTTCTTAAAATTATCCGGTCCACGCCCCGGCCACTTTAGCCCGGTAGCTGCTGAGTCGGATCGGGTGGTGGATCCTGCCCTACACACTATTGCGGCGGAAGAGAAAATCTTTGACCCGTCGGTAACGGAAACCCCCTCTTTCGGTTTCACAGCCAACTATCATTTAGCTTAACAACAAAACAGATTCATGAATCATAGTCGTTGAGAAGCCGAAAACTACTCAGCCAGCCAAGAAATTCGCCTTTTCTTACGGATCTCAGGCCTATTATTGTTTTGTACCCCAATTGAATTTATGCCTAAACTGGGCCTGGATTGTGTTTGGCCCTCCTCAAATTTTCAACCCGGGAACTTCAGTGTTACCGCCATCTGTCCGGTTCACAGTACATCGCCTTCATCATTGGACAAAACGTAACAGTTTAATTTTTATAACCCTTCATTTTGGAGATCCAAATTTCGAACCTGAGACCGGAGGTAGTTTTCTTTGTAGAAAAATTCTGGAAATGTACATTGTTGTCGCTTCTTTTCAAGAATGGCACCAGATGACCAAGGGAGTTGGTCTCGCTTCAATTGTTCACTCTGTTCGTCAAAATGTCCTTGAACTCCAGTCATCCAGTGGTGCTAAAAATACTCCATGGACGTTCGCCAAGCACAACGCACGTCAATGAGAAACAAAACAGCATCACTGAACGCAGTTCCACAAACACTGCCCCTCCCTCTGGATGAGGTCAACACTTACAGTGTGATTGTTTATTTATCAACAATGTGTTAACTGCGTAGGATAGGCGAGTGTGTTAAAAGTGAAATTTAACAAATAAATAATAATGGTATGTTTCAAAGAAGAAGAAAGAAGCGTAAATGGCGTATATTAATCTAGAGACCGTCTTGGAATTAGACTGCAGGCAATGAGAAGTATAGCACAGAACGACACTCATTACAATCGGTAAAAGAGCCGAGAATCGAAGCGTGGACCTCCCAAAACAGAATACAAACGCCAGGCACTATAAGATGCCATCCATTGTCAATACAATATTTCGGCGTTCCTCGTCGTTATAGAGCAGCATAGCCTAGTTTTTCTTTTGACCTATCACTTTCATAATCCTGTGAATTTACGTTACAGTGCGGAAAAGGAAGAATAGTCGGCGTGCTTGCCGCCTCGGTGACTGCCACGCTGACTGTGTAGCCTATTTCAGACTGGCACACCCCTGTTTCAAATATCTGTACCAAATACACAGTGTTTTCTGGTTATTCTCTCGCAGAAGTACCAAATTCGAGCACTGGGATTACCCGAAGACGAAACGTCTTCACGCAATGGCGCTAATTTTGGGGTTCCCCAAGCGATGAGGTGTTTAACTCTTCCTAGCAACGGCTGTAGTTTAGGTTCCCCCAGAAATATAATTGTCAATGGCTTGGACTGGACCGTATGAATGTAACAGCAATCTTAAAACCAACTCCATGGAGCAGAGTCCTTCCTGAGAAGCTAAAAACTCCTTAACTTGTCAAGAAATTACCTGGCTTTTATGAACCCGGTAGGTTCATTACCGCATTCACAACAACCCGCTACCTGCTCCTATCCTGAGCCAGAGCAATCCGGTCCATGACTCCCTATTCTACCTCTTGAAGATCCACTTTAATCTTGTCCTACCACCAAAGGCTAGGTCTTCCAAGTGGTCGGGCTCCTTCCCTCGGGTCCCCCACCAAAACCCTGTGTACAACTCTCCTGTCTTCCAGACGTGCCACATGCCCCACCCAATTCATTCTTCTTTGTTTCATCATGCGAATTATATTTTGTGAGGGGAACGGAGCATGCAGCTCCTCATTATTTAGTCTTCTCCACTCTCCTGTTACCTCCTTCTCACGCCCAAATATGTTCCTCAGCACCCTACTCTCCTCCCTCAATGTGAGTGACGAAGCCTCACATTCATACACAATAACAGACAAAATTACAATTCTGTATTTCTTGAGGGCTCTTTACCAGCAATGTAAAGAGCCGTCAGAATTTTCCTTCTTACATCGAAGGGCTAATTTATTGACACATTAGCGCTATCATTTTCGAGTTATAATGAGTGACGGAAAGGACAGACAGAAGGCCACTGAATTATGCTTGTAAATATTGATACATATGAAATAAGATGCCAACAGAAAATAAACCATAAACTTTTTTTTGATGTTTTGCTGACCGTGCATTTCAATATATTTATCTTAGTAATTAACCAACTTGATGCACAAAATTTTTGTTTTACAATAAGTTTATTTCGTAGGCTCTACATGTTTCGAGCACATGTGCTCGTCATCAGGAGGTCAAAATTGCATTACAACCAGAGGCTACGAAATACACTTATTGTAAAACAAAAATTGTGTGCATCAAGTTGGTTAATTACTACGATAAACCATAAACATGTTACATAGTAATCACCTTCCATTTTAGTGCCGTATGTGTGCGTCACTTTATGTGGTCACCATGGTAGACGGTGACCACTGAATAAGGTCCCTGCATTACATCATTTGTTTGTTACTCGCGTACCCACTTTCCCCTGTCAAAGTTCTGTAAGTTTAGTAAGTTAGGAATCTGAAGTCTTTGTTCTCATTTAGCGAGTAGGTACAAGATGTGGTACCTCTCCTTCATGTGGTGAACACCATTATCATACGTAAACGGTGTCGTGTGTCGTGGTGCAAACATTCAGCCTGATGTGGAGGAAATGTTACTACGTAACTTTAGTTGAGATCTCATTTTGGCACGAGCGTTGAGACACATGTAATCTGCGTAGAAGTGTCTGCTTCAGACTCATTAAGCAGTTTATGAATAGCCTCAAAGTAGCAAAACAAGCGAGGGCGACGTGCTGCTGCACAAACAGCACCTTCTGGGCCACCACAAGTTTCGCATGTCGGTTGGCGCGGTCCCAGCCCTGTCTCACGAACTGTTTTAATTCAGGGATTCGTTGTTGTCACCAACCTTGAAGCAAAGGCAAGGTTAGTGGACACTTATTCATTCCCCACCGTCTGTGATCTGATTTGAGCCGATGGACAGATCAGGCCACCTTTTGTGTCAACTCGTATTTACTCCAGGGCATTTCGTGCAGATTTTCTGTACCGATGGCTCCTTGTTGAGCCGAAACATGTATTAAAACCATATGCTATGCACAAAGAGCTGAGTTGTAATAGAATTTTCTTCTTACGCAGCAGGGTCTCCACAATCCGTCCGTAAAGCCAGTTGGCTTACTACTGGCCGTAATTTCAACATCTGCATGCATTAAAACAGAAAGAGCACAACGCGGTCAGCGACACTCGTGCCAAAATAAAAGGACGACACTGAGCGGGGTACAATGAATGGTACACGCAGTTCGTACTGACCGCGCGAGTTGTTACTGGCATCGGCAGAGGGGTAGACCGCCTTCTGCCCAGTCACGAGGTGGAAGTCGCGGCTCCAGTGCCAGGTACAGGGCGACTCGAAGTCACAGCTCGTGTCAGATTTTTCGGGATTCGAACTGAAAGGCTGCAGCAAGAACACAACCAGCGCCACGAACAGAAACATCATCCTGCAACAAAGTAAATATCCGTATAGAAATCAGGGTACCCTTAATTAAACAATAAACTGCAAAGTCAATAAGTGTTGTTTCATTCAAATCACCAAACTGTATGTTCTAATCAGTGGCGTAGCTAGGGTTTTTTTACGCCTGGGGTGAGTAATAACAATGGCCACTCCTGACAGAAAGTCAGACTTTAAAATATCACAATTATATAATGAATTTCCTCTTATTTTTCTCGGAAATTTAAAATTTGTTGAGTGCAGAAAATCAAATTTTTTATTTAAATAGACATTTTGCCGCCCCTTGGACTCTAATGTCCGGGGCGGCCACGCCACTCCCCCCCCCCCAATCAGCTAGGCGCATGGTTTTGATGGAAATTAAATTGCCTTCAGGCCATGTATCCTTTAGAAATTCGAGCCTTCGATGTATGTGTTTAGACTGTGTTACACAAAAATAACTTGTCCATTTATTGGCCGCTAAGCAATATCTCCGTGAGGGAGAGTCCATTAATCGTAGCCAGTACATTATTTTCAAAGCATCTTTGGTTGATAATATAAAAGAACAAAACACCGACTTGCAACAATATCTGATAACGTACCACGTCAAGAGATTAGAACCACATACGAGCTGCAAATAAGTACGTACATTAAGAACATTAAATTCTGTATACAAATCTTCACCACTCCACTGGCACTGGCACTGGCACTGGCACAAAGGCCAGAACATTTGTCCACACTTAAAAATACTGCCGATTCTGAACAAGTTGTTTTGATGACTTGATGACATATTTTTGTGGCACATGCTGGGGATTAATTTTCCAAGCCCTCGCATTCCTCATGAAAAGATCCTTTATATTTGTTACATAGACCCAGCCTTCTTGGACAAATTCTGTGCACATAATACGAGTTCTCATGTGTTGCTCCTGACACAACTACTCGCTAACACAACGATACAGACATCGAAGGTTTACTGGAGACAGCTTTCTCTTGCATTTTTTACATCCCTTCAGTCGCTTTTCCGACATTTCATTTCGCTCTTCTGGCATTTTGTTTTTGCAAGGTGTTACTTTCAGAATTGATTTTCATTATTGTACCTAGCAGATGGCAAATATTCGCTCAAATATTAACTTAATTTGCTGTGACTTGAGTTAAGCTACTTTTCCTTGTTTCTTTCAATTCCATCTTAAAGTGAAGACTTTAGTCAAGCAATCCGAACTGTATCTCTCTGAAATTCTTGTTTCGGGCGTCATTACAAATTTCATGGCTTTCTCCAAGTGTTCTACAATCCGTCAGCGTCTTCTCTTTCCCATCTTCTTGAATCAGAAATTGGTGCCTCATGCTTCCGGTGGAATTGCTCCTTCAGACGCTCCAAAAGCATCCAATAGCAATTCTAGTTAAAGATTACACTGTACAAATATAGGGATTCGGGATAGCGCCGTCGGTATAGCTACTCGCTACTGGCTGGAAGGTTCGGAGTTCGAATCCCAGTGGGGGGCGAGATTTTCCGCACCTGTCCGGACCGGCCCTGAGGCCCACCCAGCCTCCTACACAATGGGCACCAGGTCTTTCCTGGAGTAAAGGGGTCGGGGCGTGGCGTTGACCACCCATCCCAAACTAGCCTTCGTGGCCTGTTATGAGTTGGACTTTATTTTACTTTGTCTTTACTATACAAATATAACCGCCAAGTTCCAGACTTCCAACATCACTCAACTGTCTTTCTTCAGTCGTAGAGATGACGGGTTTCGCTGAGAAGACGACTGTTCCGTCTTCGAATCCTAAAAATAAATCCAGATTTATTTTCCTGCTTTTCCGATACAGCATTCCTGTTTTTGAAGCAAAAATGAACTCAGATCTGTTGTTCCTCCAAATTAGCCGTTATATAATCGCGGATCACATTGACGACTTACCTACAATATGGCATCCCTCAATATATGTACATACAACTTCAATATGTCGCACCTTACGGTACACAAACAACTCAAATATGACGTTTCTAAGTACGGAATCACGGAGTCAGTGCATGGCCTATACAGACGCAAACACTGCGTGAACATGATATATGTAAATACATCAATGCATCATTCCTAAAGACATACCCAGTTTTAATATGACGTTACTAAATATGTAAAATTAACCACAGCACGTTGTGCCCTAATATATCAGTACAGACTGAACATGACTTTTGAAACGCAATGTCCAGTGACTTTACGTCACTATTTCAGGCCTTATAGTACGAACGTGGCTATGAAGCAAGAGTTACTGACTCCATGGAGCAGAATCCTTCCTGAGAAACTGACAGGTCCTCAGCCAGTCGAAAAATTCCCCGAATTTTATTTTAACTCGAAGGTTCATTACCGCATTCACAAGCGCCCGCCAACTGTCCCTATCCTGAGCGACAGCAAACCAGTCCATACCTCCCCATCCCGCCTCTTGAAGACCCATTTTAATATTATCTTCCCATCTAAACCTAGACCTTTCGAGTGTTCTCTATCCATAAGCTCCCCCCATCAAAACCCTGTACGCACATCACCTGTTCCCCATGCGTGTTAAGTGCCTCGGTCATCTCATTCTTCTTGTTTCGATCACTCGAATAATATTTGGTGAGCAGTGCAGATCATCAAGCTCCTCATTAATTAATTACTAAACTGTGGATATTTGAAAGTCAATACGATTTGACCGGGTTCAATTAACAGTTTACAGTCCAGTGGTTACTTGAAGCACCACGTTATAAAAGTGCACATTATGTCCACACAGCTTCTTCTTACGGATCTGGGAACAAACAGGGATTTGTCCCCTGTGCATTATAAACTGGTTGGTTTTAAGAATGGAAACGCAGAGCGTTTATTGTGCGATACGAACTCAATATTTGAAAAAATTCAGGAAAATTTTGGTTTGTAAAAAGCCGTGCCATGGATCACGCAGAGGATCTCGCCGCGGAGGTTCAGATTCGATTCCGTACCAGTCGATGGGAGATTTATGGTAGTTAAAGTGGCAATGGGAGAGAATTTTTCCGCCTCTCATTACCATTCCAACAGGGTCCCATATTCACTCTTTTCTTCCTACTACTTTGATCAGAAGGACGAGCGGCCAAGCCTGGGAACCTTCCAACAAAGCAACGTTCTTTCGGACGTCGGTAAGCACTGGAAAAACAAGCACTCTACCTCCGCATTGTTTTTCGTCTCTAAAGTTTCAAGGAAATGTTAATGCAGAGTTCAATGTAATAAAAGTTCGAAACGTACATTTTAAATTTACAAAAACATTCCGAGACGTTTGGCCATGGACCGTGTTAACTCACGCAGCAAGTTATGGTATTTCGTGTGTCTTGCAGCATCGAATTCGACGAATTCGGTCTAACCTTCTGTTTCTGTTGCCTTCGTATGCCTTATTTTTCATGTAACACCACACAGCCACCGGTCTGGAAATATCTACACCATCTCGGGCATGCAAACTGCAAATACACACACAACTGCAAGCATCCATATTTGAATACACTCTGAGAGTCTGACCCACCTCAATATAAAATTTTTGACTAGTCGTAGTCTCAGGAATAAACTCGTGTAGTACTGACATACAGTCATCACCACACAACCTGTACTAAATACACGTTCAAACTGTCGTCCTCTGACACAATGTGTTATGCTTTACTGTAACATCCATAAATGTGTAAATGCAAGTTAAAAATGTCGGCTCTGAAACTCTACACACAGCTTCAACGTGACCTTCGTAAATATGTAAATATGACCTCAAGGTGTCCTCTCGAGCATATAGAACTCAGTGTGTTGCTTCCCTGCGTTTCTAACCTGATAAAATGCCCTCACTATGTCGCTCATATAGGTACAACCACAAATTCAAGAAGATGTTCCTGAAAAGAATAAGTAATCACAATGAGTCTGATTATAAGAGTGTAAACATATTTTCATTATAATATTACTAAATATGTGCACACTACACCCATGTTTCCCCCTTCAAATTTTAAACACAGGCGAACTTCGAAGCAGAAAACTATCGGAACCAACATAATGCAGGGCTGTTTGGGAAACACCGTACGTTTTCGAAACAAGAATCATTTCTTCCTTTATCTTTGTAGTTAAATAAGAAAAAGAGATATGTGGCCTTGAGAGGGGAAACGAGAAATAAGCACAAAATGTTTATGTAGAAACCTGATGAAGGAAACCGAAGCGAAGATCTGAGCCATACAGGGTGGAGCCCGTGAGGGATTGGAGCGTCGGGATAGAGGTCGTATCGGGATACGAGTTTCAGAGATGCTAAATACTGGGATGTAAATCTCAGAAAAGCAAGGGTTCGAGTCAATGTTCACCTTCAGGTTAATCAAGTCCATCTTCGTTATTATTACAATACATGTGTGTCTTTATAAAGTAATTAACTGACTGGCAAGCATAAAGGGACAAAAAAAGAGAAGTGTAACAAACAAAAAAGAATTACAGAGTGAGTTCTTAACTTCCGGTATATGAAAAGCTTTAAATGCAATTACTGAAAATAATTACATGGAAATTAAATTTCCTAAATGCACAGAAATTTTAACACTCGTTAATCTTTACTGTTAAAATAAGCGGCCTACTGTGAAGAATGCCAGCTCAGCGCTTGCCTCCAGTTGCCCAAATCAATGCCTCATCGGCGAACAGATAATTAGGAGAGGAATTTCCTGAAAATGGCAAGGCGCAGGGCTACCACACCCCCATAGCCTGCTGAACGTTTGCCCTTTTGCCCACGATCGCAGTGACGGTGGGTGGAGTTGCACTGTTGAGGCATAGGACACTTCACATGAAGAAACAGAAAGTGTGCTCCAATTACCAGCAATTACACCATTTTGGAAATACGTTATTCAGTCGCTGGTATCAATGCTCATTAATTGCCCATAACATCTGTTGAAGCGAGACTAATCATAACACATACATACATGACTTGTGTGTCACTAAACAGATGTCATAACCAAAAAGGCTGCGTCATGGCTCAGGCATCTGTTGGCCGGCCTCTCATCGCGGAGGCCCGGTTTCAGTCCCAGGTCAGTCCATGTGGAATTTGTGATGGACCAAGTGACACTGGGACAGGTGTTTCTCCGAGTACTTCGGTTTTCCCCTGTCAGTATCATTCCCCAAATGCTCCATACTCATTCTTTCATAGATGATTGACGTTATATAAACCTATTCTTGCCAACTAATAGCGTCGTTTAATAACACACTTAAAAGGCACCACATCTAGAAAGAAATTTGAAACAAAATATGTGGATCATAAGAAATACATATTTTACAATAAGTGCCAATTATTACGCCTTCTTTACAAAACATGCATAAACCGAAGACACATAGGGAATACTCCCCCGTTCATCTTCTTGTACTGTGAGGATTCTTATTGAGCGGCATATTAGAGGTTCATACAAAGAGCTGCTGCACGGCCATTTCGATTCTTATAAGATTGGCATTACAGAAATACACGTTGGTAAAGGGGTATCAAGCGAAGCATGCACACCGTCACGGAAACGGTGTGTACTCTGAAACTGAAACTATGCCTACACTGACATGGAAACTGTTTGTACTCCGAAATTGAAACTATGTGTACACTGACATGGAAACTGCGTGTACTCCGAAATTGAAACTATGTGTACACTGACATGGAAACTGCGTGTACTCCGAAATTGAAACTATGTGTACACT
>Ga0123355_10016754_pt1 | contig 11565 bp, 13 predicted proteins | sample TergutEmb28metaG_3_FD_89872 | JGI IMG/M metagenome (GOLD analysis project Ga0123355, IMG submission 89872) | Embiratermes neotenicus P1 segment gut microbial communities from Petit-Saut dam, French Guiana - Emb289 P1 | ecosystem: Host-associated > Arthropoda: Insects > Digestive system > Gut ...
AAAGCCAAGACCTTAAACAACGATAAACAGCGGATTAACGACTTGCTTGGCAACCCGGTTATTATTGATACAGTAGTTGTATGGCGGATTGTTGATACTGCTAAGGCTATGTTTAATGTGGATAATTTTATTGAGTTTTTGTCTATTCAGTGTGATTCGTCCCTTCGGGCAATTGTCAGCCAGTATCCTTATGATTTGCCGCGGGACGGGCAAAGTGAGGATAAGTGCCTTCGCAGTTCTTCTGATGAAGTGGTTACACGGCTTATGGCCGATATCCAGGCAAAGGTTGAAGTTGCCGGCATGGAGATACTGGATGCCCGGATAACCAACTTATCTTATGCACCGGAAATTGCCGCCGCGATGCTGCAAAGGCAACAGGCAAGCGCTGTTGTTGACGCAAAGCAGACTATTGTTGACGGCGCGGTGGATATAGTACAAATGGCACTTAAACGTCTTTCGGAAGATAACGTTGTTGAACTTGATGAGGAGAGGAAAGCCGCAATGGTCAGTAATTTGCTGGTGGTGCTTTGTTCAAACACCGAGGCGCAGCCGGTTATAAATAGCGGTTCGTTGTACTAATATGAAGGTTGATAAAGGTTTGGGGGCGGAGACAAGCAAGGGGGCTGATAAAAAGAAGCAGGTTCCTCTGCGGCTTTCGGCAAGCCTTTATAACGAACTTGCGGCCTGGGCAGATGATGATTTTCGTTCTTTAAACGGGCAAATTGAGTATTTGCTTACCCAGGCTATTAAAAAACGACGTGATTCCCAATCAAAACGTGATTCTCAATAAAACCTGGCTCTCAATAAAACATGATTCTCAATAAAACCTGGTTTTCAATCAAAAGGTGAGTAGATGAAAATAGTAGTCGCATCCCTTAACCCAAGCATAGATTGGCAGATGACTGTCAAAGGCTTTGTATATGGCGGCCTCAACCGAGTGGCCGCCACTTACCGTTACGCGTCGGGTAAGGGTATAAATGTTTGCGCCGCGCTTAAGAACCTAGGGCTTGACCCGTTGTGCGTTGGGTTTAACTTTCGCGAAAATGGTGGGTCAATAACCAACGCGCTTGATAAATGGGGTGTGCGCCATGATTTTGTTACTGTGGACGGTGCTATACGCACAAATATCAAGCTTTATGATGCCGGTACTATGACCGAGCTAAACCAATCCGGAGCCACTGTTTCTGATGAAGCAGTGGCTTTGCTTTATGATAAGATAATGACTATTGGCTTGGGGGGAGGGGAGAGTGCGTCAATTTTAGTATTATGTGGCAGCACGCCTCCTGGGGTACCTGTTGATTTTTATAAACGGTTGTGCGAGGATTGGCCGGGTACTGTTATCCTTGACGCTGAGGGTGAAGCATTGAAACTGGCGGTACAAGGGAGCAGGCCGCCTTTTTGCATTAAGCCAAATATTTTTGAATTGGAAAGCAGCTTTGGTGTAAGCTTTACATCCAAGGGGCATGGGCTATACGAAGAAATTGCGGCTTTTTGTGGCGGTCTTGTGCGGCAAACTTGCACAGCCATTGCCGGGCTGCATACTCGTGACGCGGGGCTTGGCGTGATTTGTGTCTCTTTGGGAGCCAAGGGCGCGATGTTGGTGACAGGTGACGGCGCGTACTATATGCCACAGCTTGACTTACCGGTACGCGGGCTCCAGGGTGCTGGGGACGCAATGGTGGCGGGCTTGGTGTATGGGCTTGCCGGAACCGGAAGCGGTGATATTGGCATTGACGATATTGAAAGTGATAATATTGAAATTGACAACAGTGCAGTTAACAACAGTGAAATTAACACTACGGCACGCTTACTAAAAATAGCCTCAGCGGCGGCAGCGGCTACGGTTATACGTGAGGGGACCGAGATGTGTACCCGTGAGGATTTTATAAAGTATCTTGCATTGCTACCTAAGCCATATTTAGTGCATTAAAGTGATGTTTGGGGGAAGTTGCCTATGAGAATGATTAGAGATCGAGTTATGTATTTTTTTTCGGCGTTATGGTATGCGTTTGTTTTCTTTTGGGTTACGAATATTATCTTCTACGATGTAGCAAACACTAATCTCTTGTACGCTACTATCTGGAACACGGCACTTATTATTGGCTTGGTGGTTTTGGAGAAGGGTGAAGAGTATGTATATGCAAAAATAAAGCCCAAAAATGACAGCATCAAGGTCGGATTTGTCAAAAGAATAGTGCTTGCCTATTTTGGTGGTGCGTCATTTAAGACATCATTATATCTTTTTTACTCGGTTATGTTAGTATGCAACGCGCTTGTGACGGCAGACCCGGATTTTCCGTTTTTGCGTTATATGACTGACTATTTTATGTCTGTGTACTATGGCATATTAATATTGTTTGCGGTGGATACATTCCTTTCTCGTTTGCTTAACGATATCCGTGTAAACCAGTGGCAAAAGCATATCGACGATGTGGAGACTTTAAGCATCATAGATAATACGCAAGGTGATGATATTTCTAATGAGCCTACAAAGGAGCAAGACATTGAGCGAGAAAAATAATTGGTTTGAAATCGGAATTATAACAAAGCCCCAGGGCATAGCAGGCGAGATGCGAGTGCTTGCGACAACTGATGACCCTACGCGGTTTTCGCTGCTTGATGAAGTACGGGTGCGTTTGCCTCGTGGCCAGGAGGAGACTTATAAAATCAAGTCTTCCCGGATGCATAAAGGCTTTGTATTGTTGCGTCTTGAAGGCGTGAATGACCGCAACGCCGCCGAAAAACTTGTGCGTAGCGTGCTGCTTATCCCGCCAGAGCAGGCACTGCCCCTTGGGTTGGATGAGTATTTTATCCGCGACTTGATTGGGCTAAAGGTGCAGACAGAATATGGTGTCGTACTTGGCACAGTTAAAGATGTGTTTCCAACCGGCGCAAACGATGTATATACCATCGAAGATTCGGAAGGCAAAACCTTCATGATTCCGGCAATCAAAGATGTTGTGCTGGATGTTTCCTTGGCAGAGGGGCTGATGACAATCCGGTTAATGTATGGATTGTTGGAGCTTAAATCATGATTTTTAACGTACTGACGCTGTTCCCGGAAATGATTCGTGAGGCAACAAGCCATAGCATACTTGGGCGGGGTGTACGCGCCGGGCATATCACTGTCAACTGTGTAAATATCCGTGACTTTGCGATAAATAAGCATGGCCAGGTAGATGACTCGCCATATGGCGGCGGTGCGGGTATGGTGATGATGGCACCGCCGGTTTTTGATGCATACGAGCATGTGCTTGCGGGTATCCGCGCTAGTAGTGTGCATGCAGATTTACGCATCAATACCCCTGTTCCAGTAATATACCTATCCCCCCAAGGCCGTGTACTAACACAGAAAATTGCCGAAGAAATAGCCGCACTGCCGGAGATTATCCTGCTATGCGGCCACTATGAAGGGATTGACGAACGCGTTATCGAAGATATTGTCACCGATGAAATCTCTATTGGCGACTATGTGCTAACCGGTGGAGAACCGGCAGCATTAGTGCTGATGGACGCGGTATCTCGGCTGGTGCCCGGGGTGCTGGGTAAGCCAGAGTCCTTTAAGGATGAGAGTTTTTCGGAGGGTTTACTTGAGTATCCGCACTATACAAGGCCACCGGTGTTTCGCGGCAAGGCAGTACCGGAAGTGCTGCTATCTGGCCATCATGGGCAGATAGCAGCATGGAGGCGGGAGCAGGCACGTGCGCGAACGGCGGCAAAAAGGCCGGATTTGCTGGATTTATAGCCTTTGCCAAACCTCTGCCAAAGCTAGAAAAACCGAGAAAGCAACGCTTTTGTCAAAATCATCCACGACATAAAATAACCTTTGTCAAAAATGGAAAAACCCCAAATTACGCGGTTTGCAAGCATAATGTACAAGTGTATGGTTAAATTATCCAGGCGCGACAGGTAATTTTAATGCCATATATCCCAGGCGCGGCAGGTTAGTCTAATGCCATATATCCCGGCGTAGCAGATAAGTCTAATGCCGTAGATTCAGGCGCAAAAATTAAGTCAAACGCATAGCCTGTACTCGGGCCTTACCGGCCCTATCGTATAGCCTCAATGATATTTTCATTGCGCAGCCGATAAGCTGAAAACATCGTCGTAACAAATGTAATCACAAACACGCCGATGATACATATTATCAAGGCCTGCCAGGGAAAGATAAACGAAAACCTTACCCTGTCCATCTGTGTACCATAGTACACACCGTAAGCCGCAAGTGCCCCAAGAGGCAACCCAAAAACCAGTGCGCGAACAGAGCAAAGTATGCTTTCAAGTGCCAACATCTTACCCATACCGCCACGGGTCATTCCAACGCTTGCAAGTATTGCAAACTCGCGTTTTCTTAGCTTGGTATTAGTGGAGATTGTGCTGATTACATTTGTGACGCCAATCAGTGTCAGCATCCCAACAAAGCCCCCTACAAATACCGTTGCTAGGTTGGAAATTACTTCGCGCTCTGCGCGTATATTGTCCAGTGGCGAGATACCAACGCCGGCATTGACTATCTGAAGGTGTCTTGATACATAGTTGGCGTGCTCTATAAACCCTCTGGTGTCGTCTGTTTGGATAAAAAATTCGTATTGTCTTACACGCATGTCTTGCACAATTATTGTGGGAGTCCAGAATGCAGAGTAAAGCATTGGGTCGGGTAGGGACGTTATTTGGCCGTGGATGTATATATCTCTGCGGGTGTCCGGTACTTCTTCCCGCCGCAAAACACCGGCATGATTGCGAGCCTCGGTACGAAAAACGCTTAAAGTCATCCCGACCATGTTGCTGTGCGGGGTGGTTTCGTGGGTTATGCCGCGGATATCTGTGTAGCGACCTACATTTAACAGTATATTTGACCCATGTGGCACACCTGCTGCTTGTACAATTTGGCTGTATAATTCTTCGTCTACTATTACCAGCGTAATGTAGCTTGTTGCCAGGCTTATATCATATAAGACTCCTATATCATATAAAACTTCATAGGCGTAAAGACTGCGTCCGTGGCCTCGGACATCCGCGCCAGGAAACTCTCTTAGTCTTTCTGCGATTTCCAGCGCAATTGCTGGGTTTATGCCGGGAAGGTTGCCGTCTTTGTCGTAAAGGTTAATCCACTGGCCGTCTCCGGGACGCGTGTAGAAATTGCCGTATTCATCTGTGTGTGAGGTGTATTGGAATGCGGTTAGTTGAGTCCAAAAGTTCATACGCACATTGGCACCTATACCCTCGTACATAATGCCGATTTGTCGCATTAAGTTTACTTGTGCGCTGGCTGCGGCAAGCAGCATCACAATGCTTATTGCAATAGAAACAACCGATGCCCGAAAATTGCGACGGCTGCGTTTAAGCTGGCTTGCGGCAAGCTGGCCTTCGAAGCCGAAAAACAAACGAGATAAACCAAAGCCTCTTGCGTGTTTTATTTTTATATCACCCATAATTGCCGTAACCGCAGGCGCATTTGCGGCTTTGCGTGCAGGCAGCCATGCGGAAATTAAAATCATAACAAACGCGCCTGCCGAGGCAAGAGCAATTGCGAATGGCGAGACCACAAACATAAACGTGGCATAAAAATCCGGGAACATATACCGCAAAGGCGAAAGCACTTGGTTGGCAATTGCCGTTGCTATAAACTGGGTAAGTATGCCAAGCATAATCCCTACTGGTACACCGATAATGCTTAGAAACATCGCTTCATACATAACAGTGGCCGAGATTTGTTTCTTTGTTGCGCCAACGCTTTTAAGTATGCCAAACTGGCGTATTCGCTCTACTGCCGATACCCTAAATGCATTGGATATTACAATAATCGACGCAATAGCGATAATGCCCCCAAGTATCGCCGCGATTATTAGAAAGCCTATCCGTTCCCATATATCGATGGTGCGGCCGTCTTGGGAAAACATGGCCATTGCGCTTGCGGCAAAGCCGTTGGTTGCTACAATCATTGCAACACTTAAGCCTATTCCCGCAAGAGTCCATGCTGTGCGTTTGTGGGCTTTTTTTAGTTGCTGTAGGGCAAGTCTTGCTGTTAGGCTCATACCTGCACCTCGTTGTGTTGCACTTCGTTGTGGGTTAGACCGGCGGCTTGGCTGTGTATCGCTTGTTGTCTGTTGTTGGCCGCCATGCTGCCCCCGGTTCCTTCATCGCGTAGGATTAAGCCGTCGCTTATTGTGATTATTCTGTCGGCCATTAGGGCGATTTTTTCGTCGTGGGTGATTAGAATCAGAGTCTGGTTGAAGCGGGTGTTGGCAAGGGTCAAGAGCTCTAGCACCTCGCGGCTAGATTTGCTGTCTAGGTTGCCTGTTGGCTCGTCGGCAAGTATTACCGCGGGGCTATTTATCAGTGCCCTTGCGATACTTACCCGCTGCTGCTGCCCGCCGGAGAGCTGGCTTGGAAGGTGCTTTGCGCGGTTGGTCATTCCTGTAAGGTCCAGTAAGTCTTTTACTGTGGCCTCGCTTGGTTTACGGTTATCCAGTAGGTATGGAAGCATGATGTTTTCTTCAGCTGTAAGGGTGGGTATCAAGTTGTAGAATTGGTATACCAGCCCCAGGTTTCTGCGGCGGAATATCGCAAGCTTTGACTCGTTCATTGCAAAGATGTCTTGGTTGTCTACGATTACTTTGCCGCTTGTTGGCCTGTCTACCCCGCCAATCATATGCATAAGCGTTGACTTGCCGCTGCCGGACGCGCCTACTATTGCCACAAACTCGCCTTTTTCTACGCTAAAACTTACACCTGCTAGGGCGTTGACTTGGTTATCGCCTTTGCCATAGGTTTTGATTAGTTGATGTACTTGGATTATGCTCATGTGAAATCGTCCTCTCATGTTGGTTTGAGATTAGTATATCTTGGTTTTGTGACTATACGGTGACAAACATTGCCTAGCTTAGTGACAATTTAGTCATAAACATACTTGACGCATATTGATAAACTGCATACTATTGCAGCATCTATATATAAAGAGGTGACCAAATGGCAAACACGGCATTTATACATGTTGACATAGACGAAGATGTAAAACAAAAGCTGACCGTCTTTTCGCCGACTTGGGCTTTGATACCGCTACAGCAATAAGGATTTTTCTTAATCAATCCATCCGGCGTGAAGGGATGCCTTTCGAGATTGCAAAACCATCACCTAATGCCATAACCCTTGCAGCGATGCTGGATGGCATGGAGATTTTACCAAAGACCTATAATAGTTTTAGCGAAATATTAGAAGAGATTGACGCAGAGATAGCCAAAGAGGAAACCTATGAAGATTAGGCAATCGGCAAGATTTAAGCGCGATTTAAAAGCAGCGCGTAAGCGCGGCCTAAATATGGACATGCTTGACGCTGTTTTAGGAGACATTATAAGGAGGCCAACCATGCCAAACTACAACCTATATTGCCCAACCTGTGAAAAGGAACACAATATCCGCGCATCTATGACCCAAAAAGCAGAAAAAACAATCCCTTGCCCAGACTGCGGCTCTTTTGACCTGGAAACGGTGTTTAAAGCAGCACCGGCATATGTAAAAGGCTCTGCGCCAACAGCCTGTCAAAATAGTGCAAGCTGTGGCGCAAGATGTCCTCATGCGTCTTAGTTAAGCCTCAAGCGCGATATAGTATATTTGTGCCGCCATCGGCACAACCTACATATATGATGAATAAAAATAAAACTTCAAAAAAATGGGTGCTGCCTATTGGCATAATAACCGGCCTTGCTAACGGCCTATTTGGTGCGGGCGGCGGCACAATTTTAGTCCCTTCCCTTGAGCGGTTTAAGCCACTTGAGACTCACAAAGCCCATGCAACGACTTTGGCGGTGATTCTGCCCCTTTCTGTTGTAAGCGCGTTGATTTATGTCTGGGGGGTGGATGTTAACTGGCCTGCGGTTGGTTTTGTTTCCGCGGGCGGGGTAGTTGGCGGGGTTATAGGGGCTCGTGTGCTTAGTAAAATATCTGCTGGGTGGCTTAATATTATTTTTGGGCTGTTTCTTGCTGCCGGTGGCGTTAGGATGTTGTTTTCATGAGTTGGTTTGTGTATGTAATTGCCGGGTTTTGCTCCGGCATTGTGTGCGGAATGGGCATCGGCGGCGGGATTATTCTAATACCCGCGCTGACGATTTTCCTTGGGATGGAGCAGCAGGCTGCGCAAAAAATCAACCTGCTGTACTTTATACCAACGGCGGCAATTGCCCTTCGCACTCATGTTAAAAAGGGCAATGTGGAAAAAACCGGGATGTTGCGCCTTAGCCTTTATGGGCTTGTTGGCGCGACTGTTGGGGCATTTGTTGCCATAAATATTGATGGTGGCTATCTGCGGAAGGGGTTTGCAGTGTTTTTGCTGTGCATGGCAACGTATGAGATCACTAAGGGATATCGAAAATGGAAGGGTTCGACAGAAGGGTAGGTTTACCTGGAATCGGTATCAAACTCCGGCAGGACAATATCTACAGGCATATTGGTTATCTGCCCAAAGTACGCATTAAGCACTTTTTCAAGAGACGTCTTAAAGTCGTGTCGCGCGGCACCTTCAACCGATTGCAGCACTACTTCGCAGTAAAAATCCTCGCCAATATACACCCTTACACTACCCATGGTTTGCCCCGGTTCGAATGGGGCTTTCATTGACACCGGAACAAATTTTTCTACGGATAAATTCGCTTTTTCATTTGGATTAAGCAGAATTTTTACGCCTTCGCTGTAGATATACTCCACGGATGTGCTTCTGGAGCGGGTTACGGGCATTTCTCCTGCAATCTCGTCGGCGGTGATTATTATCTCATACATATAATTGTCAAAGCCGTAGCTTAGCACTTTTTTGGTGTCTACCCATTTTTGCGAGCGGCCTTTATCGCCCCAGCCGCTTGCAAGCACAACGGAAATAAGCTGCATCCCGTCCCGTTTTGCGGCACCAACAAAGCAATGGCCGGCCTTGTTGGTAAAGCCGGTTTTGACGCCGTTTGCACCCTTAAACTCTGAAAGCAGGCGGTTTTTGTTGTTCATTGTATAACTGCGCTTGTCGCTTTTAAAGCTGGCGGAGGCGGTGTTTGTAAGCTCTATAAAGCCCGGCACTGTGAGGGCGTAGCGGGTTATTATTGCAAGGTCATAGGCTGTGGAGTGGTGGTCGCCTTTATCAAGGCCGCTGGGTGTTTCAAAGACAGTGTTTGTTGCGCCAAGTGTATGGGCTTTTTGTGTCATTTGTGCGCAAAAATCCTCAACTGTACCGCCTAGGTGCTCGGCAACGGCAACGGCGGCATCATTACTTGATTCCAGCATTAAGGCAAGCATTAGATCGCCTAGTCTTATTTTTTCCCCCGCTGTTAGGTTCATTTTTACCTTTGGGGCGGCGGCGGCTTTTTTTGAGACTGTTACGGTCTCGTTCATTTTTCCGCTTTCAAGTGCAAGTATTGCGGTCATTATTTTGGTTGTGCTGGCCATTGCCATTGGCTTGTGATGGTTTTTGCCCCATAGCACGCGGCCTGTTTCCGCGTCCATTAAAATTGATGCGGCGGCGTCTACGGTTGGGGAGATTATTTCGCTTTTTTCGGTATTTTCTGCTGATGTTTGTAGTGCTGGTGTAAAGAACATTAGTGATAGTAGGATTAGTAAGGTTTTTTTCATTTGTGCCTCCATTGAATGTGATGGGTTAGGTTTATTCATACCTTTTGTCGTTTTGGAAAAAGGTTTCTAAACCCAGTGATTACATGAAAGTATTGCCTTACGAATAGTCTTTGTGTTTTTAGCAAAAATATTACTTTTACCATTTCCAGTAACAGGTCTTATACGCAAATGCGAAAACACTAACCTCCTCAGAACTTTTGCTTCGCAAAAGCGGCTATGCCGCCAGATTTCTTTCCGGTTCTCTCTGTCGCCAAGAATGCGCTTGAAGCGTGCGCGTTTTGGCTCGTCGTCGGTAACTGTTTTCAGCATTTCGTATATGTGGTATTCTTCATAAAAATGCGGTTGCGCAAGGAGGCATACATATGCTGACAACAGATATGCACGAGCTTAGGCAGATAATCGACACAGAGCACGCAGACCCTCATCATATTTTAGGGTTGCATGAGGTAACGACCAAGGACGCTGTTTTTAGCATTATCCGGGTTTTTAATCCACAGGCTGCTTCGGTTGAGGTGTTTTTCCCTAATGAAGACCGCGACACCAAAGAGTTAAGCACATTGGAGCCATCTAATGCGGACAACCCTAGCATTGTGAAACGGTTTGCAATGGAAAAGATACACGCCGCTGGTTTCTTCACCTTAATACTAGATACCCCGCCAACCACCCGCTACAAGCTGAAAATAACCAATAACACCGGTGAAACCTGGGAAACTTGGGATCCGTACTCCTTCGCCCCGGTTTTGTCAGAGTTGGATTTATATCTCTTTGGCCAAGGCACCCACTATCAGATTTATGACAAGCTTGGCGCAAATATTGTCACAATTGACGGCATTGTTGGCGTACATTTTGCTGTATGGGCACCCAACGCGCGGCGCATAAGCATCGTTGGCGATTTCAATGGCTGGAACGGTCAGCGTCACCCAATGCGCAGCATGGGTTCAAGCGGCGTTTGGGAGCTGTTTATTCCTGGGCTTGCCAATTACGACCGTTATAAATTCGAAATAAAATCCCATACAGGCGCGTTTTTCACAAAGGCCGACCCCTATGCCCGCTTTGCAGAGCATCGGCCAAACACCGCGTCAATGGTCTATGATATCAGCGGCTATACATGGAAAGACGATAAGTGGATGGCCAACCGGGATAAAAACCACCCAATAAACGGCCCGATAAATGTATACGAACTACACCCAGGCTCTTGGCGGCGCGCGGGCGGCGACCGCTTCATGTCCTGGCCGGAACTTGCAAGTGAACTTATCCCATATGTAAAAGACCTAGGCTACACCCATATAGAATTAATGCCCGTAACAGAATATCCCTTCGACGGAAGCTGGGGCTATCAAGTAACGGGCTACTACGCGCCAACCAGCCGTTTTGGCAATCCCCATCAGTTTATGGAGTTTGTAGACGCCTGCCACAATGCCAATATCGGCGTAATAATGGACTGGGTGCCGGCACACTTCCCAAAAGACGCCCACGGCCTTGCACAATTTGACGGCACCGCAGTATACGAACACCACGACCCAAAGCAAGGGGAACATCCAGAGTGGGGGACACTTATCTTCAATTATGGCCGCAGCGAGGTGAAAAACTTCCTTATCGCCAACGCCCTATATTGGATTGAAAAATTTCATATAGACGGCCTGCGTGTAGACGCGGTTGCCTCAATGTTATACCTAGACTACGGCAAAGACAGCGGCCAATGGGTGCCAAACCAGTACGGCGGTCGGGAAAATATCGACGCCGTGGAATTTGTAAAGCATATGAACTCCATCGTTCTAGATTCTCACCCAAGTGTGCTGATGATTGCCGAAGAATCCACCGCCTGGGAAGGGGTAACCCGCCCCATAAAATACGACGGCCTTGGCTTTAATCTAAAGTGGAACATGGGCTGGATGAATGATTTTCTTTCATATATGTCAAAGGACAGCGTCCACCGTAAACATCATCATCATAATTTGA
>Ga0123355_10016755_pt1 | contig 11565 bp, 4 predicted proteins | sample TergutEmb28metaG_3_FD_89872 | JGI IMG/M metagenome (GOLD analysis project Ga0123355, IMG submission 89872) | Embiratermes neotenicus P1 segment gut microbial communities from Petit-Saut dam, French Guiana - Emb289 P1 | ecosystem: Host-associated > Arthropoda: Insects > Digestive system > Gut ...
ATTTCTTGTGGCACAGTTGCAATTTCTTCGCGAATGGAAACTTTCAGATCGTCGACTGTACGAGGTTTTCGAACGTAGACTTTTGATTTGAGATAACCCCAAAGAAAGAAATCGCAGGCAGATATCAAAAACATGCGTTCTTTTTGCGCCACCCTGTATAATGATATTCTCCTAACAACCTGGGCTTGCTTCACTGTTATATTCGATAATCGGTGTATTGATAGCGATGTTAAGACCCTTTAGTATAAATTTGATGTTTGTGTGACCGTGCATCACTGATACAATGATATAACCAGCCAACTAGATGCAACTATAACAAATTTTATTGATAATTACAATCAGCTCAACATGTTTCAGGCTATAATTTCGCACATCCTCAGGAACACTAGACTGTGTTTACAGCTTATGGTATAACGCACCGGCGATGCTGCCGGCTGGTGCCACCAGCAGGCAGCATCGTCGTTGCTTTATACGAGTACCACAAGCTGTAAACACAGTCTAGTGTTCCTGAGGATGGGCGAAATTATAGCTCGAAACATGTTGAGCTGATTGTAATTATCGATACGATTTGTTATTCTGCATCTAGTTGGCTGGTTATATCATTGTTTTCTTTAGTACAATTCGTATAAATGCCATGTTTCAGAGGCTGCAACTAAGGATCACCTGCCGCTCGAGTGTTTGTTTTGGTGGAGCCGCCACCTGTGAATTCACGTACGGAATTTACATGTGTAAGTAAACATGTGCTGCTCAGGAAACAAGGCTAGATGTATAAGAAGGATGTGTGTTACACATGTGCAAAGATTCTTGGAAGCACGTATACCCTGAGACAATTGTGTCATCCTTATTCAGTCGTTCTCTGGGTCGAGCTTCAGTCAGTAAGGTCCACCCGCTCTTGCTTATGAAAACTGTAATTCGCCCTTAATATCGCCAGGCTACTTTAAGGCTCAGGTTACCCTCGGTCATTGTGCTACATATACCTAAAGAAACAGAGAGTCTTCACAACTGCGTGTGTGTTCCTCGGACGCAGACGCATGAGACGCTAACAGACGGCAGTAAATTTTGTAACTTCCTTCTGTGAATGCCGTGGCTCAGTCGGCGGCCTCTCACCGCGGAGGGTCGAGCCCAATCCCAGGCCAGCTCATGTGGGATTTGTAGGACAGGTTTTTTTTCTCGGAGTACTTCTGTTTTCGGGCACGCGGTGGCGCAGTTGGTTGAGGCACTGCGTTACAAGTCGGAAGGTCGCGGATTCGATTCCCGATGGTGCCATTGGAGTTTTTCATTAACATACTATGGCCCTGGGGTTCACTCAGCCTCTAACAGAAATATTTCCTGGGGGTAAAGGCAGCCGGTGCGTAGGGCTGACAACCTTATCACCTTCATGTGGCGATTGTCTGGAAATCTTGGAGCCTCAATCTCCTGGAAACCCCTAGGCCTGCCCAGGCCTGTAATGGGATTGCTTTATCTTTACTTCTGTTTTCACCTCTCACAGTTATTCGTTCAAAGGTCCATATAATACACACGCCTATTACAGAAGCTGTTTTTTTCTCAGCAAGTGACCTAATCATTAATTGAACAATTTTCTGTTTGTCTTTTAATTTGCCGAAAGTTTTCTGTGTACCTCGAGTGTCAGTTTAACTTTTTGTGTTTCAGACGCCATGCAGTCGTTTTAGGGAAACTTGCGCAGTGCGTCACTTTAGTGTAATATTGCAGTCTTGTTGTTTAATGTCACAAGGCATCGGTTTCCAAATTTGCTCGTTTGGAGTTCAAAGGAATTCACGAATGACTTCCAGGGAATTTTGGGGAGCCCTTGTTAATGGCGAATTGCAATTTTGCTGAATCACCTTACTGTTCTCAATAATTGATGTTCTTAATTAATCCTTTGACGCCTAAAGACCCCTATAGTGGTCGTACCGCACCGCTAACCTCTAAACGTTGCATTTTATATACTTATTCAACAAATACAGGTACTGAATATTTTAAGCATGGTACATACTCTCCTTTTTTTCTCTTCAAAATGCAGTTTGTTTCATAATTCTAAAGTATTTGGTTCCTGTATTATTCACATTTCATATACAGGGTGTGCTAAAATTTAAAAAAATAATTCCGGCCCCAAAATGTTAAAGTAGAAGTTGGCATTCGGTGCGCTGTGCCGCTCGTGAGCTAGTTTATGAAACATCCTGTAGAACAATGTTTAAAAAGTTTTGTTTGTTTTTGGCGCAACAGCCCCCCAGTGGGCCAAAGCCTTCTCATTCACGAGATTTCTACATCACACACAACGACGCACCACAGTCGGTAGGACTTCTCTGGACGAGTGATCAGCTCGTCACAGAGACCTCTCCCTGACAACACACAACACTCACAACAGACATCCGTGCCCTCGGTGGGATTCGAAACCACAATCTCAGCAGGCGAGCGGCCGCAGACCCACTCCTTAGACCACGCAGCCACTGGGATCGGCAATGTTTAAAATGTAACCCAAATATATTGCTTAACTTGTGGGTCGTCAGACAACCAAACTACAGTACGCTCTAATTTGTATAATATATTTTGTACCGTCAGTACACAACATACATTAAGACAAGATGCAATAATTGCAATTAGGTTATATTGGCTACATGTTTCGGCCGTAAAAGGCCATTTTCAGGCCAATTAGGAACAATATTAAGGTACAGTAAAAGTAGAGGGGACCGCAGTGGCACAGTGGTTAAGGTGCTGTGCTACAAATCGGTAGGTCGCTGGTTAGATCCCAGGTGGTGTCTGTGGATTTTTCATTGACATAAAATCCTTCCGATCACACTATGGCCCTGGGGTCTACTCAGCCTCTAACAGAAATGAGTACCGGGAGTATTTCCTGGGGGTAAAGGCGGCTGGTGCTTAAGGCTAACAACCTACCGCCATCCTGCACCGTTGTCACGAAATCTGGGAACCGTAACTTCCTGGAACCCTCTGAGCCTGTCCAGACCTGTAACGGGACTGCTTTACCTTTTTTACCTTTACCTTTACAGTAAAAATAGTACTCAATGGTATCCCATTTCGTTCATGTTAAAACTTGATAAAATATGAAAATTCTTACTTATGATTAAAGCAAATGAGTAATAAGGTAAAATGATGAAGTGTGAGGCCCGAATACAGTACCTGAAGATTTAGTTTTACCATTTTATCTTATAATTCATCTGCTTTAATCATCAGTAAGAATTTTCATATTTTATCGTATTTTAATGTGAACGCAATGGGATCCCGTTGAGTACTATACCTTAATATTGTTCCTAATTGTCCTGAAAATGGCCTTTTGCGGCCGAAACATGTAGCCAATACAACCTAATTGTAATTATTGCATCTTGTCTTAATGTATGTTGTTTATTGACAGTACAAAATATATTACACAAATTTGATAATACACAATGGGATGGCCTCTCTCAGATTTACAGTAAACTCTACTTCAAGCCAACGAATTCTATTTAGTTAATTTCGGCACTTCAACCGAAATCACACCGACTACAATTTCGTTCCACGCCAGTCTCTTTTTTACTGTACGTATGAACTGACAGACGCGTTTCGACCACACAATTTCAACATCAGTGTCGTCTTCTGCTACCTGTCTACTGTCTACTGTCTACGCCAGTCCAATGTCACTGTTTCTCACCGCGACTTATACACGTGTCTAAACATTAAGTATAAAGTATCTGTCGGTGTCAATTTTGAAAATTTCGAATCTCAACATTTGAAATATTTTATATCTTTCCTTCCTGAACACCCAGTTGAGTTGTATATCTAAAAACTGTTGTATTTGTGCCCTGTTTTTTTACTTAACACTTAAATAAAATTTATTTTATTATACTTTATTTAATTCATTTATTTTCTGATATTCTCGAATTTGTATCTACTTTCGTACGCACTGTCTTATCAATGAAAGGTTCAACGACGCTGTCCGTATGTACTTCGTCTTCATACGCCGTATCTTTCCTGACGTGGTTCACTCCAATTTCTCCCTTTTCTCTGCCTGCGTGTGGTCGTATTGGCGTTGTCTGTATGTTGCCCTTGTAGCTATATGTAAACATATAGCTACAACGGCACTGCAGCATACATAGCAGTCTGCAGCGTTTGGTACTTACGACCAGTATTGGTTACTATCGTCCCTATAGACTCTGCTTATACCTACATTGCATGTTCAGGTAGGAAAGATATAGCTTTTAATATCAAAATCTGCCGATCCCAGTGGCCGCGCGGTCTAAGGCGTAGGTCTACTGAGATTATGTTTTCGAATTCCACCGGGGGCATGGACGTTTGTCTGTTGTGGGTGTTGTGTGTGTTGTCAGGTAGAGGTCTCTGGGACGAGCTGATCACTCATCTAGAGGAGTCCTACCGACTGTGGTGCGTCGTTGTGTGTGATCTAGAAACCTCGTGAATGAGGAGGCCCTGGCCCACTGGGGGCTGCTGCGCCAAAAACAAACACACAAACAAATATTAAAATTTAAAATCTTGACGAATCTATGTTTCTGGCGTCTTCGAAAAATTGCGGAAAACGACTACTACTGTCGTTATGTCTGTCTGTCCGTCCGCATGGAACAACTCGGCTACTACGGGATGGATTTTCATGAAATTTGATATTTGAGTATTTTTCGAAATTTTGTTCACAAATTTTCAACGTTCATTAAAATCTGATAATAATGACGAGTACTTTATATGAAAATCTGTGTACTTTTATGATAATATCTCGCCGAATTCTTCTTACAATTAGAAATATTTCAGACAAAATTGTAGAGAAAAACAAACACACATTTAATGTCCAATGACTTTTTCCCGAAAATTGTCCCGTTTATGATGTAATGTAGAAAAATAGGGTACAACCAAACAGGGCGCAGATAACGGCGCATGCGCTGTACATGCCGGATAATTAAGACGAGAATGCAGACGCACTCTCATAATGTGTAACACTTATTGCTTCATCACGGCAGTAATTCTTAAGCGAACGCTGCCCAATTATCCTTTATAGGTACATCGCCTGTCATATTTATAAAGTTCTGAGTACATACGAGTTTTATCCCACTACGAGCACAGATCTTTTTCTTCTCCGAAACGTCCAGACCCCCTCTGGGACCTATCAGGCATCCTATTCAAAGTGTACCGAGGGCCATTTCCCCGCCTTAAAGCGGCAGGGGCGCTACTTTGGCCACTCACCTCCCAACTGGTTCCGAGGATGAGAACTGACGGAGCTATTCATCCATTCCCCCGTTTTGACTTCATGACACATACAAGGAAAACTGTACTTTTGACGTACGTATGTGACTTGCGTATACAAACTGGCGCTGGCGTAGATAGGTTGATGAACACACTGATCATAACTGTATGACGTCGAAACACATCTTGTAATCCTTACATAAAAATGGTTGCAATAAAACTATTGTTTGTGTGGTATTGTTTGTAGTACTGTGAATGAATCATAATGCAAAAATGTAAGACAAATATGTGTTTGGTTGGTCTGGGATGTCAGTTTTTTTTTTTAAAGAAAAATTCTTTGCTTAAGAAAATTTTGGGATACGTTGCATTAGTGCACACGATCACGAATTTTCGGATTTCACAAAACCCCGGAACTGCAAGACTAACTTTGTCACTATTAGGTTTTTCAAAATGGACACATCTCTATTCATTCCACCGTGTTACATACTTGTATCTGTCCATCTACTGTCGATGCTTTATATAAGAAGTTATTACAGAGTCACTCAATGTAACACCAAAAAGTATTTATGTTACACGTTGTAATTAACTTTATAGTTGTTCGAAACTCTAAAGTAAGTTCTTAGAACTTCTCTGGCGCCGGCAACTCGGTCCACATCTGTATTCTCCTACATTACTGGGATGTAATTGCGCGGTCTGAGGCGTGGATCTGCGGCCGCTCACTTGCTGAGATGCGGGTTCAAATCCCACCGGCGGCATGGGTATCTGTCTTTTCTTAGTGTTGTGTGTTGTCAGGTAGATGTCTCTGCGTCGGGCTGATCTCTCAACCAGAGAAGTCCTACCAACTGTGATGGGCCTGAGTGTGATCGGGAAGCCTCGATAATGAAGAGGCCCTGGCCCACTGGGGGCTCTGGCGTCATGTGTCCAAATGTCCTTTATTTGTTATTATTTTACAAGTGATTTTTTCGTGATACTGAATGATCTTTGCCTTTCCTACTTTAATTATGAATCTATCGGCATTTATTCAAATATTCTCCAAAACACCCTTCCGCAGTCTTAGTAACTGACCAACGTAATGCACAAAATTTTGTTTTATAATAAGTTGATTATATTCATCTACATGTTTCGAGCTGTATGCACTCATCATCAGGAGGCAAAAATTGTATTATACAGCATCTGGTATCGTCACACCTGTAGGTGGTCGTCCGGTGCACAGGTTGAGAGAAGGCTCTCACAACTTATGCACCGGACGGCCACCTACAGGTGTGATGATAACAGATGCTGTATAATACAGTTTTTACGTCCTGATGATGAGAACAATAGTGCTCGAAACATGTAGGGGAATATAATAAATTTATTATAAAACAAGATTTTGTGCATTAAGTTGGTCAGTTACTAAGATTATACTGAGATGCACGGCCAGCAAAACATCAAACCCTTTCGCAAATTTTTACGCAGTTTTTAGGAATCGACTTGTCACTAAATCCTCTATTGTTATGGCATTACCACAAGATTTACTTGGGGGCACGCGGTGGCGCAGTTGGTTGAGGCACTGCTCTACAAACCGGAAGGTCGTGAGTTCGATTCGCCGTGGTGTCATTGGAATTTTTCATCATATAATCCTTCCGGCCGCACTATGGCCCTGGGGTTGACTCAGCCTCTTACAGAAATGAGTACCAAGAATATTTCCTGGGTGGTAAAGTCGGCCGGTGCGTAAGGCTGAGAACCTTAGAAACTTCATGTGCTGAATGTCTTGAAATCTTTGAGCCTCAACCTCCTGGAACCCTCTGGGTCTGTCCAGGCCTGTAATGGGATTGCTTTACTTTCACAAGATGTACTTACGTACATCCGTAACGGTCCGCAACATTACACGCCCCACGTAATGTGACCCCAGCCGTGTATCTGCTGTTCGGTAACCTTTCCGTTTATAAATCCGAGTCCCAAATACCCCAATATCTTATCACTAGTTGTTCCACCCTAAATTTTGTTTTCTAGTATTATTTCCATTTTATGCAACTAATTTCGTTGATAAGACGACACTCGCTAGTCTGGTGTCAATAAATTGTCCATATTATGAAAAATCAATTTTTTTTATTAACACGAGAGGTAAAGCTGTAACCTGCCGTGAAGGCACAGAGAGGGAGCAGCGGTATAGCTCTACTCTTTATTTAAGTAACACACCAACAAATACACATATATAGTCTTTAATTATCTAAAATTTACATTAAAACACTTAAAACGCTCCTACGTGTTTCGATCATACGATTATCCTCAGGGAGCATATTTTGTTCCTTGCTAAAGTTATAGTTCAAAAACACTCAGTGATTTACTTAGTTATATTAATTTGGTGCTGCGGCAGCATGTCTGTAAACAAAAATAAGTTTACTAAATAGAATGTTAAGGCAATATAGCAACAATTCAATGTAGTAAGAGTAATTAGTACAAAACAAATAATTCGGCCATATTGGCTAGAGCTTAAGTTGTACATTTTAGACTATTAAAGATTGTATATGTGCATTTGTTGGTGTGCTACTTAATTAAACTACAAAATTCGTGGTTAACGCGACGTCCCGGTTGCTTGACGCCTGGGAAAGGGACACGGTATCCCTTTTATAGGAAGTTGGGTGGGCCCCAGGTGCGGTCTGGATGGGTGCGGAAAATCTCGCCCCCACCGGGATTCGATACCCGAACCGTCCAGCCCGTAGTAAGTCGCTATACCGACTGAGCTATCGCCGTCCAATACACAGGTCCTCTTAACTCTTCCTGTCCGGAGCTATACGAGTCCAATCTACCTCACATGTTGTACCTCTAAGATACAATTTAGTAATATCCTGTCATCTGCGTTTAATTCTTAAACCTTTTCCCTTGTATTCGGTGTTTCTGACTGAATCCCGGCATGCGTTCCTCACATATCCCATGCCTGTTACATCCCCAAATCGCATCTTGCTGATTCCATGTTTTGATCCTCTGAACTGCTTGTTTCAGTTACTGTCAACATACCGGTGACAGAGCCACTGAAGATCAGCCACTAAAGAATGGCCGTTTTCCGAATAGAGTTCTGTTCCTAGTAGGAACAATGATTTCTCTGTCACCCACCCCTCTAGATTGTCTCACCATCTCACCCCTTTTCCTCTCCAGTGACTTCTGTCTAATCCAAGACATTACACTATTTCAGCAGCTCACGCACTTTCCTCCACGCAGTAAATAATGCATTTGGCACGTAACGTGTATAGCTTGATACATAGTTAACATGTTTGCTGAGGTTTCAGAAGAGTTTATTCTCCACATCTTCAGAATTTATCAGTCCAAAACTTCTTGTATTGCCATTCAGCCATTCGAAGCTTACTTACTTACTTACTCCATGGTGCAGTCTTTCTTGAGAAGCTAACTGGTTTGCAGCTAGTCAAGAAATTCCCTGCATTTCACGGAACCCGAAGGTTCATTACCACACTCACAAGCGTCCGCCACCCGTCTCTATCCTGGGCCAGCCCAATCCAGTCCATATACCCACATCCCACCTCCTGGAGATCCATTCTAATATTATCCAACTATCTACGCCTAGGTCTCCCCAGTGGTCTCCTTCCCTCCGGTTTCCCCATCAAGACCCTATACAACCCCCTCTCCTCATCCATACGCGCCACATGCCCAGCCCATCTCATCCTTCTCGATTTTATCACCCGCACAGTATTGGGTGAGGAATACAAATCATTTAGCTCCTCGTTATGCAATCTCCTCCATTCCCCCGTTACCTCGTCCCTCATGGGTCCAAATATTCTCCTCAACACCCTATTCTCAAACACCCTCAGCTTCCTTTCCTCCCTCAATGTTAGCGACCAAGTTTCACACCCATACAAAACAACAGGCAAAATTATATTTCTATATATCTTGATCTTTACATTTTTGGATAGCAACCTGGAAGACAAAAGATTCTGCACCGAATGATAGCAAGCATTTCCTGGCCTCAATCTACTCTTAATTTCTTCCGCAATAGAGTTTTGATTTGTTAAAGTTGTTCCCAAATATTTAAACTCTTCCACCCTCTCGAATTTCTCTTATAAGTAAAGGTTAGTGACTTAAGTCTCTTTGTTATACGAAACACGTGTTGGACTTCTTACATCCTGATAACTGTCCCTTTTAAGATGAACTTCTATACCCTGTCTTTGCAATCCTCATTTGACCAGTTTCAGTTGTTTGTTTACGCATTTACATACGAAACTGGTTAGCTGACACATTTAGGTGGGATTCTGTGTTTCTGCCGATGTATTCACTACGACTCATGGATAAACATAGTTTTCATATTTTCAATAGGCCGCCTTGTAAAAAAATATATTACAGGTCTGTTACTACAAACAAGCTTCAAAACAAACACACACGAAGAGAACTTGGATCTTTCCCGTTATGACCCCCACCCCAACAAACACTTTTTTTTTTTGCTTCTAAGGATAATATTCTAACAGAGAAAGAGATAGCTTGACGTATAACCCAAGCCCATGCCGTAAGGCGGGAAAGAAACACACATGACAGGGACAGACTAATCTGACGTCTGATCTGTGCCCTTCTCGAATGGCAACACAGTGGTGAGGTTGTAACAGGCATGGCCCGAAAACTCTCAGTGCTTATAAAAAAGTGCCTCAATTTAAAAAATGAACATATATAACAGAAGTAGAAGATGAAAAGTATCTTTAAGTGTATTTGAAAAGAAGAGTGGTGACTATAAACCTGCTCCTTATCTAATGTCAGTGCAGGTAGGCAAAACAGTGTTATTACTTATAGGACGAGTCCAGTTTGACGTGAGTGATTGCATCAGACACTGTCGTTGCGCTGTTCAATGGCAGATACCACCGATCGTGAAATCTGTTGAGAGTCCTCGAGGAAATGTCTGTGGGTAGTTGATTGTCTACTCTTTCAACTGATTCCATAAGAACACGCCAAAGGAAATTAAAAGTAAATTTCTCCGTTGAAGGACCTTAAGCTTTCTTCTCACTTCACGTAATCTTACTACTTCTTTTAAATCGATGACACGCGAAATTTTAATTAGAATTAACCCTTTAAACGCCGAATTAAATCCAATCTTCCATTTGCTGGCATTATTAGGAGCTCACCATATTCTCCACGTTAGCAGGATAAGGGTTAATGGCGATAAGAACCTGCCTAGTCGGTTAGGTTCCGCGTTAGCGCGGATGTCGTGTTCACGGAAGAACCAAATCATATTTTTCGCCCATAAAAATTGTTTTTTGTGGGCGAAATTCAAGGAAGCGTCATTGAATTGGGCGTTGTTGCTTCTGGTCCAGCTCCTTAAAAATTCACCATACCTGATCATCTGTCCGTTCAGTTGATTCAGAATAGTTACAATTGTCTAGGCCTTCTTTCTGAATCTGAAACAGTCGACACGCGAAGATCAAGTTTATTTGTTGTTTGTTTCTGGGTTTATGAATTTAATAAAGCTGTATGTATTGAATTAGTCTCACAGTATCGGATATCATCATCATAATCATTGTTATTATTAACGAAGCAAGTGTGTGTTGTGCCACAATGATCACGGGCTGGAACTGTGAACTCTCTTGGTTATGCGCAACACCTCGGAAAGCAAAAATAAGTTTGTACAACCAGTGCTGCAAACCTAAATTAGAAACAAAATATCAAATATTTCGCCTCATTATTCAACGTCCTAAAACTTCTCTTATTTCCTCCCACTTAGGTCCTCACATCGTCCTCAGTACCCTATTCTTTCAACCACTGTCACTGTCCTCTACAAGTGACAAGACAGACCGGTTGTCACAACCACACTCAACAACAACAGCAAACCTTACACTTCTTGCTGGTTCACTCTTTATGTAGAGTGATATGTATGTGCTTATGTGTGTGTGTTTGTGTTTGTGCATTTGTTTGTGTTTTGTATATGTATTTGTGTGTTTTTTGTATGTGTGCATTTGTGTGTGTTTGTGTGTTTTGTGTGTGTGTGTATATGTGTGTTTTGTGTGAGTGTGTGTTTGTGTGTGTGTATGTGCATTTGTGTGTGTTTGTGTATGTGTTTTGTGTGTGTGTGTGTTTGTTTGTGTGTGCATTTGTGTGTGTGTATTTGTGTATGTGTATGTGTGTTTTTTGTGTGTTTGTGTGTGTTTGTGTGTGTGTGTGTGCGTGTGTGTAAAACTTCAGTTCCTACCCAATACGGAAGAATTCCGTCCCACTATGGAGGATCACACTCTTAATGTTAAGGGAAATAATTCGTAAAATCCTGCAATATTGTGTGAATCATATAGGAAAGACATAAATGCGTTGCGTAGAGAAATGCAGTCTTTAAGCATTACATCAGGTGGCACGTCCATTTACTGCAGGGATTTACAGGAGTACGTGAAGGACCCAATTAGGTCCTACAATAAGCCCAAATTA
>Ga0123355_10016756_pt1 | contig 11565 bp, 8 predicted proteins | sample TergutEmb28metaG_3_FD_89872 | JGI IMG/M metagenome (GOLD analysis project Ga0123355, IMG submission 89872) | Embiratermes neotenicus P1 segment gut microbial communities from Petit-Saut dam, French Guiana - Emb289 P1 | ecosystem: Host-associated > Arthropoda: Insects > Digestive system > Gut ...
CAAGAGATATATATATATATATATATATATATATATATATATATATATGTATATTCATGCATGCGCGTGCACACACACACACACACACAAAAAAACTTTGATATTTTACATTCTCACACTGATAACTCTTATAATCATAGTTTTCTGAGATGCCGGTTTTGTAACACCTCGGTATAGCTACAAAAACCAACAAAGCATACTGTAAAATGTATTGTTCCCTCTGTTCATCCATCACAATACCAACATGCCTCCTAAATCACTTTATAGTCAGATTTAATGGATCATCTTTTCATCTCGCTCCATGCTATATAATGCGAAGGTAAAAGCGAAAATGTTAAAATTTATGAGGACCAAAGATCATCACATAACAGGCTGATTACGCTGGGGAGGCTAAGGAGTTTCTGATCAAAAGAAAAGTAGGGTCAACAATTTTATTCCATTACACAAAGTTTAATTTTACTGATGAGAGAGTCAGTAACCAAGCAGTTACATGCTGCTCATATAATACTGCTTACTTCATGTCACTCAACTTATAACAGGATGACAGCCTTCCCATACCATCTCCACACCTTCCACATAAGTATGTACATCCTTATACACCCATGCTAGATATAAAGGATAGAGAAATCCTATGAGAATTAAATCTCTTACATTACAGTTGATCAACCCTATTGATAATTGCAGACTTATCACCATGGCACAAACGGTTTACTTCATGCTGCCCAATTGTACCACATCAGTGTCACATTGAAAGGGAATAAAGTAAAGAGATGTACAGATAACCAATAAAAATAAAACCAAAATAAAAAATAATGGTGTTCTGCCTTTACTCTCTCTCCATATCCTTGCTGTTTCTGCACTTCTTCCAATACAATCTTACCCCAGACAATACCATTTCTCTTATATTTTTTCATATATTTTTCATCCTCGCATATTACTTTCATTTTATCATTATCATTTATATTCTCCCCTGCCTTTCCACTCCCCCATTTCTGTTCTCCATTTTCCATGGTACTCTGTTACTGCTTACTGTTTTTATTGTTTTTACATATATATATATATATATATATGTTCTTCCCCTTTACATTTTAGCTTTTTCCTCCTTTCTATCCCCCATTTTGACTTACACTGTTCCCAGGTTTGCTCTCCTCTAAAGATATTTAATCTACAGCCATTCTGGGGACACAAGATGCCACCCTACTACACCACTCCCATTTGTTTGTTCCTGATCACTCTACAGCCATTTAAGGGACACAAGATTCACTTACATCACTCCCATTCATTCACTCCTCCAAAGATAATCTACAGCCCCTTTTTAGAACACAAGATACCATTAATTTGTAGCATTCTTACTCTTTCCTACAGCACAACTTCTTGCCTACTCTATCCTACATCGATGGAAAATTTTCTAGCTTATTCATCTACCCTAATTGAAGCAGCAGATTCCTCTGAAATGTCAGTACACATTTACCAGACTAGACGGTGTTGCAGCCCACAAAACAATGAGCATCATAGTCACCACAGTGGAAACAAATTTAAAATCATAATAGAATAGGACCCAGTAAGTACAAATTATCCCAAACATAAAGCAAATAAAAATAGTTTATTACATCAATAAATAACTGTTACACTGTAAAATAACAATTGCTGGACATACTTAAGGCGACGTCCATCACACCGAAGCTACACTTCAAATCACCCGTGAAGATTTTCAAATGACCTTCAAAGTGTATCATGTGATATACTGTGCAAAACATGTGTGATGCTTCCAGTACATCTGGTTGCTCTTTTGATATGCGATTATGACAAACGCTCTCTTTCAGATGTCACCTGTTGGTGTGAGAGCTGGAAAGTACATAGGACATGGCAAAGCAAGGCATTCTAGGTTAGTTACATTAACTACATAGACCACAGCTCTTGTAATGCTGAAACCACTGCAATATTTTATGAGACAAAAATAAAAACTTCATCAATAGCTGCATTATTTGCTTTTACAAACTCAAGTTTATGGGCCTCTATATATCAGTTTTAAGAGGGCACCCTGCTGATGCAAATTTGTTTCAAAATCAAAGCCTTTGCAGACATATTAACTAATGGAACCACTTAGCTGACAAAAGAAAACAAACATGGAGATGTGAACCCTATACAGATGCATCATCTTTTGGGTTACTTCTTTCTCGCCATTTTGTATCTCATTCTAATTTGTTTATACTTCTTACAGCATTTCCTTCACATTACAAATGTAAATGAATTGGACACATCCAATGTAAAGATCAAGGCAGGGGACACAGAACAGTTTGTTTCTTTTTGAACATTGTGGTGTTACTTCAGATTCAGCAGACAGTTCAAATATGAATTGTATACAGATGTCATGGAAAATTTTCTTAAACTTAGTCACTTTGCATAAACAGGTACCTTAAAATAAGCAGATCCAATTTGATGCTTGATCACTGACTGTCATCTCATATTCACAATCACCATTAAACTGCCACTAGATACAGGCAATCTTAAATTACAATGAAACTCACAAACTCCAATGTAATTTGTCTATATGTGAAGTATTCAGAACTGTTATGTTACTTTAAATCAGCAGTAACCCAGCAAAGTTTTCATGGCCATACTCAGGTTAAAGTAATATTTTAAAATAATAAGTGCCTGGTTTAAAAGAAAGAGATAAACACACATGCACTTGAGGTGCAGGAATGACCTAATATGCTACAATTCACAATGCACTTGTCAAGTTGCTTTGATCAAGCATGAAGAGAAAAATTGTTCACAGTAACACAGCATTGCTATCCTGATGGTAGCTCCATATCACAGGGTGGTTTGCAGCATGTCCTGAATCTACATGCAAGTGTTCAGTCAAGCATCAGACACTGATAACAGGTGATGCGGATTTAAAAATAAATTCAGACACCAGCAATGGTCAGTAACTGTGACAATGCTTTATAGACACTGGGAAAGATATCTATGCGCCAAGAATGCTTTGCAGTTACAAACAGAGAAACATTAAGTTGCCAGCACTACAAGAATGTATTTCAGTCAACAATGACAATAAATTATGAAAAGCATATAACAATTGGTGTTAATTGTAATAAAAATTGTTATTTTAGTCAAGGTTGTAGTAAAAACATTATCCTCAATCACATTTCTTAAATAGGAAACAGCCAGCAGCGTAAGTTACTTGCCATGTTACTTTCTCAGTAATCAATGCATGCATGTGGAAGTACCTAGGCAAATAAGAAGCTTTTATCACGTGACATCTCAAAAGACCAGTCAGGTACTGAGTTTATTTGGGCATTCAGACCAAGAAAAAATCCCAACACTGCACCAAATATTGGTAACATTTTGTATCTACTGCTTGTGACATATCCAAAGTCTTTGGAGAGTACAGGCAACAAACACACTTATGAAATGTTGCTCTAAATTACACTGTATAATGTTACTTATTTAACGACATGACAAAATTGCATTCTAATTAATGTCACATCAAGAATTGGCATAAGCAGTTATGGTTAAACTGGTTTTATCCGGAGGCATAATTTCAGTTCTTGGCAATGCAAACATAACATCCAGACATCCTTTGTCATGAACATTTGGAACAAAGCATGCAGCCACTAACATATGATCCATTTAAACAGTTGCAAAACTGACAGCTGCATACAACCAGCATTCCTAACCTCGCAAATCAAATAAAATCTATCACATCTCAATTATTACAATATAGAAACAAAACTTCAGATAAATATATACAACTTAAAACAGTCTTAAAAACAGAAATTAAAATTTCTTATAGAAACAACAGAGGTATATGTTTCAATCTCTGCTGCATTCAAGCCCTCTATCTTGAAACATCATCCTCAATCAGTCTTTTAAGTCATAGAAGTTTTTTAAAAAAAATTCTTCTAGCTCTTCTAAAACAATGATTCAATACACCAGTAACAGAAACAAGTTTTGTTACTATCCTATTACAACACCAAAGATAAACCAAATCTTTTGTTGGTTGCAACAAGAGACAATGTTCATCCATGAACAAATGATAATTCCCTGTTGCCATATCTTATCCAAGCCTCATCTTGGCAGTGATTCAGCAAATTGTGTTTCATTTGTGAAGAATAATCTAGAAAGCACTGCTTCAATGAGACTTGCTTAGGAATATGGATCAAATACATTTTCAACACCTTATGACAATACAGAATGATTTATTCATGAATAACCAAAAGTAAACATTTCTACTCTCTGACATTACAAACTCTCCATGAGCTAAATTTTCAACTGCAATCCTAAGGCTTGTGCTGCATACTGTAAAAGGCTCAAAAAGTATGAGGCTATGACATGACATTTCAACAAATATTTTCCACCTGAATAAGGCCCAAACATGAATAAAGCACTCCATATAATCAACAGTTCTACATTCTTTGCCAACTGTTGTCTTGGCCATTGAGATCAGCTGTAATAATCATTAGATATTCTCTCAGGATTCAATTTTGGTTGAATAAAATGTGTATGTGCATTCATAGCACACTGTAAACATGAGATTAGGTTAATGTTATGAATTAACAAAGCTGAAAATCAAAATATGTAATAAAATGTATGTCACTCTCATATTAAACACATTCTCTGGAAGTATGGGTGGAAAAGGACTGTGTTGCTGGCTTCATCTTCAGGACACAAGAGTCAGCTGAGCAGGAAAATGATGTGTGACATACTTGGTGCAGAAACAAGAGGCTGGGAAACTGCATGAGTCAGTGGAAAATCCTGACACTTAAACAGATGTTCTATCAAAGGAACAAACCAGACAAGAAGCAAATAAGTGCAAGTGACATGAGAACCTACAAAACAGTCCAAATCAGGCCAGCAGTTCCCATCAGACTGCTACAGCCCTGGCCCCTGTTTACCATCCTTAATATCACACACATTTTCCAGCTCAGCTTACTCACCTGGAAGAGAGAGGCAGCAGGTTCCTCCAAAACAATGGCAACACATCCCTGTTCCCACAGCACCATCACCCTAAAACAAGCTGAGCAACATTACATTACCGTGAGAGCCTAAAATCAGTAACTCACTCTCAATAACTTGGTGCTCTAACAACATATAAACTCCTTCAATCATGATTGAATCCTGTATATAAGAAATATTTTCACTGAGAGCCAGTTCATCTCAATTTGCATGCACTCAGTCTTTTTCCCCCTGAGTCCACTTTCATGGACAATGAATCCAGTTACACAAACTGCTTCCAACACTTACAGACAAAGCAAAGTGATGTTCTAAAACTATTTTAAACTGAACATTGTAGTTTCATCCGTTTGACCAGTATTCTGAGATGTGTATTTGACAGGCAGTATTTTATTCTGTTGTCAAATATCCTCTAGGCCCAACAACCATAGCATTTCCTTCTACAAACAGTAACAGCTACCCCACTTAAACCACTTTTTAAGAATATTCGTACAGATAATGTTTGTGGATCCCTCCATGCCTACACACTCATAACATGTCAATAACCTTAAGAACAGGTATTGACTTTGTATGTTATTTACATTATGCATGCTACAGAAAAGTATTAAAAAAAATATGAAAAATGCAATACGAGAGCACTCATACAAACAAACAAAATATTAATAATGCTGACTGGTACCTCATATTTCTTAAAAGGAGGTCAAACTCTTCTTAAATGAAACATTTCATTGTATGAATATAATCAAAATTAGGATATTTTACTTATATCCTTTACCTACATTCCACATGAGTTCCTGTTCTGTTATTGTGTCTAAATTATTTTTGTCCTTTACAAGTGGTGCAAGACCAAATCCCTTGCTAGCGTGGCGTGCTGTTAATGAGGGTGATGGAATATGCATATGCATCATTGACTCAATGATGATGGAATGAGAAAAATGAGGTACTCAGAGAAGAACCAGTCTCCAGTGCCACTTCACTGAAGAACACAATCTTTTATGTGTAACAATTTTGTAGTATATGTTTGTCCTTACTTACTGTAGAGCCAGACATTCATATTTATAACATCAAACATACTACAAACATATGCACTTAGTCTCCATCACAAATTCAACTCTGCTTTGGACTTGTTGACTTGAGTCACCACAAAAAGATTACATAATACAATCATCCCTCAACTCATGTCATTCTCCACTTAATATTTTATGCTCCAGACCCAGTATATTAGGCTAAGTGTGCAAATCTGTGCGTACATACGATGCTGAAGATGTCTTCAAGTTGCTGAACTTCCACAATCTCAATCTCACGCTCAACCATCTTGTTGAAATTTGGAAGCAAAGCACCCTTGAAGAAACTGAGGAACTTGAGCCTAAGCCTCACAACAGGACCATGATGGTTCCAAAGTTCAATGCGGGGCTTGGACTCAATGAAGAAACATCAGGGTGTTTAAGGCCACTGATGTGAATAAGCAGCCAGCAGCAACAACTAGACATTTATGAGAATTCCTGCTTGCTAAGAGGAGATTCTGAAAGAGATTAAGTGGCCTTTGTATCACCAGGCTTCAGTGCATGGTTTCTTCAAGGCATCTTCAGGTGCTCATACATTGCCACCTGTATTTCTAGACATCAGAAATGACAATCCAGATGACCTGCCCACTTCAAGAGAAGTACCTCCTCCTTAAATCGTCAATCATATATTTTTGTGACTTTCTCGTAAGTATGAACACATCTTTTTTTCTTTGTCAAAACAGACTGACTGGAAACCTCCCGATTTTACTATTGCATTTACAGCTAAATCTGCCTCAACTAATGTCACCAGTCTTGGAACCACCTACAGTATAACTTCAGGGGATGACTGTATCAGGATGTACTAATATGTCATGAAATTTGAATTTAGTACTACAGGGAGATTTCTGAAGAATTACATCAGTCAGCATGCACACAGATGGTTGGCACAGCATTAATCTCTGTTCTTACATGATACCAGTTCATACATAGTGTTCTATCAACTGATATCCTGGATAAGACTGCATTAGCAATTTGCCATGTCAGTACCTACTTGTAGTATTCAATCAGTTGATACACGTTTCTGTAAAGTATGAGTTATAAAAGTCTTCCCCATTACATCATGCTTTTTCCACTGTGCTTGGATTAACAAGGACATAGCTGGAATATGTTTCGAATACAATGATCCCGCGAATGCACTAAGGCAATGTTTCAAGAAAATTGCCATAGGAAAGGCCACACTTTTTTAGGGGCATAAATAAAATTACATTCACGTGTATACTGTAAAACTATATAACATTCTGAAAGCAAAGAATTCCAGCGTCACAGAGGACACCATCACCGGTTCCACCCACCATTCCAGAAACAATGCACTCCTCTTTAAGATGGAGGTACAGGAGTAAGTAGGGCACGTGAAATGATGGTCGATTGAGTTTTGGTCAGCTGTAAAGTTATCTACTAAGGGACTATCACTGCCATCATCTGTTGGAATTTCCACGGTTATCTTTTATGAAAAATTTAAAAAATTAAAATTGTTTTCCCTCTGCAATAACCATAATTTGTAATAATAAAAATTTTGATGGCCATCTGATGGCATTTTATTTGAATATTATTGGCCCTTATGTTGTAGGGTGGCACCAGTTCACCTAGGGTACCTGTTTCTAGCAGCTATTCTAGTGCTACCCCTGCATCTGGTGGAAAAGAACCAAACAGAGGCCAGCTACAACCTGACTTGCAAAACACTGATGTACTTTCCCATTCCCAAATGTAAATAAAATAAAGAAAATAAATATGAATAGTTTACAACAACAAGCAAATGAAATTTCATGGTCCCCACACCACAGCGAACATGCTGACCAAAAACATTCATCTCACTGGGTATGAACCCTGGCTGCATGCTGCCATCTGAACCATCATAGACAATATATATGCACCTCAGTTTACAGGACACTTGATGGAGTAACACTGATGAATGTGGAAATTAAAATTATATATTGCAAAGAAAAAGTTGTATGTTAACAAACAATGCTTCGGCCAGTAAGCCAAATGCTGTTCCAGTGCTATACTGCAAAAATGGAGCCAAATCAGGGGGGTTCAACATTCCAGGTCCCCTTGCAATGGTAAGAAAGGCTGTTATCAACTGGAAAGTCAGGGATTTGACCACAAGTTAAACTTCTATTCAATTTGTAGTTTGCTTTCCTTGCTGTGTCATCATTGTTTTGCCTTCATTTATATTAATATTTTCATATGAATGCTACAAAACTGTAAAGTAAAAGCACAGCAAAGCTGCCCTGGTGCCCATCATGAAGGCACATGGGCATGGAAGTACAGCTCCACTCATTCTTAAACTTGGCAGTAGATGAAACTGAGTGGTCAGCTTCAAGAACTTGCCACTCTAGCTCCCAATAAAAGAGCCCTTATTACCCACTTAATAAGAAGCTGGGTAAACCCCAGAGCAAGTTAGAATGCTATGGAGTAGAGAAAAATCTCTTGACCCAACCAGGAGTTGCAACATGATTCTCTGGTCAATCAGCCTGCAGCCAAGTCCCTGGTACCACAGTTATAAAAATATGACATAGTGTTTGTATACTCCCTACAAAACAGGTCATTTCTGTGCCTTGTCAGTGTCAACCTACATACATTTTTGCCAATATCTTTGATGAATCAAGGACATGTCTATCTGTGTATGTGTGTACAAATATACATGCACGTGCATGTACCAACATGAATAAACTAATATTCAAATTTAAAACTCATTACCAGTAACTATACACTGAAAACATTTAAAAGTGAAAATATTCAGTATCTGTACATTGGTGTTATGACATTTACACTGTTAGGTTGCTAACATACTTATCAACTTGGTATACCAAACTAAGGTTTACAAATGAGAATGACATGATGACAGAAAAGTAACATACTATTCACAGCCCTACTCTAAAACTCTAATTTCACATGAAATTCATGTCTTACTGACATTAGAAATGTGTAAAAGCAAAAATACATGTTACTTTCTGTGACTGGAAGCAGTCTCAGAAATGGCAGCATACGATGAGTTGGATGTCACCCAACAAACAGTCACAAACAGTAAAGATGAGCAACCCAAACCAATCAACAAAGTGAGGCCATGACAGCATGCTTTGCAAGATCTGAGACTGGGTATTGTCCAAGTATGGATCCAAACTTCGCAAAGACAGAAAGACATCTTAGGCCAGATAACAAACTGTGCTCACACCTCTGGGAGCCAAAAATCCCACACTTCACCCTGGTGAATGTTTAAAGAAATACCACACGCTTAAAAAAGTATACATAGGATGTGTGATGCGTACGATCTTCATAAAATGGCGAGAATATTTCATCATATTATCGTACAGGTTAGTAAAAATCCATACTTAAATTTGGATGAGGCTTCTATAAAAGTCTTGTTTGCTTGTTTTAGCAATAAACTACATACATGCAACATCCAAACATATCTACACAGCACTCTTGGATGACAAGAAGTACATTTAAATTTGAAGTGATGGAAGTTAAAAAAAATTGTGCCATACGTCCACTACCAGCTGTAAAACAGCAACTCACTGAGAATTTAAGAACTTTTGCTTTAAAAATTACATCTGCCTGAAGAAGATTAGAATAATTTTGAAACCTGTGCAGACTATTATGTCATTCTAAATATAACAGAAAGGGTTAAAACCCAAATTACACTTCCATTACATGAGTTGATTTTCACATTCAAATTAAATGTTTTACTTTAAAATTTAGAAAATCACTATAACATGCCACTTCTTGGCCAAGATATTTCTTTAAAACCAAATTTTCTTGCACAAAAATATTACATTCATTCACTGACCTTATGTGGTTTTTATTTTCACTTAGTTAAAAAAAAATCATTGCGAGTAGCATGTTCCAACATTTCTCCGAGTGTTATTCACATCTGTAAACCACCACACTCTTTTGGTATATCCTGTCACTTAGGTGGATCAGCATCACAAAATCCACACACATCTCAATAATACTGATCAACACAGACCTGATGTCCAAACACACTGAGCCTCATCCAACGCCCACTGGTTTTTCCTATCGGAAGTAAGCCTCCAGCATTTCAACAAACAATTTGTTCATGGGTACCTTGCCCTCACGGTGAATACCTGTCCAGTACCGTCTGATAACCTGGTCTGCTTGACGTAAGGATGGCAGGCACAGCAGGAGATGGTTCAAGTGGTATGTTGATGTGTTTGGTCTGAAAACACAAATGGTTGCGATACAAAAGAACAATGGTAGGGACAATCCAGCCCTCTGGCTACTTAAAATAATTTCACCTAGCTCAAGAAAGAATACAAAATTGCTAATGACATGCAGTAATAGGTACATGCATGAAGTACCACCAACGAGAAATTGCCTGAAAGATAGCAGCCATCGTGTGTGTGTGTGTGTGTTTTAATTATTTATTAAACAGCATGCCCCATTACACAGTAATATTACATGCTTTATGTAACCTAAATTTTAGTTAGCTGTCATTTCAAATCTATAAATTCTATGGACTTAACAAATTTTACAAAAAAGTTTACATAATTTTTTATAAGTGTTTCATTCTTTGCAGGCCAATTACCACCAGTGCTTTTTATTTGTTGTATCATCTCATTCCTTTGGTTAATTCATTTATTACACTTAAATATTAAATGGTCTGCAGTTTGTTCTTCTTCTTCACACAGACACATTGGATTATCTATTAGTCCAAATCTGTGTAAGTATGAACTTGTTTTCCCATGTCCTGTTAGTATTGTTGTTAACTCTGGGAATATTGGAATTTTTTGTAGTAACCTGCTCCTCACTGATGGGAAAAAAGCTTTCGTAACTGCCCCCTTTCCCGTATCCATCCACTGCTGTTCCCACATATGAAGTCCGTTGTCTTTTTCGCTTGTTACAATCACGTCTCTTGGTATCTTGTCGTAGACGACTGGTCCCTCTTCTACAGCAGCTTCTTTTGCCAGTCTATCCACCAACTAATTCCCCTCTATCCCCGTGTGTCCTTTTACCCATCCAAAGTGCACAATCCACTTTGAATGTGCCAGTGCAATAAGTTTGTTTCTAATGAGTTCTATCGGGCGGTTCTGTTTAAATTTGTTTTGCAATAAATCCAAAGTTATCTTGCTGTCAGTGTATACTGCAACGCTTTTATCATTGTCTTGTCCATCCTGTAGTTCTTCTAATTTTTCTAAAACTTTTAAAATTGCAATTTGCTCTACCTGATTATTGGAGCAGTGTCCATGCAGTTTAAACTTCAGTTGGTGTACCAGCTTGCCGTTCACAAATATAATCCCTGCTGCCCCCACGTTGTCTCCAATTTTACTGTCATCTGTATACACTTCAGTTGTATACATAATACTATTCCCCACTTCATGTACTGTCGCTATTTCAGCAGGATGTCGCCAGTATCTTCCTTCCAACGGTGCATCATATTCTACATTGTTAATTTTTGTTGCCATATAAGTTTGTACCTTTTCGTCTATAGTTATTTGTATAGGTCGTACTCCAGCTATCACGCAAGAGGCATCGTATGAGACTGTCCAGTATGCTTTAGCTATTTTGATATTCATAAGTCTTTGTA
>Ga0123355_10016757_pt1 | contig 11565 bp, 18 predicted proteins | sample TergutEmb28metaG_3_FD_89872 | JGI IMG/M metagenome (GOLD analysis project Ga0123355, IMG submission 89872) | Embiratermes neotenicus P1 segment gut microbial communities from Petit-Saut dam, French Guiana - Emb289 P1 | ecosystem: Host-associated > Arthropoda: Insects > Digestive system > Gut ...
ACGGGCGTAGTGTTTCCATGTAGTCCAATTCCTTATTGTACTCTTCTACCTTGCCCCGGTAATACCTCAAAGATGTTACAGCCGAGTCGAATTCCTTTTGTAGGTCACTCCGCTTGTCTTCTTTAGCTTTCTTGGTGAATGGGAATTTCATAATTCCTTCCTCCTTTTAGTTTGTGATTTCATTATAAGCTGTGTAAAAGAAACGACCTATGTGGTCGTTTTATTTCTTGAGTTGATGCCTTTGCTAACTTCTAAAGTTTTAACACTTAATTCACAATAAGCTTCCTCACCAAGAACTTGCACCAGACATTCTGCCCCGTGGTCATGCGACTCATCCCATCCATCACGTCTGCCAATTTTGTAGCCGTCTTTAAATCCAGCTCCTCTTTGCCATCCGCCGATGAATCCTCCGAGTGCACACATACCTCCGATTTTCACGATTGATACCCAATTCTCTTTTAGATACTTCTTGATTTCTTTAGCTCGCTTTTTCATATTTAGCGACCTCCTCTCGTTATGTCGTAAGTTTTTGACGCGAACTCGTCCGTACACTACCCAATCCTAAACAAAAATAAAAACCTATGTAAAACAGACGGAACCCCGAGAATATGTCAGAGGTTCCGCCCGTACACTTACGCTGTGAAAAGTTTTTGAAACAACACATCATCCACGATAAACACGTCGTTTTCAAACTCGACAATCCACTGACCCGGTATTACTACACCCGGTCCTGTGAGACTGTTGAAGGTGAAGACGCGCTTCTTCGTTTGTGATGGGCCGGGCACGAGAGCCTCAATTACTATGCGACCTTCCCGACCTTTGCGGTATTTACCGCCACCAGCGTCTATAATCGCTTGCTGGTTTTCTGCGGTAAGTTGTACCGCGTTTACGCGTACTGCGCTGTTAAAACAATACTCGTTCATGGTAGTTCCTCCTTATATTGTCGGTCTAGATACAGAAACCGATATTGACATGTTGGTTTGTAAGGGTTCCAGATGTAAAACTCGATGAGAATCCATTCGCTCCGGAATTAGAAGTGGTTCGTATTCCAGCCCCATTATTGTTGACGGTTCGTTGACTCCAACCTCTAGGCACGCCGTCTATGTCTCTGCGAACTCTACTTTGATTATCGCTGAATATTGGATATAGTGCTCCTAGATTCGATGGCGCCGAACCAGAAGTATTCCCAATTTCATCCATCGATAGATCCCACAGTAAGGCGTTGTCCTCAAAAACAATAGTGTGTCGATTGAATCGCTTCCTAGCCGGTTTTATAACCCTAGCTAGATCCGACGGTAGCGAATTCATTATGACGTTTCTGTAGAAATCGGCTCGATGTGTATCCAACCAGCTTTGCTCAGTCGTTAGGGCTCGATCGTGTACGCGAAATGGCTCAAGCATTACGTTTGCGTGATTGAAAGATATTCGTAGAGGACGTCCGTCCACTCCAACGTCGTGATTAAAACCGGCTATTTGCGCAATCATACGTTCGCCGTTCGAAAAAACATATTCTTTAGTATCGAATATATCCCAATATTCTTCTGGATTATCCACGCTATTAATGGTATCCCAAGAATTTTCGTCGAAGATAGGCGACACATCTTCGATTATTCTTTTTCTCCAAATAATAGTTGGGAATCCGTCTTTAACGCCATATAACTCTTTCAATGGTCGACCGTTTGCGTATAAACTAGTAAGAGTGTCTAAAGAGTCAATCAATTATATCACCTAGACTTTCGTTGGAAATCCATCCGCGATTACCCTCTATGTGAAAATATAACAAGCCCGCTTGGTCTTTACCAGCCATTGGAATGTCGTCGACAGACCCGGCTGGCCCGCGAGGTCCCTGTGGACCCTCTGGTCCTCTTTCTGCCGTACCAAGATCTACCGCTCTCAGCGGGTAAAATTTGACAGATATTCTAAATGAATCTGCGATTAGACGATCTAGATTGGTTCTAGCTAGAACCTCTATTTTGTCGCCTTTACCGATACCCAATACTTCAGTGTCGGCGATTATGTGCGCGCCTTCTCCCATGTCTCCAAGCGGAGATCCGACTGAGCGCCACACCAGTTTCTCTCCAGCAATGAAGACGTTATTTCTAAACCATCCATTGTCTTGAGAGCGAGCTGTGACCATTACCCTTACTCCGCCGTCCGCATCCGACACCCATTCCCCACCTTCGTGGTCCTGCACGTCCAAAACGACAACGCCGTCTGTATAATTCAGAAGGGCTCCAGCTATATCACCAACATCTCCTTGGGGTCCAGGGGGTCCAGGGGGTCCAGGAGGTCCAGGAGGTCCAGGAGGTCCAACTCCCCCACCGCCTCCCGAGGATGACATGTTTTTAAGAAGGGTAATAAAGCTGTAGACATTACCGTCCTCCCCAATGATCAAATCTCCACCCTCGGCGTATTGATTTATAGAGATGTCGGAGCGACCTATTGGTTCCACAGCGCCGCTAGGATTTAATATGTCGACTATGTTGTGAACATTACCGTCAGCGCCCATTATGCGCCCACTTCTAGGGGTTGTTTGCATATGGACCTCCTCCTTTTTGTTTTATGAAAACCCCAACCCGGGGATTTTTTACGATTTGAAAATATATCAAGGGACTTGAGTGTGGACTCGAAATCCCTTGACGTCCGTATAATTATTTGTGGTCGCTGTAGCCTTGGCCTTCTTCTTTGTCTTCGAAGTGGTCGTGTATATTGAACTCGGTTTCTTGGTGACGTGATACATGATGCCAGTCGTAGCTCGCACGAGAATAGCCCTCGTGGTTTCTTTGGAGCGCAGCTATCTCTTTCATAATACAGTTGCAATAATTGTAAACGCAGATACTTAGAGTGCGGTTTCGCCCAACCACCATCTCGTTGGCTATTCTGTGATATTCATCGTGGATTTGCCAAAGCTTGTTTATGATCCAAATCATGGTATTTTCCATGGTTGTTAGACCGTTTACATCCGAGTGTTTAGCTTTTGCTGGCCACAACATGCACGCGTAGATGTCTCTGGCTCCATGCTGAAGCTTTTCACCCAACATGATCGCCTCGCGACCAAGATATCTCAAACGCCGCTTTTCGCCTTGTAGACCCACATCGTGGCTGTACATAGCGCCTTTAGAAAGGACGTCAAAAACTTGAGTAGAGAAATCTAGAGATTCTTGCACTAGCGGAACTATTACGGTCTTGTTTGGCGGAGTTATTAGTGATGTCATAATGTAACCCTCCCGCCTGAAGCTGGCATGGTAGCATGACTGCCTTTGTTCTCGTCGATGTGGGTCATATATTCCCTAGTGATGTGTAAGAAATGCATCGCGTGCGCTCTCTCTTTCTCACAAGAGATAGATTTACATAGATAATGAATGTGTTCTAGACGGTCATCCGCTAGATAACGGTAGATACCATGACCCGTAGTAGCGTAGTAGAACAGATAGTCAAGCGCTTGCTTTAGCTCTTTCTTAATCGCGTGGGCTTCGCCATGGCTCGCGTTGTCTAGATGACTTATAAAAGCCGATGTGCCGCCAAGATGTTGCATAGCTCCGGGATGATAATGTTCTGCAATTTTACTGTTTAAGTGGCGCATTGCTTTTTCTCTATCTTCTCGTAGAACGTGGTGTGCGTCACCACGTGGCGGCGCTTTGGGGATTTCGTGATAGTTTCTCATTACAATCTCTCCTTTAAGAGGGCTATGAGTTCTTGCTGGAACTCATGCGTTTTTTGTTGGGCGAGTTCTTGCTCGCCGAGGTATTTCCTAAAAAGACGGAGATGTTCTGCGGATATATCCATAATCACTAGATTCACCGCTAAATTCAACACGGTTGCGTTAAGGCTTGCCTCCGCTACTTGGTCACGCGGTTGGCTTCTTGGCCAGCTTTGCCAATTCATCAGACATAGACTTCATACTCTTCTGAATCTCACCAAGTGTTTTAACAGTAGCGGGATCTTCTTTAACGCTGATATTCCCTAACTTATCAAGGATTTCGGTCATCTGCTCGCCGAGTTTACCGACGGATTGAAACACCTCTCCCATGTTATTGTTGAGAATATCTAGTTTACCGTCGAACTTATTCACAATCTCCAGGGCTTGTGGTATCATCGCGGCTAAGCCTCCTTCTATTTGTGGAGCCGCGGGAGGTTGCGGACTCTGTGGCGGCTGCGCGTGTGGTTGTTGGCCTTCTGGCGACATCCACATATTTTGATTCGGTTGTGTTTGCTGCGTTGGATACGGATTAGTCGGGTTAGCATATACGTTGATGTTGGGTGCGTATTGCTGAGCCGCATGTTGCATATTGTTGAGTTTTACGGTGTTCTCAACCATGGTCTTAAGTTGTGGATTGTTGTAGACCAGCTCAAACACCGAATCTCTATTTAAAACGGGTTGCATAGTGGTTTTCTCCCTTCAAGAATATGTCAAGACCCGCTGTGGTAGCCAGGTCTCGACGATGGATTTCATTAACCTACGGTCTCTGGTGTTGGAGACCCGGCAGGTCCGTTGTAGCGCATAGGACACAAGCCTTGGTGAATCACGAAGTGGTCGATACCCGCTGGTAGACCATCCGTACCATAACTTAAACGATAGTTGGCGGTGCGAATGGCGCCTTCACAACCATCGAAACGTCCGTCTCTCATACGACCTAAAACTACACGGTTGCCGAAGTTGTCGATAACGGGGTAGTCCACTCCGTCGATGTTGAGAGACACTGCTTCCGTACCAGTATTAGTAGGGAAGTCTGTGCCTACGTGTAGAATATAGAATCTGCGATTCCTTAATTCCACGTCTGTGGCCATTATAGATGCTGATACGCCTAGCACAACTGTCACGTTGCCAGAGCGCATATGCCCATTACAGTTCATATTGTTTCCTCCTTAACGCGGCTTAAGGTGCCGGATACCTTATGATGGAGGAGTCAAGGTCAGTAATTGAGTAAAGTTAAATGGGGTTCCGGCTGTAATTCCCGTGATGGCGCTGTCGGGCGTAAATCTCATACCCTGCGCGTCTATCTCCAAGAATATGACGTATTTCTGTCCACCAACCTTCAACCCCGCAAAAGCGATGGTTGGGTCACCGACATAATACGATAATTCCGGAAAGAAATCAGCTCTATTGTTCCGCATCAACCAATATGTCGTACCGTTGGCTAAAGACACAGTAGAGTCAAAATGTCCACTTCCCCAAAACTGATGGTTATTCCCCGTAACAATCCTAGAAACGCTAAGGCCCGTTAAGCCCGAACCTAGACTCACTATGGTTTCCATGGGTAGAGGAACTGTCATCTTTTTAAGAAACTCTATTTCTGTCTTGAGCTTCTCGTTTTCCTGTGTTACAAATTCGTAGCTAGCCGGCGTCGATGCCACAGCTCAACACCTCCTAAGAAGTAGGTATCACCAAATATGGCACCGCTGCTTGCTCTTGAGGCGTGAGAAGAATATAATCAGCCTCTGTGATTTCTTGGTCAACCCAAGCCGGTGGCGTGGAGAAGTTCTGCCAATACCAGAACGTCTGAGTATCGGTGTTCCATGCGTAGTCGGCGATAACACCCGTAGAAGGTAGAGCTGTTGTAGCGAGCTCCCCTTTATAAGGACTTATCATCCCTGATGGCATTTGGGTTACCGGTATGACACCGGTTGAATCGAGAGTCGCAAACCAATCAGGCGTCGGATTCGTCGCCTTGTCTTTGAGAAACTCGTAAGAAACTGCACTTGCCATGGTCTTTCACTCCTCTCGTCGAGTTCATACATGGGTAGATAACCCACAAGATACGAGGATGAAATTTGAGGTGCTCGGGGAGTTGGTTATAAAACCACTCACAGCAACGTCTCATTATATACCCCTCTTTTCTTGTCAAAATATGTCAAGAGGGGCCACTAAAAGCAACCCCTCAAGACCTACAGGGTTGATTATCTACTGCAGTTGTTGAAATCCCAGCGAGGACCAACGTTGCATTCCGCTACACGAACGGTTTGCATGTAGTTCTCGTATGGATTAGCCGCTGCGTATGCAGGAACTGGACGAGGTGGAAGCATTGCTGCGATGATGCGACCTTCGCTTGCTGCTTGACGAGATTCTGCTAGCTCGTTGGCTAGGCTGGCGATTAGGTTGTCTTTTTGTGCGTCTTTGATTGCGCATTTTACGCCTGCGATTTCGGTCATAAGAGCGCCGAAGTTAGCTTGATCGCGCAATTGGGTATTGAAGCCGTTGGTTAGGATGTCGCGCTCGATCGCCGCATTGCCGGCTGTAACGTGAGCGTGAAGACCCATGAATTGATTGTTGTTTGCGATTGTCTGTTGTAGAAGTGCGTTTTCTACGAATGCTGGCTGAAGAGCCACTTCGCGACGGGTGTCGGACATTTCTTTGAACAACTCCCATTGACCGAAGCTTGCGCCACCGTCATGACCGCGACGTCCTAGAAACCCACCTTCTCCAATTAATGCGCCCACAAGAGCGCCGCCAAATGCAGAGCCGAAACCTCCGCCGCCCCACATACCGGGACCCCCACCAATGGTGTCAAATTGTTGCCATGCCATAAAGCATTCTCCTCTGCGGTATTACCGCTTAAAATTAGTCTGTATTAAGTTTTTAATTCTTGTCCGTACACTTGGTTTCATCGAGCTTCCAGGCTTCACAGACCCTTAGCTGGCGACTCTCGATGTGGTACGAACTCCCTCCCTTCTTTTTACCGTCCGTACAAATATGTCAACTTCTGGACAGTCTTTCTAACTCTCGCCAAGCGTTATCGACCCTAGACTTCAACTTGTTGATTCTTTCTTGCTCGTGCTCGAGCTTTTTCTTGGCGGTTTTTTCGAACTCGTGGGAAACCCTATATAAAGTATAAACTAATATCAAACCTATGATGATTGGGAAGAATTGTGAGTGGTGAAAAGATATGGAAAATCTAGCCGCGAAATGAAACATCGCGGTAGCGCCTAGAGTGCATAATATAATCGGCTTTAAGTGTTTGCGCTTAGAGATTATCATTCCGTGACAAATGAATGAGGTCGTCATCACTAGTGCTTCGAGAAATAGATTGTCCCGACTACATACCCAGAGGATAAACATCCATTGAGCTACTTGCACGACTATGATGAAGACCCCAAACAAAAGTCGTTCGAATTTTGTTACGCCTCCACCAACATTAACCGAGGACGCTTGTTTTTCAGAAACAGGTTCTGAGCTCTTCGCTTCAGATTCAACAATCCTAAACATCGATCGTTCGTCTCTTGTTCTTCCGGGATAAACCAGAAACTCCATTCGCCTAACATACTTAACACCCCCATACGCCCATATTAGTAGAATAACTAGTATCATATCTATAGACAGCATCAACGCTGTGTATATAGAAAAATATGTCGGGTTGAGTGAAATCGAGCCCGTTCGCATCGACATTGCTAGTATTTGATATATAACTGTAATACCGGTTATTATTACCGCTCTCACCAGCGACTCACGACTTGTTTTTCTAAGAACCCCGATAACGACAAAATATATCGTAGCAACAGGGCCGGATATGAGACCGGGCATAAAGAAAATACTATTTAATACCGAAAGAATTATCAAGGGGATTATAAACTTAAATATTTTAACCGAATACTCACCAATGATAAAGCTGCCGACTAGGGATAGATTGATAAATAGTAAACCCGCGCTAATAGAACGATTTAGCCAATCTGGAACATTCACGTCCCCAACGATTATAAATCCCTCATACCCAAGATGCCAACCTATATAGGAGAAAAGAAGAACCATGATGAAAAGGAGACTAGTCATTTGTAAAGTGTTTTTTAGCTTTAAATTTCGCATGTTTTCTTCCTCCTTTTTTATACTTGGTTTTTGGTGGGGTGGTTGGTGGTAGCGATTTATCAAACGCATTCATCCTCTTCTCCAAATATGTCAGCGTTCGCTCTGGTAAATCCTCGTAAGTGAAAAGCTCAACCTCGTCGACAATATCGTCGAACGTTTCTAGAAGAGTCTCTTCCAATCTTCGCAACTCTTCCTCACGTCTACGTTGTCTATGTACGAGGAGGCCGGCGACAAATATGACAAAACACGCCGCTGCGAAAGCGAAAATAGTTTCCCACATTATCGCCACCTCCCCTAATTATTTTAAAACGTTTTTAAGAAACTCATTAAGATGTATGCGTAGTGGTTTTTCGTCCTCTACAGTGTCTTTAATTTTACACCCTATAGTGTACCCACCGTTGCAAGCGAAAGAAACCATAAAACTGTATAAAAATATAGCAGATGTGGATTCCAAATTGACACCAGTGGTGAAATTCACCGCTAGAATAAGAACTCCAAAAGCTACAAAATATGACCAAACTTGAGTTCAGAGGTTTCGGATAACCGGGAAATTTTTAGTGACTTGAACTATGACACTTGTCATTACGGTTGCTCCCGAATATGTCAAAAGTACATCCCATGATGGGAATCCATTCATACAATCACCAACTTCCTTCCATTTCATAAGATGTTACGTCTTTAACGTCCTTGATTGGTAGCTTAAATACCTCATCCATGATACGCTTGACAACACCGTTGCCGCCTAACTTGAAATATGGCTCAGAGAGGTATTTTTGTAGATTCGTAAGCTCTTCTGGTGTTACCCAACCGCGACGAATATATCCCATTCCGAGATAGAATATGCGGTCATGACATAAGCCGAGTAAAAGCTTTGTGCGGTCATCACGTCGATCAATGAATCGACCAAGTAAAGCCCACATTCCACCTGACCCCACGATGGTTATTAAGACCGTGCTTATAACATATGATAACTCCACAAAATCACCGACTTTCTGTCAAGGCATTTAAAACCTCGACTATTCTCTCAACGAGACGATTTTCAAAATCACTGAGCAGTTGTTCTTTTTGAGTCGTTCGTGTGAGAACCCCGTCCACGAAACCATCCCCGATACTCGCCTCGTAAGGGGATGGTTTGAAGTCTTCTGGTATAGGTTCATTAGATGACTCCGGGTGTTTGTACGTATCGATTACAACATGTGTCTCATCACACCGAACAAAGTGACGAGCGGGTATTTCAATCCCATCAATTAGATAATTACCGATTGATGTTTCGGGAGTACCAAATCTATCACATTTTACGATTTCAACCGAATCCGCTTGGTAAGAATCAAAAACTCCTCGCTCCAACCATTCTTTAGCAATGGTGAGCGCCTCGTTTTGTGACGGTTCATTGAAAACTATTTGGTTTATTATTTCGGTATTTCGTAAAATAGCTATAACAGTTAACACAAACTCACCTTCTCTACCATAATACGATGACAAGACCGGATCCACCAGCGGCGCCCGCGCCACCATTAGCGCCTGCCCCACCAGTTGTTTGGGCGCCGCCCCCGTTACCACCACCACCACCGCTGCCACCGCGGCCACCGCCACCTCCGCCACCGGTATTAATTGCTGCTGCGGTGGCAACGGTGGTTCCAGCTCCTCCGGCAGCGCCTGGACTTCCGTTACTTCCACCGTTACCTTGCCCAGCGGCGCCATTTCCACCAGCTCCAACGCTGGCTCCTCCTCCACCACCAGCCCCAGAAGCTCCACCACCGCCTCCACCCACGCTCATGGCGACGAAACTACCAATACCGCCCGCTGCACCACCGTTTCCGCCTGGTGAATCGAATCCTATATAAACTCCAGCTGGAGTTCGTTCACCAGCTCCACCAGCGGTACCAGCTCCACCAGCGGTGTTGTTCGGAGTATCAATCTCAAGACCGATAGTTTGTCCTCCTCTACCACCCGAGGTTGCTGAACCATTACCCCCGGAAGCAACTCCCAGACCCCCAGCGCCACCAGTCCCAGCGCCACCTCCAAACCCATCTTGGGTTTGACCACCAGTCCCACCGCCACCACCGCCACCACCGCCACCACCGCTGCCACCATTGGCGACAACGCCTCCGATCGTAGAATTACCACCAGCTCCACCAGCGGTACCAGCTCCACCAGCGACCCCAGACGCTGTTCCACCAGTCCCTCCGGTAGTCCCAGCGCCGCCTGCGGTACCAGCAGCGCCTACAGCTATTGGTACGTTATTGGTAACCGTTAAAAAATTTGTCACTATCCGGCCTCCGCCGCCTCCGCCGCCACCGCGGCCACCGCCACCTCCGCCGCCACCACGACTCATTGTTCCCATCGCGCCACCTCCGCCGCCACCGCGGCCACCGCCACCTCCGCCACCTCCGCCACCCACAGATATGACTTGTACAGTATTGACGCCCGCTGGACGTATCCATGTTCCTGAGGCAGTGAAAACTTGCATCCTTGTGCCGCTCATGTTTCCGTTAATGCCGACAGCGCCAAGAATAGCATTAAGTTTTGCCATAGCCGTTCCGGCAGTTTGAGAGCCTCCAGTATGATTTGTACGACCAAGAAAATTATCTATTAACCAAGTTAGTGCGACATACATAAATATATCAACCTTTCTACTGTTGTGTCATCGTACTAAACGTTAAAGTCGTATCGTCCGTACGAGCTGAGAAATTCACATTAACTCCACGAAACGGCACGTTTGTTCTTGCCGTGAAGATAACGACTGTTCTAGCGCTTGTTACTCCGGTGAATGTGGTTGTTCGACGAGCCAATTCGAGACCACTCGATACGATTGTGATAATCTCTAAACATTGATTCGTTGGAAAAGTGGCGATATATCTTAAACCAGCAGCGCCTATTAAATGGTCAAAGGATGGGTTAAACGTTGACCCAGCCGGTCCTTGTAGTCCGACCCGTCCTTGTGGACCTATTGGTCCTGTTAAACCAGCAGCGCCTTGTGGGCCTATTGGTCCTGGTGGACCCGTTTCGCCCGGTACGCCTTGTGGGCCTATTGGTCCTGGTGGACCCGTTTCGCCCGGTACGCCTTGTGGGCCTATTGGTCCTGGTGGACCGACACTACCAATACCGCCTGGTCCTGGTGGACCCGTTTCGCCCGGTACGCCTTGTGGGCCTATTGGTCCTGGTGGACCCGTTTCGCCCGTATTACCAGTTAAACCTTTAGCTCCTTCTAGAGAAAACAGCACCCAATCCGTAGCACCAGGACCAGGCGGCTCGTTTGTTCCACCAGCATCTCTAAAAATACACCAATAAACATGTCTATCCACCAGAGAAATGGCCAAATCTTTATAAAAATATGGAGCTTCACCAGGGGACCAAAGCCCTCTCCCATTAAACTCCGCAATCGCGTCTTCACCGGGAGGCCCAGGAGGCCCAATCATCCCTGGGATACCCTGGACACCCTGAATGCCCTGATAACCACGAGGACCTTGATCGCCTTTTACTCTCTCGTTATTGAATAGAAGAAATCCGTCGTTCTCGGTTAGTAAGTCGATAATTTCTCTGTTTAGATGAGTGTGTCGTTTAAAAGTGGCATCGTCAATTGACGATGCTGGATTTTGTAAAACTATCTCAAGTCTGTTATTAAACGCTTGGAGATAATTATTCATATAGGTGTTGAATTGTTCTTGGGTTAGTGCTTCCATGAATAGGTCACCCCCATGATAATAGTTTAAGTTGATCTGCGTCTATGAGTTGTAATAAATTACTATCAAGTAATGACGTAGACA
>Ga0123355_10016758_pt1 | contig 11564 bp, 7 predicted proteins | sample TergutEmb28metaG_3_FD_89872 | JGI IMG/M metagenome (GOLD analysis project Ga0123355, IMG submission 89872) | Embiratermes neotenicus P1 segment gut microbial communities from Petit-Saut dam, French Guiana - Emb289 P1 | ecosystem: Host-associated > Arthropoda: Insects > Digestive system > Gut ...
AAGAAGATTTGCAAGGGCAAAACACACATGAAGCTGACCGTCGGTACGTTGGTAAACGGCGAAAGCGATTTCAAAATGTTCGGAGTGGACGGAAACGAGATTCCTTATGAAAACCACGGTTATGAAATCGGCTCAATGACTAAGACTTTTGTGGGGATTACGCTTGCAAAAAATGTTTATGAGGGCAAAATGTCGTTAGACGACCCTATTTCTAAGTATATAGATGGCTTAGACCCAAGCGCATACTATCCCAATCTAAGACGCCTTGCTACGCATACATCAGGCTATCCAAAGCACATGGGCTGGAATATATTAAGAGCCTTATCAAATGAATTTGCATTGGAGTTTGGCCTGGGAGGCGGGAAAACCCCATGCAAGCTGGATTTTTACAAAATGAAATCCCTAGTCGAAAAAAACAAGCGAGAAGATAAAGATTATCCCTGGAAATACGCAAACATAAACTTCGCACTATTAGGGTATGCAATAGGTATTGTATCGGGGCATGGATATTGGGATACAATGGATGATTTTTTGTCAAATGAGCTTGGGCTAACAGGCAGCTACACAGGAGTAAGAGCCCAAAATTTGCATGGATATACATGGCTTAACAAGGATATTGGCAACTGGTTTACAGAAAAAGATTTTATGGCCCCATGTGGGGATATAAGCTCCACAGCGGATGATTTGTTAACCTTTGCTAAAATAAACATGTACCAAGAAAAACCGTATCTATCACTAAGTCACAAAAAACATGCTAACGTAAAAGAGAACCATCACATGGGGATTGGGTGGATTTTGCAAAAGAACGAGCAAGTGCTTATGCACACAGGGCAAACAAGCAGGCTTTTGGCTTGCCTTGGTATTGATATGAAGCAGAAATTTGCAGTAGTAGTTCTAATAAACCATGATTGCGAAAATGAAATACAGCAAATAGGTGCAGTCTTATACGAGCAATTGGCATATAAATAGAAATTATTTACTGTGCAAGGCACAGCCCGCAAGCCGTTGCCCCCAAAGGGGGTGCTGAGGAAGCGAGGACGATTTTAGCAACCCACAGCATAATGGTGTACCGTGCGAAGCACGGCCCCGCAACGCAGTGAGGAAGCGAGGACGGGCTTTGCCCGCCGCAGTGGCGGGGGTTTGGGGGCAGAGCCCCCATTTAAAAGGAGGAAGAATAATCAATAATAAATATAGTAATATATCAAATGAAGATCTCGTTAAGACATTAAGAGAAAACAATACGATAGAAACACGATATGCTATTCTTAAAGAAGTGATATACAGATTAAAAGGATTATCACTTTTCGAATCTCAGCTCAAAACCGCTCATTCGTTACAGTTAGGAAAAATCGCAGAGCTTCCTACAGGGGAAGGTAAAACTTTAGCCGCCGTTGTGGCGGCTATTTGCTATGCTTTGGATGGTCATAAAGTCCATATCCTAGTTTTTAACGACTATCTTGCTAAACGGGATTGGAGCGAAAACCGTAGTATATATGAGCTATGCGGCTTTACAACCGGCTGTGTAGACCAGCATTCGCAAATAGATGAGCGTAAGGCGGCGTATGCCTGTGATGTTGTGTATGTTTCGGCAAAGCAAGCCGGTTTTGATTATTTAAGAGGCTTTTTGGCTATGTCCATAGAGGAGGTAGTTTTCCCAGCCTTTGATGTGGCTATTGTTGACGAAGCTGATTCGATTATGATTGATGAGTGTACGACACCTATGATTCTAGCCGGAGAGGTATCCTATAACGATGTCCTGATAAAGGGCATTGATAAGTGTATCCGAGCACTTTCATCTGATAATTATGAAATCTCTCTTACCGAGAATAAAGTATGGCTAACCGACAGTGGGCTTGAATGTGTTGAAAAGCATTTAGGTCTTGACCTGTATGATGAAAATAATTTCCACATTTTAAGTAACGTGCAAAATGCGCTTGACGCGCATCATCTTTTGGCCCGTGACGTAGACTACATCATAAAAGACGGGGCAATTAAGATAATTGAAGAAACCACCGGACGTATAATACTGGATAAACGGTATCCAGACGCATTGCATCGCTCAGTAGAAATTAAAGAGGGGCTAGCACCTTCTCCCCTTACAATGACTTACAACTCCATTACAATGCAAAATTTTTTGAAGCTATATAAAACGCTAAACGGTATGACCGGAACCGCCGCAACTTCCGAAAGTGAGTTTCAATCGTCGTATAGTTTAAAAGTTGATGTTATTCCGCCTAACACACCCAGTATTCGTATAAATCATGAAGATGTGTTTTTTACTAAGCAGGATGATTTTTATGAAGGGGTTATAGGTCAAATAAAAGATTGCCACAACAAAAACCAGCCTGTTCTGATTGGAACGAAAAGCGTTGCTGAATCTGAAATGTTTGCACAATTACTGAGTAATTTATGCATCCCACATCATGTGCTTAACGCCAAAAATGATGAGGAAGAAGCAAATCTTATAGCGCAAGCCGGGTTGCCGGGGCGGGTGACAATCTCGACAAACATGGCCGGGCGCGGGGTTGATATCCGCCTTGGCGGGGGCGAAAAAGAGCTGCACGATAAAGTAACAAAAGCAGGCGGATTGTATATTATTGGTGCGGGATGCAATAAAAGTGGGCGAATAGATAATCAGCTGCGTGGGCGAGCCGGGCGGCAGGGCGACCCTGGCGAGAGTAAGTTTTTTATATGGCTTAACGATGATGATTTATCCCATCGTATGTCCCCCCTTGAAAAGGTTAAGGCTGAAATAGGAAGCAGCAAAAAGCGTACCAATACAGTGCGACGGATACAGCGGCAAATGGAGGGAGAAGCGGCCGAAGCCCGCTATTCGCTTAATCGCTTTTCAAAAATTGTAGAAGAGCAGCGTATGCGCTTGTCTATACAGCGGATGGATATCTTAAAAGGTGAACTGTATTTTGCTTATTTAGAAAAGGCTAATCCTAAAAGATATGAAGAGGTGCGAAAAAAAGCAGGTGCTGACGGTATACAATTGGCCGAAAAGCAGCTTGCTCTTTATTTCATCAATAAACATTGGGCTGGGCTTTTGGAGGCTATGAATGATGTGAAAAACGGTATTCATTTTATGAGTTTAACAAATAGTCTAGCTACACTGATAATGGGTGGCGGGCAAACAACAGTGTTAGACGAATATGCGCGTATTTTTGTTAAGCTATGCGACCAGATGCTTGAGAAAATAAAATCGGATATTGTTCACAAAATGGAAACCCTCCCTATTACGAAAGAGGGGATTGATTTGGATGAAGCCGGATTACAAGGCGGTTCTACCACATGGTCATATGCCATAGACGAGGGTGCGTCTCAGTTTAATAAGTTGCGTAGCGGTGCAAAGAAGTTTTGGAATAAGTTTTCTGGTGAAGATGGAATTTTAACAAAATATTATAGGAAAAAGCGTGGCAGCGTGAAAACATTGCCATAAATCGGGAGGTTTATATGCCCCATCGTAAATTACTTATTGGGTTAAGCATGTTTAACGCCATAGTGAACACATTGTACCTTGTCAGGTTTTTTGGGGTGCTTCCGCCTGAAGAGGTTGTTTATGGGTATGTGCCGTGGTTTATGTCGTTTGCGTTGCCCAACACTGTTTTTACCTTGCTATCATGGCTTCTGGTGTACTCATTGTTAAAAAAATCTGACGCATTAGCTGTGTTAGCAGGGTTGTTGAACGCGGGCGGCTTGATTTTCCATGCCCTAAACGGTTTAATGTTTGGCTTTTACTCAGGTTTTTTAAAAACGATAACATTTAACGCAATTTTTGAAATCGTCGTTTATGTGTATGGTTTATCACTTGCCGCGTTCTACATCACGCAATTTTGGAATGACTATATTACAAAGAATGCAAAATAGAAGATTAGGGCGTGTTCCTGAGCTTAATATGTTTATCAAGCCACTTAACCGCGGCATCAGCTACGATTTTTAAATTATCCGGTACAAAGGGGCTTGGAAGGCCTGCGTCTTCTATAAGCTCTACAAAGGTTTTGGTTCCAGCAAAGCCTAGTAGCCGCCTATATTTCGCCCATGCCGACTCGGGGTTGGATTGGTTTTCTGCCCAGAAGCATAGGGCCATAATCTGGGCTAGGCAGTAGTCTATATAGTAGAAAGGTGAGCTGTAGATATGCCCTTGGGATTGCCAGCGGCGGCCTTCTCCAAAGAAGGGCACGTCATCTAAGTCCAGCCATGGACGGTACTTATTCTCAAGCTCCAGCCATAAGGCGTTACGCTCTTTGGGGGACATACCGGGCTTTTCATAGATGTGATGTTGATATTCATCCACCATTGTGCCATATGGGATAAATGTCAACGCGTTGGACAGGTGGGTGTAATAATATTTCTGGGTTTGGCTTCCAAAGAAACCCTCCATCCAAGGCCATGTGAAAAATTCCATTGCCATGGAGTGAACTTCCGCGGTTTCGTAGGAGTAGTCTGCCAGTGCTGACGGGTAGATATCACGGGCCAAGTATGCGGCAAAGGCATGGCCGGCCTCATGGGTTAGGACGTCAATATCTCCGGATGTGCCATTAAAATTGGCGAAGATAAACGGCGATTTATAAATAGGAAGATACGAGCAGTAACCCCCTGCCGCCTTGCCGGGGCGGGTTAGCACATCAAAAAGCTCGTTCTCCAGCATAAAGTCTATAAATTCCGCTGTTTCTTTTGATAGCTCGTGGTACATTTTTTTGCCGTGAGCAAAGATATCGTCCGGGGTGCCTGTAGGCTTGGCGTTTCCATCTGGATGCTCGAAAAAGTCGTCGTAGATTTTTATTTTTTCGCTTTTTAAGCCAATCCGATCGGCTTGCTCGGCTTTTAGACGCATAGCAACCGGTACGATATGCTTAACTACCCCTTCGCGGAATTTTGCCACCACAGCTTGGTTGTAGCAATTACGCTGCATACGGTTGTAGCCTAGCTGAGTGAAGGTTTCATAACCTAGTTTTTTAGCTATTTTGGTCCTAACCTGTACTAACTCGTCGAATAGGCCGTCTAGTTTTTCGGCATTACTTAGGTACCAGGCCGACGCCGTGTCCATTGCCGATTTGCGTATTGCTGGGTCTGGGTATTCGTAGTATGGGCGGATTTGGGCCAGGGTTAGGGTTTTACCGTCAAACTCGATTTGCGCCGAGGCTATTAGCTTGCTGTACTCGCTTTTTAATTTGTTCTCTTCTTGTAGATCCGGCACAATTTCCGGGCTGAAAGTCTTTAGCTCCATTTCGGCGTTAACAAATAGCAGGCTGCCCCACTTAGCTTCCAGGTCTCCTCTAAAGGGTGACTCAAGGAGGGCCTGGATGAAGGCTTGAGAAAGGGCTTGAAGCTTAGGGCGTACCTCGTCCATGTAGGCTTTTTCTTTGTCGTAGAAATCGTCGGTTGTATCTAATGTGTTTCTTATGTTTGCTATAGAGAACATGGTGTATAGATAATCGGACTCGTTGTCATACTCTTTGTAGGCTGCGAAGCATTCTTCGCTGGTGGCGGCTTTTTTTAGTTTTTCTAGGATTTCGGTCAGCTTTGCCTGGGTCTTTTCAAAGTCCGGGCGGGTGTATGGCATTTTTGAGAATTTCATTTTGACACTCCTTTATACCAGGATTTTTCATACTATATCACGTGATATTACGTGGGTCAAAATCGGCTCCAAAACTCCGTCATTTGCCTATCAAGCTCCGCAATGTTGCGGATTGTTTGCATTCCGGCCCAATGCTTTGGAAATAGTCCGCGGTATTTGGCCATAGCAAAACGGTTATCAATTAACAATACAATCCCAGAATCCGACTCGGTACGTATTACCCTGCCAGCCGCTTGCAGCACCTTATTCATACCCGGGAATACATAGGCATAATCATATCCTTGGCCGTTTTTATGGTCAAAATAATCACGAATCTGGTCATGTCTTAGAGCTAATTTAGGCAGGCCTACACTTACAATTATCACGCCTATGAGTCTGTCGCCTTTTAAGTCTATGCCTTCTGAGAAAATCCCGCCTAGTACTGCAAATCCAACTAAAGTCTCTTGGTTATCCTCATCAAAGTGGGCCAGGAAAGCTGTACGCTCATCCTCGGTTAAATCGCTTTGCTGCTGTAGGGTTTTTATTTGGTAGGCGTCATTGAATAATTCGTAAACCTTGTGCATGTATTCGTATGATGGGAAAAATATCAAATAATTGCCTTTTTTATGGCTTACGGCAGCATAGATGGCCTGGGCTATAGGCTGGTAGCTGTTTTCCCGGTCTGTGTACTTTGTGGATATCCCGCTATGTGTCACAGTCAGTAGGCGATTTGGGTCGAAAGGGGAGGGAAGGGATAGGATATAGTCATCTGGAGCACCGCCTAAAATCTCTCGGTAGTACCCAAGAGGTGCTAGCGTGGCGGAAAAGAGAATAGAGGATTTCCCTCGTTCTAGCCCTGTAGCTATTGCATTTGACGGGTCTATGCAAAATAGGTTTATGATAACGTCACTGCTACGGGTTTCTATGATGGTGGTGTAGTGATGGTCATAAAGCTCGGCAATCATAATAAAATGAGATATATCAAAGTATAAGGCCAGGACTTCCCCATATAGCTCATCAGGGTTGTTTTTTTTCGCCATTAACCACTCACCCGCGGCTTGTGAAAACGTTATAACATAATCCTTTAAGTCTTCATCCAGATTCTTGCTTACATGGCTAGAACCTCTAATGCCTTCCCGTATTTCAGCTAGGTATGTGTTTATTTGCTTTAATGCCTTGCGAAGTATGGAGGTAAGGGGGTCTCTTCCTCTTAGTGCCTTTAAAACTTGGCTAAACGCACTTTTTTTAAGCGTCGCCGAATACATATCCCTCACCCGATCGGCCAGATTATGAGCTTCATCTATGAGAAAGACATACTCTCCGCTTTCGTCGCCAAAAAACCTGCGTAGATATACCACTGGGTCAAAAACATGGTTATAGTCACCAATCACCACATCGCACCACAAAGATATATCTAAAGCAAATTCGTGAGGGCATACCTTATGTTTATCGGCATATTCTGTGGTTATATCAGGAGTGATTAGATCCTGGTTATTAATAATATCCATGACGGCATCATTTATCCGGTCATAATGGCCCTTGGCGTTATTGCAGTTTTCTGGGTTGCAGGTGGCATCACCATTTAGGCATATTTTGTCTTTTGCCCGTAAAGTTATGGATTTTAGGCGCAGCCCTTTTTGGGCCATTAACTGGATTGCATCTTCCGCTACTGCCCTTGTGACGGTTTTGGCAGTTAAGTAGAATATTTTTTCGGCCTTATCCTCGCCCATGGCTTTAATGGATGGAAATAGTGCCGAAAGGGTTTTGCCAATGCCTGTCGGGGCTTGTGCGTAGAGTTTTTTATGGGCACAGACTGTACGGTATACGGCTACGGCTAACTCTCTTTGGCCTTTGCGGTATGTCCCGAATGGGAAAATGGTTTTGACTATGGAGTCGTCTCGGGTAATCTTCCACTGTCTTTCGTGGCGCAGCCATAGGCCGTATTTATGTAGCAAATCGGCGAAGAAGCACTCTAACTCCTTGGCGGTGAAATCCCAGGTGTACTGCCTTGTTTCTTCGCTTTCTAATTGGTAGTATGTTAGCTGTATAGCAATTGAGACCGGTGGATTTTCATGGGTTTTCAAGTACATATGTGCATAACATTTTGCTTGTGCTAGGTGCTGCTTATGCTGATTATAGATAATATCAAGAGGTAGGGTTGTGGTTTTTATTTCGTCTATTGTAACAGTGCCGTCTGATGTGGTTATAATGCCGTCGGCCCGGCCTTGAAGCAAAACGGGTGTGGAGTCAATTTCGGTTTCAAGTTTCAGTGATACTTCCTTTTTATAGTTATCTCCTGCGGCTTTTTGGATTTTTCTGTGGGCTGCTGAACCTTTGTTCATTGTGGATGCGTTATTAAAGCGATTATCTATATCGCCAGAACGCAGCACTAGTTCGATGATTTTACGAATAGGTATTTTTATTGGGTTCATGACTTAGCCCCTTGTCTTTTGCTGAATGAATAAATCATCACAAATTTGCATATTTATGCGCCAGATGATACAATCCCGGAAATTTGTTTACGAACGGAGTAAGGTATGCTAAATATTTTCATAGACGGCCAAGCTGGAACTACCGGCCTTAAACTGGAAGAGCGGTTAAAAACCCGCCATGATGTAAACATACTTATAATTGATCCGGTTTTGCGAAAAGACCCCGCTACCCGCCATACATTAATGATGCAAGCCGATGTTATTTTCCTATGCTTGCCGGATGATGAAGCCCGCAAGGCCATAGAAATGGCACCATCAGACGCCTTGGTTATTGATGCGTCAACGGCTCATCGCACAGCATCCGGCTGGGTGTACGGCTTGCCGGAGTTATCATATGCTCACCGTGATAAGTTGGCCTGCGCCAAGCGTATAGCCGTGCCGGGATGTCATGCGGCTGGGTTTATTTCCATGGTGTATCCCTTGCTGTCTGCCGGTATTATATCATGGGATATCCGGCTTAACTGTAACTCCTTAACCGGTTATTCAGGTGGCGGGCGCAGTCTTATTGAGTCATATGAAAATAATCGTACATCCGGTGACTCTTTACATGCTCCTCGTCCTTATGCACTTGGGCTTACTCACAAGCATTTGCCTGAGATGCAGGGCATTTGCGGGCTTAAGTACCCGCCGCATTTTGTTCCGGTGGTTGGGGATATTGCCCAAGGAATGTTGGTGTCGGTGCCCTTGTGGGCGGATGATTTTATAAAGCCAATGGGTATAGCTGATGTGTGGCAGGTTTTAAATGAGCATTATCAAAACAGCCAGTTTATAAGAGTAATGCCCTTAGATTTGGAGGCCAATACCGATGGCGGGTTTATGGATATGACCACTTGTAATGATAGTAACTATATGGATTTATTTGTTTTTGGCCATGATAGGCAAATTCTCTTGGCGGCGCGGCTGGATAACTTGGGTAAGGGGGCGTCGGGCGCGGCGGTTCAGTGTATGAATATAGCATGTGGGTTGGATGAAGGCCATAGCCTGGAATAAACATAGGAAGGGTTGTCTTGTTAAGAATTTAGAAGGGATTGATTTTTATGAACGACATAACATTTATCAAAGGCGGCGTGACCGCAGCACAGGGCTTTTTAGCCGCAGGCATACACTGTGGTATCCGCAAGAACAAAGCAAAACGGGACTTGGCTCTTATCTTAGCCGACCGCCCATGCGCTGCCGCTGCCGTATATACTACAAACATAGTCAAGGCAGCTCCGATATATCTAACAATGGAGCATCTAAAAAACGGTCAGGCAAGAGCTATTTTGGCAAACTCCGGCAACGCCAACGCATGTACATCCGGAGGCATGGAAGCAGCCAAAAAATGTGTGGATACAATTGCCGCAGCATTAGGGCTTAAACCGGAAGACATTATAGTTAACTCCACAGGTGTAATTGGCCAGCCTCTTCCTGTGGATACCATAATCAAAGCGGTACCCGAACTGGTAAACTCCCTGGGGGCAAGCTCCGAACCGGCTGCCGAAGCCATCATGACCATAGACACTACTTCAAAAAGTGTAGCAGTACAGTGTAGAATTAGCGGCAAAACCGTTACGATAGGCGGCATAGCCAAAGGCTCCGGAATGATTCACCCAAACATGGCTACAATGCTTGCATTTATTACAACAGACTGCGCAATCTCCCCTAGCCTCCTACAAGAAGCGTTGCAAGCTTCCGTAAACCGCACATATAACCGCATCAGCGTAGACGGGGATACCTCCACCAATGATATGACCGCTATACTAGCCTCCGGTATTGCTGGAAATGCACAGATAATCGAAAAAGGCATTGATTATAACGCTTTCCTGGCAGCTCTTGACGCAGTTAACTTGCACCTGGCCAAAGAAATAGCTAAAGACGGCGAAGGGGCTACAAAGTTAATCACATGTTGTGTAAAAGGGGCTGTTTTAGAAGAAGCCGCCGCACAGTTGGCAAAATCGGTGATATCGTCCTCCTTAGTTAAATCCGCTATGTTTGGAGCCGACGCAAATTGGGGGCGGGTTTTATGTGCTATGGGTTATTCTGGGGTTAGGTTTGAGCCGTCTAGTGTGGATATTGCCTTTTCATCCGACTTCGGGCATATAGAGGTATGTAAAAAAGGCCAGGGTCTCGTATTTAATGAAGACCTAGCCAAAAACATTCTCAGCCAAAGTGAAGTCACAATAGACATTAACCTGCATGAAGGTAGTGCGATTGCCTGCGCTTACGGCTGCGACTTAACTTATGATTATGTTAAAATTAATGGGGATTATCGGACATAGCTACCAGTAGCCTCTCTGTAAGCCGTTTCAAGTTCCAACCCAAACACCTCAGCCGACATTGGCTGAGCGGCAGCATAGCCCTTAAGTGCCACCCTTCTTGCGATATCCGGATGGGTTAGCACATAAGCCACAGTATCAGCCGCTTCATGGTCATGGGTAAAAATAAATCCGGTCTCCTCGTGCTTAATAAGCCTAAGGAAGGCTGGATCTTTTTTTATTATCACAGGAACCCTGGCTGCCATGGCTTCAATATAGGTAAGCCCTTGGGTTTCCGATGTAGAAGCCGTGGCAAAAGCATCACTTATTACATAGTATTTTGCGATATCTGTCCGGGGTACTAGCCCGGTAAAAACAATCGCACGCTCCACCCCAAGCCGCCTAGATAGGGCCGTAAGCTCCTCCCGAACCGGGCCGTCCCCCACAATTAATAGCTTAGCTGTTGGCACTTTTGTAAGAAGCTGTGGCATCATATTAATAAGAACATCCAAGCTTTTTTCCCTGGCCACGCGCCCCACAGCGGATATTACAGCGTCATCGGGCTTAAGCCCAAGCTCGGTACGGGTTTTGGCTAAATCCCTGGCAGAAAATTTCCCAGGGTTAAAGTATGCGAAATCCAGACCTGTAGGAATGGTACGTATAGGCTTTTTGATCCCAATATTTCTTAAATAAGCAGTGGTGGTTTCTGTAGGGGCAATTACCATGTCAGCCCTATTACAAAAGACTCGGCTGTACCTTTGGGCACCTTTTTTGGAAATCAATCTCCCATTGGCAATATAGTGGACATAATCTTCATACATAGTGTGATACGTATGCACCATGGGTATGCCAAACATCTTTGAAATAAGCTTACCAAAAAAGCCAAGACTAAACTCGGTATAGGTGTGGATTATATCCAGCTTTAGTTTCTTGGCTTTAAGTATCAAATGAGGGGGGTAAAAATAGGCCATGCGATGGGTATCCTTGAGAAAGAAGAGGGGCATACTGGGCAGCCGGTACACCCGGGACTCAAAGGTAGGGGACTCCGGATCGGTGGTGGTAAAAATGAACACTTTATGCCCCAGCCGGGTTAGCTGTTGCTCCAGTATCTGGGCAGATGTAACGACACCGCTTATACGGGGATAGTACATATCTGTGAATAGGCCTATATTCATGGCTCGCCGCCTTATGAAGGAATATTGGTTTCTTTTAACTCATTTACTAAGCTATCAAAAAAATCTGCCTGTATTTGTAGATTCTCCTGAAATAATCTGTTTG
>Ga0123355_10016759_pt1 | contig 11564 bp, 7 predicted proteins | sample TergutEmb28metaG_3_FD_89872 | JGI IMG/M metagenome (GOLD analysis project Ga0123355, IMG submission 89872) | Embiratermes neotenicus P1 segment gut microbial communities from Petit-Saut dam, French Guiana - Emb289 P1 | ecosystem: Host-associated > Arthropoda: Insects > Digestive system > Gut ...
AGGTCGTGAACATGCAAAACATTGCCGCAAGCAAATATCCCTGGTATTGATGTTTCCATATTTTCACTAACTAATGCACCGCCTGTGCGGCTATCTATGTTAATACCTGCAGCACGTGCCAGCTCGTTTTCTGGTATAAGCCCTACGGAAAGTAAAATTGTGTCGCAATCAATTACAGTTTCCGTGCCGGAAATTGGCTGGCGGTTTTCGTCCACCTTAGAAACTATAACTTGCTCCACACGTTTTTTGCCTCGTATTTCACTTATTGTGTGGGATAGGTATAGAGGAATATCATAGTCGTGTAAACATTGCACAATATTACGTGTAAGACCACCGGAATACGGCATAATTTCTACACAGGCCAAAACTCTCGCACCCTCCAATGTCATGCGCCGCGCCATTATTAGGCCAATATCCCCGCTTCCCAAAACAACTACTCGCTTACCCACCATGTAGCCTTCCATATTACAGTATCGCTGGGCTGCTCCTGCGGTAAATATGCCCGCCGGCCGCGTACCAACAATGCCAATTGCGCCTCGCGTACGCTCTCTACAACCCATGGCTAACACAATACTTTCTGCAGAAAGTATCACATAGCCGGTTGTTTTGCCAACCGAATGAATCTCCAAGTTGGGCGAAATCTCCAACACCATAGTATCAAGCAACACTTCTATTTCTGTGTCAGCTAACATATCTATAAACCGTTCTGCATATTCCGGGCCTGTTAGTTCTTCCTTAAAATAATGCAACCCAAAACCGTTGTGTATGCATTGGTTTAATATCCCGCCAAGCTCTTTGTCTCGCTCTATAATTAAAATACTGCGCAAACCTTTCCGCCATGCACTTAGGGCGGCGGCCAAACCTGCAGGCCCCCCGCCTATAACAACAAGGTCGTATTTTTTATTTATCATGAAAACAGCCCCCACAATTTTCTGTTTCTTTTGTTCCTGCTACTAAAATATGCGTATTTGCCTCGTCTTGCAAAATTTCGGTTGGGCTGCAATTGTAATGAGCTGCCAACAACTCAACTACTCGTGGCCCGCAAAACCCGCTTTGACAACGCCCCATACCCGCACCTGTGCGGCGTTTTACGCCATCCAAGCTACGTGGGGGAATTGGCGAATTTAGAGCATCACGGATTTCACCTTCGGTTACTGTTTGGCAACGGCAAATTACAGTGGCATATGATGGGTCATTTGAAATCAGCTCTGCTTTTTCGCTTGGGGAAAGTTCGTTAAACCTTGTTAGTTTGCGTTCATTTATATAATTTTCTTTTTCTTGCAATGCCAAACCACTTTCTGATAATAACTCCACAGCCATTTTTGCTATAGCCGGTGCAGCAGACAAACCGGGGGAAGAAATACCCGCAAGGTTGATGAAGCCAGATTGTGTTTCTTCTATTACAAAGTCGCCTGCTTTTGTTTTTGCACGATTACCTGCAAAGTTACGTATATTTGCTCTAAAGTTAATGCCCGGGACAGATTTGGTAGCAAACTCCCTTACAAAACCAAGACCTATTGAAGTATTGGAAACATCTTTACTATCTTCAACTTCTACACTACTTGGGCCTACAATAAGGTTACCGTGTACTGTAGGTGCAACCAATACGCCCTTACCTAGTTCAGACGGGCATTGGAAAATAATATGTCTAACCTGCTTTCCTTCACTTTTATCCAGTAGGAAGTACTCACCCCTGTCCGGTTGAATTTCAAATGTAATTGGGTTTGCCATATTATTTATTTTATCTGCATAAAGCCCGGCTGCATTTATGATATACCGGGTTTGAACTTGACCTTGACAAGTTTGTATAGTGTAGCTGTTGTCTGTTTTTTTTATATCTATTACTTCACATTCTCGGTACAACTCCACTTGGTTTTTTACTGCTGTTTCTATCAGGGCTAGGCCATACTCCCACGGGCTTATAATTGCAGCAGAAGGTGCATATAATGCAGCTATAACATCACTGCTTAAATTCGGTTCAAGATCAATTACTTGCGCTTTGTCTAATATACAAAGACCGGGTACACCATTGGTCTTGCCAGCTTGCAGCAGATTTTCTAACACTATCGTTTCTTTTGAAGAAAAAGCAAGCACAAGAGCGCCGCATTGTTTATACGGAATATCCAAAACTTCACATATTTCCTTTGCAAGAATCGCACCCTCCACATTTAATTTTGCCATTAACGTGCCAGGTTTTGGGTCGTACCCTGCGTGTATAATGGCACTGTTTGCTTTAGTTGTAGCAACTGCCACATCGTTCTCTTTTTCCAAAACAGCAATTTTAAGTTTATACTTTGAAAGTTCGTATGCAGCGGCAGCACCTACAATACCGCAACCTATTATAGCTATGTCATACATGATAAAACCATCCTTATTATATAATGCTCTTGTCCAAGCTTAACAAAGGTAACCCATTCTTTTAACGGCTACATAGTATTGCCGCAAATAGCACCAAATTCACAATAGTTGCATGGGCTTTTCGGCCCTTTTATATATGGCTCCTGAGAAATATCACCACTGGTCATACGCTCACCAAGCTCTTTTACCTTTTCATTCACAGTCCGGTCAAGTTCTCTGAATTCTTCTATACTTAACGCAGTTGGTTGGGAAGACTTTTTATACCGTCCATCTTTATTTATAGCAACTGGAATAACGTTAGAACCTGTTCCTGGCTCCAAAGTTTTATCTAATCCAGCTATGGCAACATCATCTGCAATGGCAATACCAGACATTTTAAATTGTTTTAGCAACCCCACATCCCGTAATTCGTCGCTTAGTAAAATGTCCGTTGAAAACAGTGGGTCATCTAACGGAAAATAAAACACACCACCAGGTTTTGCATTCCGCATTACAGTTAAAACATTCATATATATCATTAGCTGTAGCTGAACGCCTATACGTACTTCGTCTATATTAAATTTTGTATTGCCAGATTTGTAGTCAATTATCTTTAAATATTCTTCGCCATTGACATTGAGTGTATCCACTCTGTCTACATATCCAGAAATGTTTAACTTTTTCCCATTTGAAAGTGTAATGCTTTCATTTGTGTGTATTTCTTGCTCTGCAAGTGTTGGTACAAACGCCCCTACTCTAATATGCTCGCACAACGCCCATATAGATGCCGTAGACACCTTGTGCACTTTACTTAACACATGGCGGTTACGAGCGGTATCCTGAAAAACATTTGAATTAGCAGTAATAATATTGATAATGTTGTCTACATATTGTGCAATTTCTGTACGGGATAGAGCAATATCTCCGTCGCAATTTTCCCACACATTTTTGGAAAATTGAGCAAGCACATCATGGAACAAGCTTCCTAAGTCCGTTGGTAGTACTTCAAATTTTTTGCGTGATTTGGCTTTCATTATATATGTCATAAAATAAGCAAAAGGGCAACGGGCAAAAGACTCCAGCCTTGATACGGCAGTTGTTACTACATTGCCATAAAGCAGGTTTACAGATTCTTCTGAAAGTCTTGCAACTCTTTCGTTAACCAAGCTAACTTCATCATACTCTAAAATTTCTGGAGATTGCTTAATTTTTATATTAGGGAACATTTCCTGTATACGGCCAACCATGGGCGACGGGCGCAAAGGCTTGCCACTTGTCTCTGCCTCGGAATAGATTAGTATTAACTTTTCACTTGGTTGAGACAAGGCGCAATACAAACTATAGTCACTTTCTGCCATACGGAATATACTTTCTGCCGCCAGTTCCACCCCTTCATTACGCAGGGTTTGACGCTCTTGATCTGTAAACAATCCACTTTGGGATGGCGTTGGCGGAAGTACATTTTCATTTGCACCAAGTACTACCATTGCTCTTATTTCCGGATAGCGGGACCGACTGATATCCCCAATCACCACTTGGTCTGTAGTTGGGGGAACCCGCCCAAGCCCAACTTGAGCAAAACCTGCGTCCAGTGTTGCAGCAAATGTTTTTATGGTAACTTCTTCATCTCCAAGCATTTCAACTAACTTATCAAAAATCTCACATATTTTTGGCCAAATTTGTTTGTGAATTTTTGCTGTAGCATGATCTCCCGCTTCTGTACAGGCATCGTACCATTCCTGCAATGTTGCAGGAACGTTTAAACAATATAACATGTCAAAAATTCGCTTGCAGTGGGTTTGTACAGAGGCTTTTTTTCTACTTTCCGAAAAAGCAGAAAGTTTAGACATTAACTCTATTCGGCCATGTTCTGCAACGGAGTTAGTAAAATTATAATTCCAACGGTAAGACCTTACTCCATGCTCCAATACGTAGTTTTCCATAATGTCTACCGTTTCAAGAGGCAGACCTGCCATACGAGTTTTTAGAAAGCGGAAAACACTTTCGTAACTCCAATTCCGTACAATAATATCTAATGCAGCACGTATTAATTCTGTTAATGGATGGGATAGAATATCTGTTTCTGTATCTACAAATAGTGGAATGTTTAAGCGGTCGAAAGTTATTTGAAGGACTTTTTCGTAAGTTCTGTCACCACACAAGATAGCTATGTCTCGAAAGCGATAGCTGCCGGTTTGTATAAGTTGAAGAATATAATTTGCAGCGGTGTTTACTGCAGCGTAGCGATCTGCAGCAGAAATAATACTGATGGCTTCGCATGTATTATGAAATTGAGGAACTGCTTTATTTTGCAAGACAGAAAAATTTTGCACAAAATGCGCCAACTCTGCACATTTTTTATGACGATAATTTCCCTCTCGCAATTCATCCTGTTTAATTTTTATTCCATTACTATTTGCCAGTTTTGTTAGCTTATCTATTGTTATTTGTGGCGGTGAATATGATGGCAATTGCAAGTCTGTAGTTAGTGTCACAGATACCAACTCTGCTCGTTTCATTATGTATTTCAAAACTTGCTGCTCTTGCGGAGTAAAACCAGAAAATCCATCAACCCAAAAATAAGAACCATCAAGCAAGGGCAAAGGAGTGTTTTCGTTTTGCAACAGATCAAGCTTTTCACACAAAATTTCTAACATATCATCTGTAAGTAAATACCGCCCCGTTACCAATTGGCGATATGCACCTGAAATTATAGCAATATCCGTAAGTTTGGCCTTTAGGCCAACAGAAGAAGCCTGTTCCGCACGTAACAACAAATCATTCGATGTAATACGATACTGGTTCATTTCTGTTATTGTATTGGCTAAAGAGTCTACAAAACCGTGTTTGTCCGCTGCAGCTTTATAATATGTAAGTTTGTCCGCAACTTCAAAAAGCACTTTGCGCAAGAGCATTTGCTTGCCCAAGTCATCTGCAAGCTTGCCAGGTGCATTACCTAACAAGGCAAAAAGCCTGTACGCCAAGCGGTTAAAACTAAGTACTTGAACTTGAGTAGCGGCTGAGATGTTTCCTTCATAGAAATTTTTACTGCCAGAATTATACGACCGGTTAGAAAGCAACAGTTTTTCCGATTGAAGAGAAAATTGCTCTGGTACGAGGTAGTATAAAGGAGCAGTGCCAGTTAAACGGCCATTAATTTCCATCAGACAAAGATTTGTTTTACCTGTTCCTGGTTTGCCAAGTATAAAACGCATTCCCATTAAATCACCACCAGTTACTATAATACTCTCAAGTAAAGTGAAATTCACACTAACCCCGCAAACCTATTTTGCCTCAATGCCTCATACAATACTATCCCCACAGAAACAGAAAGATTAAGAGATCTTTCTTCAACTATCATTGGGATCTTAACAATACGTTGGCTGTACTCATCAAGAATATTTTTCGGAATCCCTGTAGTCTCGCTTCCAAAAATAATGTAATCACCATTGCGGAATTCTACATCTGTATAAAACAGTCCATCTCCGGATTCCGCAAAATACAAGTTTGCACCGGGGTTTTTATCTAAAAAATCCTGAAAATTTGTATATTCATAAATATTTATTTTGTGCCAGTAATCCAACCCAGAGCGTTTTAAGCTTTTCTCGTCCAAAAAAAAACCTAACGGATGTATTAAATGCAATGCAGTGTTTGTCATTAAGCATGTACGCCCAATTGCTCCGGTATTATGTGGTATTTCCGGTTGGTGCAAAACTATGTTAAACATTATTTTCAACTGATCGGATTTTCCGACCAGTTGGTTAAGCAAGCATTCAAAAATGCTTTAATTAACGGGCTTGGTCTGGTTATGCGGGACTTAAACTCTGGCCGGAACTGTACGCCAACAAACCACGGATGGTCTTTTTCCGATAGCTCTATACCCTCAACATTTTTATTGTCATGAGACACCGCAGCTTCAATCATACCGTGTTTGATAAAATCACTGCGGTAAGTATTGATAAGTTTACACAAATGACGGAAACGTTCGTAAATTTGGTCTTCCCCATAAGTAGCTTTAAGAAGTGAACCATCTGCCAATTTGCAATGCTTTGCCCCAAGGCGCATTTTAGGTTTCTCCCCTGTAACATTACCATCCTGACGGTCTATATATTCAAATATTGGTAGCGTTGCTGTTGGGTTTTCCTCTGCAGAAGATGCTTCTACAAGGCCTATTACATTCCGGGCAAATTCTATCATAGCACATTGCATCCCCATGCCTATTCCCAAAAATGGGATTTTGTGCGTGCGGGCATATCCCGCGGCAGATACTAAACCATCAACACCTTTTTGCCCGTAGCCGTCCGGCATTAGTATACCGCATACACCAGATAGTAACTCTGCTGTATTTTTATCGTCCAACTCTCTTGCGTTTACCCACTTTATTTTTACATTAATATTAAGCGGTATACCTGCATGTTTTATGGCTTCCACAACGCTGTAGTAAGCGTCACGCAGCTCTGTGTATTTGCCTACTAGTGCAATAGAAACTTCATTTGTAATTTGTTTTTCGTGGTTTACAAGCTCCCTCCACTCAGTTAAATCCGGAGGCGGGTTGTCTAATGACAGCCGTTTGCAAACTACATCTGCAAAATTTTCTTTTTCAAAAAGCAGTGGAATTTCGTACATAGAAGTTACATCCATGTTTTCTATAACACAGCTTTTATCTACGTTGCAAAACATGGCCAATTTTTCCCGCATATCATCCGACATCGGGCGTTCTGTACGGCAAACAATCACGTCGGGTCTTATACCTAAAGACATTAAGTCTTTAACTGCATTTTGGGCGGGCTTGGTTTTCATTTCGTCTACAAAACTAAGATATGGTACAAGCGCAACATGTACATACATTACATCATTACGGTCTTTATCTTGAGAAATTTGGCGAATAGCTTCTATAAAGGGTAAACTTTCAATATCCCCCACAGTGCCACCAATTTCCGAAATAATAATATCGGACTGGGCATCTTGGCTGGCAAGACATATACGTTCTTTTATAGCGTCGGTTATGTGAGGGATAATTTGAACAGTTGCACCTGTATACGCACCTTGGCGTTCTTTGTTCAAAACCTCCCAATAAAGCTTTCCGGCAGAAACACTATTGTTTACGCCCAAATTTTCGTCAATAAAACGCTCGTAGTGGCCAAGATCAAGGTCAACTTCTGCACCATCTTCTGTTACATATACTTCACCGTGCTGATATGGGCTAAGTAGCCCCGGATGCATGTTAATGTAGGGGTCAAATTTTTGTATCGTTACCTTGTACCCCCGCGCCTTTAATAAACGCCCCAAGGAAGCAACAGTTATACCCTTGCCAAGGCCGGAACATACCCCGCCTGTAATAAAAATGTATTTCGTGCCTTGTTTGCTCATGGCAATTTATCTCCTTTATTTTTATGCTCTCGGAAAGTACTTTGTATCTGTGTGAAATACACGGCATAACAAAGCCGCTTTTATCTCATTGCATCAAGAATATCATGGTTAAGAATATAGACCGCTTCTGCTACCCAATCGTTAACCAAACCGGCAATTGCTTCTGCCCTACGAGCCATAACACGCTCGTTAATATATGCGGCTTCTATTTCAGCATCTGTAGCCTCGGTTCTGCTATGGATATATACCAGAAAAAAGAACTCTTCTATATTAAAGACATGTGACAACTCGCCAGTCTGTAGTTGATATAACGCATTTCTGTCATGGTCATACATTAAAAAAATATCTTCAAAAAGTTGAATAGAGTAAACAATCGCATCATCACCTGCATCATGAAAAATTGAATATTCTGCAGCTAAATCGCTAAACTGGACACCACCTGATAAGAAATTCTCATGTAATTCTTGAACTAAACCAATATCTTGATTAATAATATACTGCAACTCAATATTTGCAAGGAAATTGCGGTTTGCTTCTGCAAACGCCAAAAATTCCGGTTCGTTGCCTGTCACTTCAAAATTTATATCTGTTACATAATGGTCTAATAATCTAGTAAGAAGATTGCCCACTTCAAAAAAATCCACCAATCGCTCATCACACACTATGCCAGAAAGCCCCATCATACCTACTGTCATATGTGCTACAGGAAGGATCTCTTCACGTTCTTCCTGGGTAATACCAATGCCGTGGCGGTTGGCTCGGTTTATTATGGCCATAAATTCTATAAGTTGATTTAAAGCAATCTCTTGGTGAACTACCGGGTCTAACCCCATAATAGATGCAACAAAAATCAACTCACTGGCAAAAACAGTTTCATCTCCAAAAAGCATAATCCAATCGGCGGCCTCGTTTGGTATTGGTACATATGAATAATCTTCTGAGTCATTTGATTGTATGGACATCGGAGGTTCTGCTTCAATTGTACTTGGATATGTGTCAGTCATATTACTTTGTGTATGATCAATTGAGTCTTCAGGCATATGGTTTCGAGACGAACATCCGTAGAAACTAAATAAAATTAACACAATTACAGCGAATAAACTTATTTTATATATCATTTCTCAATCCTCCATATGGCAGTGTAAAATGAGGAAAAATACCATCCACACATTTTTGCAAATTTTTTGGCAGAGATGCTTCCCAGCTAATATTTTGCTCCGGAATACTTAAGCGTCGGCAATGCAATAACTGCGATTGGCCATATGGCGCATTATGTCCACCATACTTTTTATCTCCGGCTAACGGGTGGTCTATTGCGGCAAAATGGGCACGAATTTGATGGCTACGCCCCGTTATTGGATTTACAGATACCAAAGTGTACTTACCATCTTGTGAAATTGCCAATACTGTATAAGCAGTTGTAACTGCTATATTGGTTTCGCTTGTAACAACCTTTGCTACATTTGTCTTACTTTCTTTTTGGTAGTAACCTCGTAAAACACGGCTTTTACCAACCTTGCCAAGTTCGCCTTCTACTACAGTTATATATTCCTTATCCATACCTTGATTGGCAAATAACGCATTCATATCCTGCAAGGCGTGTAGTGTTTTACCACACACCACTAAACCGCTTGTGTTAACGTCCAAGCGGTTGCATAGGGCTGGTACAAAGGTGTCTGACGGATCATATGCACATGTTTTTTGCAGGTAGAATAACACCCGTGCAAGTAAATGGTCGTCCTTTGATGCGGCTTTATTCATTCCTCCATGAGAAGGAAGACCTTGTGGTTTGTTTACTATCAGCAAATTTTCATCTTCAAAAACAATACCTGTTAATGGCTTCGCCTCCGAAATTTCTCTTGCTTTACGAAACTTAACAATTGTTTCGTCCGCAAGGAAAAGAGTTAACACATCCCCTGCCTTTAGCTGTTCCGAGCCTTTTGCTTTTATGCCATTCAGTGTGATGTTTTTTTTTCGCAGCATTTTGTATATAAAACTTTCCGGTGCGGCATTTAAATATTGGAATAGGAACTTGTCCAGTCTGCGGTTAGTGTTCGCGGCTGTAATTTCAACTGTTTGCATTAGATACTCCTTGTTCCTGCTCAAGTTTGTGATTCCATATTAAATATGCGTTCATGAACGAGTCTAGGCCACCATCCATTACTGCTTGCACGTTTCCTGTTTCCTCGCTTGTGCGGTGGTCTTTTACCAAGCTGTATGGGTGGTAAACATAGGAGCGAATTTGGCTTCCCCAAGCGTTATCTTTAATTTCGCCTCGTATGCCAGAAAGTTTACTCATTTGTTCTTCCCGTTGCTTTAAGAAAAGTTTGGCCTGTAACATTTTCATTGCTCTGTCACGGTTTTGAATTTGACTGCGTTCGTTTTGGCACTGAACAACTATACCCGTAGGGACATGCGTAATACGTATTGCAGACTCTGTTTTGTTAACATGCTGCCCTCCCGCACCGCCTGAACGATATGTGTCCACTTTCAAATCTTCCGGATTTATTTCAATGGAAATGGAATCGTCTAGCTCGGGCATAACGTCACAGGACGCAAAAGACGTGTGCCTCCGCCCGCTGGAGTCAAATGGAGAAATACGCACTAATCGATGAATCCCCTTTTCGCTACGCAAATAACCAAATGCGTTATCCCCGCTTATCTGAAATGTTACGGATTTTATCCCGGCTTCTTCGCCGTCTAAATAGTCAAGAACTTCAAATTTAAAGCCCCTCTTTTCCGCCCATTTCCCGTACATACGAAATAAGATACCTGTCCAGTCGCAAGACTCTGTACCGCCTGCGCCTGGGTGTAAGGTTACTATGGCGTTGTTGGAGTCATATTCCCCGCTTAGCAATGTCTCTACACGGAGTTGGTCGTAGGCTTGCACGAAGGTTGTAGCGGCATCTTTAGCTTCTGGTATTATAGACTCATCCTGGGCTTCTATACCCATTTCTGCGAGGGTTAATGCATCTTCAAATTCGCCTTCTAATTTCTCAAACATAGTAACTTTATTTTTCAGAAGTTTTAATTGCTTTAACACGACTTGAGAATTTACTTGATCGCCCCAAAAATCTGGGTCAAGCGTTTTTGCTTCAAGCTGGTCTATTTCTTTGCGAGAACCCGCTAAGTCAAAGTGAATCTCCCATTTCGAGTAACTTTGCCCGGTAGGGCATCAATGTGCGTTTTAACTCCTCTAATACCAGCAACTTTCTCACTCCTTAGTTTTCTTCTTAATTCCTTCGGCCGATTAACTCCATAGCCATACCTTGTATTTGCGGCTCACTGTCTGCTTTGATGTAAATTACTAATTCTGTTTGCATGTGTACATGAGCTTCTATAAACATTTCATTAGGGTACGGGTTATGTGCAAGTATCCATATTTGAAATATCTCCCCATTACCTGTATCTATCACATTTACACCACGTGTTAAAATAGGTGTAACGCCTAAATGCTCGGCTGCTAATCTGCTTGCTCTGCTAAAATCTTGTATAGATGGCATTGCTTCTACTGCATCATCTAGTATAGTTTGAATCTCTGTTGTGAGCCGCTGCCGCCTTTCTTCTTCACGCCTGTTTTCTATGCTTCTGTCAATTATGTCCGATGCAACAAAAATAGTAATTCCAATAATCGCAGATAGCACTGTATAGCGTACGATTTTACGCTTTTCCTTTTTGTGTAAATTAATGTATGCATTAACAGCATCTTCTGCATCGGCGTAGGCATGCCTATCTTGGCTTTTGGCTATGCCTTGTTTGACTAAATGCTCGGCTTGTGAATAATGTGCTTGCAGGTTATCTAATTTGTTTAGCAGGTCTTTAAATTCATTGAGCCGCTTTTTTTCTTTGTTAAAAAA
>Ga0123355_10016760_pt1 | contig 11562 bp, 4 predicted proteins | sample TergutEmb28metaG_3_FD_89872 | JGI IMG/M metagenome (GOLD analysis project Ga0123355, IMG submission 89872) | Embiratermes neotenicus P1 segment gut microbial communities from Petit-Saut dam, French Guiana - Emb289 P1 | ecosystem: Host-associated > Arthropoda: Insects > Digestive system > Gut ...
AAGCTCTACAGTCCTTTGAAATATCAGGAATGACTGAACAAATGACAGAGTCATATGGCAGAGGATGTTGGGAGGCAAACATACATGTCCTGTACTATGTTTTTACTGTCAGAGTTTAGGTACCTTCTCCTAGAACACCAGCGTCTTTTGTTTGTAGTTTGGTTGGATTTGAGTGAAATGCTGCACTTTTATGCATGTTCAGAAATGTTCAGAAAATTATTCCATAAATTTGGCTACCAACTGAAACTGTTACAATATTATCGTTTAACACAAACCATTTTCTTTCTTCCACCAGAGAGGGTGCAGTGACAAAGCAAAGAAACATCTTTATTCTACCCCAGCCACTTCTCAGTCACACAGTTTTCAGTATTCCAAAGGTCCATCAGTTCCTGAAGTGGAGCGTGACTCGGTGGCAAGGCATGAGAGGCACATTCCTACATTTGTTGTTGAAGGCAATGAACAGGTTCCACTGATGCACACTGTCAGCTTCTATCGTCGGCAGCAGAATATGGTAGGTTTGGTGGTCATATTGTACAGCTTCACTGTGAAATAAGGGAAGACTATTTATCAGAAATAAGATGATTATGTGTGTTGTGGGTGCCAATTACACAATGAAAACAGGGAAAATGCCCTATGAGAAGACCATGTTTGTGAGTGATATAGCATCAGTAACTAAAATATGTAGTGGATTTTGATTAAATTTGGTATAGGAGTCCTTTACTAAAAACTGTCAAGTGAGTGTGAGTTTAATGAAGATCGGCTCAGTGACATACTTTACTTAAGGATATGAATGAATTTCTACCCACACATACCTTATTTCTTTATTGATCTGGGTGAAATCTGGTACAGATCTTCATACAGTGCCCCTGATGACTGATGAGTCCCATGAAGGATGCTATAGTAACAGCCATGCCTAAAGGTTTGAATGGAATTTTGCCCATATTTTCTGTGTTTTTCATACAATTTGGATAAAATTTAATGCTGGAAAAATCTAAAGGAATATATTAGCTTTGTGCGAATCCAAGCTGTGAAAGCCATACCAGATGTGAATGAATTTCTGTATGTATCTTCCACATTTCTTGTTCAATTTGGGTGAAATATGGTATAAGAGACCAGCATGTAATGCTGTTATGCATTTTTCTGTTTTGTGAAAATCTGTATACTGAAGACCATACTTCTTTTCTGTGCATGTATGCTGTCACGTTGATATGTGTACCTTGAAACCGAATTACATTTTTTGATAGTAAAGGGGATCCTGCTAAGGTCTGTATTATGTCAGGCAGTACACCGTTTGCAGTCTTGTTATATTGGAGCCCCCAGTAAGATAAGCAGTATGAAGTTTCTTCTGATGCAATCCTGCTGCATGTTCTGTAATTTGTTAGTTATTAGCTTAAATGTTTTATTTACCATTATTTATGTGTTCATACTTTAGATCAAATTAATCTAAGATTGACCTGCTTCTGTGGCTTATTCAGTACTTAGGTGTTTACAAGCGATGGGTCAGCAGCCTCTTGTATAAATCTGTGCTGTGAAGGTTATGGAGAAGGTATATTATTGTTGTTGGGTCCAGTGAATGTGCTGAGGTGCCAGCACCCACAATTTAATAGAAGGAATCAAACTCATTGGTCTCATATGTCCATACACTGATCTGAGCTGTTGGTGTTGGTGACAAGTGCAGAATTTGCTGGATAAGAATATGGAAATTATAATATTTAAACAACAAAATCAAAGACTGAACAGTTCATGTCATGCAGCAAAGTCTGACAAAAATTATGAATACTTTGCATGAAGACCGATGTACATTTTTTATCATATCTTGCTCACTTCTTAGAATGAGAAATATTTCAAATGAAAGTAGAGAAAATCAAAACACACATTCTCTTTCTTGACATGTCCATCATCATTTTGCAGTGATATATAGGATGAAGAGAAGAGTAATAAACCCCCCCACCCCCCCCAAAATACAGATGGCTGGATACCTAAGGCTACAAACACACACACAATATGTAATACTTGCAGCTTTTCCACTGCAACAGCGGTTGCACGAATGCTCCTCGGTGTTACGTTTATACGTTCATTGCTGTCCGCTTAAGGTTACAGTTTCTGTTGTGTTGTGTATTGGATGTGTGTAGTCTGTTTGTTAGGTAGTGGGTACTGGGTAACTAATCTTCATATGGATGTGGCACATATGGTGGATAAATTTCATATCAAGTTTTTGTGGGGAGATCTCATCACTTAAAAGTGGTGCAGGAAGGTATGGACTGGATTTATCTGGGTTAGGACAGAGACAAGTGGTGGTATGTAGTGAACACGGTAATGAAATTTCGGGTTCTATAAAACTGGGGGAATTTCTTGGCTAGCTGAAGAACAAACAGCTTCTTAAGAAGAACTTCATTGGCTTGTTTGTTTGTTTGTTAAGAATGACATGAGGTTGCTGGAAGTATATATTTGATACATCATAAAGTTGAATTATTGTGTTGTATGAGTTACAAGGTGTAGGAAGTATATGGCAGTTTTGGGATTCTTTTTCAATTGTATTACCACAGATATTTTCAGTTATCCTCTCTAATTAGTGACATTTTCCAAACTGCTGTTATGATACTGTTATAAGTTTGTCTGGTGGCAGTAGTGTATTTACCAAAAGATTTGCTGAAATTATGCAATATGTGTTTATAATTCTGTGTAATTGTCATTTTTTGTACATTGTGTCCGGTTTTGTTTCAAATGCAGACTAAAATGCCTATGTATTTTTCTGCTATCAGACTGCGAAGGGAACCCCAGTCCGTCAGGTAGTGAGACAACCTGAACTTGAGACTGGAAACATGTTGGACAGGGTCAAAGTGGAACCTGATGAGGGGGCTGTGAGGAAAAAAATAGCAGAGCTTGTGGATGAGGTAAGACTGATTTTATCATCAAAGAGTAACCCTTGGCCTGCTACAGGTTTCCATAGGCATATTTTCTTCTGAACCTAGGCTTTTTGTTGAATGAAGATTCAAAATTTACAGTTGATTACATGGACCTGCTTAGCTTCACAGTGGTCCTTTTCGCCACTGATTTTTATGGCTCTTATCTACTGTAATGCTTGTCTGGACTGTTCATGCTTGTGGCATGAGGCGTGATTGTTCTGGGCTTTGTACATGACTTGTTCAGTAGCTTCAGATATCCCCGGTAAACTGCTTTAAAATAGTGATTGTTTGGGTTTTTTGGGCTTGGGCTTACGTTACTGGCTACATTCATGGATGCACACATGTTGGAGCACATGCCCAAACCCCAACACCAGTATTCAGCATACACTTTTAAATGACTGACTGTACCTTGCCCTGACAGTCTGCTACTGGGTTGTTGACCACCTGCAAGTTAGATGTGGAATTGTAGCTTTATTCTAAATAGGGGCATTCTGCATGCCATACAGGGTGCTCTTTCATCAACCATCCTTATTCTTAGAACCACACATTAACTCCATCTATTGAAAACTAGCTTGCTAATAATGCCTTTATGATTTTCCAGTCATAATTAGGGTAAAGGAATGTGTGTATTACACAACATTTTTATAAGAGGCTATTTGTACAGAAGATATGTTAATGTCTTTCCCACAGTAATAGCAGGTACCTGAAAACGTGCCTTTAGTAATCATTGTGTGTCCTTCATCCATTGCAGTTCATTGGCCCTAAAATTGTTGTAGTTTTGGGATGTAACCCAGTTTTTGTTACTCCTGGCATGCCTGTACCTAGTAAGTTACGATTGGCATCATATTCATTTCAGTAGAATATAAAAATCTGTGTATGAACAAGTGTTTAATTGAATTGAATTGAATTGAATTGTCGTGGCTGATGGTGTGTCACCTGTTGTGCAGGTGTCAAGACAGCAGACAGTTATATCACAAGCAAGTCAGGCACTTAATTTGTGCTGTTCAACCGTCGAGTTTTCAGGTTCAGCGGAACAGGTTGAAGGCGAGCGGTTGTTACTGGTTGCGAGTAAGTATCGCTCTTTCATTGTATCTGAACTGAAGGAATCAGCAAGCTGGAACAGTTGCTGCAATAACTGGTACTTCGAGGGTCATTATACCTCTTAATAATACACACACTTAGAAATGAAAACCTCACTGTACCTCAACCTTTCAAAATTTAAGTGGTGTTCCATGCCATTTTAAACAAGAAAGAGTGTAAGCATTTTTTTTTTTATGAGATTTGAGGTTCTCACAGCCAATGTGCTAAATGTTCTAATATTTTTTGGATTATGCCAATGTGTCTTTGGATATTTCCTCACATTTCAAGGAATCTTGGTGCCTTCTTCGTGGTCAAGTGGTCCAAGAAGAGAATATTTTTGTTTAAAAAATTATTTCAAAAATTGTCAACGTACTGTATAGTAAAACCTGCAAATCTGAAACAGGACAATGCTGGTTTGCTGTGGGAGCTTTGGGTGTCTGTCCTGCACATATCTGCAGTAAGACAGAGACTGTTGCTGGGGTAATTTGAGCTGGCAGGAATGAGAGGGCATGACATTTGGTGTAGCTGTGAGTAAAGGGAGTCTTCATACAAGTAAAGGTGGAGGTGGAATCTCCAGTTGTATTTCATATTTTGTATGGGGTTTTAGTTCATTCGCCATGCTGCACAGAAAGTTTGTTTGTTCACAGCCCATCGTCGGCAGGCTGCATTGCACGAGATACAACGTTTGAAGGTGGAGGGCAGCTTGAGGCCGGTGGGATACAGCTCTGAATTGACAGAGCAGGGATCGCTTATCATCACAAACATAATGTTACCACTCAAGAAGGAATATCTGCGAACAATGGCTGCAGGTGATTTTCCTAGATGAATGAAAGATGCCATATATATTGTGATGCTTAAGATTGCTTTTTATCCATGTAGGAACCAGAATGCTATAGTCAGTACACTGACTAGGGCAGAGGGTAGATGTTCAAATAATTTTGTTTGATTTGTGGCAGGGTCAGGCGATTTGTACCTTCTCCAAAAAGTCCAGACCATGTCTAGGACCCAACAAACCTTTTATGCAATTGGTGCTGGGGTCTCTGCTTCAGGGGTGAAGTGACAGGGTTGTGAATGAGTGGGACTGTGCTTGTACTCCTCCCTTATGGCTGCATGGTGTGCAGCAGGGCAAAGTTACCAGTACCTCTTTTATTTGTGCAGTAAAACTTTATTCAACAAGATGCTCAGATTAAAAAAATGCAAACTGTGATTAAACAGATCAAATTATCTGTTTCTCTGTTTTTGGTTGGGCATTGCATAAATTTGGAAGGTGACTTCTTTGAATGGGACACCAACAGCCAATAACAAAGTTAAATGTATCATTTGTAATCAACTCAGTTGAGAAAGTTTGGACATACCCTCATATATCTCAACCCAGTGACCCTTACAGCTGTCATGTTGTTGAAAGCAGTTGACATTTCAGAGGCTTACCCTTTCTCCATCATCACTGTTGAGATATGCCTTGACACCCTGCCTACCCAAATCACACCTCTGCACCAGACCAAAGTTTGTGGCAGGATATAAGCTGGTAGTGATGGTGGGTGGAGTCTAAAGACGACTGTGGCCTCCGCTCTCCTTGAGCATTTTAGTCACACGCTGCTGGGTTCGACATAATTTGAAGACTTCTTAGACTCTACCCACCAACACTATTGGCTTGCGTCACACCACAAACTCAGGTCTGGTGCAGGCAGGTAATCTGTCTGGGTTGGCTGAGTATGAAGTGATATCAGAATCCTGACAGAGTCAGTCTCTGCAGCGTCAGTTAATTAGAACCACATGATGTGGCTAAAAAGGCTACAATAAACTATAATGGAATGTTGCTTTTCCATAAGCAAAATGCCGGCATGATGTAGCATAGCAGACATTGTCGAACTCAAACCTTGAATGTCGTGCTTGCACGTTAAATGTTTTATGGTAATATCTGTGGTGTGCTACAGATGAACGGTGCCACCATTTTGTGTGCATGGTGCACACCCAGGAACAAGTGGTGGCCTCACCAGTTGTTGCTGCCACTAGTGAGAACCTGCGAAAAGGGGGAGGTGCAGCCTTACTGTTTCCTGGTTCACTGAGACTCGATGGGCTTTACAGTGACTTCAAAGTGACACTCGAGATATACAGCCTGCAGACCAACAGAGAAGTACTTCCTCACGACATCAAATATCATATCTCAGGCAAGAAGGTTGGTACGCAGGACTGTAGAGTCCTGATATTTGTGATGAACTGGGGCTGATAATACTGTCATGAATGTCATCAGAATCCATTTATTATCTAAAACCCCTGTTAGGTTCCAAGAACGTAAAAATACCAGTAAAGAAAATATAAAATAGTCTCAAAATCATAGAAGTTTATTTTTAATAAAATGCAAACATTTTTTCCAAGAATAAAATAGAGTAAATTATTGAAGGAGATTCTCATTCCACAAAGCTTGAAAGCAATCAGCCTTGCTTAATGAAAGAAAGAGCTTAACTTTGCTGAGAATGATCTGTGCAACAACAGGAGAGTGGGGGATTCTAACTCACCAGCCGTGTGGTTGCAACCCAATTTGTTAGATCCAGTCACTAGAGGTCAAGGCAATGGTATTAAAATGGATGATCACAACAGGTCGAAATCCCAAACATAAACGCTGTACTTTAGTTCGTATCAGTATGTGCTTCTGTGTACTAATTTCATTTATGTTTAAGTCCCATACAAAGTGTATTTCTAAATGTTCAGAGGTACAGAATTTTCTATTTTGCATTACATTTTTAGGTTTATTACGTCATGTCATAATTTCTGAGTGGTCTTTTTAAAATCTGTAAATATGTTTTCCCCTCTTTATTATAAATGCATGTTTAGAACTTATTGCTTCGTGCAAGTATTACATTTGTTGCCAGACATCAGGTTCTGACACTACGTTGCTGAAGAATCAAGCCTTCTGCATTGTGCAACTGTGTTGGGTGAGTAGTTCCTGATATTTCTAAGGATCTTCGTGCCTTCATTTTCAGGGTGAGGCAGTCCGCTACCATCCTTCAAATTTCAGGAACTACTCAGCAAACTACATAATATCACATCCCTATAGTCTTGAATCTTTAAATTTGTTGTTGTAATTACAGTCCTCTGGGATGTGTTGCAATGTAGCCTGTGTGTACCACAGCCCAAAAGACAGTGCCCACCACCTTCAGGCAACAGATCTTATATCTGTTCTGGCAGTCAAGCATTCTGCTGTAATATGCGATTCCATCTGGTGTAATTCCACTTGATAAATGTGAAACAGTACTGATGAAGATTCAGGTCGTATAGGATGTGTTGTGTCAGTTCACAGCTAGACACTGATACAATGAAACTTGCTTAAGATGTTCCCGCTTAAGAAATATTTCCTCTTAAGAAGTCAGAAAAATTATTCCATATGATTAACATGTACATTGCCCTTTTAGTATGTTTCTGTCTTAAAAGAACTTGCCACCTAAGAAGTATGAGAATTTCATATCACAGTGGATTTTTTGTCCACTTAATGTTTTTTATTCAGAACCTCAATAATTCCCAGTTACCATCCCTCACTGATGAAATAATGTCTGCACTTTGCAACAATTAATCTCCAGCATCATTTCGACCATGGACTGAAGGTACATGTAAGTGACTCAGTGTTAATCTTTGGCAGACCTTCTGACTGTGTGGTCATCAGTTTACAGATGTGCATGTGTGTCACACAGCATGATACAAACTGTCCTGCTTAATATGCCAGATTCTTTGAATTTTTCCAAAAACATTTAAGAGAGTTCTACTGTGTTTTTGAGGAGCTTGCTACCTCCATCTTCAGGGTCTATGCAGGCCAAATTTTCTTTGCTGCTGAGACTGAACATGTAGGCAGCTAGCAAGCTCCTTCACAACTTCAGCAACTATTATTGAAATGGCATCATCCCAGAAATTTTAATTCTCATAAAACATAATTGTTGGTGTATCATTCATACAGTTGCACAAACTTTGTAACACTGGATATGTAGAGGTGACTGTATAACCATTCCATGTTACTAAAACTTACTGAACTTTGCTTGCAGGATGGAAGTGGTAACAAGCTGCGCCTGACTCCCAAGAAGTTGCTGAAACAAGAATCTCGTCTGTTGATGCCGTCAATACACTCACCGGCCGGACCATCCGCTGTCCGGTCGCCATCTTTCCAGATGTCAGGCTACGTAGTATTTTCATTGAGAGAACTAACACGCAGTCATTTCACCCTTAATAAGGTAAGTTTCTGTTGTTTACAGGGGACCACGGTGGCACAGTGGTTAAGGAGCTGTGCTACAAATCGGTAGGTCACTGGTTCGATCCCAGCTGGTGTCAGTGGTTTTTTCATTGACATAATATCCTTCCGATCGCATTATGGCCCTGGGGTCGACTCAGCCTCTAACAGAAATGAGTACCAGGAGTATTTCCTGGGGGTAAAGGCGGCCGGTGCGTAAGGCTGACAACCTACCACCTTCCTGTGCTGTTGTCATGAAATCTAGGAACCTTAACTTCCTGGAACCCTCTGGGCCTGTCCAGGCCTGTAATGGGACTGATTTATCTGTTGTTTGCATTGAGGCCTTTCCCACTACCTTCACCCTATTGGCTGGCCACCCTCTGTCATTCTGCTACCTGCAGTAGCTATAGCTTCATAACATGCCCTTTTTCCCTGGCATGGCTACTCTGCTTGGTGTCCTTGAACCTGATGGTAAGGGCCCTATGACCCTCTGAATCATCAGTAGCCACTTGCCCAATGACACACTCTCACATCCCAGAAGACTTGAATATTCCTAATATTGTTTATTATAATACTGCCAAGATTATCTGAGGCTTCAGGTTTTTATCTAAAACAACTGTAAAAATGAAACTGTCATACATTTCTGACTCATGACTGTTGTGTGTTGGGACATGGCGGGAGTGACTGGAAACCACTTTATATCTACTTACATCAAGATTTCATCACATACAACTTCCATCCCTTTTGGCCTTAATGCTCATTGGAAATAAATAAAGTAGCATGTTATATATGGCATGATAAAAATGTGTATACAGAAGTAGAATAGAGAAGTTAAATGTTTGAAGTGTAATTGTAGAGTATAAGAAATTGTCAAAAGAAAATAATGGAGATTAAAGGTTTGTGCTGTATTCTGATTACAGGTGGCATATTCTTCTCCGCTGGAAGGTAACATCCAACTACAGCTGAGCTCAGAACTTCAGTTGGATGTAAGGGAAAGGGGATTTCTTACCATGTTTGAGGATGTTTCTGGTTTTGGAGCTTGGCATCGCAGGTGGTGTCTGCTTGAAGGTGCAACACTCTCATACTGGAAATACCCAGATGATGAGAAAAAGAAGGTATGGTGATTGCCAGCCACTGGCCCAATTTCATTTCCAGTTAGGTAAACGGTCTTGCATGACTAATAATTTCTTCAACAAACTATCAGAGTTACACCACAGACACCAGACACTTAACAAGATGCCAGTTTTCTCTTTGATGGTTACTTTTCACTGTTTAAACAGTTCTCCTGAAATGACCATTTTTCCTCTGTATGAAAACCATCTTTGATGTCGGCACAGGCAGTCCTTCCTTAACATTGCTCTGAACAGTTCACTCATTATTAACTAATTTTAGTGACAAAAGATTCAATTAATGTTGCTTGGAGTCAAGATTGTTGTTGCCTCTGGCAGTTGGTGGGATCTCCAGCAATCAAAATGTCAGGTATATCAATTCTTGTGGGAAAAATGCTCCAGTCCTTGCTGTTTTGCTCTTACACTACACTTTTCGTAGACACAATCCCAGCGTTAAACAAGTACTGTAATTTTTGAACCATGATTGTGTGTCTGGGTGTTTTTTGTTTTAAAGTGCTGCTCAGGTACTGTCATAACAACAATAAACAAGTAAATGTTTGTAATGAATTTGAATGTGCTGAGTGTTAGACTGAGCTTGAAAATTTTGTATCCAAGGAAGGTTCAAAATATAATATATAAGAAGCTGTAAGACAGCTGCGGTACATATTGTAGTGGTAGTTTGTGACCAGTCACGGCATGACATGACAGCTTCTTAACCAGTGGTTAAGTGACATTTTATGTTACATTAATCAACAGCTCCATGCCAGTCATTATCCAAGCCAAAGCTTCATGAGACGTTACACAGTTTTGTATTTTCCAACGAAATCACATATGTTGACTGCAGTATATGGTGGGTGATAGAACATTTTTGGTAACTTTCTTGCGATCTCTGTTTACATGAATGAATTGGGATCGTCTGTTCTTTGGGTGCTTGGTTGTTCATATATTTCCTGCAAGAGGATTTAAGATAGCACAGTACCTATTACTGAACTTCCACTGAGGGTCTCTGTCATTACTACAGCAGTCAGTAGTCTTTGCATTGCCCACGAGAGTGGAAGGTGTTTCCTTGATGACTCAAGTACTTGCTCTACTTTCCTGAACTTCCTTGCTGTTTGTCAGTTGTGTGCTCCTTGGCAGCGTACATTAAGTGCTACCTGACTCTAGATGTTAGCCAACAATGAACACTGCACAGAAGGTCGTGCAGTCAATGTACAGAGCTTGCTGTATTTTAACGTGTTAATTTATATATATATACATACATAATTCTTTGCCATAAAGTAACAGTGGCCTGTTTAGAGGATGCATGTGTCTGCCAGTTTCTGCATAAAAATGCACTGAAATTACCCAGCATTGCACTAAAGAGAATTCTAGGGTATAGTATTATCTAAGACAACAGGAGACATCTAACAAGTGTTTATAATACTGTACATAAACTGACTGTCATACAATGTTGATGGATACATGTTTACCGTTTACTGACATGTGACATGCTGCTTGATTCTTTTATATAATGTTATAGCACCTTGATGATGGCAACAATAAGTGGCCAAAACATGTGGCAGTGCAATAACTAGCTATGTACAGTAGTTGGAAACTTTCCCCATGTTATGGCCATTTGTATGTCTTCAAGCTTCCATGGTGACAGAATTCAAAAATGTCTTCTCAGATTGACAACAAACAGTCTCTGTAACTTCAGTTGGTCATCACCTGACTGCTGTTGGCCCTAAAAGATTTTGTTGAATTAAGATTAGCATATTGTACTTTGAACCTTCGCTCATCTAGGAGGAGTGAAAGTCCCATTAACACCATGGCAGAAGCATAGAATCGTACATATTTTACTTTGTCAGAACCCAGATTTTTCTTATGAAAGTCTTCTAAGGTGTTTTACTGTGCATTAGATTGCATATTTATTTTCAGGTACCATATGGAATAAGAAACCAACTAGATGTCACTTAATATTATATTTATTTCTCCTTTATAAGTTGCTCAACATGTTTCAGGCTACCTTGTGCCCATCCTCAGGAGCTGACGACTTAGTGGTATAATGCCATGGCTGTGTAGGCGGTCAGATCCGGTTGGCTGGTTGTGTGTCCAATGGGGAGTACGTAGCACAACGTAGTTGTGCTACGTACTCCTGAGGATGGGCACAAGGTGGCCCGAAACATGTTGAGCAACTTATAAAGGAGAAATAAATATAATACTAAGTGACATCTAGTTGGTTTCTTATTCCACATTGAACTACGATGCACGGTCA
>Ga0123355_10016761_pt1 | contig 11562 bp, 8 predicted proteins | sample TergutEmb28metaG_3_FD_89872 | JGI IMG/M metagenome (GOLD analysis project Ga0123355, IMG submission 89872) | Embiratermes neotenicus P1 segment gut microbial communities from Petit-Saut dam, French Guiana - Emb289 P1 | ecosystem: Host-associated > Arthropoda: Insects > Digestive system > Gut ...
ACGGTGTGCTGTGACTGTCGGTGTACAGGAACTGATAGAGTGACGGTGTGCTGTGACTGTCGGTGTACAGGAACTGATAGAGTGACGGTGTGCTGTGACTGTCGGTGTACAGGAACTGATAGAATAAAGTTGTACTCTGACACTCGGTGTAATGGAACTGATAGAGTGACGGTGTGCTGTGCCTGTCGGTGTAAGGAACTGATTGAGTGTCGGTGTGCTGTGACTGTCGGTGTACAGGAACTGATAGAGTGACGGTGTGCTGTGACTGTCGGTGTAAAGGAACCGTGGGAGTGATGGTGTACGTATACACTGGGTGTACAGGAACTTATAGAGTGAATGTTTGCTGTGAATGTCGGTGTACAGGAACTGATAGACTAAAGTTTTGCTGTGACTCTCGGTGTAATGGAACTGAAAGGGTGACGGTGTGCTGTGCCTGTCGGTGTACAGGAACTGATTGAGTGTCGGTGTGCTGTGACTGTCGGTGTAAAGGAACAGTGGGAGTGATGGTGTACGTATACTCTGGGTGTACAGGAACTGATAGAGTGAATGTTTGCTGTGAATGTCGGTGTACAGGAACAGATAGACTAAAGTTGTGCTGTGACTCTCGGTGTAATGGAACTGATAGAGTGACGGTGTGCTGTGCCTGTCGATGTACAGGAACTGATTGAGTGTCGGTGTGCTGTGACTGTCGGTGTACAGGAACTGATACAGTGATGGTGTGCTTTGATTCTTGGTGTAAAGGAACTGATAGAGTTACGGTGTGCTGTGACGGTCGGTGTACAGGAACTGATAGGGTGACGGTGTGCTGTGAATTTGGGTGTACAGGAACTGATAGAATGACGGTGCAAATATACTGTGGGTGTACAGGAACTGATACAGTGACTGTGTGCTCTGACTATCGGTGTACAGGAACTGATAGACTAACGGTGTGCTGTGACTTACGGTGTAAAGGAACTGATAGAATGACGGTGTGTTGTGACGGTCGGTGTACAGGAACTGATTGAGTGATTGTGTGCTGTGACTGTCGGTGTGCAAGAATTGATACAGTAGCGGTGTGCTGTGACTTTTGGTGTAAAGGACTGATAGGCTAACGGTGTGCTGTGACTGTTGGTGTACAGGAACTGATAGAGTGATGGTGTGCTGTGACTGTTGGTGTACAGGAACTGGTAGGTTGACGGTGTGCTTTGACACTTGGTGTAAAGGAACTGATAGGCTAACGGTGTGCTCTGACTGTTGGTGTACAGGAACTGATAGAGTGACGGTGTGCTGTGACACTTTGTGTAAAGGAACTGATTGGCTAACGGTGTGCTGTGACTTTTAGAGTACAGGAACTGACATAGTGACAGTGTGCTGTGAATTTCGGTGTAGAGGAACTGATTGAGTGACGGTGTGCTGTGACTGTCGGTGTGCAGGAACTGTCAGAGTGGCCGAGTGCTGTGACTTTTGGTGTACAACAACTGATCGTTTGACTGTGTGTTGTAACTGTCGGTTTACAGGAACTGATAGAGTGATGGTGTTCTATGACACTTGGTGTAAAGGAACTGATAAGCTAACGGTGTGCTGTGACTGTTAGAGTACAGGAACTGACACAGTGATGGTGTTCTGTGAATTTCGGTGTAGAGGAACTGATTGAGTGAAGGTGTGCTGTGGGTGTTGGTGTTGAAGAACTAATTGAGTGAAAGTATGCTTTGTTTGTTGGTGTAAAGGAACTAATAGAATGAAGGTGTGCTATCAAATTCGATGTATCGAAACTGATAAGGAGCCTGTGTTTTGTGACGATCGATGTACTGTAACCGATAGAGAGACCGTGTGTTTTGTCTGATTGTGTAGAGGAATTGATGTTGTGAAGTTGTGCTGTTACTGTTGGTGTACAGTAACTAATAGAGTGAAGGTGTGATGTGATTCTTGGAGTACATGAACTGATAGAGTGAAGGAAAGCTGTGACTTTTGCTTTAAAGGAACATATGGTGAGAACGTGTACTTTGACTTTGGTGTAGAGAAACAGATGGGGTGACGGTGTGAATTGACATTTGGTGTACAGGAACAGATAGAGAGAATGTGTGTTTTTACTATTGGTGTAGAGGAATCGATAAAGTAACTTTGCGTTCTGAATATTTGTTGTACAGCTACTGATAGAGTGACAGTGTGCTCTGAATTTTACTTTACAGAGACCGATGTAGCGACGGTGTGAACTGAGTGTTATTGTACAGGAAAATATAGAGTGAATGTGTGTTGTGACTCTTGGTGTCAAATAACTGATAGGAGGAAGGTGTGCTCTGACTCTCGAGAAACAGTACCTGATAAATAGACGGTGTGTTGTGATTGACGGTGAAGGGGTACTGATATAGAGAATTTTAGCTCTAACAACCAGGTTACAGGAACTGATAGTTTGACGGTGTGCTGTTAATTATTGTGTAAGTGACTGAAAATATGATGATGTGTTGTGAGTGTTGTTGTAGAGGAATTGATAGAGTGAATGTGTGCTGTTACTGTCGGTGTACAGGACCTGATAGAGTGACGGTGTGCTGTGACTGTCGGTATACAGGAACTGATAGAGTGACGGTGTATTGTGACTGTTGGTGTACAGGAACTGATAGATTGACGGTGTGTTGTGACTTTCGGTGTACAGGAACTGATAGATTGACGGTGTGTTGTGACTGTCGGTGTACAGGATCTGATAGAGTAGCTGTGTGCTGTGACTGTCTATGTACAGGAACTGATAGAGTGACGGTGTGCTGTGACTGTCATACAGGAACTGATAGAGTGACGGTGTGTTGTGACTGTCGGTGTACAGGACCTGATAGAGTGACGGTGTGCTGTGACTGTCGGTGTACAGGAACTGATAGAGTGACGGTGTGTTGTGACTGTCGGTGTACAGGAACTGATAGAGTGACATTGTGTTGTGACTGTCGGTGTACAGGAACTGATAGATTGACGGTGTGTTGTGACTAACAGTGTACAGGAACTGATATAGTGACGGTGTGCTGTGACTGTCGATGTACAGGAACTGATAGAGTGACGGTGTGTTGTGACTGTCGTTGTACAGGAACTGATAGAGTGACGGTGTGTTTTTACTGTCGGTGTACAGTATCTGATAGAGTAGCTGTGTGCTGTGAATGTCGGTGTACAGGAACTGATAGAGTGATGGTGTGCTGTGATTGTCGGTGTACAGGAACTGATAGAGTGACGGTGTGCTGTGACTGTCGTTGTACAGGAACTGATAGAGTGACGGTGTGTTGTGACTGTCGGTGTACGGGAACTGATAGAGTGACGGTGTGTTGTGACTGTCGTTGTACAGGAACTGATAGAGTGACGGTGTGTTGTGACTGTCGTTGTACAGGAACTGATAGAGTGACGGTGTGTTGTGACTGTCGGTGTACAGGATCTGATAAAGTAGCTGTGTTCTGTGATTGTCGGTGTACAGGAACTGATAGAGTGACGGTGTGTTGTGACTCGTTCTACAGGAACTGATAGAGTGACGGTGTGTTGTGACTGTCGGTGTACAGGAACTGATAGAGTGACGGTGTGTTGTGACTGTCGGTGTACACTAACTGATAGTGACGGTGTGCTCTGACTGTTGGTGTACAGGAATTAATAGAGTGACTGTGTGCTGTGAATATCGGTGTACAGTAACTGACAGAGTGAGGGTGTGTTGTGATTTTCGGGTTACAGGAACTGATAGAGTGAGGGTGTGTTGGAACTGTCGGTGTACATGAATTGATAGGGGACGTTGTGCTGTGACGGTCCGTGTAGAGGAACTGTAAAATTGACGGTGTGCTGTGACTGTCCGTGTACAGAAACTGATAAATTGACTGTTTGCTGTGACTGTCTGTTTACAGGAACTGATAGAATAACGGTGTGACCTGACACTTGGAGTGCAGGAACTGATAGTGTGATGGTGTGATTTGCGTCTCGGTGTTCAGTAACTGGTAAATTGTGTGTGTGCTCTGACCCTTAGTGTAAAAATTTTGATTGATTATTTGTGTGCTGTGAATATAAGTGTAACCTAACTGATAGAAGGATGGTGTGCTTTGACTGTCTGTTTACCGGAACTGATAGAGTGACGGTGTGTTTGACTGTCGGTGTACAGGAAAGGATACAGTGTCGCTTTGCTTCGACTCTCGGATTATACTTTGACCGCAAACTGTCCTGGTGGAAGCACATCAAACTAACCACTAACACCTCAACCTCAAACTACGAGCAATGTCTTGGCTCCTGGGTCGACGCTCCCAACTTTCCCTCTCAAACAATCCCCTTCGCTACAAATGTATCCTCCAGCCCGTGTGGACATACGGAATTCAGCTGTGGGGATGTGCGAAGCCCTTTCACACGCAAATCCTTCAACGCTTCCAGTCCAAACCCTACGCTCCCTTGCCGACGCTCCCTGGTATGTCTCCAACCTCCAACTGCATACCGACTTAGGTATACCATTCTTCGCAGCGGAGATGTGCAGATCTTCCCTTCTCTACCACCGCCGCCTGACCAACCATCACAAACCACTCGTCGCTGCCCTATCTAAACCTCCCAACATTACCCGACTACTAAAGAGTCTATGGTCATCTGACTTTCATTCCGTGACCGAAGACTAACCTGAGCCTACTGCCCTTTAGGGGCTTGAGGGAGTCTCGTCGGTGGACGACTACTCCCTCCCGTCGTCTTCTCCCTCCTCACATTTGCTTATTGCTCCATAGGAGTAGATTGTAAATTCACAGTTCTTTAAAATAAAAATAAAAAGGAAGGCTGTAGCTGTAACAGAATGTACCTACAGAATGACTGTAGCTGTAACGGATTGTAGCTACAGACTGACTGTAACTGTAACAGAATGTAGTTACAGACTGACTGTAGCTGCAACGGAATGTAGCTACAGACTGACTGTAGCTGTAATAGAATGTAGCTAGACTGATTGTAGATGTAACAGATTGTAGCTACAGAATGACTGTAGGTGTAACAGAATGTAGGTACAGACTGACTGTAACTGTATCAATATATCTACAGAATGACTGTAGTTGTAACAGAATGTAGCTACGGACTGACTGTGGATGTAAGATAATGCAGCTAGAGGCTGACTTTAGCTGTAACGGAATATAGCTACAGATTGACTCTAGATGGAAGAGAATGTAGCTACAGGCTAACTTTAGCTGTAACAGAATATAGCTACAGACTGATTGTAGCTTAACAGAATGTAACTACAGGCTGGCTGTAACTGTAACAGAATATAGCTACAGACTGACTGTAGCTGTAACAGAATGTAACTACAGACTGACCGTAGCTGTAACTGAATGTAGCTACAGACTGACTGTAGCTGTAACACATTGTGACAAACAACAGAAGAAAATTTGTTAAAATTAATCTCCCTAAAAACTAAACTCTAAAACTAAACTCCGTGGCTTTAGTCCGCGAGCGAACCATACCGACAGAGCGGCCGCCGCCGGTAGGCGAAGTTAGTGCCAACTTTCGCGGATAGCATTACAAAATGTAATATTATATCTACGGTTTATAATGTGTGTGTGTGGGTAGTGGAGGTGTGCCTTCTTCCATTAACTTATGCAAACTTTATTGGTCAGCAGTTCACTGCACGCTACGCCCGCTCCATTCAGTTTCAAATACAAACCGGTACAATTAGGTGCCACAGTCCCGTTGTGTATTTCTTGTCAGTAAAGGATTATATTAACCGACAAACGCAATACTACAGGCGGTGGCAGTTTTACGTGTAACACAGGGTGGCAGGTTTATGTATAATACAGAGTGGTTCTTTTATGTATAACACAGGTTAACAGTTTTACTTAAGTACGGCGTGGAAATTTTACGTGTAACACAGGTTGGCAGTTTTACGTGAATCCCAGAGTGGCATTTTAACGTGCAACACAGGGTGGCTCTTTTACTTAAGGTACAGTGTGGCTGTTTTGCGTATAACAGGGATCGGTAATTTTACGAATGGTGTGGTGTGACGGTTTTACAATTCATACAATTTGGCAGTATGACATGTATCACAGTGTGGCAGTTTTACTTGTAACAGAGAGCGGCCCTTTAATGTACGTTATAAGTTGCCTTTTTTATATATAACACACGGTGGCATTTTTTCGTATAAAATAGGGTGGTTGTTTTACATGTAATACAGAATGGCGTTTTACATTTAACAAATAATAGAATTTTTACGTGTAACACAGTGTTGTTATTTTACGTGTTACGCAGGTTGGCAGTTTTCTTATAGTACATAATGACAGTTTTACTTTAAGTAAATTGTGACAGTTTTACCTGTAACACAGTTTGGCAGTTTTAGGTGTAACCCAGAGGGGCACTTTTACATTGTAACAGGGTGGGAATTTTTCTTGTAACAAAATGTGACAATTTTACATATAGCAAAAATAGGTAACATTACCTGTAATTTATGTGGCAATATTACATGTACTACAGGGTGGCAGTTTTACGTGAAACACAGTTTGGCTGCGTTACGTATAAACTAATATTGAAATTTTACGTGAAACACAAGTTGGCTCTTTTAAGTATAGGTCAGGGTGGCAGTTTAACGTGTAACAAATTGTTGTAGCTTTAGGTATAACACACGGTGGCATTCTTTCTTATAACACGTGGTGGCATTTACCCGTGTAACAGCGTCAGGTAGTTTCACATGTAACACTCTTAGGCAGATTTACATATAACACAGTTGGCAGTTTTACGTAAAACACAGGTAAGCAATTTTTCGTGTAACGCAGGTTTGCAGGTTTACGTGTAACCAAGATTGGCTGTTTCATGTATAACCTAGTGTGGCACTTTTTCGTGTAACCCAGGATGGCAGTTTAACGTAAAACGCAGTGTGACAGTTTTATGTATTTTAGATTGTGGCTCTTTTACGTATAACACGTGGTGACAGTTTTCTTTTAGAACAGTGTGGCACGTTTATCGACTGAATAGGAAGCTATACATAAGCAAAATAATCGGCCATTACGTCCTCCTAATAATGCACTTTCGACCTCTTCACATTTTCCATACAATGCATTTCGAACCTCTGTGCCGCTGTCCAGCAGTAAACACGGACAGCCTGCAATCTGTACAGTGTTTCATAGTGATCTGAATTATAGACTGAACTTTATGGCAAAATGTAATGGATTTTGTTCCGTTGGCGAGTGGATCCAACCTCAGGTTAAGGCCATGTATAAGAGGTAGGCTATCGTAATGAATGTTGCAAGTAGCGGTTTATAGGGTGTTGCAGTATGCTACAGTGGGTGGACGGACCGGGAGATGGCCGGCTAGAAACTGCCGGTAGGCACTGCAGCACTGCAGTACGTGCTGGACTGACAGTTGAGTGACGTCAGTAAAGAGTTATCAGTTGAAACGTAACGTTACGGTACAGAGCGGTACAGCAGATCGTAGCAGTGCTGTGCTGTGCTGTGGACCGTTGTACCGTTCGTGATTGTACCGGTGTGTGTGGACTGGGATCGGTTGGACAAGGGCTGAGGTACAGCAGGGGTGTACAGAAATGTAGCGGTGTAAAAATGCAACATACTATAAAACATTAAACGCCACACACGGAACCACACAACATGTCGTGTTGCTGTAACAATACAACTGTAATTGTTTGTGTGGAAATTTACGTGCGCTATTGACAACAGTTTCATACCGTAACAGGAAAACCGGATATGAAACACTAAATATATTCCCTCGCAAACAGGTACAGTGTTGTTGATGTGTGTGTATTTGTGTGTTTGTGTATGTATGTGTGTGTGTGTGTGTATACGTGCTGGTAGGTTGCGGTATGTCAGATACGTTGTCTGTACCTGCCGATAGATTGCGGTACGTGAGATATACTTATTTCTCGAAAATTGATATCAATATGAATAAATGTTTCGTAACTCGTGCAAAATTTTACTTGAAATATTTTAGCTAATTTAATATTCAATAAATTGCACGTAAATTCCATACACTGTGGAGACCACTTCTTCTTTTTATTGCGTAATTTTATTTTCAAAATAATCTATATTTTAGAAAGCTTTGGAATTTTAAATTTATCCGGAGTTCATGACACCCGACACTTTGTGCCAGAAACTAAGTTTGGATTTACATCCAGTTGAACTCAGTAGACACACAAAACTTTTACCTGCTAGTAGCTGGTGAGCCTGATTAATGCGAATCATGTTACCGTTATGACTTTCTTAAGGTTTCTTATCCGCCCCGATTTACTCTAACTGAAACCTTCCGCGAAATAATTCTTCACAAGGAAATTCTTCGCAACAAGAATTGCCTTCTCTCTTTAGCACGTGACACCCCATCGCCTATAAATATTTCCCAAACAAAACAGTAAAATTATTATAGGCTTAACTTATTTTTAACATCTGTAGGTACCACAAATGAAGTCATTCTTACAAATCTATCGGTCAGAATCATCACTGTACTTAACTTTCCCTTTAATCATTTTCACTGCCTGCAATTTTTCCTTTCCTTCTACCAAAATGACACACCCAGTACCTTCCGCTCAAACTGCGGATTATATTAAAACAGAGGGTGTTCCACGCGTAAAGAAGTAATATTTTTATTGACCAACATGACAAAAGTTTCCAATAATGTCATGCACAATGTCTGCACAATAAATTTCTATATTCAAAATGACACTGGAAACAAACCCGCCGTACTTAGCAGTTCATATCTGCATCAGTTGATGAAGAAACCTGAAGTTTAGTTTCAAATGTCTCCAGTTGCAGTTACGTCGCGCCGCTGCCGTTAGATGCCACAAATTTCAAAAATGGCTACCACGTGTAAAAGAGTGTGTTGTTTGTTTGACGAAGACAGACACAGTACACTGCAGTCCGTGAATTTAGCAAAAATTATAAACCACCAAACCACAACGTATTTCTTATATTTGTTGGCTGTTCTGGAAGTTAGCACAAACACGGCCAGCAGTTGTACCAGACAGAAAACAGACTACACGAATGCACTTAAATTGCTGCAATGCCTTGCAATTCGTGTAGATGGAAACTTGTTCAGGTGGTTCATTTTACATTCGTTTGCCAGATGCACGCCACACAGCTGTTAACGGCTCTGTGTTCACCGAATATACTGCAGACCGACAGTGTTTTGTGTGGGAGCGACGAACAGTAATTGTCGCCGGGTAATGTGAACAGTACTTTGAGATTTGCTGTATCAACTGACGTGTTTATGAAGGGTCCAGTACACTATCTGCTGTCGGTACCATTTTGAACGAGAAAATTTGCTGACATCTGTATAAGCTACAGTTTAGTAACGATATTTTTCTCTATTCTGTTTAAAACGCCGGAACACAAATTTAAAGCAGAAGACGTTACCCTCTGTGATTAATGCTCACACAAGTGCCCTGTATTCAGTTCAAATCTCTGTATTGTGCTGTTCGTCAGTTCTGCTACACAATCAGTGCTCCTCCAGCTGCACACCGCTTCCCCTGCTGCTAGACACTGATGCAAACTGCTGCACACAACAATCACAGTTACATTCAGCTACACACACTGCAGTGCAACACAAGGCAGGCAACGATAAACATATCGACAGAGCAGAGAGATACAGAAAATGCCTTCCTCCCATGCAGCTGTCACTTCAACTAACGTACAGAATTGCGAACAGGAAAATGAAGCCTAAACACTGCGTATCAAACTGAGCATATTGCAATCAAACTTCAGAACACCCGAAACATTACACAAACAGTAAACTGTTTGTGTAATGTTTTAAATTACAGAATAATAGCAATTGGTTAGGTTAAATGAGAAAAAATTGTTTCTTGTTTCAGATGGCGGATCCACCAGCCGATCGGTAAGTACATTTTTACTAAACAGTTGTCTGTCAGCAGGTTGTCAATACAAACCGAAGTACATGGAATGTTAGAATGAGGAGAATTTGGTGACGTTCAGTTTGTATCGGTCGCTATCAGCAAAACAACCTAAATAAATTCACATTTCCCTATATACAGTTAGTCGTTTGTCTGATCTTCCCAATCGATGTCAGCAATTTGACTGATAAATTGACAGACTGTTAAGATTTCAGTCTCTTGCAAAATATTTAAATATTTGTCCTACTCTCGACATATCTACTGTCGAATATCCTACATAAACTTCTTTCTACTATTGATATTATATCTCAGAACTGTCAAACTTTACATTTCAAGCCTCTCACTGTTAACGTCATTCAGACGGCCACACAGTCTGTGCAGTCCGTCAGTGCACGGCTGTTGATATACTGTGAGCTTCTGTACAGACAGAGAGGGACAAGAACACGGTGTCACTTACTTTCCTGAACGTTTGTGCATGCACATCAAACACAGTCTGTGAACACAGAACACTCTGAAAAACAATACCGGTATGCGCCGCATAACGACGTTTCGGTCAGCGACGGACCGCATATACGACGGCGGTCCGTAATATTATAATTCAATATTATAATACTTACCACTGTGTTACAGTTGCCTACAGTATTCAGTAAAATAACACGCTGTACAGGTTTGTAGCCTAGGAGCAATAGGCTATACCATATAGCCTAGGTGTGTAGTAGGCTATAATATCTAGGTTTGTATGAGTAAAATCTATGACGTTCACACAACGACGAAATCGACCAACGACGCATTTCACAGAAAGTGTCCCCGTCGTTAAGCGACGCATATCTGTACAATGTCAATTCACTCATGTCATATCGCTCACTGAATGCAACAGTGGCACAATTAGGATATTGTGTGTTTGGGAAATGGGTAATAGAAAATGTACCGGCAAATATGTGTGGACCGTAATGTTCACTTTGTGAGTGATGACTTTAATTGTGTTATGCTGTTCGTCTGCTACAGTTGACATTTATACGCTTGATATGTTTAACAAACAGCTGCTAAGATGTTAGTCAAATTTACCATCCGTATTGTGCCTCTGTTGTTCATAAAATCACCCATAAATCTACGTTCTCACTTGTGACGTAAGCTGAGATTTTGAAAAAAGAAATACTTGTTTTACGAAAAACTTTATTAAAAATCAAACAATCTGTTTACTGTCAAACAAACAAATAAACACAAACTCCTATTAAGAATGTAGCTAAACAAATTTCAGTCTGCTGTAAAAACCTGAATGGCAGTGTAGCAGAATTTTATTGTTTATTTGTGACTGCAGTTCGTCATACTGTGTGTTGGAAATGGGAAGGGATTAAAAAAAAACAGCTTCTTTCTGAAGCACATTCTGAAACAGTTTCAAACACTTTCTGGTCTGAAGGAGAGTGGAGAGAGTGTAGAGTGTGAGGTACTGACAGAGATTGGACAGAGTTTACAGTGTGAGGTACTGACAGAGATTGGACAGAGTTTACAGTGTGAGGTACTGACAGAGATTGGACAGAGTGTACAGTGTGAGGTACTGACAGAGAGTGGAGAGAGTGTACAGTGTGAGGTACTGACAGAGAGTGGAGAGAGTGTACAGTGTGAGGTACTGACAGAGATTGGACAGAGTGTACAGTGTGAGGTACTGACAGAGATTGGACAGAGTTTACAGTGTGAGGTACTGACAGAGATTGGACAGAGTTTACAGTGTGAGGTACTGACAGAGATTGGACAGAGTTTACAGTGTGAGGTAC
>Ga0123355_10016762_pt1 | contig 11562 bp, 5 predicted proteins | sample TergutEmb28metaG_3_FD_89872 | JGI IMG/M metagenome (GOLD analysis project Ga0123355, IMG submission 89872) | Embiratermes neotenicus P1 segment gut microbial communities from Petit-Saut dam, French Guiana - Emb289 P1 | ecosystem: Host-associated > Arthropoda: Insects > Digestive system > Gut ...
AAATTGAGTTGTTTCTTCTATCTGTACAGGTTTCGTAAATACGTGTCCTACGGTTTTCTTATAATAAATTTTTGTAATCCCAGAGTACATTATGAAACGCCCTGTAGAAAACTGGACTTTTCAGTATTCGGTCCAACTTAGCCAAAATGGGCTTAGAGTTTAAACGAAGATTTCAACATACGTCCAAAATAGTGAAATCACGTGTTGTTGTGTTGAGCATACAACGTGATGCGTCGACAAAAGTCACAAACTCAACTCAGATTCTCGTGAATTTTCTATTGAAAGTAACGTATCTTTATTATTATTATTATTATTATTATTATTATTATATCATCACTTCGGTCCCTCGAGTGTTGAGTTTCATGAAGAGCCATCGTTCAGAAGCTTATAGTCAGTGACATGTTCTTGAAATTTCCCGCGGTTTGTGGAACCATTGGACCTTATCCAGAAAGATTTCAATCCAATCCACGTTCCCAGCCTCTGTTTTTAGTCCCATTTGTTAGTATAATCCCACCTATATATGAGTTCCCCAGGAGCTCTGCAGATTAAAATTTTGTATGCATTTGTCTCTTCTCATATATGTGGTACATGTACCTAACGTGTCTTCATCCTCGATTTGTTCGTTTGGGGAAGGTATAAATTGTGAATCTCGTGTATTTTGTAAGTAACTTATAACGGAGTGAATTGGTGTAAATTGTAGGGGTTTATCCCGAAAATGCTTCGTTCGAACTCTACGGATACACCGGTTGTCCTGGACCGTCCTTTCGTCGTTTTCTTCATTCCTTCCAGGTAACAGCGAAATAACTTGAAACTATAATATCTGGCACGCTGTGTGGAGCGCTGACCGAGACAGTTTAGACGAAGAAGCCGGTTGTGACGTTATGAAGAGCGGACGTGACGTATACTTGTTTCCGTTGGGTACCCGACGGTCACCATGAGGAAGGGCTGTGAGAGAGAAGTTGTGGTGTCGAGTAGAGGAGGTTATCTGGTGACAAACTTCTTCCTGCTCGTAGCTTCCACATTATTGTGTGCCGCTTTCCTTGACTTTTTGTGTCCAAGACTATATGCATCCTGCACTTTTAACAGACTCTGCATTTATTTGGCCTCCATCTTTCAGCTGCAGTGTAAATGTTGCCATTCCTAACTTCCGTCTTCTTCAGTCGGCGTCAATTAAGAAACCTTGTAGATCCACGTTGGTCGCCCTTTCGATAATGCGTCTGTTATTTGGTATCTTGGTTGCATGTATGTGTGGTCCAGTGTAGCTCAGTCATATGGAGTTATTAGGCTACTTACTTTCCCTTCCGGGAATCGAACCCACATTTCGAGGAAATTTCTCTTCCACACATCATGCAGGCCAGTTCTGGGCCCCATCCTGCCTCCTGTCTAATATGTACCGGGTATTCTTTTGTCCGAACGACGGAGACGTGCCGCTGACCATAGTCCCGAGGTTTAAAATTTGCGCTTCTCCACCTGTACGACTTCAGGGCATGGTCCTTTTAATTAACCAAAGAGACAACTTCATCACCACCGATGTTTTGCCGTATAGGACGGGCAGTAAGGGTTTCAGCTAGGTGTTCTGTTCCAACTTGGTCACACAAAAGCAGCTCAACCTTACGCTTACAAACGTGCCTGATCACCACACTACGAGACACACAGGACAGTGGATATGAAACTGTCGTGCAGGTGTTCGTAGAACTGTATGAAATGAGAGGCTAACTTCGGTGTCCTTCCTGAGGGATACCGCGGGTAGCTATGGGATCGCAGGCTGGGTGAACCTCAACTGCTGGTCTGGAGACACTGTCTCGACGAGGAATTGATCACGATGCAGCACGATAAAACTGCTTTAACGTAAAGCTATAATGTGTTGGATTGATACAGATCGCAGTAAAATTCGCCCAGCGGTTTAGCGGGTTTGTTACCCAATTCCAAACACAATCGTCTAAGTGTCTAAGTTGAACATGCGGTTCCCACGGACGTAGATCATGCCTGCATTATTTAATATTATTCATGGCTTACAAAGACTGGTTTTTATGACGCAAATTAGCCTTTGGCAGTATTTTTGTGTACTTTATGGGGACCATTGACGGTTTCTGGTTGACGCTACCTTTGAGGGGGTGGGGGGGGGGTGAGGTGGGGTGGGAACGCTTCGTTTAGAAACTTGGCTTTCTTTGCAAGGCCGGTCAATACAGGAGGCTCCAAGTTCGGAAGGTATCCTTCTGACTTCATTGTTATACTGTATCCGCCCTCTCGCGAGATTCCGACTGGAAAAAATACAGTTGTACTTTTGATAATTTTGTATTCTTGTTGTGAGGTGACACTGAGTCCCATGTTACTGTGGTCGCTGAAGGACCTATTGTACCAACCCCGGGCGATAGTTGAATGCATGTGGAACACTGACGGAATAATAATTAAGAGGCTAAGCTGGACATACTCGGAAAAGAACCTGTCCTGTTGCCACGCTCTCCATCGCAAATTCCACGTGAACTAGCCTGGGATCGAATCCGAGCCTTCGCGTTGGGACGGATCCAGTGTCACTTTACAGTACGTTTGTTACTAGTTCACTGGAAGTTGAACCTTGTGGCATATGAAGTGATTGGCATGCTGTAGAGCTTAAGCTGTCCAAAACAAAATACCAGAAATAAGAAACTTTGCGTTTTGCAAACGTTTCCGTTTGGTAGAGGTTCCTACAAAATTGCGAATTAATGAAATGACACATTGGTCTGGAAACGTTGTTTGTTGCAGGCTCCTCTTTTATCAGAATTGTATTCAGTGTATCCTACATTCTGAATCCGTGTTTCGCGTCCCTTTAGTAGTATCAACCGACGTAGCGATAATTTCCCTGTTGAACACTAACTGGAACTAAAGGAAGGAGAGAAAAGTAGGATAGCTCGTCACCAAGGTGACTCTGTGGCAGTGTTTGTGAACCGGTGGAACGGGTCCCATTAATGGGACTTGTCTTCTGTTTTGGGGTGTGACGTGCTTCAAGTATGACCTTCCTTTAGCTGCGCTTACGTAGAGCTGGTTGACGCGCCGTTTATCGAATATAATCGCGTGTTTCTTGAAGTACATGGCGCTGGTTGAAGTACTGTTTATAGAATGCCGACATATTAACGTTGTTCGCGATCACGAAGTAGCGTGTAGCGATAAGTACACTTGGTTGGTGAGGCTTCATGAGAGTGTTCGCACTTGGGCGTGCGATGGTTATTAAGGTTGGTTAAAAGAATTGCTGATATCAAAAAGAGACGGTGGTGTGTGCGTCGTGGATGAAATGACCGCAGTTAATAGGCAGTTCCATCACACTCTGGGGTGAAATGCCGATAACAATGGATGATTCATACACGTTTTTAAAATATTATGCCTATGGATCCCGTGTTTCACAAAACTAAAAACCGTGACGCTTCATGTCATGTTTACCCGGAGAGTATGGAAAACAATTTTTAACCCTTCACGCAGCGAGAGAAATGTATTTCCTATTAGTACAACGCATTAAGTCATAAAAATCATGACAGTCAGTTACTAAATATACAATAATAAGATGAACAGTACTTATCAAACACACACAGTTCACTGACTGATTTTTCTTTATGTATCCGTTCCTTACCCTATCTTATTTCTTCCTGTTAGTGGTTGGTTTGTGGCTGCCGTACAGCTAAGATGTATTCTCCCACTTTGTGAACGTCAGAATGTCCGTACGGATTGTCAGAAATGGCATTTGTATGACCTAGAAATCTCCGCGACGCACGTCTATAAAACCGGGATTTCCTCGGGGGGAAAAAAACCTGGACGAAAGGCATCCCTAATTATATCAGTTAAAAAGTCACAAAACAATTCGCTTCAGGAACAGTGTTATGTTGCAACAAACATAGTTCCACGGAGTGAGCCGAGTTCAGTCCCGAAGATGAATAAACCTCGCAATTCACTCGACGTGTAAGAATGATTTTTGGCAGCGCCAGCACGTACCAGGACTAGCAGCGTGTACAACGGAGAGTCACGATTAAGATAGTTCTAAAAAATGCACTTTTCTTCAAAACACACGTGCCTTTTCGAAAAGGGGGGGCTTCAGTTTTATTATTGTCTGGACTACGACTTTTTCACAGAGTGGTAGATGGGACGTTGAGGATTAATGCCGTATGGAATGCACGACTGGAGTTTCACCAACACTAGCTTACTTGTCCTGTGAAAAAAAAAGTGTCAGGGGTGATAGGTGCCAGCAATCCTAAATATTGTAGCATTGCTACGCTTATTTAGCACGATCATTTCGACGTGTGTGCCGCGTTGAGAGGATCCATGTGAGAGTAACCTGCGTTGTGTCGTGAAAACACGTATGACTAAGAGAGATGTTGAAACGTAATGAACAACTGTTTGAAAATAACACGAAATGCCAACAATGTGTTTAGGTTACAGAACACCTTAAAGAAAACGGGAATAAAATTATACAGCCCTTGCAGATTTGTTATAGAGTGGTGAAAAATGGACCATTAAAGCCAGAGACGCAAGAAGAGTAACAGCAGCAGAGATGAAATATAAACAGCAGCATATACTTGGACAGATCATAAAACAAATACAGAGATTGCAAAGGAATTGAATGTAACCCCAGTTCTGGACAAAATACAGGAATACATGAGAAATTGGATACAACATGAAAACAGTATGCCACCTAACAGATTACCGAGGATAGCAAAAAACGCTAGACCAAACGGCACAAGGAACCACTGAAGAGACTTATGGTTGTGTGAGTCCGCAACGGGTCAGCAAGTGGCCCAACCTCATGGTAGCTAGATCATCATCATCATCATCATCATCATCTCCTTTATGCAGGGTATTTATACTTATATTCCTGAGACAGACTATGTCCCTAGGGATTACAGCGTCGCAACTATTCTGTTGTTACTATTCATGCTTATATCGTTAGTTTCAGTGTTGAATCTGTTGTACTTTTACATTAGTACTTTCCGACGTATATGTGCAGTGCCCAATGTGGCTGTTTTCTGGAGTTCCTTGATTTCATGTTTTCCTGGTATGTTGCTCACGTATTTTTTGATTGACTTTGAAATAGTCCCAGTCGCCCCTATTATTATTATTATTATTATTATTATTATTATTATTATTATTTCACAATACGCTACGCACTGTACTGGTTGCCGTCGGTATTTTAACGCTTGTGTAATCCATGACTCGACAGTCATGCGCCTAGTGGCACTGCTCCATTTACGTGTCTCATGCATAATTTATCAGTGGCATGTACAGTGCACGACAGAGGGCGCAGATATATATTGTTTGGGTATTATCGCAGCGTAGCATAATACGAGGATATAAATTCTGCAACAAAATTATTGGGCAGGTTTATGTCTGAGATTTTTTCTGCAAATAGGTAAATACTGGAAGTCATGAAACGCAGGTTTCACCTGTAACTAGCGAACAGCCTAAGAAATAAAATTTGCAGCCAGACAGTAAACTATACCATATGCAGACAGTGTCAGGCTCACGTACTAGTTGCGATCCCGAAGGACTAGCGAAGTCGGAATTCAGTGTACTTATGGTCAAGTATGTATGTATGTATGTATGTATGTGTATATATGTGTGTGTGTGTGTGTGTGTGGTGTGTGTGTGTGGTGTGTGTGTGGTGTGTGTGTGGGGTGTGTGTGTGTGTGGTGTGTGTGTGTGGTGTGTGTGTGTGTGTGTACAAATCATCCGAGTTTAATTCCGAAATCCAACACACTGGAACCTGATTGGCCACAGAATGACCACCCCGACGCATACGTTATCACTCAGCAGTGTTCTTCCGCCACCTCACTGCACTTTCAGTGCCGCGAGGAAAAATTCGGAGTGCGTTTAAAAAATGTTATTATTTCCTTTTCTCTTTTTTTTTACTTTTTTTTTAAATTGCGTATTCCTGAAACTGTGTAACTTGGAATTGTGTAGGTCGGTGAGTAGCTGTACCGACCGTATTAAAAGAGGCAGTGTTTAGATTCCTAGTCGCGGAAATCAAGATTGTCAATAATTTAGAAAGAGCCGCCCTTACTGGGAGAATCACTCAAAAAGTTATTAAAAACTTTTCAGGCTTCCACGAATGTGTCCAAGTACCCGACTTTGTGTCTCAGTCGAAGTTAAAGACTTTGAAACACTTGTCGTTCAATGGAATAAGTGGATTTAATTTGAGAAAGTTTTAACAGTACAGGGGCGGGCATATCACCAGCTTGGGTAACAAAGCGACTGTGTGGCAAGTTCAGATATGTCTAGCTACTGCGTGCGTGTTACAAGTGTGACGAAAAGATACACATTCGTTACATCTTACGTTAGGATTTTAAGTGTATTTAGTAAGCCTGTCCACTTACTTCTATTTCACCGATAAAGTGGATTCAGTTGAATTTTATATTCATGGATCCGTGCATCATGAATCAGATTTAATAACTGTCCAACAAGATGCGACTGTATTCAGTTTATTATATTTCTGTAGGCAGCTCTACATGTTTCGGGTGTTGACATCCATTACCAGGAGCTCGTACAGCTGTAATTACAGCTTCTGGCACTGGTCAACCGGGTCTACTAACATCCGCTCTCGTTGTTCAGTTGGAACAACGAGAGCGGCTGATCGGGGTGGCCGCGCGGTTTAAGGCGTGGGTCTGCGTCCGCTCGTTTGCTAGATTTGGATGTTCGAACCCCACCGGGGTACATGGAAGTGTGTCTTTTGTGAGTGTTGTTTATTGTCGCATAGCGGTCTCTGTGTCGACCTGATCACTCGTCCAGAGGCGTCTTACCGAGTCTGGTGTGTCTGAGTGTGAATATGAAGCCTTGGTAAAGAGGAGGCCTTAGCCCACAAGGGACTGTTGGCCCTTGAAATAAAAAATACGGCCGTCAAACACAACAATTTTTTAATAATATCTTTCCTTCACTGATGACCATTCCATATGTGCCGACTTCTTCACTTCCACATACTACGTAAGCTAATAATTCTCATCGCTAGTCTCAATTCGTTACAGTCAAAGCCCATACAAACATATTTCAGAACTCGCCTGCCCTTGGTTCGATTCTTTTCCACCCACTCCTAAACTTCCCTTTGGCCATATTAATAATTCTCCAAACAGATGCAACACAAATCATTCTATTTATTATTCTGCAAGTTCACTGTACATGTTTCGGGTGTCAACCACAACCATCATCAGGACTACATAAAACTGTAACTACAGCCTCCGGTACTGGTCATTTTTTGTGCAGCTACCTCCCTCCGACGTGGCCAGACTAGCATGACCACGTTGGAGGGAGGTAGGTGCAGTACCGAAGGCTGTAGTTACGGTTTTGTGTACTCATGATGAGTGTGGTTGACACCCGAAACATGTAGAGTGTACTTGGAGAATAATAAATAGACTGCTTTCTGTTGCATCTCGTTGGACAATAATTAATGTAGATCAGCGATGTACGGAACCATAAACATAAAGTTCCCTTTGGCTCGTACGTTTATCCCTATGCTGAACTCTCGCCGTAGCGTAAATGTCACTACTTCATACCCTCTGACCTCAAAATTCGGATCACATGAAGTTCTCCCTCTTTGTCTTTGTTACATTCTGTTTACGGATAGCTCGACCATGTTAAACATAAATCGCTGTTACGGTCACCCAAAGGCAAAGTACACGGTGAATATAAAGCTGTCGTTGTGCACACCATCAAGGTATCTGGTAGAGTGAACGTACAGGTTCTTTCAGTCTTGACGTCGGTCCAAGATGGAAGTGATCAGTTTCACGCCCCAGCCGCTTTATCCACCACAGAAACGAACTGTATTGAGGCTGAAGGCAGGTTTATACTCGTACTTTTTACACCGTCCATTATTTTCACTGCAGCCAACATCACTTTTGAGGTAAACCACATTTGCTTTTACTTATGACCTTTTCTATCGTACCTTTCCACTGTTCATTGTTGGGTTGTAATGCTTTCTTAGGAGCTTATCTGTCTGCCTGCTGTTTGTTGCTGTGTTGTACGAAAGTCTGTCATAAAATAAGTGTACATGGAGCATAATTTCTTAACCAAGGAGCTTCAACTGATTGTGCTTACGTATATCGGGTGAATTTGTCGCCGAGCGATTATCCGCGAAGAGGAAACAGTTGGCACACGATGGCTGATGACTTTAACACATAAAGAGGGAACAGAAAAACTGGTCCAGCGATATGCTGAATGTCTCCGTTGTGGTGGGGACGTCGTAGGGAAGCAGTGGGATAGCAGTACAATTAAATCTGAACTGTTATTTTTAGAAGTTAGAAAATAACCCAGAATATATGCACTCTGATGTTACTTTCTGTCATGTTGTGAGAATGGATAAAGGAAGGACAGTGAAAAGAGTAACAGAGTGGAGACCAATTGTAGTAAGGATGGGTAGACTGAGGTTAAGATGAGAGGATGATGTCAGAGCGGATCTGGGAAAAATGAAGTTCGGAATTGGAGTAAGACGGCTATGGATAGAGAAGCGTGGAAGAGAACTGTTGAGCAGGCCAGAGATCACAAAGAGTCGTAGCGGCAAGAGCAAGAGGGTTCCCTTCTGACTGCTGCTCGTTGTACAGGCTGGGGATGTAATCGAATGTATGGCGGTCTCATCTTTTATGTATGTAATCTTGATCAGAAGATGGGACAGCTGGCTAATGTGGGTGTAACTTTTTTTCTTCTCTGGCCCTACAGCCCAAATCGAGCCGCTTCATTGTTAAAGTTCCTATATCGCACACAATTCGACACACACACCCGATAGGAGTCATCTGAAAGAGTAATTAGCCTGTCACAGAGGCCGCTAGCTACACAACAAACACAAGAGACTAACATCCATGCCCTCAGCGGGATTAGAACCCGGTATCTCAGCAAAGAAGCGGCTGCAGCCCTACGCTTTAGACCGCACGGCCACCGGGATCGGCCATGTTGGTGTACAGCCGTTTGAATTTTGTGACATCAGTACAGTGAACCATGTTTTGCATATCAATGCGTTTGAGTGTACTTCTGTCTAACGGACAGAATAGATACTGCAACTCAGATTCTGTGTAACTGTGAGAGACATAGGCTGATTTTGTAAACTTGTTTGGAAGTTAGCAAGTTATTCTTATTAAAACTTGGCTGCACTGCAAGTACGGACCATTTTAGGCTACGTGCTTCATGTCACTGACAGCTTAAACGTGATGCAGACCTAATTTAACATATAGAGAAAGGTATGAGCTGGTATGTGGTAATAGTGCAGTCCGTTCCGTTGTGATTAATTTGCACAAGGTACAGTAGGTCAGTGGTTCTGGACCTCATTTGGGCACAGGCCTCTTTCGCACCTGAAAAATATTTATGACACCCATAATAGAATTCTTACGTGTTTATGAAGGTAAAAAAACTAGACAACAAGGAAGTAAATTGGCCTTAATAAACTAATATACTGTTCCATAACGAAAATAGTCTTTTTCGAAATACAATTATTATGCTTGTTCTGATACGGCAGCAATTCAGAAATAATTGAAAGAATTAATGATTATTAAATAAAAACATTTACTTTAATGTAAATGTAGTATTATGTTTCAATTATCAGTTTTACTACATTTGAAATGAAAATTTCTTCCGAAACCCTTGTTACAAAATCGCGGAACCCCTGTGTTCGGTGGGACACCTTTAGGAAAACACAACTCCAAAGGAATTCAACAGTCCGGTACTACCTCCGTCCGTCAGTGCGACATTCAATTTTGGAACGAGTTTGAGGACTTCAGTAGCACAGAACTTACATGTTCATGAAGTATTTAATTAACTGTCTGCATGGAACATAAAACGTGGCAGTCGTTCAGTTTGTGTAGAAGTTCCACATTGTATATGGACCTCTGTAGAGTATTTTTTTACGTTTTGTTGACCTGCATCGCAGTATATTTATCTCAGTAATTAACCAATTTGATGCACACAATTTTTCTTTTACAATAAGTTTATTTCATGCCTCAACATGTTTCGAACACATGTGCTCATCATCAGGAGGTCAAAATTGCATTACACAGCCCCTGGTATCATCACACCTATAGATGTGATGATACCAGGGGCTGTGTAATGCATTTTTGACCTCCTGATGATGAGCACATGTGTTCGAAACATGTAGAGGCATGAAATAAACTTATTGTAAAAGAAAAATTTTGTGCATCAAATTGGTTAATTACTGAAATAAAAAATCCGTAGAGTATTGTTTTTTCGTTCACAGGAACTCAGAATAGTTTCCGCGATTATAGATTATTAAGTTATTAAGTACGCGGTAGCGGTTAGGCTTCAAGGGGCGGTTGTGGAGATCTGCACCGTAATGATGACCAGCATGTCGCGAGATTTTACTCAGGATCTCAGGATTGGACACATTGTTGGAAAGACGTGAAGAAACTGTGTATAAGAGTATGAAGTGTGTTCAGGATACAGTTCGTTGGCGGGACCTTGTAAAACGGTTATAAATCTTTGGATGAATCATCCCCGTTGTCTTATATGTACAATTAAAGAGGGGTTCTTTTGAGTCAAAACAATTATCTTATGTTGCTGTCTTCATTTAAGCTGACAGCTTAAATAAAGTTAGCAACATACGACAGTTGTGTTTTGACTCAAAAGAACCCCTGTTTAGCCGGTTATAAATCTTTAGATGCATCATCCCCGTTGGCTTATATTTACAATTAAAGAGGGTTTCTTTTGAGTCGAAACACAACTATCTTATGTTGTTATCTTTAAGCTGCCAGCTTAAATAAAGTTAGCAACGTAAGATAGTTATGTTTTGACTCAAAAGAACCCCACTTTAACTGGTTATAAATCTTCGGGTTTCCTAAGAGAGAAGCTTTTCGCGAAGCTGCCTTTTTTTACGGAGGGAGTTAATGATGTGTGTAGATTGGTTTTGTATTGACAGTGTGAACACAGCTGTAACCTCTGTGATCGCAGCAATTGATGCCGTCTTAATATAGCGAGACACGTGAGTGAAAACAGTGTATACCGCAGGAATCGCCGTGTTGTGTCTGTGTGACGTAACGAGACACAGTCCAATAAATACAAACATTGCACCTCTGCAACTTCTGGCATGTTTTTGCTTCAAGGTCATACAAAACTAAGACACAGGCCAGAGTGTCATTTTTAAATGTTGGTGATTGAGATTGATGACAAGCAGGCAGATTCCCAACCCTCACCCCCACCCCAACCCCCATCCCGCGTATTTGTCATGTAAGAACTATATGTTCGTTTATATATGTGTGGTAACTCTGTGCGCGCTGCACGGTTTATCCACAGTATACAAGTTCGGAACATATTCGATTTTATCGTAGTTATATTTGGCGTTGCCGAGCACGTAAATTAGGCTGTGTTTAATATACACGGCTTTTCCGGAGCTTTCCTTGAACCAGCCTGTGTCTGACTGGTTGTCTTTGGGACTGTCCTGTTACTCTTGGCCGTCGTGTTTGAACAGCGAACCAGTTGAGTACTAAACTTGTAGAGTGGAAACGGAATCTGGTGGCACAAGGCGACGCACGGGAGGAGAAGTGAAGGGGAAAGAGGCGAATGGAGTGGGTAGCCAAGTAGGCTTCAGTCTGACTCGGAACAGTCCATCCAGTG
>Ga0123355_10016763_pt1 | contig 11560 bp, 12 predicted proteins | sample TergutEmb28metaG_3_FD_89872 | JGI IMG/M metagenome (GOLD analysis project Ga0123355, IMG submission 89872) | Embiratermes neotenicus P1 segment gut microbial communities from Petit-Saut dam, French Guiana - Emb289 P1 | ecosystem: Host-associated > Arthropoda: Insects > Digestive system > Gut ...
AAAAAAAAAAAAAATAAAAAAAAAAAAAAAAAAAAAAAAAAAAAAAAAAAAAAAAAAAAACGTGTGTGTGTGTGTGTGTGTGTGTGTGTGTGTTGCACTGCTAGGAAGCCGAATTTGGTTTTAACGAGTTGTCATAGGGGCACGTTTACAGTTGTCTTTCAGTTACGTCCCTAAAGCGTTATTTCGCGTAAACAGTACCAAATTTCAAACGTTGTGTCCGGGGATATTTTAGCTTTATCTGTTGTGACCTTCTTATTCTAGCTGCTTGAGAGCTTTGTGTTTGCTGTGTAGTCCTATATTGTGTAATTAATGCATTTGTCTCGAGTTTGGACAGAAATGCGTCCAAACACATCGAACATCTCCCAATTACTACGAATTGGAATAGGTTAAATAAGAAAAATAAGGAAAGGAAATAAATCGTTAATGATTTAAAAATTCTCACACGGGCTCTGAGACCCACCTGATCTCTTTGATTGGAAGGGAAAGCCCATTCATCACTGGTAAAGCGGATGGTACGGGAATCTGACCGTCGTTCTAGAGCCTATTCCTTTTCGTATGAAGCATGATACTGGTCAAGAAATACAACAGCCATTCATGTAGGATGGTGGGGGCAGTCTTCTTCTGAACCATCAGTTGTCACTTGGCAGTAGTGAGATAACTTTCTATCCCGAGCAGTCAAAGCAGTACAGTGTTGTCATGTGGTTCAATTCAACCAAAGAAACTTGGCAACGCTTGTGGATTTGACTCTGTACCACGCATCCATAACAGCCGAAAAACAGGCTACTACACCTGGTCATTTCACACCCCACCCTGTTGCATAAAATTATTGTGGTAGGGTTTCCCTCAACCTTCAAGAGAAAAGGAACAGGATTTAATGTCAAATTTAAGATGTAAAGATAAATCTCAGTCCCCCCACCATAAGCTTCATGATTTCGTGCTAAATTAAGCACGATGATAATTTACCATTTACTTTTAAAATGTCCCTATCACAACGCTTATCACGTGCCGTGGATTATTTAACAACTCTGTATGAGAATCAGGTGAAATGTAAAATTGGGTAAGATATGAGCAGGGCGGAATTGTAGTTTCTGCGTTTGTGTATATTTGGGACGTTTCAAGTCTGCATCTCAGTTTCGAGAATAACTGTCGTAACCAATTATTTTCGTGGTTTTCCTTATTCTTTTCTGTAAAATGTTTCGACAGAAGGTCAAAACAGACCACGGCAATTTCCTTCCAGTTCCCATATCACACCATTCTCGCCGAAGAATCTATTACTTACACAGCTCATGACACCTGGTTAAATAAACATACGAATAAACGATGCAGTAGACTGCAGTCTTTTGGACTAACACCGTGTTCACTGGTAAATGGAAACCAAGTCTCGGAGTAACTTCTACCCTGATAATGTAACAAGTTCCTTCAAAACTCTTTAGCCTATCTACCAAACTACAAGGCGTCAAGTCCAAGAAAATACAGTAATATTCATGCTTACCGCCATGAAAATATGAAATCTTAAAAAACAATACTGGGGAAGTATATGCAAAGAAAGGTTGTTACGTATAGACGCTGCCTTTCATACCCTTTCCTTCCGGGTCAGCTATACCAGTGGCGGGGTAAGGCAACAGTGCATGAGACAAAACTAAGCATACTTCTTGTTCCCAGATCTGAACTAAGCTGTCTGTACGCTTTAAATAAGCATGCAATTAAAATGTTAGAAGCGATTTTATTGTAACTAGCGTCATTGATTATAGCATCCTCGTGAAACTAATAGCTGACACATCGAGTCCTTTGGAATGCAATGCTGTGTCGTTGGGGTGAATGGTTCCCGACGTTTCGAAGGATCATTGTGCATCACCTTCCAGAAGTCTTGAATTCTCATTCTGCAGTTTATGAAACCCAAAGATTATTTCCATTTTTTTGTCCCACGGCGAACTGCATAAATCTCACCATCTGTTTTAACGGGGAAGAAAAATATATGCGTAGGCGAATAAAAATACCGCATTAATATAACTTGTGATTAAAATTTATGGTATATGCAGGAAGCGTGTTTTGAAACATATCGATCCTTGTACTCCATATAATTCACACTAAGAAGTTCTCAAATTTTTAATGGGTAATATTGTAATTAATTTTCTTTTTCATACACGACTTGTATTAATCTGAAAATGGTTCAAAAACGAGACCAAACACATAACCGATATAAACTGTTTGAGATATATGATATTTATTTATTTATTGAATATATATTAACACGTTCACAAGAACCATCTATTAGTCCCTATCTTAAACCAGCTGACCAAGTCTGCAGCTTTCCTTTCTATTTAAGCAAGAAACATTTTGCAATTCTTTAATAAATTCAGGCAAAATAATAACTTATTAAATCCACTAAGGTTAAATTGTCCTTGTGCGCATGATGGAGCGGAGATGGAACTCCAATAGTTCTTAACGTCGGCACTACATAGAGGGAAGTGGACAGCTTCATGTCCCGACCAGTTTAACTCCGAGGAAAGTGGAACCGGTGTATACTGAGTAGGAGCTAGGTTGGCTTTGGAATTCCCTGAGGAAGATACAAATGTATCGAAACATGTAGGAGTGATTATAATATAAATATTGTTAAAAATTATATATATATATCGTGTATTGTTGGTTGACATAAAAACTGTATACAAGATGCACATTACTTACATAACATTAGAATAAAACGTGTCTAGTTACTATAGGAAGCGGGATATTTGGCCTTTACCGTGACTAGGTTAGGTATGGACAACCGAAAAATGTTGTTCGATTGCCGGCAAGGACAGCTGATTCTTTTCTTTGCGAAAACGCCCAAAACATCGAAACATGTAAGAGTGATTATAATATAAATATTGTTAAAATAAAAAATATATATATTCTGCACTGTTGGATGATATGAAAACGTTTTATTCTGTTACGGAGTCGCCAAAAATGGCAATTCTTGAGTCCAGCTGTGAAGTACTCGCGCAGATAACATCCTTCACTCAAGAATGTACCAGTAATTTATATACGTGTGACGTTACACACGGTCGCGGATTTGGTAAAAAAATTATTGAGGATGAAGGGTTTCTGATTTTGGCACTGTAACTTGGTAAACAGGTACCAATATTTCGGAAGACAGAAGCAATTTCCTACCGTAAATATGAAGAGAACAGGTTGCTTCGAAATATTGGTACCATCTAATACGCTGTACGACGTCACATTGCAGAATCTTCGTAAGTCCACTAACACCTCAAAAATCTTAAATATGTAACACGAGAATTTCCTAAAACTTTTCCTTCGAAAATCCTGAAAGTAAGAAACAGTTTGGATAGCCATAGGCGTAGATGGGAGGATAATTTTAAACGGCTTTTACAAATTAAAATAGGAGGATATGAATTGGATTCAAATGGTTCAGAATAAGCCTCAGTGATATTCCATAAAAGGTAGGAAAAAAACTAGGTGACTGTAAGGTTTTATAACACTGTCTTCCGTGGAATGAATTATTTAGCAAAGCGAAATAAGAAGTAAGAATACTGGCAACGTAAGTATAAAGTAACACTGAGACGCGTTCGTGTAACTTTTGTTGCAGTGGAAAAGCAATAAGTATTACATATTTTGAGCGTGTATGTGTAGACTTAGATATCCAGCATGAAATACGCGTGCTCGATATTGCTATTTGTGGCCTGCCCGGTTCTACAAAACTTTACCACTTTATTTCATGAACGGCACGATTTTCGAAAAGAAGTGATTGAACATAAAACGAGATTCTTTTTTATTAATTTTCTCTACAAATTTTGTCGAAGCATTTCTCATTGTAATAGGAACTGAGGGAGATATGATCTTCGTGTAAAATACCTGTTATTCTTGTCAGATTTTAATGAAACTTGAACAATCTCAACAGATACTGGAAAAATAATCAAATATCGAATTTCATGAAACTCTGTCCCGTGGGAACCGAGTTGTTCCATGCGGATAGACGGAGAGAAGAACGGGGAGACAAACAGGCTTGACGAAAATAACAGTCGTTCTTCGTAGTTTTGAGAACGCGCCTAGAAATTACAAATCTCATTGTTTTGTAATTTTCTTTCCGCTGTTATGTCTTTTCTATTTTTCAAATGTTTTCTTTATTCTCTCCACTTCCAAACCACTTGAACTCATCGATGTCATATTCACATAAATGTGGGCATAATTGGAAAATGGATGTGTATATTAATAATTAATAACTCCACGGAGCAGAATCACTCTTTACCAGCTAGCAGTCGCTGAACTTTTCAAGAAAATAAGAACCTTTATGGAAACTTGAGGCTCGTTACCGCGTTTACAACACCCATTTCCTAATTCCTATTTTAAGACACACATATTCAGTATCTGCTTAACTTGCTTTAAGATCTATTTTCACTTATCCTCCCATCAAAGTCCAAATTTTCGCAGAATTAATAAAATATTGTTGTTATTCATAAGCTGCAATTTCAAATCTTATCCTCAATATCAACAATTTTGTATGACATTTGTCTTAGTTTTTGCAGTACCTCCAGACATCAGGTTTAACTTCAACAGCCCATAGGTTTTAATTTATACATCCTTTCCTGTTCATCGTTCGAAAGTAATCGTTCCATTTTTTGTGTTTTTATAGTGGCTTAGAGCCTAGTGATAAAATGACTTGTCTCATACCTTTCCGAACAGGAAGTACATGAAGAACTTTGTTCAACCATTCAGTGCCTAGGGTTTACTATATGTACTACCCCCTTTTAACACTAAGAAAATCTGCATTTTGCTCTCTAGGAGTGTGTTTGTGTGGTTGTTACTATTCTCAAAATAAATTTCCTTTCCCCATACACAGTTAATTGCTTGGTATTTACAGTAAAGCGGCTCCTAGGCTGTCAATATTACTGCAGAATGTTATTGCCTTTAATTAATATTGCTCAACGTTTCTCCCTAGAAGACTTAGTATTATTGTGCAACATTTTATTTTGTTCTTGGGTCAAAGCGAGAAAATATGTTGAGTGATACTGATATTGCTTGTGTGGCCATTGCTTTAGCACTGTGTTTAATAAACGAAAGGAATCGATATTGGATCAAAGAGTGGTACGAAGACCACAATACACACACGAAAATCTCATGACAGACTTAACGTTGGAGTGAGCCGAAATTTTTTTTTGTCCAATTCGACCGTCCTTTATTTGGTGGGACACTCAAGAGTGTTATCCCTACAATCGCTAAAAAAAAACTCTCATGCGAGAAGCAGTTGCTTTCAGTCAGCATGAATCCATTAAGCTACGCTATTTGGCCACTGGAAACAATGTGGAAGGCCTGAAATTAGTAAAGTTTACGTCTCAGTCCACTGGAATTATTGTGCTGGAGAAGTGTTGGCATATCGACAGACGGACGTCAAATGAGTGAATACTGAGCAGTATTGTCCATAATAGTTCAATACATTGGGCAACCCTTCATTATTACTCATAGACGGTCAATCGTATTGTGCAACAATTATTGCGCAATATAATTGAACGTCTAAGCGCAACCTAATTGTGTACATGTGAGGTTTTCACAGCAGTGGTTTTCCTCTTCAGTGTCAAGCAGCTAAGAAGACGACTTGAGCCTGGAGAAGAACACACTAAGAAGTTTCGAAACGTTGGTAACTGTTCACTAATAAATACGGCGTAACTTAACAGAAGATTTGAATCTTCAACGGAAACCGTGTTCATTGTCACCTACATCTTAAATTCTTTATATAACGTAGATGCATTTTAGTTTTCGATGACAAACAAATTTCATCTCCATGCAGGTACGTACGTGCTATAATTAATGGAAATATTGTATAAAATTTCCCTTTTAAGAGAATGATAATAACAATAATAATTCGTGCAATAATAAAGTTATATAAAAACAGAATGTGCAGCATTAAATTTCGTGATAATTGCACTGCTTGCTGATTGTTAATAGCTTTTGCACTTGTTTCCAGTTTTCACGAAAACATAAGAGCTTGTAAGCAGTGTAAACTTTTCAAAATAATTCTCCTTGTTTTTAAACTTTCGCCGTGTTCTAAATGTAATTTGTTCCTTTTTGGGTAATTCCCCGGCGTCTGAGTTCTAATTGCCGACGTTTCGGAACTCACTATCGGTTCCATCTTCATCTTTTTCATTCATCTGCCTATGAAGATGGAACCGATAGTGAGTTCCGAAACGTCGGCTATTAGAACTCAGACGCTGGGGAATTAGCCAAACAGGAACAAATTACAAAATAATTCTCATTTGAAATAGTGTAGTCTAGTAGATTTGTGTTATCCTCCTTGGTGCTATAGAATGGCTGAAGCTGGATTCGTGAAAACTGAAAATGGACATGTTTCGGTATCAAAAGAGACGACAAATGCGTAAACGCCTTTCACTTTAAATGTGTAATGCACAAAGTGGCTGTCAGATACAAACAGCTTCTTGAGCAGACAGCCCCCCCCCCCCTCCTTGAATGCATACAGACGAAGTTTTAAATGTGGTAGTTTTCGATATTCCTAGAATGATACACTCGACAGTTGTGCGTTTTCATCACTATGGAGGCTTGCCAAACACAGCAACATAGTAGCCTGAAGCTAGACAATTTGAAAAACTTTCGAGCAGAAATTTACAATGTACAATGTTGTTTATATATTGATAATTCTATAACAGTTTTTTTTAATAGAAGAGTGTCCAAATAAAATTTAAAAAAAAAATATTTTACTGTATATATACACACAGAAATACTTAAAGTTTCTAGCACTAACATTTTTAAATATTAATTATTTTTTGATACTGGTCGTTATAATACGAACAAAAACTTCACATATTTTCCAACTAAAATCTAAGAAGCTTTTATTAGGCTGTTCGCAAAGTTGGGAGAAGTGAATATTAGCTTCGTCATGTCTGTCTCTCTATTTCCATCTGTTCGTCCCTCCGTCGGTCCGCATGAAACAACTCGTCTTCCACTGGCGGGATATTCGTGGGATTTTCTACTGGGGGTATTATTAAAATCGGTCGATAAAATTTGCTTGATTAAAATCGGACAAAATGCCAGGCACTTTACACGACGATGTAGGCACCTTTATGATAATACCTATCCGGATTCTAACAGAGATTCAAAGAGATTCAAACAAATGGGTAAGAAAATTACAATACAAGATTATCTACAAATACATCTTTTCCCCAACATCGTGCTTTTGTTAATTAATTACGAACAAGACGACAGAGCCAAATATACTATAAATCCGTATATGAGATATCACGTTGTGTCTGAGTAAACTAAATTAAAAAAGGTAGTAGACTTCCAATCAGACTCCTTTATGTAATAATTTTAATGACTAAGTTAGCACACTTAGACATTACAAGCGTGGTTCAATAATGGTTGTGGATGAAGGTATTATTTATTTACGCAATAGATCTTCGAGAACAATATGGTGTTAAGAAGATTCCACTTGCATACCGGTTGAGAATTAAGACAAACACAGGTAGACTAAAAAATATTTAGCACTCATTGCGTTCGGCTAGGTGGAACTTTGATTCAAGATGCAATTTGCGTGGAGAGAAATTAAGGCCAAATGAAGTCACAATATTTAATACATATTGTTGTGGATCTGGTTGTAATCGCACAACTACACGACGCCACATACTATCGACTGAAATTTGTTGTGGTGCAATGTAATAATTATTGCCACAGGCTTCGTGTACAGACGCTAATTTTCTCTGCATTTATCGAGTTTATTACAATTCACGTTATGTATAATAAGAGAAAAGGTGCAAACATAGTATTTAACGTTTATTTCCCATATTTAGATATATGAAAACTGATGTGTGTAAAGATTATAGATATACATACGAGTAATTGTTTTTAATTCAGGGGATACAAAATATTTTGTCGATCTCAAATTTTGATATTGTATAGGACAAATACATTTAATAAAATGACAAGCCACACAGAAGTAAAACAAATTTCAGAAGAAATAACAACCTAATTTTTAATAGTAATAACATTCTTAAATATATGTGTAAACTGTGTGCGACTCCACTAGAATAAATGATACGAACATAAGTGAAGATTTCAGGATGCAAAGATAAGAAAACGCCCCAATATTAAGTTCAGCCAATTTTATTTCCCTCATTGTTCCAAGCTTCAAAAGTTCATAATTGTCTCTCTCGCAGTATTAAGAGGCACATTCTCTTTCTTCCAATAATGCTACAGCAATTTTATTACAATTTCAAAAAAATCACTGACGTAATTTGGAAAGTAAAATGCTCAGAATAATTTATTGACGAAAGGTTAGCCATTTTCTAGCTTCACCCTGCTTCTGCTTCCATTTTTGCATATAAGAATTCGAGAGCTGCAGAACTAATTTTCATGAAATTCTGAAGAATTGAAATAACGTTTGTTAAAAAAAAAATTTAGTTTTAAATAAAATCGGACAAAACAATGTATGCTGTAGGTGAAAACTTGGATGGGTTCCTGCCTACATCTTTCAGGTATTTTATTAAATATTTTTTGGAGGGAATAATGTTTCCATCACTACTCTAGGAATAATGAAAGGCACGTCGATTTTCAATACACTTTCCCTAAAGTTTTATGATGTTCCAGAGAATTAAACAAAGGAAGTGGATACTTTAGAATACATTACGTTACGCATACTTTTCCTTACTTTTATTGTACTTCGCAGAGTTTGGTGTAGTGCATGTTGTGTAATTTTGTCATGATAAGTGCAGCATATATACAAGTCCTGATTATTATTATTATTATTATCGTCGTCGTCATCGTCGTCATCATCATCATCATCATCACTGTCATTATGTATATTACTTGTGTTGTTGTTTGGTCATTGTTGTATTCACTGACTAGGCACCCAGACGACTAGGGTTTGATTTCCAACAATGTAACTCTGTTTCATTTGACGCCCCAACTTCCAGCCCACCAAACAAGCCTATGGGCATCTATGTAACCCATCCTGGGGATAGAGTGGCTGGGTCATTTGCTTTCACGTCTTTCTGGTGACGAGGTAAAGACCCTCTACTGCTACACCAGTTGTGTCCGCAGGGCATGGTGCTTAATTACAGACAAGAACAACTTAACCTTATTACTGTTTTCTTATATTACTACAATATATCGCCTGCGTTATGTTACTTTCACTATTAGACACATTGACTAAGCGTACAAGGGGAAAAATGTGTCAAAAATACATTAAGTTTTGTTCCTATCTTGCAGAAAGGACGACGCCCCCGTTAGAGTCTATTTAATATTGTATGTACAATGTATTGTCTGGAAATTAATTTAGTTAATTCGTTTCTTAGATCTGAAATTCCCACGTCGGTGACTGTGCAGAATACTGTCGTCTGGGATGTCACTCCATATGAAATTCACCGACGCGGGGGAGGGGAGGGACAGAAGTCAAGGCGACAGGGGGAAACGACACGATTGTACTAGCGAATCATTGGGAATTGGCTGCACCAAGATGGAAGAGATGAAAATAATTAGGTAGAAGAGAATAAAATCTGAGTTGAGGCAACGGGCGAGTAAAATTTTCGGTGGCGGCAGATTTGTCCGAAACGTTGGTAGGTGACACAACGCACAAGACACTTCTGTGTATGGAAATAATTTTGACTCGTTCTGATAGAGACATGAAAAAGTGTGGGGTTTTTAAATTTTAGAGAGTGTGACATTAATTACCAGTGTACGTTAAGAGTTTACAGTACATCACAACCGAATCTGAATTCTTCAGTCTGCAAGCACTCACTTCAGTGGCTGCTTATTTAGCGCAAACTGTCGATAGTGATATTGGCTGCACTGTGTACATGGGCGGAGCTCTAGCAGCAGACGACAACTGGCGCCACGCGCGATCGCGTATAAACTCACCACCTCGAGCTTTGCGCATGCGGCCTGCACAGTACATATAAATATGGATCGACTAAGTAGATTCCTATGCAGCACGCATAGAACATTGCCTTTTCGCATGTAATAAAAGTGGCGTGAAAGCTCAGCATCTCCCTTTTATTGTGTCTCAGTCACAGTAACAACAAGAACGCAAATCACAAGAAGTTCTGAGCGAAACTCGAAGCTTAGATTCCTACACCACAAATTAATAATAGTAGTAATGATGATAATAATAATGATAATAATAATAATAATAATAATAGAAGATTTTTTTTAAGTAGTTATCAATGTTTCAGAGAAGTGTAGTGCAGAAGTCTTCGTGGACTATTTGACCCTGACGATGGTGTCACTACGCTCCTGCGAAACGCCGAAACTGCTTGACCCTGGAGGAGGGGATAGTATGTTTCTCTGAAACGATGGTGGTATTTACCAATTGAGACACGGTTAACACTCCAGGAGGCCTGAATATATTTCAACACAGGCGTGAGAAACTCTTATCTATCGAGGACAAAGATGACAGCATGGTAATGTTAGAAATAGCTTAAAAAGTAGTCGGGATATCTGCGTATGATTAGCGAGTAGGCTATGGGATGGGTGAAAGACGAAAGTGGGTTTGACTCAAGGCAGGGACAGGATTTGTTTTTTCACTGCATAAAAACAGCTGTATGGCCTACCACAGCCTCCCATCCGATGGATATCGAAGGCTTAATCACTGCAGATTCAGTGACCGAGGAATAAATCTGATCGTTAATCTCCTTCTAGAGCTAAAATAAAGGAGGCGTGGAGCTATACCGCCATTCAACCTAAGTGTTCATGATGTGGTGTCTGAGCACAGGCAGAACTTTATTTGAAGTGGCTTTTATGACTGTGGTAATGAACTTGTTGGTAGCATACAGGGCGAAGGGTAGTATGATTAACAGAGAGGTTACTGTAATGACTCTGATCCATGGAGTTTGTGAGATGATGGGTGTTCTGCAGTCTTGCATATTCAACATCACGTACAGATTATCCTTGCGGTAATCGAAAGTTGAGGCGTATGTAAGACGAGGGTGACGGTTTCATTGTAGTATGTGATTTGACTCTATTTTGCCCACGGGTTGGACATGAACGATGTATCTTTTCCAGACTGTTCGGAGTTGAATTCAACTCCTCTGGTACAGAATATTTCTTTAAAGTGGGACTGCGAAGAGCAGAGTGGAAGAAAATATGGCTACAATGCTGAGTTCCGCGTTAAAGGGATACTTTCCGTACGTGTCGAAGAGGGCCAGTGTTTGTCTAGCTGCGTAGCGCTGTGGTGTACGTTTAACCAACAGAATGGAACGGACCCATAACAACAGGTTTTGTTGAAGTTTCAATTCATGTTTCTTCCCACACGAGCATTGGTTGGGACATAATACGGAAAACAGAGTTAAACAATGTCACTAATACATTTTAACTCGGTTAAAACGACCTACATTCAATGGTACCAACTAATTCCCCATTAGGCACGTTTTTCAGCCTTGCTTAATACGACATACATAATAGCATCTCCTACTCCGTGGCTTTAGTCCGCGAGCGAACTATACCGACAGAGCGGCCGCCGCCGGTAGGCGAAGTTAGTGCCAACTTTTTTTTTTTTTGGCGGATAGAGGGGTGTCACGTGGTTAGCGCAACGAGTCCCCACGGCCGTTAATCTCTGTTT
>Ga0123355_10016764_pt1 | contig 11560 bp, 3 predicted proteins | sample TergutEmb28metaG_3_FD_89872 | JGI IMG/M metagenome (GOLD analysis project Ga0123355, IMG submission 89872) | Embiratermes neotenicus P1 segment gut microbial communities from Petit-Saut dam, French Guiana - Emb289 P1 | ecosystem: Host-associated > Arthropoda: Insects > Digestive system > Gut ...
AATCTGTTACGGGGTTGGGTGTAAAAAAATAAAGGAAGGACTTTACCCGAATTAACACTATTTAAACTTATAAAATTTAAAAATTATGAAATTTTTTAAAAAAAAAAAAAAAAAAAAAAAAATAAATTTTGAAGTTTTGCTGACCGTGCATCTCAGTATAATTATCTCAGTAATTAACCAACTTGATGCACAAAATTTTTGTTTTAAAATAAGTTTATTTCATGCCTCTACATGTTTCGTGCACATGTGCCCATCATCAGGAGGTCAAAATTGCATTACACAGCCTCTGGTATTATCACACCTATAGGTGGCCGTCTCGTGCACAGATTGAGAGAGGACTGCAGTTGGTTAATTACTGAGATAAAAAAATGAAACTTTATTGAAACACTCACCGAAGTTTTTCTTGTGGGAAAGAAGGGGCAAGGAGATGATAGTGGGGGGATGATACTGCTGGGCGACAACACTAGCGGCGGGGGTGGGGCATGCTGTGGCTGATCATGTTCCAGGGTTTTGGAGTCTGGGTTTCATCTGGCCTCTCTTACGTATTAGTTTACCGTATGAATACTCAATTCCGATTTGCTCAACATTCGACTTTCGCCGGACTTTCCAAACGTAATAATTGCTTACGCCGGGGAGGATCAGTATAAATTAGGCTATCGCAATAATTACCCTTTTCTCCTCGGTCTGATGTAACAGGTGATTTATGTAAAAGTAAATCGAACTTTACCAATTTGATAGAAAACGGTGGTGTGGAAATAATTAGTGCATGTCAAAATGTAATTGTTATATATTAATCTTCGTGTGTATGTTGTTTTACTGTAGAATTCACAAGAAGGAGCTCACAGTTATGGTGTAGAGCTTCTGTGTAGTTTTCTCTTTCGCTCCCTCACTGGTCATATTAGTGTACTCCCACATGTATAGAGTTACATTCCAGAGATAAGCAGTTCAAAACCTCCTCAGCTGCTTGTTATCACAGAGATATTTCGTAGGTGCTCAGTCCTCCTTTCAGACAAACAGGACCCTCACCTCGTTTCTGGTACCCGTTCAATATTCATAATCATCTGTTGTCTAGATGTAGCTTACGTAACCTCTGAACTTCAAAGAGCATCTTTAATAAAGAGCATAATAAATTAGTCCATCTCAGATATAAAATTTTACGTTACTTACTATGGGATAGAACACAGACTAAAATGAATTTCCTCATGTCGATAAAAAAATTTATACACCCCTGGCAGGAACAGTAAATTCTAAAGTCGTGCTGGTAATGAAGAAAACAAGTAGGGAGGCAACCCATTCCATCCCAAACCCCATCCACTGTCATGTTCTTTCTGCAACCGAGCACTGGTTTTCTGCTCTGTGGACAGGTTCAGTTCTCGCAATTGTGTGATGCATGCAGAAGAATTTTCGAGTCAAAAGTGTACTTTACTACATGCTTTCAGAGAGGTCGTTTAAATGCAGTAGGCCTTTTACTCTTATCCACTAGGACGAATCGGTGGAAACCGCTTCATACATTTACTTGCTGGTCCACTTTTGTGTCTTACTGTCTTGTATTTATAAATGTCCCAGATTATCTACACCCTAGTAATTTTCAATCAAAAATGTTAGCATATTTCTTGTTTGGCCTTTGCGTGATATATGTTCCATTCTGTTCGCCCTCTCAACTTAACAATAGTAGACGAATCGTGCAAGTTGTAAAGCTCCTTACTATGTACTTCATGTTCCTCATAACCAGAAATTCTTTTCGGCACTAAGTACTTCCATCAATAGTCGACCTGTCCAGGCGCATGATGAAATAATTTCTTCAAACTTAGAATTCATTACCATCTTCACATATAACTGCAGTCCGGTGGTAAGTTATCATTAAATAATGCAAATTAAATAATAGGGAATGTGTTCTCAGACACTCCGGATAAACTATTATTTGTGGAAAATCAGATCTCAGTCCATATAAAAATCAATTTTGGACCCTAAGGCGCATGACATTAGTGTCGGTTGAGCTATACAATTTCGCGCGTCCGCGATGTTTTTTACTGCATGTAGGAAATTGTGAATTGCGTCTTTGGAGTAGCCCTACAGCATAGTGTGTAAAGCGAGTTCCGAAAATATCGGTCAGTTGTTACGGAGGATTAACATAGGAAATTAATGCATATAAAATGGTAATTTGTTTTATGTCTTTTTTGAAATATTTTTGATGCAGAAATAATTACTTAATAAGATAAAGGTAAAGACAGTTTTGAATGAGCGGTATAGTGTTAAACTGAATTCATCTAGCGTAGGAAACAGACCAGTGGCGGACTATTGTGGAGATCCTAACGAACCTTCGGGATCCAAAAAATACGAACATTTTTGACCACCTGATTTTGTATGACCTGTTTAAGTACTCAGCGCCACGAAATTAGTGCAGTATTGTCGCCTGCAGTGTGAAGAACTTAGCGAATGTAAGTTTGTAACCACTGCGACTGTTAACGAAGTTGGTGAGGTGTGAACACATAAGGAAGAACGTATTGGATAAGTGTCTTTTAGTACGAGATATAGGCCTACGTTTTTCCTGTTGTTTTAAGAGTATCGTAGGGGAACTGAGAAATTCTGGCTTGAAGTCTCCTAGATCTTTAAGGGAATTCTCACCTCGACTGACCCTCTGTGTAGAAGAAATCCATGTAACACAGCTAATCTCGCAAAGTGCTTACAACTTGAAGCAACGTAATATCCTAAAAAGAAGTGGCATGAAAGTGCAAGAAAGAAATAGTGTGGGCGGAGTGAAAGACACAATGAGGAACAAGGAGAAAGAAAAATGAATCACATCGCCTTAGTAGCGATGAAAGTTTCAGGAGGCTTTGTTCGAACTAACCACTTCTCATGGCCGTAAATTATCTGCTTTATTCAAGGCAAAGTAGCTCATAATGAGAAGAGACGCCGTTTAAGACAACATTATGTGGCGTCGCAACATATTCTGTTCCTCTATTTTTGAGCAATTTGGCCTGCGGTATTATACTGCGTGGAGTTGATGCCGGATTTAACCATGAACTGCAGTGTCATGTTTACATTACAACGGTCGTCTGTAAGGATCGTTAGACACATAGCTGCCTCTAATTCAATGGATGATCATATAAGTTTCTTAACATTTTGTCATTTTCCCACCCTCACTTGACCGAGCTACACAGACAAATCGGTGACGAAATTCGGCACATTAGAATGCAGTGGAATGACTGTATTTTCTTTCTCTCTCGTTCTTCAGTCTCTAGTTTACTCGTATTTTTATGTGTTTATTTTAAGCTTTGAATTTAATTTTTTTTCCTTCTTTTTACCGCTCTCTTTGACAGAAAGTATTTTTTTTTAAAGTATTCCCTTTCCGTTTTATTCCCGGCCTCTACTCTGTCCCTACAGCAGACGGTTGTATTGCTCACAACTCTTTTATTACAGCCTGTTTTAGGAGCTATTTTTTTTTGGTCCGAATAGCAGGTCTGTTCGACAAGTTGCCTAAACACATTTGTTTGCGAATTTTGTCCTTAAATCTTAACGATAAGTACATTAAATGTAGCATCCTTCACATAAGCCCATGAAATGCTTGCCAAACCTGTAATATTGTGCATAAAAAAGTCTGAACTTAACAAAATTTTTGTGGCCTGAAGACAGAAGTAGCAGAATCTTTTCAAACGCTCTTACCTATCAACAAACCTACCGGCATCACGTTTCAGTAGACAGTAGTTATCATAATCACTCCTGTGACAATCTGAAATCTTACGTACTTTAAATTACCTTCGAATTTACCATCTCGTCTTCTTAGTATTCCGGGGTTCCTTCCGATTTTCTGATTAACATTTTGTATTCACCTATCATATACATGTGCTTTCTCTGTGTGCCACCACCCCCACCATAAGTATAGGCATTTGTTGGCCAAGTTAAATTGTATAGGTTCTTTGAATATAATTTAGTCCGCTTTCCTGGTACATCATTTTCTTATCAAGTATTCATCTCTGCATCCGTTTATCAAACACCTCTACCTATATCATTTCCTCAGACTGAAAGACTGAACTTTCAACACTTCTAATAATGCAGGCCACCACTGCACCACAATTAGTCATTCTCACGATGTTTCCCAAAGGAGAGTCTCAGGATTTTCCTGCCCCTTTTTGCCTGTCTGTACAAAGTATCATCCGAACATGGGAATACAGTCAGGTCTCTTAAAGTTTTGTAGGTTGTTACTTCGGACAAAGAAGTTTGTCCAAAGTGTAAATGTTATGTCAGATGAATATCCAATATATAAATAGCACACAGCGTAGATAGGCGATTCGCAACTTTGAATATAGGTGTCATGATCATTGATTTAATTCTGTAGTTGCTTAAATTTATTAAGTTGGGAAGTTCAAGTGTTCAGAACTATTTTATCCAGATAAAGCTCAATTTTGAATATGAAGATATTTGCATTGTGTACATGGACCCAGACATTTATTCAGTTACAATACAGTAAACCCGAAAGAAATGGCCTGGTATTTCGGATTCATTGCTTGTTTCTCTCTTTCTATCTTTCTGTCTGTCCCTTTAGTTTGCTTTCTCCTTATTCTTAGTATATGCCGGCTGTGTAGATCATACATTGCTGTCTTTTTTGGTGTTTATTCTTACGTGAGCTGACACTAAAATATTAAGCCTTAATTTTCACATTTTTAAAATAATGCAACTGCCTGAATGTAAATACCATAAAGAAATACAGTAAAACTTTGTCGAACCAGCAGCTGTATTAAGTGGCTAAGCGACGAATAAACTGACGTTTCGAGAACCTGATGACGAAGACAGAGGTTGCTCTCGAAACGTTGGTTTACCCGCCACTCAACCACTTGACGCGCCTGCTAGACCGAGAATATTTTATTGATTTCAGTCTCTGTGAAAGCTTTAAATTATATACTCAAAAAAATACTGTTCAAAATGAAATGTCTTAATAAAAAAATAATATTCCAGTTGAGGCAATATATATATTTGTTTACTTATATATATCCCCCTGAATATGCCTTAATACGCGAACTATTTGGTGTTTGTTGGACCGTGCATCATTGTGATAACTGAAGAATAAAAACCAACTAGATGCCACTTATTTTATTGTACTTCTTATAAGCTCAACATGTTTCGGACACTACTATGCCCATCATCAGGAGCTCGCTACTATAATGTTGATTACCACATTGGTCGTTTCATTCTGTAAAGATGGAGGGGTAGCATTAAAGTAAAATTATGGTTCTTCGTGGTGCATGTTCAGTGTGAAGTTCTTTGTCGCTTGGTTGTAGCTGGTAACTTGTTTCTATTAATATTAATAGTTGTGATCCTTTATGCGTGGTGATCGTGGTGTTCTCTTGTGTGTAGTGTGTTTCGTTAGTGGACTGGTAATTCGATGTGTTGTTAGTGTTAATTAGTACTGTGATTCTCCAACCTACAGCAAACCAAGGTATGTACAATTTCAGATTCACAATACTAATTAACACTAACAACACATCGAATTACTAGTCAACTAATGAAACACACTACACACAAGAGAACACTACGATCACCACGCATAAAGGATCACAGCTATTCGTTGAGGAAATTAAGGGAACACATTTTAAATCTTATTGTAACACCGTGCAGTTTCGTAGAAGCACTTAAATTTATCAACCAACGAATGCACATATAATTTCATATAAAACATTTTTAAAACACTTTAAAACACTCCGACATGTTTCGGTCTTGTCAGATCATCATCAAGGAGCTTTGTTCCTTGTTAAAGTTATATTACAGTATTCACAATTCGATTCGTATTTGCAAATGAAGTGTTATGGCAGCATATCATGTTGTGTGGGAATGTGTTGTGGAGCAGTGGCTAGGTGTGCGTCGTACGACGCACACCTAGCCACTGTAGTTAAAAGATGTAACTTAAATAAACCTGTAAGCAAATGTAAGTATGAAGTACATGTAAATATTTGTCTGAATTAATCTTAATAGCAAAGGAAAGAGCAAAAACTATTAACTCATCAAAAGGAAGTTATAAGAGGAAATAAATACATTACTGTTACTTAAAGGAACGGGATCCAAATTAAAATCCCTCGCATAAAAGGAGGCAAAAAAATTGTAACATACAAGAAAAATTAGAATCCCTGAGATAAATACAAATAAAGACATCTATATTAGATTTCAAAGGGAAATACTACCAGGACCCATTATAAAATAATGCCTAAACCATTTACATTGATCTCTCATTTTAACTCGCATCCCTTTACAACATCACTGCTCTTAAAACATACTGTATCCCAAGAGTTAGTCCCACTAATTTTCTCCATGCATTCCGTGTCTCCACTGTCCTCGATTTATAGCCGCGTCCAAGCCACGGTGTTATCCTCTATTGGGGGACCTGTATAAATCATGAATGTCCCTGTTGTGTAATGTAATGAGATGGTTTATGTTATGTTTTGTGTCTTCAGCTAGTTACAGCCATTACATAAATAAGGATGGTAGGCTAAAACATATGACGTTGTATAGAAATTTGATAATATCTTATCTATAGATTACGAATATTTAAAGGTTAGGTTAGTACCGTAATAAATAATTATAATTCATTCTCAAATCTGCACTACATACAAGTTAATACAGGCCTGTATTCACAGCAGTACAATGCGTTGTGTCTTTCTCAGCTGATATCGTTGATTAAATATGCGTAAAGAAGTTTTCCTAGCTGATGAGGTAGAACATGTGTTCATTTTCACAAACAAAGTCATTGTGTTTTATTGATTTGAAGATGGAATTTGCTGAAAACGCACTCGTTTGCAGCGCAGCATGGTTTGTAAGCGTGATGTCAGTTCTAGATATTACACCGAACGTCATGTAGTAGTCAGTGCTCTTGCTTTGTACTGGAACCTGTCTCCTGTACGAACCTGGCCCTGGTCGACCCTGCTGTCTCAAGTGTGTCTAGTTCGCTGGCATTTCAAGTATCTGTTGGGACAGGATCTTAAAACAGAGCACGCATACATATTTGATATGAGCTACAGGACCAATTAAAGTAAGAATAAATATTATTTAGAGTATTAAGCTTTCAAATGCGTCGCTTATTCTACAGAATGTTTGGGACTTTCACTGTAAGTCCGTTCTGAAGCTTAGATTGCGTGGTACAAAATGAGTACTGCAATATACAAAAACGGGCGATTCCCTTGCGGCTCGCTGGATATCTCGAGCAGAAACGCTTCACCTTTTCTTTTGACTTTGATTTTAGAATGTCTGTAATATCAACATCGCCTGAGGCTCGTGAGATTTATTTAAATATGAGCCAGCATGAAAAGTTAATATACCGTGGACAAGAGAAGATGAAATCACCTATTGATCCGTAGAGTGAGAGTAGGAATTTTCTGGTATGTTTCGTTCTGGATTACATCCAACCCACTACACATCTACATATCTTGAAGAAAAAAGTTGTACATATTTAGACGCTTTCACAAATTTGCGAAAAGCGACTATTAGCTTCGTCATGTCCTTCTGCCTGTCGGCCCGTATGGAAAAACTCGGTTCCCACTGAGAGAATTTTCATAAAATTTGATATTTGTGTATTTTCGACAATCTGTCGGGAAAATTCAATTTTGATTAAAATCTTAGAGGAATAACAGATACTTTACATGTAAATTCGTAATAGTATCTCGCTGAATTCTCTGACGTTCAGACCGGCCCTGGGGCCCACCCTGCCTCCTGTAAAATGGGTACCGGGTCTTTCACGGGGTTAAAGTGCGGCCGGAGCGTGCTGCTGACCACTCACCCCCTTCTAGTGCCGCGGTCATGGAAGAGTAGAGCTATACCTCTACCCAACCTCTGGGCCACACCAGGCCTGTAACGGGATCACTTTACCTTTACCTTTTTTCTTTTATCTCGCTGAATTCATCTCATATTGAGAAATGTTACAGACAAAATGTGTAGAGAAAGTAGAAACGTTTATGTCCGATAACTTTTCTTTTAATAGTGCCGTTTATGAGATAACGTGAAAAATGTGATAGCGTCAGACACCAAATGTGACAATACGGGGCATGTGCATTGCATGTTGGATAATTAAGCTACATGCGCGTATTCAGAGAATGTCATATTTGTTGCTTTTCCACGGCAACATTTACTAACGCAAACGCTTTTCAACGTTACCTTATACGCACTTTGCCTCTCTCGTTAATTTTCAAAATGATGAAGTGATGTGCAAATATCGAGAACTTTACTGCACTATTCTCCAGAGAAACTTAAATAAGTTTCTCTGGAGAATAGTGCACAATTTAGAGCTTTATGATTTGGTTTCTTAGTCTGATATTGTTAGACTAATGAAATTCAATGAAGATGAAGATGGCTGGTCATGTAGCTCACATGGCGGAAATGAGTAATTTATAGGCGGTGGGATTTTGGCTTACAGCCTCAAAGAAGGAAGAAATTTGGAAACTACACAAAGCATTCTGGTAATATTAACATTTTAAAGCCTACTGGTTACGTGCACCAACAGGTTTAACTTTTAACAATTGTACATTCTGCCCACACTGTATTGATGTGTTTATTTCGCAACAAACAGAGATTTCTGCCACATATAACATAAACTGATTGGTTTTTATAACTGAGATGGAAAGTATTTACTCACGGTGCGGACTGGGTCTTTAAACAAAGCAGTCTTTAAAGGGTTAAAGTAGATAGAATAGAAAATGCTCTAGGGCCCAATGATTGTCCTTTTAGTATCGAAAATGAAGAACCTGATAATTTGAAATTCAATTCTTCCTTGCTTTGCTGGGCCACAGCCAATTGCTGAAAGAAGTCTTCATGTGACGGAGCTTACTGACTTTTCTCCACACATTTCTGTTGATATACCTACATTTTATATAAAAGGCATTAACAAACTCTCAGAAACCACGATTAAGTTTCATAGACCCCAGCCAGCACATTAAGTGCTGAAAACTATATACAGTAATACACTGCCTTTGCGCTCTTGAAGATGGGCATAATGTTACCCGAAACATGTTGAGCTAATGGTTGATTAATACGTGCATCACAATTGTTGCTTCAAGTTGGTCTCACAAATCATTTCACGATTAAGTTACTGCATAAAAAACTCGTTCTTTCCAATCAGTCTGCATGAAGTGGAACGTAGGAACTAGTCATTGCACTCTTATGTGTGGAATTTTATATATTTCCTGTTTATATTTAACGCCCTATACCATCTGGTGGACAAGTGTAAAGCTATTTAGTTTTATTCAGATATCTCTGAATAATGTTTCGGGTTGAGTATTTCACGCATTTAACATTCGGGAATACAGGTGCGCTAGGGCTGACTGCAAGGTCGTCTCCACATAGGTCTAGTTGTTTGTTAATCTGTCTCCCTGTGTTCGTCCTTTCATCCTACCATCCACATACACATGCAAGCCTCGGTACATTCATGTAGTGGTTAGTCTTTTCGCTTCCCATGTACCGACCCATATATCTATCAGCCGAACTTCCCGACCAGCCATACATCTATTCATCCACCGTTCTATACATTGTATAAAGGGCCACAAATCTGAGCCACATGTGTGCACAAATATCTTTTCTTCGTCAGCTTGCTGGACTTAACGGAGTAACATGCAATACCGAAGTGGTTACACAACTAGGTTGGTAGGTGTAGTAAAACTGAGGCTGAGAATTTTTGTGGAAAATGTTTTTCATTATTGCTGGCCACCGCATATAAATTCACTAGACTGGCAGTCGAGTTAGAAATACGATTAAAGTTTATTCGTTTTAGTCATTCCAGTCGACTGAAATATTTATCTACTAATTATCGGGAATGCCAGCTAAAATGTCGTAAGTAACAGTCTGCTCGGATTACCACAACACAGTCTTTGATGAGCTTGTTCTAAATTGAATGTTGTGACTTCCTGTTCCGCCAAACATTTGTGCCCAATACTTAGCCTTTCCTGCCCATTCAGAATTTATGTTCTTTATAGGAAAATCACCAGGCTGTGAGGAATTAGGCGGGTCTCTGGATTTGTATTACTGCATCTGAAAACAAACCCAACGGTATTCCAAACTGCTGGTTTTACTTTAAAGTGTGGCCCCTGAAAATTTGATAAATACTTAAATCTGTGAAATCTACGTGCTTTAAGCCGTATGGTTTGAAGGGAAATGTGTAGAAATAATACAAAATATCGTTGGCAGTTCACCATAGGCCATGCAGTTTTTAAAGTAAGTAATTCTTCCAGAAAAATTCTGTGTTGTGGTAATGAATATTACCGCTTCTGGCTCAAGGTACATACGAGTAAATATGTCGAAATTTCCTGTCGCAGGTACTGAACATCAAAGCGTTAACCAATATTTTTGTACATTACCAGCAAGCTGCAAATAAATTTCTCTCTTCGAAGACTGGGTAGGCAGAAAACATCCGCAAAAGTCAAATGTTGTGTGCGGAGAAAGTAGGACAAACATAATCGATTTTGGTCATTCGGTACAGCGAGGCTGCTGGTGAAGAAAGGTGTCTTCGAGTGGTAAAGTAGGACATTTATCGGTAAAGAATATATGACCTGCTTTCCTGATGGCGTAAACCAATTGAGATGTAAGTAAGTTATGTGCAAAATAATGTGGATGTAACATAAATATGGGCGCTGTTAACTACTTGTTTATTGTTGCAGACTGACCTGGAGCTAAGTTTGGATTTCTTCTCCTCCGTATTAGTAATTTTGCTTTTCTCTTCACGGCATGTTTTGTGTTTTTAGTTTTATAGTCTGAAATATTCTTCAATTTCATTTGAAATGCTGCGTTTCATACAGGCCATGTTGTGGATTTTCTGAGATTTTATGAAGCGGATATTTTCAATTAAAATGATAAATCGAATGTACGTACTTTTTGGATGATAGAGTGGTGTCTTGCACGTGGTAGGGGATGTGTATGGCTACCGTTATCGGTTATAAAAATATATTTTACTCGAAAAGGGGAGTAACAATAGGAATGCTAAGTTAACTACTTTCTTGCATAAGTAAGTTTTTAGGTTGATAATCGTGGTATAGGCCGAAATACGTAGCTAAGAAGACATCAATGCTAATGAAATACACAGATGGTGCTATACCAACCTACAGCGTTATTTCACATCAAAATATATAAATTGAACGTTTTCTTCCTAGGCGCCAGAAAACGATTCAGGGAATTTCACTGAAAGAATGCTTCCGCGGCAGGCCCAAAAGTTCGTCTGTACAAATCGCAGGATTTTGCAAGCAAGACGGAAGGTAAAAGAAAATAAGGACTTAGAAATGGCTTCCTAATCAAAAGAAGCTCAACACAAAATATCCAATATTAGCATGTGTGCTTGAGAATTCTCTTTAACATTTTCATAGTCTTTTTAGCTTGCAAAGCATGTTTTCCTTAGTATATGTCAGGGCCTCAGATTTGGCCGGATATCTCTTTTTCAGTCTGTGTCAATGTTCTTATGTTTATTGGACCGTGTATCATTGTGATAGTTGAAGAATAAAAGACCAACTTGATGTCACTTGCTATTTTATTTCACGTCTTATGTGTTCAACATGTTTCGGACATTAATATATCCATCATCAGGAGCTTGCGACTATTC
>Ga0123355_10016765_pt1 | contig 11560 bp, 10 predicted proteins | sample TergutEmb28metaG_3_FD_89872 | JGI IMG/M metagenome (GOLD analysis project Ga0123355, IMG submission 89872) | Embiratermes neotenicus P1 segment gut microbial communities from Petit-Saut dam, French Guiana - Emb289 P1 | ecosystem: Host-associated > Arthropoda: Insects > Digestive system > Gut ...
ATCATAGCGATAGTTATTGTCGCCGCGATCATAGGTATCATGGGTGTGGTAAGGGCCTCGTTGACGCCAGTTGCAATAGTGTAATAGTGCGATAGTCTAGTATGAGAGTAATTTAGAAAAACACCCGGCAAGGGTGTTTTTTTGTGGAATTTTAATCGTGGTGAGCACGTTCTGAGGCAATGCCCACCTGTGTCATTGCACGGTCTGTGGTGAAGTATCTTCGTTTTTGTGTGAATTCTTGGAGGAAAGATGTTACACAGTTTTCATCTTTGCAGTTGTGGAATTCGCAGATTGCCTCGAGCTCGGCCCTGGCACGGTTTTCGATATTCCTGTCATCATGATTGTGAAGTACGGATATTCCAAAGCTTGCAAGAACCGCGGCAGAAACCAGCGTTCCAGTGAGGATTGCGGAGGTGATTGCAGTAGAGTGCCGAGATACCCATTTCGAGAGGGCTTGTTTGAATTTATTATCCATGTAAAATATTACCAAAAAAGTTGTGCGATGTCAAGTTTTTATGATATGATGGGCAGGTGATTAAGACGCGGTTTAAGATTGTCCGAAGAATGTTTGCAACGAATAAGGTACGTCTTTTTTTAATTGTTGCCATGATGACAATAAGTGTTGCCATGGTGTCAGGGATTGGCGGAGTGCCACCAAGGATGAGAACCGCGATTGAGTTGTTAAGAGATGCGGGGGAAAACAAGTCCCCAAGTGGATATTACCTGGATGCGATATATGGACAAGCGGTTGGGATAGAGCGGATAAGTATGGTATTTCCTTTGTTTTTTATCGCGGTGACGTGTTTGGTGGTCTTTATGACCATTACAAGGATGATAGAAAGTGAACGTAGCCAGATTGGGACATTAAAGACACTTGGATACAGGCAAGACAGTATTGTAGCAAAGTATATTTACTTTACCCTTTTGGCGAGTGTTATCGGAGTTATTCTTGGGATCCTGTTGGGACATTTTGGTGTTGCGTGGGTAATATATCGATCGATTAGCAGTCATTACGGCCTTGCCCCAAATGTGGTGGGGACGCCGTTTATTGGCCTGACGGTTATGTTTATCATGATTGGGTTTAACTTAGCGGTTACGGGGTTTACGGTCTTGTTCGTTGTGAGGCAACAGCCGTCGAAGCTTTTGACCGGAAAGGCACCAAAGGTTGGGGGGAAGATATTGCTTGAGAGGATTCCGTTTATTTGGAAGCCGTTGCCGTTTCGATACAAATCAAGTTTGAGAAATATGTTTCGATATAGAGTTAGATTTTTTATGACGGTGTTTTCCATGATGTTCTCGACCGCTTTGGTGTTTTGCGGAATGGCCCTTAGTTTTTCTATGCAGCATACGAACCCCGAGATGATGGAGACGATTCGACCGATTGCGGTGATTGTTGTGCTGGCGGCGATTTTTCTGAACGCCCTTGTAATTTACAATATTACAAATATCAACATTGACGAGCGAAAGCGGGAGATCGCAACGTTAAAGGTTTTAGGGTATCGTCCGGTGGAAGTTTGCGGGTATGTGTTTCGTGAGATATTTCTTATTACTTTGGTTGGGGTTGCGATTGGGTTGCCGGCAGGGTTTTGGGCTATGGATTTTATCTTTGGGTATTTAGAGTTTGGGAGTGTTAGTTACCTGAACTGGTATGTGTGGATTATAACGTTTGCACTGGCGTTGACGTCGCTTGCCTTGGCGGACTTTTTATTGTTTCGAAAGATTAATAAAATCGACATGAATGCGAGTTTAAAAGTTGTTGAGTAAGTGCTTGACTTAACCCCCTGATTATAGCGTATACTTAGTAAGGATAAAATGACCTTAGTTTACATAGCGGCGGCGATTTTGATTTTGATGGTCCTGATTACCATTCACGAATTGGGGCATTATCTTGCCGCGAAAATGGTTGGTATCAAGGTTGTCGAGTTTGCCATTGGTTTTGGTCCAGCAATATTCAAACGACAAAGCAAAAAGACGGGAGAGATATTTTCAATCAGGTGGATTCCTCTTGGCGGGTTTTGTGCGTTCGAGGGGCAGGATGACTTTAAATTGCCAGAGGAGAAAAAGAAGTCCGATGAAGGATATCAAAGCCTGTCGAGCCTTATTGACAAAGAGCGTGAAAGAACGGGCGAGTTCCCGTTGGCAAAGGGAATGGCGTTTGATGCGGCCCAGCCATGGAGAAGGCTAGTTGTTTTGTTTAGCGGTGCGTTTTTTAACTTTGTCTCGGCGATTCTGTTCTCCGTGGTGTTGCTTATGGTTGTTGGGTATAACCAGGGTGTTCGTGTTCATGATTTTACCGAGAATAACGCAAATGTCGATCCTGGTGGAATTCATCATGTTCTTGAACCTGGTGATGTTATAATTGCGTTTAATGGTCAGGAGTTTACGTTGTTGAATGGGTTTGCGTCCGTGTTAAGTGGACTTGACCCACATCCAGAAGAACCGCACACGATCACTTTTATTAGAGACGGAGAAATTGAAACGGAGACATTCACGTTGGGACGAATTGATGGGACGACGAGTTACGGCCTTGGGGTCTATATTGGAAGGCCAGAAGGAAGGCCGGACGTGACGCCAGCCGAGATTGTGTTTAGACCAATGAATTTCTTTTCCGCGTTGGGGCGGGCGTTCTTGTTTGCTTTTGAACTTGCTTGGTTGATATTGACGTTCCTTTGGATGCTTGTTAGCGGGCAAATTGGTTTAAGTGGGATTGGAGGGCCGATATCGACAATCACGGTTATGGCCGAGAGTGTTGGGACGTCGTTGATCAATGTCTTGTTGTTATTCCCGTTACTTAGTGTTAATTTGGCGGTGTTTAATTTACTGCCTGTGCCTGCCCTGGATGGAGCGAGGATGGTCTTTGTGGGTGTAGAGTGGGTAAGGGGCAAGCCAATAAATCCGGTTCTTGAAGGAAAGATACATATTGTCGGTTTGATTATGTTGATGGCTTTGGTGTTGCTTGCGGATATTAATTTCCTGTTTGGAGGTGGGCGAGGGATGCTTGAGATGCTTGGAAGGTGGAGATTATGACAATTGATCAACCTCTTTACCTTTGGATACCGTCTCAGGTATTGGCAGCAATTAGTTTAGTATTCATTGTTTGGGCACTTTTGGTAAAAGACAAGGGCAAGACCCTTGTTTTGATGTCTGTGCACATGATTGTGATGATTGTTGCACTTTGTTTGTTACAGGATTGGATTTTGGTGGGTATTCTTTCGATAGCCGTTATGCGAAACGGTGTTTTCTATTTTTTCGAGCGTAGGCCAGGAAAGGTTTGGAAGTATTCGCCATTCTTTGCGATGGTTTTCTTTAGTCTGGCAACCGTTGCCGTTGTGATTGCCATAGCCTTGATCGAGGGGCATTGGTGGGTTGATTGGGTTTTACTTGGTCTGTCGGTTATTTTTATTGTTGCGATATGGCTTAGAGGTATTCATTTTTTCCGGATTGTTGGTCTTTTTTATGCGGCCTTTATAATCTATAATTATGTAGTCATTCAAAATTATATCGGAGTTTTTATCGAGGCTGTGATTATTATTTCGATTTTTATGTTTTATGTTAAATTATTTGCCGAGGCAAAAGCGAGAAAAAATCTCGTTGATGACGGATTCGCTGGTCTGGGTGCCACTGATTTGCCCGATGTGGTTGAGGGCGGAGATAATGTCGACGGCGGTCAAATCAAGGGCGATGGAGTCCAAATTTAAAAGAGCATTGGACAAACAGTCCCGTGCGGATTTTAAATTGGCAAGGTGACGGGTGTTTGTAATTATAAAATCGGGCGTTGTGTCAGGGCCTTTTGCCAAGACGGTATCAAATATTTTTTGCTTTATTAGTTCGATGTTTTTTCCTGTTTTAGCACTTGTTTGAATTGAGTTATTCAATTCGAATTTTGGTGGATGCAAGTCAACCTTGTTAAGTGCAAAAAGAGTTAATTTACCATCAACAAGGTTAAGGATGTGGTTGTCTTCGTCGGTTAGTGGTGATGTTGCATCGAGAATTACAAGGCACATATCGGCGTCGTTTATGAGTCGGATCGACCGGGCAATGCCAAGGCGTTCGATTTTGTTCTTGGAACTGTGGATACCGGCGGTGTCGTTGAATATAAGTCGATATCCATTGTAGTGAATTGTTTCGGATATTGTATCAGTGGTTGTGCCGGCCGTGTTTGTTACAATTGCACGGTCGCGACCGAGGAGGGCGTTAAAAAGACTTGATTTGCCTACGTTAGGTCTTCCAAGCACAGCGATTTGGATTCCATTTGCGATGAGTCTGCCTTGAGACTCGGTATTCGTCAGTGTGTCAAGTTCATCAAGGATTGATGATAGTTCGGCCTTTGTTGGGCCATCAAGATCGAGTTCGGGGTGATCAAGGGCGGCCTCGGTCTTTGCAACGAGTGTTGTTAGTTGACTTTCGATTGATTGCAACTTTTTAAGTAATGGTCCGCCAAGTAATGATGAGGCAGAGCGTAGTTGTGCGTCGGATTCAGAATTAATTAAATCGATGAGACTTTCGGCCGCGGACAGTGACATTTTGCCGTTTAGGAAGGCACGTTTGCTGAACTCGCCCGCCGTGGCAGGTGTTGCACCAAGTGAAATGAGGTGGTCAAGGATTTTTTGTAAAAGGAAACTTCCGCCGTGTGCTTGGATTTCAATAACGTCTTCCCCTGTGAAACTGTTTGGGGTGGGGAAGTAAAGGACAATGCAGAAGTCTTTAACATCAGGTATTGAAATCTCGCCAAACGTTGCGGTTCGCGGGATCAAGTCCTTGTTAAATATTTTTGATACGAGGGAGAGTGATTTTGGGCCACTGAGACGAATAATGCCGACTCCGGCGTTACCGTGTGCCGTGGCGATTGCGGCAATAGTGGTCATGTCAGGTTCACCGCGTTTTCGCCCAATAAAAAGTTATAAAGTCCACGGAAATTGCCCATGATTCTTAGATTGAATTCAACAAAGTTAGGTTGCCCAGAAGACGTTGCCATAAACCAGGTTTGTTGTTGCCAGTATGGGCGGATGTTGTTAAGTGGAATAAATATGTGATGAACTATTTCATACGGGCGTGCGTCAACAGACGATCCGAATTCAAGAATTCCCCCTACACGTCTTATGGCGAATGGCGAGTTAATGAATGTGATGTGGAGGAGTTGGTTGTCGGATTGACTTATTATACTCGCCAGGGTTGTGGATGGTTGACCGACTTGTCTTGGTCGTGATCGGCGAAATGTCTCGGAAAGTCGGTTTGTTCGTGATCCGCGTTCAAGAAGGCGGATAATTTCGTCCTTTGCATCCGCGTTAGTAATAAAGTAGTTTTGCCTGTCATCAAGGTATAGAGTTGTTTCGTCGCCTGTGCCGCGTGAGACACCGATGTCTTTTATTTGGTCGCGGACATTAGCCGAGGTGAATCCAAGTCCGTGGCGGACGGGAATTAGTGCCAAAACAAGTGTTGTTATGCCAATTACAATTAAAACCGCCGCAAAAGAAGCGACAAGGATTTTTTTATTCCGACTTTGGTTCTTCATTAACATCTGGTTCCCTCCTTATAAGTTTAGCATACTCGTCTATATTGTCAAGAGTTGGGATGGCCTTTAGTTGTTCGCCACTTTTGATCACGCTCCGTGCAAGTTCGAAGTTTGATTCTAGGAGGGCTAGTTTTTCTTCGGCAAGAACTTTTGCACCGTGGAAGGCCTTTGCCATTTGGCGAATACGTTCGATTTCGGCGTCAAGGACCTCGAGTTCCGCCTCGATGCGTTCTTGGGCCTCGAGTTCTTTTGACTTTGCGGCACGTTCCTCGATTTGTGCAACGACGAATTTCTTTGTCTTGCCGTCCATGATGTGTTTTATGTCCTCGGCATAGATTGTTTCGCGTTCAAGAAGGATTTCGACCATTGTGCTTACGGCTTTTTTATGTTTGGTCAAGACCTCGCTTGCACGTTCTTGGGCGTGCAACATAAGTGCCTTTATTTCTTGGTCGATGAGTTCTTGGCAGCTGTCGGATATAGTTTTGTCTAGTCCACGTAGCATGACTTCGTCGTTTCTTCCGTAGTAGAGTGGTCCGAGTTTTGAGCTCATGCCGAAACTTGTGACCATTTTTTCGGCGAGGTTTGTTGCGACCTTTAGGTCTTGTTGTGCCCCGGTGCAGATGTCGCCGATGAATATGTTTTCTGCGACGCGTCCACCCATATAGACCGCAAGTTGTGTTTCAAGGAAAGATTTGCTGCGGTGTGCGGTGACGTCGTCTTTGTCGTTTGTAAGGGTGTATCCGGCCGCCATGCCACGCGGGATTATAGAGACCTCTTGGACCGTATGTTTTGGTTGGAGGATGTAGCTGACGACTGCGTGACCGGCTTCGTGATAGGCCGTGATTTTTTTGTCTTCTTCGGTTATTATACGCGAGCGTTTTTGTGGACCAAGGAGGACTTTGTTTATGCCTTCGGTTATGTCGTTCATTGTTATTTTTTTGCGGTTCTTTTTCGCGGCAATTATTGCGGATTCGTTCATAAGGTTTTCAATGTCTGCACCGGTAAAGCCGGAGATTATTTGTGATACTCGTTTTAAGTCAACGTCACTTGAAACGGGTTTGTTTTTTGCGTGGACCTTTAAAATCTTTTCACGTCCCAAGACGTCAGGCATTTGGACGACGATTTGGCGGTCAAACCTGCCAGGACGTAACAAGGCAGGATCAAGGACGTCAGGACGGTTGGTTGCCGCCATAACGATGACGCCTTCGGACTTTGTAAAGCCATCCATTTGGACGAGAAGTTGGTTTAGGGTTTGTTGGTTTTCTTCGCCTGCAGAGGAGATGCTGACGCCCCTCATTTGAGCTATGGAGTCGATCTCGTCGATAAAAATTATACAAGGTGTGTTCATCTTTGCTTGTTCAAACAAGTCGCGCATACGTGATGGTCCGACACCGACAAGCATCTCGGAAAAGTCCGAACCAGAGATCGAGAAGAATGGGACCCCGGCCTCGCCCGCAATTGCTTTTGCGAGGAGTGTTTTACCCGTTCCAGGTGCACCGACAAGCAAGAACCCTTTTGGAATCCTGGCACCGAGTTCAAGGAATTTTCTTGGGTTGCGAAGGAATTCAACGATTTCGCGGACTTCGTCTTTTTCTTCCTCGATTCCCGCTACGTCATTGAATCGGACAGGGGAGGACATGACAACTGTTGCGCGGTTTTTGCCCATACCAAGGACCGAGTTTCTTCCAGCGAGACTTCTCCATATTATAAGGATTAAAAACAATGTAACAAGAATAGGTAAGATCATGAATACGGTGTCCCAGATTGACCCGGAAACGGCCTGGTTTGAAAAGCGAGTAACATGAACAGAACCGTCAGCATTCTGTGCGATGACCAGGTCCCTTATAAGGCCGGCCTCGAAATTTGGGTTGCTTGAGAACATTCTGCGGTTTGCGTTCCTGCGAGGGTCCCGGTTAAAACCTTCGATAGCAGAGGCGGACGGAAGGACTATGTTATCGCTTGCATCCAAATCTTTTACGAGAAAATAGAAGTTGTTGCCCTGTTGAAAGACCGAGTGGATACGGTTTTCAGGAAGGACAAAGTTACCATTTCCTTGGTAGGCGATATAGTTTGCGAACTGGTTATATTGAATACGTGTTGGGCCACCACTTGGTGTCATTGCGTTTATTATCAGGAAAAGAACCAATCCCACCGCCGCGAATATTAAAATATTCATGAGTGGGTTGCGTTTTGGTTGTTGTGGGGATTGTCGTTGCTGTTGTTCATTCATAGGTATATTATACTAGACAATGCGTTTAGTATGCAACACCTTTCTAAAGTCATTTGCAAAGCGGTGGGCCTCGTCACGAAGGCGTTGTAACAGTCGCAGGGCGTAGCTTTTCTTTGGTAGAGAGATTATTGAAGGTGTGAAGATTTCGTTGTTCTCAGAGAACGCTATGATAGGCGCGGGCGAGTTAACCGCAGAGAGCTGCCCTTTGCCGCCGTCAAGGACGATTAGGTCAGGAAGAGGCCAATCGGTGCGGTTGAGGCGGCGTGTTATGACCTCTTTCATCGAAAGGTAATCGTCGTTTGTTTGGTGGGTGCGGATTTTGAACTTTCTGTATTCTTTTTTGTCGGGGATGCCATCCGTAAATACAACCATGGATGCCACGATGTCCTCGCCGTGCGAGTGTGATATGTCAAAGCATTCGATTCGCTTTGGGGTTTTGATATCAAGGATTTGTCCCAGTTCGACACAGGCACCTTTTGTGAATTCTTGAAGGAACTGGATCTTTTCTATTGATGTTTCAAGGAACTCTTGTGCGTTTGCACGGGCCATGTCGAGGAGCTTTTTTTTGATTCCTTGTTTGGCGTCGGTGATGACCTGGTCGGGTTTTGGATGGGCCAAATAGTATTGCCGGATAAAAGCATCGATTGGATCGTCTTCGATACTTGTAGTTTCAGAAAAGTTTTGAATTCCGATTAATTTTCCTGCACGAACGTTAAGGACACTGAATACTATGACTTCGCCACTTGTTGCGTTCGCGAATACGTCAATGTTTAGGTCTTTGCCGACCTGGGTTATTGTGCGTTCTTTTAACTTGTCCAAAAAATTAATACCATTTCGATATCTGATTGCAATTTCAAATTGTTCAAGTGCGGCCGCATGGTTCATACGTTGGGTCAGGGTTTGGCGGGCGTTAAATTCGCGAGTCCCGCTTAGAAATGATTTAACATCGTCGAGGCAGTCTCCGCGTAGCCGGTTTTTACCGGCACGCACCAGGGGAAACAAATCAAAGAGGGTATCCATTAAATCAGAAGCCCAAATGCCGTTAAAGTATGGGCCGAAAGCCTTGCCTTTTGGTTTGCGTGTGATTTCGATGTGCTTGTCCGTGACCAGGATGTAGGGAAACGACTTGTTGTCCTTTAAAAGGATGTTATAGTGTGGCTTGTGCTGGTTTATAAGGTTCGCCTCGAGTGCCAGGGCATCGTTTTCGGTGTTTGTTAGAAAATATTCAAAGTCGACAATCTTGGAGACCATCGCCTGGGTCTTTGCGTCGTGGGATTTTTGAAAGTAAGATGAGAGGCGGCTTTTTAGGTTTTTTGCTTTGCCGATATAAATGGTGTGTCCTTGGGCGTTTTTCATAAGATATACCCCGGGCGTTGTAGGGACTTTGAACAGTTTGACATGTAGTTCTTGCATAGTTATAGTATAGCATGAGCAAGAAAGTTTTAATAGTGGCAAGTGGCGGAGACGCACCCGGTATGAATGCCTGTGTTGAAAGTGTTTGGACGCACAGCCGTCCCATGGGGTGGCAGGTTTTTGTGGCGGCGGGCTTTGGTGGTTTGATTGAACGTTTATGGAACCCTGTGACAAGTGGGGGGATTTCGCACCTGACGGGCTGTGTATATAAAAGTGGACGAAGCAAGGCCTTTAATACCGAAGAGGGTATCAAGTTGGCGGTTAAAAACGGTAAGGAGTTTGATGCCGTGATTGTTCTTGGGGGGAATGGGTCGTTAAAAGGTGCTTGGGAGAAACTTGTTGGAAGCGGCGTTAATGTCCTTGGGATTCCGGCGACCATTGACAACGATGTTTACTTTACAAAAAACAGTCTTGGGTTTTCAAGTGCAGTAGAGGAGGGCGTTAGGCTTGTGGATAATCTGAATGCCACTATGCGGACCAATGATCGGGACCATGTTATTCAAATTATGGGTTGGCATTGTGACGAGATAACAAAGACCATTGGTCAGGCGTCTTTTGCCGATGTGATTGATATTAATGACAACAGGCATACTCCGGAGCAGATTGCCCAGATAATGCACCAGAACCGAACAGGTGGAAAAGAGAGCAGCACAATATTAATTCAAGAACGTGTTGAAAAGGGGAAAGAGCGAAACTTTATCACCGAGATGCACGAGAGTGTTGACGCCTGGAATCAACTTGCTGCGTTTGCAGGTGATGATTTCCGTGGGCATATTTTGGGACATTTGATTCGTGGGGCAAAGCCGTCCGCACGTGATAGGTGGCTTGGCTTTCATTATGGCCGTGTTGCGGTCGAGTTGATATCCAAATCCAAGTTTGGTGTTGGGATAGGCCTGGTCGGGGATGATTGGGTCACAATGGATTTAGGAGAAATAAAAAGGAGGAATTTTTCATGAGGCATTATCACCACCATCATCATCGTCATTGGAATGAAGGTCATCAAATTCATGGCCAGGCGGTTTCGGGTCAGGCGTTGCTTCGACGTGTTGTGCCGAATTTGAATGCTTTGCGGCGTCGGTATATTATGATATCGATGTTTTTGGGACTTGTGGCATTGGGTCTTGTTGGATTGGCGATCCTTGGGTTTACCGTATTCGCACGACCATTTGGGTTTTCAGGAGACATGACCCAGCCTAATTTTGCAATTGTTGTTCCGGGAATGTTTGGGGCAGTTATAATGTTTGGGATTGCATTTGGATATGGTGGTTCAAGGATTTTCAAAATTAATCGGTTGTTCGAGGCGATAAATGAAATAGAAGGGCGGGACAAGGTTACGATCGAGAACCTGTCGCTTGCCAACTTTGTTGGTGTTGCGGCGACCACCGCTATTATTGAGAAGTTAATTGCTACTGGGAACTTGAAAGGTTACGAGGTCATTGGCGAAGTTGGTGTTGCGAGGGTGGGAATGAGGTTCACCGAGGCGGACTTTGGTCGCCAGGTAAAAGTCGTCAAAGAGGTCACCGCCACCGCACCGCAACCACGCAAAACAAGATGCGATTCATGCGGGGCGGCGGTGACGGGACGCAGTGGCCGGTTTTGTGATTTTTGCGGGACGAAGTTATGATTATTGAATGACGCCGTAATCTAAGTTTCTAGGTTGATTTGCACGGGGCTCCAACGATTAATTGTTGTGCCATCACCGAGTTGGCCATTGTTACTAGGACCCCAGGCCCAGAGTCGGCCAACAGAGTCCACCGCGAAAGAGCTGTGTGACGTTGAAATTTGCGAAAATTGTTCAGTGGAGTCAACAGGAATAGGGGTATGGCTGTCTCCCCATGTTCCAATTCCAAGATTACCAGAGAAGTTTGACCCCCAGGCGTAAATTTGCCCAATATCGGAGATAGCAAAAGAATGAGCGAAGCCTGCAGAAATATATTTGAAAGTTTGTGATGAACTAACCAAGACTGGAACGTTGCTATGGTTCGTTGTTCCATTCCCTAGTCGACCATTTTGATTATTACCCCAAGCGAAAGCACGACCGTCATTTGCTATGGCAAGGGAATGCCACCGCCCTGCAGAAATACTCTTAAACCTCTCCTGTGTATTTATAGCGACTGGAACATTGCTGTTTAAGTGGTTGCCTGCTCCGAGTTGACCATAGCCACCGGCACCCCATGCAAATGCAACTCCATTACTGTTAATTGCAAGAGAGTGAGAATCGCCAGCCGAGATTTGAGTCCAATTATTTGCATTTCCCACTCGGATTGGGGTGTGCCTGTTTGTTGTTGAATTATCACCAAGTTGGCCATGTTGATTGCTTCCCCACGCCCAAATTTCACCAATTTCAGTTTTTGCCAATGAATGAGCCCCGCCCGCAGAAACATATCGCCAATGAGATGCCATCC
>Ga0123355_10016767_pt1 | contig 11560 bp, 10 predicted proteins | sample TergutEmb28metaG_3_FD_89872 | JGI IMG/M metagenome (GOLD analysis project Ga0123355, IMG submission 89872) | Embiratermes neotenicus P1 segment gut microbial communities from Petit-Saut dam, French Guiana - Emb289 P1 | ecosystem: Host-associated > Arthropoda: Insects > Digestive system > Gut ...
GAAGAAATTATTATCTCTAAACAGATGTAAAAAAAAAAAAGACCCCCCCTCTCCCCCCCCCCCCCCCCCAAAAAAAAAAAAAAAAAGTTGCAAAGGCAGTAACTAGTCACAAAAATGGTTAAATTAATACTTCTTTTGATACATTATTTCAGCCTGTGAAGCCACCAATTACTGAGGTACAGAATCTGGAAGAATCATCCAACACCGTTCATTTTGCATATTCTGTGACTTTACTACATCATGGCTGTGTGATTCATTGTGTTGTACCTGGAATTCTTTGGTCACAGGCTAAAACAATGAAGCCAACTTTTGCATTGTATGGAGGTAAATAAAGATTTTTAAAGTCAGTAAATATTTTTCACTGTACCAAGTACATCCTTTCCTCAACCAGCTAAGTCTAACGCAATGCAGTCTCTTAGAGCAAATTAATCTGGCACATTTAGAGTTCTCACAGTACTGTTGCTGAGGGTGAATTTGCACACTGCTGAGGTGGAGCAGACTTAATTGACAGTAAATGATTGAAACTAATGCAGATTATATACTCAGGGATAACAAAATTTCTCAAGACACATATGCAACCTGATATAGTAGTAAGGATAGCATCCTGTGAAAACCATACAAGACATGACATTTTCATGTTTGTGATTTTTGTACTAAAATTTGATGCTGAATGCAGTCGGAAGCTATGCAAACAGAAAAGTGTCACTGTAGGATCACTGCTAAGGATATTTTGTCTTATTTCCCTAAACTTTTGCCCAACCTGCCAAACACTTGGTACCCTAAGTTGACAATGAGAAGGTTAACTGGAACAATGTTATACGAAGAATGCAGGTAGTTGAATGGGTTTACTACTGATAGCAGAGTACATTAATGTATCCTTCCTATATAGTATTCAAATCTTATTTACCATCTGCTTACTAACAAAGTCCACTTTACCCTTCATAAACTTAGGCAGACCATAGGCATCATGATAAGGCAGAATTCCTTTAATCCGATCTGGCACTTGAGGAGAGTAGTCCTAAGATCAGATATTTTCCTTTTGACCAGGAAAAGGCTTCCTCACTGAAAGAGACAGATCTTAGGGGCATGTTTGTAAGGGCCTCCAAGAGTGCCTGTACATCAACCATTATGGCATTGCCAGACACTTTGTCTCATACTCCATCAACTTCTTCAGCTCTGAAAACCTTGGAAAACACAGAACAGGACGCTGATGACCCGAGCAGACAACAGAGATATTCAAATGGCATACCCTTCTCATTAGTTGTATAGCCCAAGTACTGGAGCATGAACAGAGAGTTCCCTGTAAATACTTAGGCCAGTGTAGGTACCATCTGATAATCCCTGGTCTGTCTGGTCCCATGCAACTGGGATTAGCAGAATTTTGCTGTCTGTGTACCATTACTACAACAACAACAATATTATTATTATTATTATTATCATCATCATCCTTATCATCTTCCCTTGTCATTTGCGGCAGGGTTGTCATCTTTGTGAACAGACCTGCACTTGTGTCTGGTCTCCCTTAAAGCTCTCCTGCCTGTTCTGTGTCTTAGTCTTTTTCCTACCATGTGTTTTATATCCTCTGTTACTGGAATTCTCAATCTTCTCTTTGGTCTATTCAAAATATTAATTTTTGTTACTCTCAAACAAGTAACTTTATTGTGACCATGCAGAAAACATGTTCATACTACTATATCTTTAATTTCACCCTCTACTTCATATTCGTTGTGTTTTCAGACATTGTCTAACATTCTAGTTTTGAGGTCTCCATTCTTTAGGGGCATGGTGCTGTGTCATTTGGTGTTTGGTACCTGATGTTTTCAGACAGTATGGTGGTCTCATTTTCAAGGGTCAAAATGTCCATGAAGATAGGCATTTTAACCCTTCAAAATGAGACCACCATGCTGCATTGCAATGTCAGACAAAAATCACCTAGTGACAAGGTACCACAATCTAAGAAGAATGGAGACCTCAACTTCACTGTAGCAAAAACCTAAAAACTGGATTTCTGGTTTTGTATTTGAACCTTCTTACTTATCTTAATTCACTTAATAATGGTAAAATGTTTTGTTGACAGATCAGCATATGGTTGTGTATGTACCAGACTTGTTCACACACCTCCTCGATATTGGACTGGCTCATGAAGCATGTTGCCATATATTGATGAGCTGCACTTTACCAGGGATTCCACCATATGCTTCACACCTTGTGCCACTGCTGCAGTATGACAACACTGTTACAGTAGACCTACCAAGTCTGGACTTGATACCACTTACAGTGACCACTGGACACCTTGTTGAGACTTTTAAGAGTGACCATTCTTTAGAAAACCAGCTGGCAATACTACACTACCTCCTAGTACACCAAGGAGATTTTGAAACAGTTGCAGAGGTAATTCTGTAAGATATTTCTAAACTATGTGCCAGATTATCCTTTAATTCTTGAAAAGTGTTAGGGTTTCATCTGTAAATATGTTGCTTTGTGGTTTCCCTTAAGTAAGTCACGTTTGTTGAGGTAGAAGTCAGGGAAAATTTTGGCGACAAATTCCCTTCATAATTCTGTCCCAAAATATTTCTCTCACAATGTTCATACATAGAGTTGGAGAGGTATTGGAAGCCTGGATACTGTAGTTCGTCATCTGCTAGCCACTTGGAGGGGACGGTAAAAAAAAAGTTAATCTGATCCTCTAACCATTTATAATGAATTATGTTATCAAAGAAAGTCAGTCTGTCTGCCTCTGTATGCCAGTTCTGAGGAACACTCTCAGTTTTCTCAGCAGACTTAAGAATCCAGCACAAAAATAACTCTGTTATCAGGATAGCTTGGTTTGAATCCATGCACTGCTATTTTTTATGTGGTTTGGAGTTTATAATTTTTGGAATTTGTTGCTAATGATTTTGAAACCCCCTTGTCCTGTGCAAGATGTACAAGCAATCTCCAAAGAATGTTCAAGACTAGCACCAGTTTCATCCAGTTTGAGATTCAAGGTTTTCATATTTCTCTTCAGTGAGCGCTCATCAATTCTTTTTTGTCAGTCAGGAAAGTAAGAAAGCTGTCTTTCTTAATTTATGTATAGTTCTGTGAAGAGTCTGTGTTTGTGTGTGGAACTGTAATATGCTGAATTTAATGCCAGAATCTTCTTACTTTACTTTCAGAACCACATACATAAACATCATACTGACATAGTCAGACGATAAAGTTCGCGAACTCATGACGGTAAAAGTGCTACATACCTCATTGCTGAATACCACCATGGTCACCTTCATGCCTTGTGGAATGGCATTCAGAGCTGCCATTGTATTACTCCTGATGTCATCAGTGTCATCAAAATGCTTTCCTTTCAATGTTTCCTTTATCTTTGGGAACAGATCAGGTGAATAGGCAGGGCGTTCCAACACAGTTATTTGTTTAGTAGCTAAAAACTCCCTCACAGGCAGTGCCATGTGAGCAGGTGCATTGTCATCATGCAAGATCCATGAGTTGCTGGCAAAATGTTCGGGTCGTTTCCGTCTAACTTTTTCATGCAGCCTTTCCAGTTCTTCCAAATAGTAAACTTGGTTGATTGTCCAGTTGGTCCAAATTCATAATGAACAATCCCTCTAATATCAAAAAAAGTGAGCAACATTGTTTTGACTCATGATTTAGACCAACGGAGTTTTTTTAGTCATGGGGAATTGGCAGTCTTCCATTGTGCACTTTGCTGCTTTGTTTCAGGGTCATATTGGTACACCCATGTTTCATCACCTGTGATGACATGGCCCAAAATGTCAATTTGCCTCTCCAAAATGTCTTGGCAAATTGTAACTCTTCTTTGCTTTTGTTCTTCGGTGAGCTCCTTTGGGACCATTTTTGCACACACCTTCCTCATGTCAAGATATTCAGTTAAGATTTTCCCAACTGTTTCTCTGTCTATGTTCACTTGCTCTGCTCTTCTCCTGACAGTCAGCTGATGATTTTAATGCACAATATGACAAATTTTTGCAATGTTTTCTTCAGTTCTGCTTGTTGCTGGCCGTCCTGATCTCTCTTCGTCGGTGACACTTTCTCTTCTATCAGAAAAACGTTTCACCCACTTGTAAACTGCTGTTTTCTTCAAAACATTATCCCTGTAAACTTGCACCAACATCTCTCTGATTTCGTTTCCACTCTTTCCAAGTTTAACAAGAAATTGAATTTTTGTTCGCTGCTCTAATTCAAGCTCCGACATTCTTGTGGCGGCACACCAAAACACATGCAGACAATAATAGATGCCACTCAGAAAGAGACTGCCATAAATCAACAACAACACAACTGTAAAATGCTGATATGTCAACGTCATCAAACTATACTAAGGCTTTTGTCCAGTGCTGCCACAGGAAGCACACGGTGGCGAGTTCGCGAACTTAATTGTCCGAAGACATACACATAAACTCACTTTACAGTAGCTATTCAGCACTGTGCTAGGGTATATGAAAGAATATCTTTATGTTAATTTAATGGTTTTTTTTTAGTTTTCCTTTTAATTTCTTCTAGCTTTTTTATTTAATTCTTGTGGAAGTATGATGCAGGTTCAGGTTATGAATGAAACTGGATCAGCATTGTGTCCATTGATGGGCTTTGATAATTGTGCTGTTTGATGTACAAGTTGTGCTCCTAGGGTCATCATGTAACTTATACTGTCATGTATAACTAGAGTGGAAGCCCATTGTAATGTTGTACTGCAGAGTCTGAATATATGATGTTTTAAAACATAGACTTCCTACAGACTTCCCAAATTCTCGTACTCATCAGTCCAAATAGAATACATGTTAGGTGCCCAATGATATATATAATAAACTGGCAGTCAACTGTTGCATTCCCCGTGGTTAGCACTGTTTGGTATATGATAGGTTCTATTTTCCAACTCAGAGATCAACTACCCTGACTAAAGTTTTTTGTAATTTTCCTCATTTCCTCCAGGCCAGTGCCAGGATACTACCTCACGTTAAGCCATGACTAGTTCTATCTACATCTTTTGTAGTGTATAACTTACTAGTCATCTAAACATTCAATGGCATGTAGTCTGTGCTGCTGACAGCACAGCTGACAATTATCTGTTACTGAACCATATTTTCATGAAAGTAGTAATATTTTTCTACCCATTTTTATGCCTCAGAAACAGCCACTGTGCAATGTAACTTGATCTGCAGTTGCCACAGTATTATGTGGTAAGTAGTACAAAGCACTGTGAGTATTGTTTGAGTTGTGTCCAGTTATGCTAATTCTAATTCAAGTGCACTATTCCTTCTTCCTCCTTTCAACACTCAGATACCTCAGCATATTGAGTTTCTTGTATTTCTGGTTTTCATGTAGAGAAGTAACAACTAATAAAAAGCTTACATTTGCAGTAACAGTGTTTTATGATCCCACACATGTACATGCCATAGCAACCATACTGATATTTGCTATAGGAATTTCTGTTCCTTTATGCAACACTTTGGTTCCTAATAAGGTCTTGTCATATTGGCATTATAATATCATTGCAGCAGTATGATGTAAAATTTTGAATCACTGCACTGAGCTGGATGTCTAAAAGCTGTGACCTGTGTTCAGCAGATACATCATTCAAACCAGATCTTCATTTCATTGTTCTGTCCGTCTATGTGAATAGAGGAATATCATTAAATTTGTCACAGCTGCATAATTCCATTCCATCCACTTCCTTCCTTCTCATATTTATGATTACTGTCATATTTTATTAAACTCTGTAAGCTTTGCACTTGACACAGAATCATTACATACCCAACAGTTCCAACAGATTATTAATTTTTTTGCCACATTGTGTAGCACCAAAGTGACTAAATGCCTCTTCAGCAGACCATTATGTTCTATCCCATGATGCTTCTGAAAATGGAGAGGATGTTGTGTACTCTTTTTAAATTGATGTTATTGAAATCATAGCACACAGAAGTGACCCATTGACAGAAGTGTTTTCCACACACGTTTAATTGAATTGCTATACATTTGTTATGAACTGGTTTTTATCAAGATGATATGAAAAACTGTTTTATTCTTATTTACCAAATGTAAAAAACAGCTGGCAGTTTAATATGGGCATTGATTATGTTACATTTCTTAATCCTTCAGCTATTGAACATTGATATATAAATTTATAGCAATATTGCTTCATGTTTGTAAGGTTTCCAGTTACAGTCTTAACCAGATTTGCTGTCTTCATTGGAGTTTTCATGAAATTTCTTAGCTATAGCAGACAGATGCTGCATCAGCACCTTAGAACAGGCCTGATTGCTTACTCCATCTTCATTCCTAAATTTCATTCATAATCATCAGTCATTACTATATAATAATGTCTGTAGTGACATGTCTTGCTTATAATGACCATTGTATGCACATTACAGTTACTGATGTCTGTAGCAGAGCAGCCTGTTGAACTGAGTGTTCCACAGTTGCTGCAGGAAGTGATTATTGGTGGTGCATTTGCCTCAACACAGAGAAATCTCCCAGCTGATGCAATGTCACTAGTCGCCCTGCTGCCACTAAGTACCATCACTCATGTGACTGAGTTGGAAGTCAAAGTTAGTCCACCAATTTTATACATATTTCTGAATTTTACTCATCTGTTTCTTTGGTCATAATATGATATATGGTATGTCCACAAGGTTTGCATAAGTACAGCAGTTGACTTGAAAGGTGATTAAACTCACCATATGAGAAGAATATTGAGTAAGCTAATTCCAAACATAATGATAGTCACTGCATCTGTATTTTTGCCTTTTTCTCTGTGGAATTTTTTGTTGTCTTTCATTGCCAAGGTATTTAATCCTCAGCAATGAGTTAGCAGGCATCTTAGTTATTGTTTTTAAAAGTTCACTCATGACTCTCTGATTTTCTGTACCAAATATATGTGCCCTTTAGGTAAACCGTCACAGCATGTCTGTAACCCAAGAAACATTGTGGAATACAGCAATGATGTTGTTGTCGCCACAGCAGAGGGTGGTTCCATATCGCGTAGATATGTGGACTAGGCTTTGGGATCAGCTGGCCAAAAGAATTGGCAAGGAGCAGAAACCAAGATTTAGGCCTAGTCTGGTGGCTGACAAACTCATGGTCTCTCTTGTGTGTTACCAGGTACTGTGACAGGAAACAGCTATGCTGATCACATCGCATTTATGGTGCTCCCATTAACTTAAACTTGGTTATATTTTTTTTCTTTGGCTTGTGATTAATTGAGTCTGACCAGTGATATAACGTCTAGTATGATCCTTTTATCACAGAATATAGTATGAGTAAACAGAATAAAAGAAACAATACATTTCCATGGTCAGACATCAGTTGTTGACTGGAATGCCACTCCTTCCCCTAACGTCTTGCAATTTATTCTCCTAGTCTTAAAACCATGAGCAAAGAAAATGTATGTTAGAATGACTATAAAAAGTGTGGTAAAATTATCCAACATGATTGTTTCAGCCAGAGGCATTATCACGGTCCAGCACGCCGCTGTCACCAGGAACCAGTTTAGTAGGCTCAGGTACACTGGCTGATCTTGCTGCCATCACAGGTACACGGAAGGGTCCAGGTGTGGATGTTCTGCCATTCTATGAGATTGAAAGTTGTACTGCCAGTAAACAGGAGCATGTCATTTCTGTGGTAAGTCACAGAAACTTGGTATTTGGAACTTACTTTTCCTAGCATGTGTACAGTAACATTAACTTGTACACATGCTACATACTGACAGCTGTGTCCACTGTGGTATGCCTACACAAGTCACATACCTGTCTGCAACCCTTAGTGGTGCACAACTGAAAAGAAGACATGATGTTGGTAACAACTACTATCAAAATTACTCCATTATCAATACTCAGATGTTGAGTAACATGTTCAAAAATGAAGATCCCTTGCTGGGTACACATCCCAATTTTGTATATTAATTTCAGGAAAAAAAGTATGTGTGGTGCATGACTAAATACTTTATTTATATCATTAATTTATCCAGTTCTTTTTCCAGACATTCACTTTTTTTTTTACTTTTAAAAATTAAAATTTTTTCTCAAGGAAAACTAACAGCCTTGCTTAGTTAAATGTTATGTTGTAATTTTATTAATTAGAATTGTAATCTAGTACTTTACACACTATGTTGTATAGTTGTGACCAGCAACATTTTAAATTCTTTGTTGAGTGCTAGACCAAAACATCTGAAAATTTTAATTACAAAAATACTTCACTTTGCAGAACCTGCGTGAGTTAAGCATGCACCTTCTGAAAAACAGTAATAAACAGTCGCCAATGCATGTGCACGTAGTGGCCACTCGCTATGTAGCAGCTCAGCTGGAAATGTCCAAGTATTTGTGTCAGTTGCTGTGTCAGTGTGCTGCTGTTGATCCCCACCAGGAACAGGAGCGAGGATTTTCACTGATGTAAGTTGCACTAGACAGTTGTGAACATAACATTCAGTATACAATTCTGATACTTACTCATTAACATATTTGTATTGTGTTTTCATGATAGAGATCAACTAGATGAAGAAAGACGTTACGTTCTTTTCACTCTCCTGGAACGTTATTACTTTGCAGTAGATTCAATGGCATTTCCCTTACCTCAAGGATTTACATCATTCTTCACATATCTGGGGTATCGGACACTCTCTTTCTCCATGTTTCTGCAATATCTCCAGAGGAATGTTTTTGAACTGCAAGTTGATGTGATGAAAATCATCATGGCAGGTAATATGTTTGGGCTGTCAAGAGTTAAGATGAAAATCCCAATCTTTCATCTCAAGTTTGTTGACTTGAACATAAATTAATAGTCTGGGGTCAGACCTGATAAGATATTACAGAATATTAGTATGACATACACACTTACATTTAGTGCAGAAGTAAGTGTAGTTTTATAGGAAGTGTATAGATAGGCATCTGTAGAATTCATATGAATTTATATCTGTCCTTAGTAGTCTGGACTGTGCCTTTCTAATAGAGCATGCTAGCTGTGTTGTTAATTTGGCAGTGTTTTCAGGCAAGACAACTTATATTAATAAAATATGTGTAGATATTAATGTGTGTGAGTGATTATGTTGTTTTTGTTCAATGGTGTTGTTCACGCAAGTGGAGTTTTACAGATACAGAAGATACACAAGAGGGTGTCAGAAAGAAACTTCGATTGCTTTTGTTTCTGCCAAGATCTAGAGCCAAACGTTTACTAAATCAGTGGTCACATCCAGTAAGTCTTATGATCCGAGCTCGGGAGCATGCACTAAATATCCTGTCAGGAGTAGAGGGTACTCAGGCAAGAGGATATCCAGGCCTGAAAGCAAAAACCACACATGTTAGCACCAGAGGTATTTTTTCAGATGTAACTTAAAATGCATTGTAGGTCATGTCTTACTTTTTTGTCAGTGAAATTTTGAGGTTGAAGTCTGAAAGTGAGTCACATTTGTAGCGGTAGGGATAACAGATTGACAGGTAATGGTTTTGCCACCTCATGTACACAGTAGGTCCATCTTCCACCTCCACTTGGTTCCTCACTGGCAGAAAACTACGTGTAAGAGATGCCCTGCAACATAAATGTTAGATTCAAATGTGGTGGTTAGTAGACCTGGCTCAAATTTTAGCCAGATCCTAGCAAATACAGTTTAAATTTAAGATCCTGTGTGTGATAGGACTACATTTCTTATACACATATATGTTTTACTGATGTAATTAAAAATTTTAAATTAGCAAACATTTCCAACTATTGCAGTATCTGTTTTCCAGAGAGCACAACCATGGAATAAACTTATGTATTACAGGTTTGTCCTGAATGGGCAGGAGGAACATCCAACTCTTCTTTCCAACTCTGTGCTTACAAATGCTCACTGTACTGTAAATATCAAAGTACTAGGAAATACTGGAACTTACATAGTTCCCTGGGTTTCAGTTATTGTTGGTACCAACACAAACATTTCAGATAGTGGCCAAGGCAATCATATTATGCAGTGTTTTTCCACATTATATATATATATATATATATATATGTTTATATCAGTTATTCTATGCAAGACAGTGTTTATCATTTTTCCAGTCTGTTATTTATCTATGTACTGTTATGCTGCAGAGTTTATAATAGTTAAGAATAGGTACAGAAGATGGAAGAAATAAGTGGCAGTGGAAAATATGCTTCTGTTGGTGTACCTGTAGCAGCAGGACCCTAATTTTATGAATTTGCATTTGTAGAATTCATGTTTGTTTATAGAATGCATATTCAGTGAAAGTCAAGGTCTAAATGGAAAACAAATGCAAAATAATCTCAGTTAGTTTGTGATGTTTCTGTAATAATAGTGTGTCCATCATGATGGCAGAAAATAGTAGTAATTGTCATAGAGTGATTTGAAGAAAAAAGTTTCAGCTTTTTTAGGGATAGTTGTATTTCTCTGTTGGGTTGGCAATACAAAGCAGTTTGACTTTTGTCAACTAAACCCTGCTCAGTAGATGAAAATATGGCCTCAAAATTCTTGGAGGTACTTTCAGGTTGGGGCTTGACCCTAAGAGAGTTAGTCTATCATGCTTATTTACAATATTTGAAAGACGCAATGGTCTGAGTTATAAATATGTATTGCACTTTACTGATAAGAAAAATATTTAGACAATATTAATTGCACAATACTAACTGTAAAAGTATTTGTACTTCATCTATATTGGTATATAACTTCGAGATTAACTTCATGAATAATATGTGCAACCAGATCAGTGGGAGAGTAAGTGGGATGAAACATAACTAGGAATGGTAATTGCCAGATTCTTCCATTGAGCTTCCAGTGGGCATGAAACTGCTAACTATTAACATAAAAGAAAAGTAGTTCCTATAATTTTTTCTTTTGGTTAAACTTAGGATTGTAATAGTCCATGCAGTTTTTCAGTATTCCCCAACTCTTTATAGAACTGCATGCCCACAGAATTTGGATGGAAAGAAACTGTTGTGCTGCAGCAAGACAGTTTCTGCATTATTAAATACTTCCTAAAAAAAGTGTCCTATAAATTTAATTTTAGTGTATGTAAGTTATGTTCATAAGTGTTGCAGAATACATCCACTTTCTCTTACACTTGTGGACAGAAATAGGACCTCCTTCAGGGTTTTAATTAAGACACTGAAGCAGTTAGCCTAGGACAGCAGTTATTACAAGTTTGTACATACAATATGAATAAAAATCCAACAGATGCAACAGTATGCAGATATATATTTACTGCAAAGCTACTCTACATGTTTTGGGTGTCACAGCACCCATCATCAGGAGTATTAAAAACTGTACCCGCATCCTCCGGTACAGGTCATATTACTTGTACTGCTACTCCCCTCCAACATGGTCTGATCGGGACTGGTTTGTGCGAGTCGACTCACACAAACCAGTCCCGATCAGACCACATTGGAGAGGAGTGGTGGTACAAGTAGTATGACCTGTACCGGAGGCTGCGGGTACAGTTTTTAATGCTCCTGATGATGGGTGCTGTGACACCCAAAACATGTAGAGTAGTTTTGCAGTGAATAAATATCTGCATACTGTTGCATCTGTTGGATTTTTATTCACATTGAATTACGATGCACGGAACCACGA
>Ga0123355_10016768_pt1 | contig 11559 bp, 7 predicted proteins | sample TergutEmb28metaG_3_FD_89872 | JGI IMG/M metagenome (GOLD analysis project Ga0123355, IMG submission 89872) | Embiratermes neotenicus P1 segment gut microbial communities from Petit-Saut dam, French Guiana - Emb289 P1 | ecosystem: Host-associated > Arthropoda: Insects > Digestive system > Gut ...
ATACACATAAGATAACAACACACACAAGACAACTACAACAATACACACGGTCAACCAACAACAATTACACAAAAGACAACTTAAAACTAGTAACAAAACACACGAGACAAATTAGAATTTTACGACATGTACAAAAGATAAAAACACCCAAGCAAGAGAGTACTGTGTACAGTTTCTTGTAATTGTTTTTTTTTTACAACCATTGATTTCACTCACGCATTCACCAACCTGTATTTGTTAATTAGTGTTCCGACATGTTTCGGCTTTAACTGTTGGCCATTTTTAGGGAGTTTTCTGTAACACGTGCAGCTTATGTTTCAAATTATACGTTAAAACCTCCACGTGTGTTTAAAACTACTGTTTCGATGACTAAATATTATATTTCTTTATATTAGTGTTATATTTAAAATTCAGCATAAAATTCTTTACTGTTGAAATAACTGTTTCGACCAGACACCCACGTTTCAGTCTTTCAGTAAATGAAGTTAAGTCCTGGAACCAGATGTCCGGTGTCTTTTGTCCACGATATGAATGAGTACGCTATAGCTTTTAATTAATAGTAGATGTATTACTCTACACTTTCTTTGACCTCGGCTCTAGATGAGTGTAGATGAGGGTAGTTGGTTAAAGCCATGCTCCGGCTCGGATGACCCCGGTATAGACGGATGCGGAAAATCTAGCCCCACCGGAATTCGATCCCCGGACCATCCAGCCTTTAGCGAGTCGCTATACCGACTGAGCTATCCAGAACCATGTACTGGATGTAGTTACATAAAATATAATCTTCTTTGCATTGAATGTAGCTACATATTGTAATTCGGTTGTCATTATATTGTTTGGTTGGTTTTGGCGCAACAGCTCCCTGTGGGCCAGGGTCTCCTCATTCACGAGGTTTCTAGATTACACCCAACGACTCACCACAGTCGGTAGGACTCCTCTGGACGAGTGATGATCTCGTCGCAGAGACCTCTACCTGAAAACACACAACAATCACAACAGACAAATAACCATTCTCCCGGTGGGATTCGAACCCACAATCTCAGCAGGCGAGCAGCTGCAGACCCACCCTCTAGACCGCGCGGCAACTGTGACCGGCTGTCGTTATAATGAATGCGTCTAAATGCAAGCCGTCGTCATTACGTTCTGTTACGTAGTACGAACGTCTCTATGAAGCTCCTCCCAACAATACGTTCTTACGTGCCAATGTTACCTGCCTATCGCGTAAGTGCGAACTTTGAGAAACAAGGGATTACCCTCTGGGGTCGCCTCTAGCCCCGCCACCAAGCAGTTTATACTGCTACTAACGAGTTGCCTCTCCTGTGTTTATCTTCAGAGTTTTCCTGCTTCTCAGGTCACCCTCACCTTCTGACCAGTTAGAGAGCTTCCGCTGCAGCGTCGCTATATCGACGGACTTCTCAAGCTTCCATCCCCGAATACAAACTTCAACACAGACGAATTAAGCGACACAAGCCCACCGTTCCAAGAAAATGATGTAAAGACGTTCATTGAACATTTCCAAAACCATTACTGAAATATGAACCAACAGGAAATGACGCCGAGAACGGCCAAAACAGTGGCATAACTCGGGACAAGCGGCAGCCTATTCAGAGACCTAATTCAATTCAATAGATAATTAGCAGTATTTATTCAGTATTCCATCCTACACAACACATAGTTCCAATGTAACGAGTTTCGGACTGTTTACGAGCCATCAGCAGACCTGTACGTAAGAACACGTGACTGGCACTGTACAATCATTCATGGAAGTTTTCAGAAGATCTCATTCCTTTACGTTATAATCACATAAAGGGCAACATTGCATCTGATGGGGTAAAAAACACAATGTAAACCTAGTGGATAAACATTAAATGAAAGATTGTACGGTTTATTTCACGTGTTCTTGTATGCAGGTCTGGTGATGGCCCGTAAATGGGCCGAAGCTAAATTACCTTGGAAGATGCTGTTGTGTAAGACGCAACAATGAATAAATAAATCTACTGATCTGAGCACAACGAAGAATGTGTTACCTGAAGTAAAAGGTAAAGGTAAAGGTAAAGTGCAACCTTAAACAGGCACTTAGGCTCTGTACAGGCCGTACGGCCCATAGGAGGAGTAGAGGTACAGCTCTACTCTTTCTAGAAGGGGGTGAGGGGTCAGTGTCACTCCCCGGCCGCTCTTTACCCCCGGGAAAAACTCGGTACCCATTGTACAGAGCGCCGGGTAGGCCCCAGGGTCGGTCTGGACAGGTGCGGAAAATCTCGCCCCCACCGGGTTTCGATCCTCGGACCGTCTCGCCCGTAGCTCAGTCGCTATACCGACTGAGCTACAGGGCCCACTGAAGATAAGGGTATTTGTTAAGGCGCAAGATTAACAGCACAAGTAGGTACATAGCCAGCAAAACAGTAACAGTGATGGTGATGATGATGATGATGATAATAATAATAATAATAATAATAACAACAACAGCCTCCCTTGCCTTCCAGCAAATCTGTCAGGCCTAAAATTCTTCATTACTTGGTTTCCGGTGGTTCTGAAGCCATGAAACTTGTAAGTAGAATCTGACAGCGAGATACCATCTTATCAAACATAAACAGGAATTTTATAATAGTTTCGCCTGCGATTTTCGTCAACTTCATAAGCTTCCGTTCTTTTCTAGGAAGGAAAAAGTAAGAGGCTTGTAAAATCACCATGCCCAGTGTGAGTATGTGAGTGTGTGAGTGAGAGTGTATGTACGAGTATGTGTGTGTGTGTGTGTGTGTGTGTTTGAGGGTGTGTGCGTGCGCGTGTATGTGTGTGTGTGTTTGTGTGAGCGTTGGCGCGAACGTGTGTGTGTGTGTGTGTGTTTGTGGGTATGTGCGTGCGCGTGTATGTGTGTGTGTGTTTGTGTGAGCGTTGGCGCGAGCGTGTGTGTGTGTGTGTGTGTGTGTGCGTGTGTGTTTGAGGGTGTGCGCGTGCGCGTGTATGTGTGTGTGTGTTTGAGGGTGTGCGCGTGCGCGTGTATGTGTGTGTGTGTGTTTGTGTGAGCGTTGGCGCGAACGTGTGTGTGTGTGTGTGTGTTTGAGGGTGTGTGCGTGCAAGTGTGAGTATGTGTGTGTGTGTGTGTGCATGTGTGCGAAATTTCAACCCTTGATTTGTTTGACCGATTTCCACAATCCTTCCCTATGAATGTCGTGCCACCTGAGTGCTTTCCAATTCCCTAAGTTGTAATCTGCTACAATCATTGCTCCCGCAGTATGTCCATCACGCTAGATATGGTGCTAATTAACCCATCACCAAACACCATTTACTCTCCCCACCACGAGCGTGAAGTATTCCAGACTTCGGCTCATTGACACAGATAATAAAGTTGATGGGAAATCCTCGTACTGTGGATACTCTACAAACGCATACAGAATGAGAGACAATTTCCTGCGCACGCCTGCAAAAAGAGTACTAATCTGTGCTGGGAGTGGGTAAGATCCATACATCAAAGAGTTTAGGTGGCATAGATGGCCTCTGTCACAGTTCGCCGAAGTATGCTTCCAAAAATATTGTAACCGTTAGTATTGTATATTAACTGCGACTTCCATTCTAATATCCTACTTCCGACAGATGCTATGAGAGCGCCATTTCGCTCAACATCTTCTTGTTCATCACAGCTATATTTCTACAACATACCAACCAACTCGGACACGAAAAAGGAGTACTTTGTTGAAAATCATAAAATTGGGGAAGACCACTGGTAAAATATCTTACCGCAACACTTTGCTAAAATAAGGTTTTGTAATTACTGCACACTTATAATTACTGTATATATGTACAGGGTGTTTCAGGTGGAATAGTAAATATTTTAGGAGGCGGTAGTATGGACTATTCCAAGTAAATAAGTTCATATAAACATGTGTCCAAATTTCAATGGGTGTGGAGATACAACTGTTTGAATGTTACGCATAAAAAGCCTTACAAAAGGTATGAAGGAAAGACAAATGACGTATTGATTGCATTCATTGGTTATGTAAATGATCTCAATAAGTTGCAACAGTTCAAAGTAAGTGTTCAAAAATCCCACCATAGACTTCAATTCACTTTTCAACCCTCTTGGCAACAGTACGTGTAGCTCTTCTGAGGTCGTCTTGGCGTTCTTTCTTTATGACGGCAGCACAATTCATAATGCGAGCGACCAATTCGTCTCTTGTGTTTAATTTTTCTTTGTAGACTTCGCTTTTCATCCATCCCCACAGACAAAAATCTGATATGTACGCGCCAAATTCAAACAGCTGTATCTTCACACCTATTGAAAATTGGACATGAACCTATTTACTCGGAATATTCCATACTACCACCTCCTAAATTATTTACTATTTCTCTTAAAACACCCTGTATATTCTTTGTGGTACAGATAAAACACTACACGAATCGCAATGTTCTTAGATACCTGAACTTTATATAAATATTTCACTACAAAATATTTTCTAATTTCAATATACGCTTGATATTTAAATCCCCCAAAGCAATTTTAATGTCATAACATGTAAATTATCCCTCTAAACACTTGCAGATCAAAAGCAATTTACCTCGCATAAAATGATACAATATACTTCGGGCTTAAAGGTCCATCATTAGGTATTTGTAGCTATAAATTTAATGCCACATTGAAAGCAACATTTTTAAAGCACAATATATTTTTCCATAAGGAGCATTTTATGCAGGTACATAGCTTAATTTAAAATGTTGTCTATGCGTTCTCAAAACAGAACTCAGGTGATTTAACGGTTTCCAAAATTCATTTCTTGTGATATCCAAGCTCCGCGGTAGCACAGTGGTTAAGGTGCTGTGCTACAAACCGGAAGGTCGCTGGTTCGATTCCAGATGGTTTCATTGAAATTTTTCATTGACATAATCCTTCCGATCGCACTATGGCCATGGGGTCGACTCAGCCTCTAACAGAAATGAGTACCAGCATTTTCTGGAGGTAAAAGCTGACAACCTTACCACTATTCTGGTCCACTGTCAGGTAATCTGGGAACCTTAATTCCCTGAAACCCTCTGGGCACCACGGGCCTGTAATGGGATTGATATCCAAGCTGTCAGGAAGTAACTGTGCCTGGAAAGAGTGTTCTAACAGCTGCATTTTGTCAGAGACGGTGTAAAACTTATTGAAACCTTATAACCAAAGTCAATGGGCAATTAATATTTCTTCTCTGTCCTAGAGAGAACAGGCTTCCTCAGGACGCTGTATCCTTTACTCCGAGCAGAAGAGACCCTTCATCAGAAATGAACACTTGATACATCAGCTCTAAACCAACCTTCCACTACATAAAAGTCGGCAGTCACTAAGCAAAGTGGCTGTTAAAATAAAGAGCAAATACTCTGAAGAATTTTGTTCGGGCCCTGCCTAGGTCGAAACTGGGTCCTTACACTTTCTGTCCTGACGAAAGGATTTCCTACTTCTTACTTTCTTTTACTAAAACCAACAGAAGCACTAATTTCTCAAATTTATTTTTGGAATAAAACTACATATTTCGGACAGTTCCTCTGTCCATCATCAGGAGTTTTTCACTGTACATACAGCAAACAGTATATGTCACATAGTTCTGCTGACAGCTTGCAAGCAGCAAGCTGTCAGCAAACCTGTTTTATTATAAGAATATATCACAATGCACGGTCATCTGAACGTCAACGGATTTCCTAGTGTTCATCGGTCCCTCCAAGGCAAGTAACAGGATAAATCCTCAAATTACGCAGGGATCATTTCCTTCCTCATCTCATAGAATTCGTTACCAAAGGGCTTTCCTGGTTTTTTCTGTTCCTCCAGGCAAAAATCTTCATAAAATTATGTATTACATAAACAAAATATGAGCTACTTAAAGCATAGGTAAGTAGGTGATGAACGCATTAATCAGTAATTTGAAACTGCCCCAAAACTGTACGTTTGAACGTCAAGCTGCGGATTTAAAAAAGAGAAACATTTGCCGAAACATGACGCCCCTTGTGTTTACAAAATCAAAACGCTTCCATCAATGCCGGAAGGCGTGGAGCTATAAAACAAGAGAAGTCTTATAAATAAACAAATATTATACCGCTTGAAACAATACCAATGTACACAGCTGATCTAAGAAGAGTAAAATTAGAAAGCAGGTCATCAGCATAGGGCCGATAAACAGTTTACATTTTCATAACAATCTGGATGAAGGGGCCCTTATGATACGCATATTCTTCACCGCTCCTATATTTGAAAAACAGAATATTAATTGCAAATGAAATCAATTTTAGAAAAAGTAAGAAAAATAAATCTCAGAGAATTGAATTACAAAATTCTTTGTTCCTTAAGAACATAAATAAATCAAAAGCACACTCTCTGACGTGTTTTTGCCATAAACACATCAACTTTCTTCCCAATTGTTTATGATGACGTTGCTTCAATCCATCACTCCCTAAAACTATTACAAGGAGTTCCGTAAATAACTACTGTACAAATAGTATCCTGTATTTACAGAAAGTCTGTGTTCGTTCGACGCCTTGTTGCACAACCTTGCGGAAGAATACAGGGATTCGTTCGCAGAACAAACAATCTGCACCGAAGGCACGCGCAAATGAAAAAGCGAAGTTAAACCGCGGCATTCTGTATCAAATAAATGTCACTTTCGAAATGTCTCCGGGAACTAACAGACAAATATATTTCATCGAGCCAGTACATAGTAGATACATATACAAGGGGATTTATGTATTTACATTAAAAACAACCTCTGTGAATCGCAGAATTGGGGCACCACAGAAATACAGATATACGGGAAATAATGAAAATTGAAGAACAGCGTAAATGTGCGGGAATATAAGCAAAAGAGAAATACGGAGAAACAGACAAAAGAAGTAATCGCTGTAGTAAAAATCGGCATTCACCTCTTCTGGACCAACTTAAAATCGTTAGCATCAAACACTGTTTCGCAATCAGAAACATTTGTCAAATATTCGTAAGTTCTGTGTCCCATGTTTGTTTGATTTAGCTAAAAAACAAATTCTCTGATGTTACTGCGCTCCTTTACATTCTTCTCCTGCCGTTCCCACCAAGGACAACAAAGAATGTCCTACACAGACTGTCCTAACTCGAATGTGCATGCTTCTTAGAGCTAGAGAGCCCGCGGTAAGCAGCTGAGTTGTTTCTTCAGTTGTGGGGGTGTGGGGGGTGCGGCACTTTGTAAGCTAAACGGTCAGACTCCTTTCTCTTATACAGGTTTCATACGGACAGTTCTAGGCACCAAAAACTTTCTGCTAATGTAACTGGATTACAGCATTAAATATGCAGAAAAAAGGATTATCTTTAAACACAATGCGTCCTATTTGACAATACAAGAGTACAAAGTCGGTTGAGAGAGTAAATAACGAGTCTTCAGAGACGTATTCACATAGAATATTCTTTCGTTGGAATAAAAGATCAAAAAATAAGTTGCCCTTCTCTTCTGAATCACTTAAAAGTTTCACAGAAAAGAAGACGCCAAAAGGGCTGAAATGATCTCAGCCTGCTACATCAAAGTAACTCAACTTTGAAAACTCAGTACGGCAGAACAATCGGATAAGAAGTTGTATCGCTCCTTCACAAATATGAAAATCAGAAGGCGTATAAAGCGTCACGCGTGATAGCATTAGTATTCTAGACCACATTACAAGCACTTTATCCCATTATGTACATGGCTACTAATCAACTAGTAATTTAAAACTTTTGTGGGCCCGGTAACTCGGTCGGTATAGCGACTGACTACGGGCTGGACGGTCCGGGATCGAATCCCGGTTGGGACGAGATTTTCCGCCCGTCCAGACTTGCCCTGGGGCCCATTCAGCCTCCTGTAAAATGAGTACCGTGTCTTTCCCGGGTGCAAAGTGCGGCCGGGGCGTGCTGCTGACCACTCACTCCCTTCTAGTGCCGCTGTCATGGAAGAGTAGAGTTATACCTCTACCCACCCTCTGGGCCACACCAGGCCTGTAACGGGATCACTTTAACTTTTTTTACTTTCAAACTTTTAAGCATTAATAACGACTTATTTTCATGCCTGACATTAACTGACCGGAAAATAAATAACAAGTTTACATTAAGAATATAGGTTTGTGGACTGTGAAACCGTGTAGTCTGGTAGATATATCCTGAAATTTCGGAGTCACGTACTGCTTCTATCTTCAGGGTTTAAGACACATCTACTTTGAAGACGGAAACGTGTTTTCACATCCCACAGGGTAGTAATCTTCATAGTCACTGACCTCAGATGCAACAGGACGCTATTGAAAGATTGGAAATTCTACCGCTGTTTCGAAGAAACACGAATTCGACTCACCGCATGAGATCAGCAATTCTCCGTGAGATTTGTGGTGGGATCTCGTTTCGTGTAGGCATATTTTCGGCCCGTATCCTCACACACACACACACACATACACACACACACACACACACACACACGCTACTGTTTTCTTCCAAAAACTTACCACTTCATTGTACACAGATATCCTCCAAGTCGAAATTGATTAGGTAATGCAGCTGATAAACCATCTTTAAATAAACTGACAAGACACAAAGTCACAGAAAGATCTGACAGCACACATTTCACACACACAAACGAAAAACTGCATTGGCAAAATAGCAAAAGCTGTGACTGTCCATTCCATGAAGATATGTAACTACACAGAGATTTGTCTTCAAAGTCATTATCGCCAGAACCTCTAACGTGTTTAACTCACGTGTGAATATTAAGGCTACTATTTCGTGGTACGTGCAACAGCGTAGCTTGGAAGAGAAGGGCATCAAGAGTCTCCGAATTCACATGACGCCACGAACCACGACATAGCCATCTCGTAGTCAACTCTGTGACAATCTATGACTTATGTTTGAATGTGCAACACGCAGTATCTACCTATTTGAACGCTGCAAATGGTGACAGTAACCTATGACAGAACAAAAAATGAACTATTTGCCTATCGCGTTGTGCAGATTGTCTGATGACACGTACAGACATTAGCATAAACATATGAGTGCGAGCATCAACAAACAAAACACATGCGCAGACACATCACTAGTTCGCATTTAGTACGATCTCTCTCATACGAACAATACCAACAGGCTGCTTAAGATATACTTGTAAGAAAGTGACACTGAGTCTGTCTCATGAATTTTAAATGTGGGTGAAATTTAATAAGCTTAACGGATACTATACTGTAGTCATGGGTATGTCCATCTTCAAGTTACGGTTTCCTTCTCTTCGCTTTGGAAACCCCAAGCATTATCCAAACGTTAGCCTGAGCTTGTACCGCACCGTTTTTCTTTAACGCTATTTTTGCTATGGAATCAGCCTCCCAATAAGGTGGGAGTAACGTAGCCGCTACAGTGACCACGCTAGGGGCTGGACTGTACGTGTTTAGAATCCTGGCAAAGGATTTTTGTCGTCTCCAAAATCAAAAGACCGCCTGTGGAGCCCAAACAGCCTCCTATGCAACGAGTACCAGGTTCTCGCCCATGACGTCATGACAAGTACTCCGCCCACTTTAACTTTTACTCATTTATCAAATTAAACGTGTAGGATAATCCCAAAAGCGTTACACTACACTGGTATAATTTATATTGATAAATGTTTCGTATCGTATTTGTTTTCTTCCTCTTATTAGAAAAGAATCAATTTCAAACAATCGGCAATGACAACACTAATTGCTATTAAACAACGGGGTCAGTAAACAGTAACATGAAACTTTTCTCACTACTGATTACTGGATGATAAAAATATCCCAAATTTTCTGCACATACACTGGAAACGAAAGTGCACCTACATCGTACGTTAATGACTATTTTTAAACAGCGTTTAGCTAGTAATAAGCGGTCTGTAACAATATGACGTCACAAAGCAACATTCATTTGACCCTACGGAAATTACTCTTTCGATATTTCAGATTTTTCGATTCACAAACCCACTTCCGCTATTCAGAGATCTGGAAAATTAATTGTCAATTTTACAAAACATGAAAATGATTGTGTGTTCTGTAATAACGTAGGTGCATTACAGTCCTAAACGTCAAGTAAAAATTCACAAGTAATTAAGAGTACGTGAAAAGGAGACATCAGTTGGGAAACATACGCATAAATGTTAGTATAATATTAAAAAGTGATGTTAAGGACATGGGGCGACGTCACATCGCAGAAGAAAGAATTGTTTACAGTCACCGCAGTAAGAATATGTCCCTTGATAAAGAACACTCTCCTGTTCAACTCGTACGGCACACTCCCACTAATGCGAATGAATAATTAACGGCTCTACCACGAGCACACAGCTATTTGGAGCGACGCTGTTACATGCCACGAAATCAAATAAGCGTGCGTATTGAGACAATAATTGTTGGTTCATTAATAGACACGAGTTAGTGTTTAAACATCCGGTCCAATGGTAGCTAATAAACGTCCGTCTAACCAGCTGGGGATTAGATGTCGTGTGAATGCTATAAAACGCTATCATCTATTAGACCGAGTGTAAGAAGTTCATTTTACGTCAGTCCTTTGTTTTGCTGCAGCACGCGATGTTACTAAGTTTGTTCTATGCAGTGTTTAGACGAAGTGTGAAAGAGGTTATTAGCCAAGGTAATAAATAGGGGCTGAAAGAAATTCAGCGTGTCTGGTAGCGATTAGCACGCGCGGACAGTTCACGCTATTGTGTGTGATATTCGTAACGCGATGAGGGTACTGAGCTCTGCCTACAGCCGGCGCTGCGTTCGCAATGGCCTTGTAACAGTTAGACCTGCTCTTCGACAGCTGATTGGCATTACCTACAATGTTGTCGGTGATTGGGTACGGAATAGACAAACCGTGCAAAATGTTTAAGCACACAACTTATTTAAATAATACGTAAAATTTCATTTTCTACCTTACAGAAAACGTTCTCTACCTCCTTCACGTAAACGAGGCGCTGAATGCTGGACTAATAGCAAATAACAATACAACCAAATATCTATATCGTAGCAGGAAAATATTCCAACCTACTTATTTAAATACAGGAGAAGAACAGTTTGAACAAGTAAATTAATTTAAATATTTGGGATCAACGCTGAAAACTCACAACTCCATTGAGGAGGAAATTAAAGAAAGAGTAGTAGCCGGAATTATGGCATACCTTGTTCATAAAAAAAACCATTCACATCAAAATTAACATCCCGAAACGTCAAACTACAACTTTATAATACGTTAATTCGACCAATAGTAACTTACGCTTCCGAAACGTGGGTACTTAAAGAAAATGTGATAAACTGGTGATTTCCGAAAGAAGGATCATGAGGAAAATATTTGTTCCTACCAGTACAGATGATGGCTACTGGAGGATTAAAACTAATCAAGAAATCAACGAAATATTAAAAGGACAAAACATAATCGGGTTTATTAAAAAACAAATACTAAATTGTTTAGGCCACGTTGAACGCATGGCCGAAGATAATAACGTGCAGAAGATCAAGAGATGGAAACCCATGTCTAAAAGACCAATTGGAAGACCTAAAACACGTTGGGAAGATGACGTTTTGGAAGATATAAAGAGCATGAACGTACGCAATTGGAAGAAAGTA